>Ga0008836_100893_pt1 | contig 13380 bp, 14 predicted proteins | sample HotLakConsUCCR28_FD_62214 | JGI IMG/M metagenome (GOLD analysis project Ga0008836, IMG submission 62214) | Hypersaline microbial mat communities from Hot Lake, Washington, USA - Hot Lake Consortium UCC-R28 (Hybrid Assembly) ... | reverse complement strand
TCGTCCTCGTGAGCTTTGATGATTTTTCGACGAAAGTCGATAGAGTAAGGGAGCATCTCGGTTCCTCAGAGCGAATTCAAGAAGCATTAAGTGTACCTCACGAGGCTGGGAATCGCTATAGCATCAGGGTATAAAGCATTCCGGCAAATGTTAAACGGTACTATGGGGCCATCTAAAACTATTGCGTTCAACTAACCCTAAAAGCAACTTGCGGCGATGGGTGAGCTGATCGAGCGATCGCCTAAACTCTTCATCACTAACCACTGGAATCCCAGCCTGGCGCAAAGCTTCCAGCTTGGGCATGGGGGGAACCTGATCAGCCGGATAAATAGAAGCGGAGGCTAGCGTCTTGAGGTAGTTTTGCACGGTTGAACGCGCTGATTTTAGCAGAGCAGGAGGGGGGCGGTAGGGTTCCTGTAGCCCATATCGCAAAATCGTTAACGTATCGTCTAAAATTGCCACCGCAGGCGCACTAGCGTCTTGGTAAGAGGCTCCGTGATAACGGTGCAAAACCGGGTAAGCTAGCTGCTGCTCAGTCAATGTACCTAGTTGAGAAGAAATTGACATGAGTTGCAAATCCAGCCCCGGAAATCCCTTACCATCCCAGATGTCCAAAACGAATTCCTCAGCAGAATTTCCCAACCCGGTAATTTGACTGGCTAACGATTGTTTGGTCGTCACCCCGCCAATTACCGACAGCAAGAAGCTAACCACCATTGTGATCAACAACATGCCGCTGAGGGAGGTCAAAGAAGCCGCGATCTCCCAACCGCCACGGCTGGGATAGATATCGCCGTTGCCCATGGTGGAAATTGTGAAGGCAACAAAATAGATGCGATCGATTAGAGTGGCTGACTGGGGTTCCGGCGTCCGGGCATAAACCAGCGATGCTGGACCGGCACTATACATGAGCAACCATCCCACCCAAAGCAACCCGACCCAGACAAACACCGTCATCGTTTGGATGATCGGCCCTGCTAAACTGAGCCGATAATTGCGCTTGGTGCGAATGAGTTTTCTCATCACCCACCACACCCCGTTGGTAATCTGGTCGGTGACTGGCCCTGCGCCGCCATCTACCCACAGAGCGGTCCACAGCGCATCCACGAGCGATAGAAGCACCAAGAGCAGTCCGAGAATAAAGAGTAGAACGTTCACCGCAGTCTTAAATACTTCAATATTGAAATGCTGTACTGCGACATCTTTGCAGGCAGAACGGTTTGCCGAACCTAGCTAAAGGCATAAACTTAAATCTAGTTTTTGGGACGCATTCTTTTGTTGATTCTGGCGTGTCATTTAAGCTGGGAAATCTCGGCCTGGCGATGAGCCAGGAGCTAGGAGTCAGAATGTTAGGACGGAAGATTCCATCACATCCGCAACTTGTAAGTAGGTGGACATCAATAAACGATGTTGTAGGGTGCTGTGAAGCGAAGCCGTAACGCCCCATTCCCCCAGGATTTGATGCGTTATGCGATCGCTAACCCTCCGACAAATAATTCAGCCTTCCTACTTAGGGATGAGGATCATTTAACCTCTAATTTCCGCGAAGAATAGCCCTGACCGGACCAGGGACAGCCGCGACGGCTATCCCAACTGATTGAATTTCCAGTCCTTATCCAAAGTTTGATGCGGCTTGGGAGCAGTTTTTGCACTCATGCAAATTACTTCATCGCAGAGAGTTGCTTTTACTCCTTCGCCGATCGCCATTGTTGCCGCAGTTCCAGACCCAGGGCCACCAGGGCGATCGCCAGCGGCAGCAGGCTCGACAAGGCTAGAGTCAGGGTATAGCTGCCAAACCGCTCAAACCCCAGAGCAAATAGCAAAGGTCCCATCGCGGTGTCGGCCACCATCAGGGTGGCGGCAAAGCCACTGATGCTGCCCAGGTGAGCCCGACCAAAATAGTAGGCATACACCCCGGCCTGCAAAACGCCATTGGTGCCCTGCATCAGCCCCAGCAGAACCCCGTAGGTCAAAATTAGTTCTGGACTGTTCACCCTTGCCGCCAGCAGTAGGGCCAGACCCAGCAGCCCCAACCTGGCACCGAGCAAAAATCGGGGCGAGATGCGGTCCAACAACAGCCCACTCACCAGGTTGGCCCCAGCGGTCACCAGCCCGTAGGGCACAAACACCAGGGCCGCCACCGGGCGCTCAACCTCCGAGGCCGCCATGATGGCATAGTGATGAAACAGCAGCCCCGTACCCAAAGCAGCCACGGCAATGTTCCCTACAGAAAAGAGCCAGAAGGTCAAGGTGCGGCGGGCGGCGGCCAGGGTGGCATTAGCCTCGGTGGGGCGTTCAACGAGGCTGGTGGGCAGTCGGCCATCGGGTTGCAGACCGTAGTCCTCCGGCTGACGACGGAACACCACTGCCCCCACCGGCAAAATCGTCACCGCCACCAGGCCCCCCAGCCAGCCGTAAGCCCAGTGCCAGCCATATTGGGTAATCAGCCCCTCGATCAAGAGTGGAAAGGTGCCAATGCCCAGGGCAAAGCCAATGCCCGACAAACTCAGGGCCAGCCCCCGCCGCTACACAAACCAGAGGTTAATGGCGTTGACGCTGACCAGGCCCAGGGCTCCCTGCCCCAGCCCCCGGATGGCGATAAACCCCAACCCCAGGGTAACTACCCCCTGCACCAACCCCATGCCGACACAGACCAGCGCGAAGAGAGCCGCAATGGCAACCACCGCCCGACGCGGTCAATCCAGCGACCAATCCACGGTAACGCCAGTGACCCGGTCAGAGTTCCTACCATGTAAAGCAGCGACACCAGAGCGATCGCGGCACTCCCAGATCAGCAATAATGGGGTCCAGAAATACCGACACCCCCACCGTCTGCCCTGGCGTGGTCATCAACATGCCCAGGGTGCCAGCCGCTAGCACCACCCAGCCGTAGTCAATGGGTGAGGCCGTAATCAGGCGACTATACTTGATCGGTTTGTCTTCCCCATTCACGGATCTCTGCCCCTTCGACAAGTTAATCCGAAATCAAACCACTACACGACCACGGGATCCTTCTCCCTTCCTACCCCTGCCCTTGCTTCAGATCCTGCAACAGCTCATCGGCGGCTTGTTCGGCGGCATCGACAAAGGGGCGCAAAATTAAGTCCACCTCGGCGGTCTGCAAGACGGCGTCTTCCTGATCATTATGGACAGTGACCGCCAGTTTGCCTTGATAGCCGTGGTGTTTTAGCGCGTGCTGCAAAGTCCGATTTACCTGAAGCCCTGGAATGCTGCTGACCACCCATTTCACGGTGCTAAGGGCCAGATGACTGGGATATTCGGGATCTTCGGCATCACCATAGTGGGCAGAAAAGCCCTGCCGTCGCCAGCGGCGGATGTTTTCGGGGTCAAAGTCGACACCGTGGACTTCCAGCCCCTTGCTGGCCAGACTATTGACTAACCAGCCACCATAGCGGCCCAGGCCATAGACAATGACATCGGCTCCCACCGCCGCGTAGTCAGTATCATCCGCTTCTTCTCGGTGGGGGATCTGGCGCTCGAAGATACTCAGGGCCGGGGACAGCCGCTCATAGAGAATGTGGGAATACAGAATCAGATAGGTGGACAGGCCAATGGTGATGAGGCCCACCAGGGTAATGAGGCCCACAGTTTCTTCGTCGATATGGCCCAGATCCAGCCCCAGCGCCGCCAGAATCAGGGAAAACTCACTGATTTGAGCCACCGTCAGCCCGGCCAGCAGGCCAGTGCGCTTGCGGTAGCCCATGTAGCCCATAATCGCCATGACAATGGTCGGGTTGCCAATCAGCACAAATAACGACAACACCAGAGCCGGAACGATTTGGGCTCCCAGTAGGCTCAAGTCAAGCTGAGAACCCAGGTTGACAAAGAAGAACAGCAGCAAAAAGTCACGAATGCTGACCAGTCGGGCTCCGATCGCTTCTCGATAGCTGGTGGAGGCCAGGGAGATGCCCGCTAAAAATGCCCCCACCTCGCTGCTGAACCCCAAAATTTCGCTCAGGGCCGAGAGGGACACCGCCCAGGCGATCGCAAACACCAGCAACAATTCCTGAGATTTCGCCAGGTAGTGGAGAAGCTTGGGCAACACCAAGGCCATCATGCCGGCCACCACCACCAGCAGCAGCCCGCCCTTTAATACCAGTTGTAGCAGGGTCATCCCCAACGAGATCTCCCCATCACCGCCCAGGGCCGACAGGCCAATCATCACCAGCACCACCACCAAATCCTGCACAATCAAAAAGCCCAGGGCGATACGCCCATGTAAGGAATCAATCTCTCGCTTATCGGAGAGCAGCTTAACGACAATGATGGTGCTGGAAAAGGTGAGCGCCACGGCGATATAGAGCGCGGTCAGGGGCGCAAATCCCAGCAGTAACGCCAGCAAAAAGCCCACAATGGAAGTGAAGGCCACCTGTCCTAGACCTGTGGCCAGCGCCACTGGCCCCATACTCTGAATCAGATGTAGATCGAGCTTCAGGCCAACCACAAACAACAGCAGGGCGATCCCCAGGTGAGCAAATAGCTCCATTTCTTCGCTGGGGGCGATCCACCCAAACGCTGAAGGCCCCACCAGAATGCCCACCGCAATAAAAGCGACAATTAAGGGTTGCCGCAGGCGCAGCCCGATCGCTCCCACTACGGCAGAGACCAACAAGACAAAAGCCGTCTCGTAGAAAGGGTTTGTCAGTAGTTCCATAGTCCAAGGATGTGTAAAAAAGCAACGGTGGAGAGACCATCTCAAGGGAACGTGAGCGAACTGACGACTGTAGCGCTAACGATTCACTACTAGCTAAGACCAGTGCCTCTAAATCGCCCCCTTGGTTGGGGGCGCAAGAGTGACTTAAAAATGGCAGGATACATCCTAACGTGCTCTATCTGGCTATCATACAGACGATCGATCCAGCACCAGCGTTCACAACGGTAGACCTCTGACCCGGTTCAAGGCAGCGCTCTGATGACCCAGGCCCTCTCCTTGGCGGATGCACACGGCGCACTTAGGAAGGGAAATTGAATCAGTTGGGATAGCCGTCGCGGCTGTCCCTGGTCCGGTCCGGTCTATGCTTCGCGGAAATTGGATGTTAAATGATCCTCATCCCTTAGGGATTGGTCGGAAAATAACATCCCGGTGGATCGGTAGGTACTTTATATTTCGAGCGCGTCCCTTAACATGAATGTCGCCGAGTTAAGGCTGGTGGACAGTGCCTATCCTGCGGCAAATCAAAGCTTTCGGCGGGGGTCAGGCTAGGCCGGTCTGGGACTACCTACAAGGGGTGATTGCCGCTGATTGCAGCGACATGCCACGTCACACGACCATTCAGAAGGCTTGAAACATGAGGAGAATAAGGTGATGTACGTTTTGATTGGGGGGGCTGGCATGATGGGCCAGGAGCTGGCGAAAACCCTACTGCACATGGGCCATATGATCGCCATTGTCGATACCGATGCGTTGGCCTGCCAGTATGCCCGTGAAAAAATTGGGGTGATGGCGTTTGAGGGCAGTGCGGTGAATACAACGACGCTGTTGGAAGCGGGCATTCGTAAAGCCGATATTGTCATTGGCACCCTGCGGGAAGATGCGCTCAACCTGGCTTTGGTGACGCTTTCTAAGCACTATCAGGTGCCGCAAATTGTGGTGCGGATGCGCGATCGCGATTTTGCGGCACCTTATCAACTCGCCGGAGCCACCCACATCATCAGCACCACCGAACTGGCCATTAATCGGGTCGTCAATGCCATTGAGTATCCCCAAGTGGATGCCATGATGCATTTTGAGCAGGGGCAGGTAGAAGTGCTCAAACTCTCAATTCCTCAAGGCTGCACCATTGTAAATCGCAGCGTTGCGGAAGTGGCTCAAGATCCTCGGTTTCCGGCAGGTACCCTGATTATCGGCTACCAAGCCCACCCCCATGAAGATCTCATGATCCCCAATGGCAGTACTGTATTGGAGAGTGGTTCCACGATTCTGGCCGTGACCAAACCTGAACTTGTACGGCAGATGCTTGACTTTATGGGACTGTGTTCCCCCTAATCATCTTTCAGAGACAAGAGCTTTTCATCCAACGTTTGCAGATGGGCTTGGGCCGCCGCATCCGATAACAATCCCTGACGAATGGCATCATTAATGGCCCCTTTCTCCGCCAGATAAAGGCGTCGCCAGGTGCCATCCAGGTGGTTTTGCTCTTGCCGGGTGCTGATGCCATCCGCAATCCGCTGGTTGTACAGGTCGCGCAGCTCTCGTTCAGCGGTAGCAATACGCGCCTGGTAAGTAGCAAACAGTTCTTCGTAGAGCGACTTGGGCAAACCGCCAAACTGCAACAGATGCTTGAGTTCTGCTTGGGCGGCTTTCGCCGTAATCATATTGAGCTGCAGTGTTTCCAGGCGCTGGCGCTGGGCCGAGGGTTCCGATAAGCGCAGTCGCCTGACAAATCCCGGTAAACTGAGCCCCTGCCCCACCAGAGAGACCAATACCGTACTAAAGACCAGGGTAATCACTTCGGGCCGACCGGGCAGGGTAAACGGCAGGCTAAGCGCCAGAGCCATGGATAAAGAACCTTTGACATTACCCACAATCAACACATGCTGCCAGCGTAACGGCAAGGGACGATCGCAGAACTGCAGCAGAAACAGCAGGGGATAAATCGACAGAATCCGGCCAATTTGGTAAGCCACCACCGCTAATAGAGCTGCCGGAATGGTTTGCAAGAGAATTCTAGGTTCTACCTCGAGCCCGACCAGCAGAAAAATAAACGTATTCACCCCAAATCCGGCATATTCCCAGAAGTTCAACAGGGTGACACGGGTTGAAGCGGAAGTCTGACGAAAGCCAAAATTGCCAATCACCAGACCGGCAATGACCACTGCGATCGCGCTGGAGACGCCTAACGCCTGGCCAATTTGAAAGGTGCCCAACGACACCGCCACCGTCAGCAAAATATTACTCAGGGCGTCATCTAATTGGCGAAATAAGCCGACGCAAAGATAGCCCAGGCCGACCCCCAAGACGCCACCCCCAATACAGGCGATCGCGATCTGCTGAAGACCGTCGCTCAGACTGAAGGATCCTTGCAGGTGAATCGTGCTGATCAGGCTCAGCAACACGAGGGCAATCCCGTCGTTAAACAGGCTCTCGCCTTCCACAATGGTGGTGAGTCGGGCCGGTACGGGCACATTGCGGAACGCCACAATCACCGAAACGGTGTCAGTAATGGTGAGAATCACCCCCACCGCCGCCGCCGTAATCCAGGCTAGAGCGAGCCAGGTCTGCAGCAGCACCGCCGTAATCACCGCTGACAGCACCACCCCTGGTCCCGCCAGTAAGGCGATCGGTTTGATGGTGCTCCGCAACCGACTGATATCGGTGTTAATGGCCGCCTCAAAAATCAAAATCGGCAGGAACAGGTTCAAAATCACGTCCGGATTGAGGCCGACGGATTCTGGCAACGCCTGCTTGGTAATGGCTAACCCGGCCAGCACCAGTCCCACCACATAGGGAATCCGCAGCCGTCGGGTCACCAGCGCCACAGCAGTCGCCACCAGCAACAGCACAATCAGGGTGCTGACCAACCCGGTTACAGTGCCCGATGACAGTTCCTGGGTGGGCTCCAGGGGAGCCGTGTTGAGTGTCGTTGCCAATTGAGCCAGTCCCACAGCACAGCCATCTCCATGTAAAGAACCTGTCACATTCTAGGGGGAGACGGTGACTGTCGATCTTGGGCAAAGGGCAGCTTGCTCTGAGTTTGTCAGGGACTGGGTGTCTTGCTCATTCAGAAATTCTTGGGTGACCTTACTTCGAAAAAGTGGACATTCCCAAAGCGTCGACAACGAAGGAGAATGTTTAGATGATCCAAAAACCACGCAAGTCAGAAGGGGCAATTAAACATAAGACGATATAGGTTGCAGTTAAGGCACGAAACCCAACACCAGCATGGGTTACGCTATCCCTAACCCATCCTACATTTTAATTAGCTCACCCACTGCGGCCAGTGTTGATCAATCTCTTAGAAAACGCCATCAAGTTCACCAAAGCGGGCAGCGTCACCTTCTCGATTGAAGTAGTCGAGACCCATTTACCGACAACCGCCGAGGTAACCCACCCGGTCCCCCTGCATCGTCTCCGGTTCCAAATCAAAGATACCGGGGTGGGGATGCGCCCAGACCAGCTAGAGCAAATCTTTCAGCCCTTTGCACAGGTCGGTGCTGTGAGCCAGCGCAAAGGGGGCACGGGGCTGGCGTTGCTGAATAGCGGTATGATTTCGCAAAAATTTGAACGAGGTTCCAATACCTAGAGAGATTGGTTCATACCTGGAATCAGCAACGCCCAGATTTGGGGCGATCGCCCCAGGCCAAGCACTGTTTTACTCAACCCCGCGCCAACAACCTCGCCGATACCCGGCGATGAGGTCGAAGGGGCCACTGAGGCTCCAGATCAGCTAAACCCTGGTAGTGATTGGGTTGTCGAGCAGTCGGTAATCGTTTAGAGGGCAAGCAACGGTATGGGATCAATCAGGCCCATAGCCAGAGCCGCCATCCATAGGGCAATCCCCAGGGGTTGGCGCAGATATCGCCCCCAGGGCAGGTTTTTCTCTGCTGCCATCACCGCGCCCAGCAGCAGCATCCAGCCGAGGTTGCCCATGCCTACCCCAAACATCAGCAGCATCAGCGCCCAGCAACAGCCGACACAATAAAGCCCGTGGCGCACCCCCAACCACCACGACTGCCACCCCAGTCTGCCTCTTTGCCAGGCCGCCAGGGCAAAACTCAGCGGCGAGCGGCACTGCTCCAGACAATGATCTTTCAGAGAGCTGAACTGAAACAATCCCGCCAGGGCAAAGGTGCTCGCGCCCAGCAACCAGCTATGGGCTGTGAGCCAGGTTTGGAACTGCACCCGTTGGTGCAGCCCCGCATCGACTCCGGCGATCAGTAAACCAAAAACTCCCCAAACACTGAGGTAGCCTGCAATCAGCAACCCCTGCAACCAGGGGCGATCGCGATGGCGCGACACCAGCCGCTGCCAGATCACTACTAACGGCAGAGTCGTGGGCAGCATCATCGCCACACACATTAACAGCCACAGCCCGGTCTGGAAAAATACGAGCAGCACCACTTCACCAAATGGCACCACCTGACTGACCTCAGCCAGCCAACTCCTTTCGCCCCAAGCATCGGCAGCAAGATATCGACTGTAAGGAGAGGCTGACCAGAGCCCCAGCAGCAGCCAGGCCAGACCCACCATGATGCTGAGTAGCCCCAGCAAAATTTGCTCATTGCGTTTGGGAGGTCTCCAGTTCTGTAGGGGAGGGAAGAAACTGCGTATCATGATTCAATCCATCACCTTGAGTTAGTGCTAATCAGCACCGGGGGCTGCCCCTCAGGCGGCAAAACTAAATGCCCCATGAACAGAGCTATGCTGGCGCATCTCCAGCTCAACGCCCAGGCTGGGGCAGGTCATTTGATAGGTGCCAGCCTTACCGGGATAGGCTGGGGCACCCTCACGAAACGAAAACATGGCATCGTACAGCTTCGTGGGTTTACCGTTATTGCCCTTAGATCCGTGCATGTCTGCTGACATCGCCTCCCCAATTCGCAGAGACCCATCGCCTTCGTTCACATTGGCCTCAATCTGCGCCCGTTCGATCGAGACCACCTCACCCACGACTTGGGCGACATCCACCAGGGGGCCGCCTTTTTGTCCGGTAAATGCGGCTAGCATGGCCTCTTCCTGCTCGGCAGTGGCGCGGTCATCGACAAAAATCGCCACCTTCCAGTTGCCCGCCAGTGCATTGCCGGGAATATCCGCCAGCAATCCTAAGGTGAGGCCGGATACGTCAACCCCGTCGATGGTGCCATTTTTAATCTGGTAGGCGATGGTGCCTTTGCAACTGCCGCCGTCGGGGTCTTCGCCGACCCAGCAGGGGCAGATGGCTTTACAGGTGCAGACTTCGAGTAAGTTGCCTTCGAGTTGGTAAGTCATAACTCCTCCTTGATAAGGTTTACTCCCCACTACTAACTTGACGTTTCTTTTGCTGGCAAAACGGCTGTCGTATGGACAGTATCGCAACGTTGCCACGATCTTAGAGTTAAGCTATCCCTCCAGTCTTGAAGAAAATTGACCTGTCCAGCTGATGATCCTGTTTCAGGTCTCTCAGCTTGTTAGACTGACAGCAAACCGACCAAAGTCAAACAACCAAAGTCAAAAGCGCAAGTCAGTTTTTGACTGCCAGAGCTGAGGTGTCAAGCGAGAAGTCCGATATCGTGAGCGATGCTACGGCCCTTGATATGTTTCTGTCACCCTGTCATAACTGGCTGCGGTAGTCTCAACCGGGAGCAACAGATGTATCAGTTTCAATGCCATTGTGGGGCTGTTCGAGGCAAAATTGAGGGCTCAGGAGCCCATAATCATCTCATCTGCTACTGTACAGACTGCCAGGCGTTCGCCCGATATCTAGGTAAAGCTAGCGATTTGCTGGACGTGCAGGGTGGCACCGAAATCGTTCAGCTAGCGCAACCGCGTCTCCACTTCTTACAAGGGGAAGATCGCCTTGCGGCAGTGCGTCTCAGTCAAAAGGGGCTCATCCGCTGGTACACAGCCTGTTGCAAGACGCCAATCGGTAACACGCTGCCGAACCCCAAAGTGTCTGTGATTGGATTAGTTCACGCTTGCCTAAATCCATCTCGAATCAACGAAGATTTTGGCACTAGGGTCGCCGCTGTCAATACAGCCACCGCTGTAGGTGAACCGAAACCAAAGCCATCGGGGCTTTTGGGAGTGATGGCCCGCTCTCTGTCAATCTTTTTGGCGGATCTGATTAGTGGGCGATATCGCAAGTCCCCCCTGTTCAATGACTCAGGCGCGCCGCGGGTAGAACCAGAGATACTCACTCCTGAAGCGTTGGCGAGGTTAAAGGAGACCACAGAATCGGTCCTTTAAAATCGGTCCTTTAAATAGAAGATGCGGCTGGCCCGAAGGTGCGCTGGCTGGTTTGCGACGGGTACCTGCTCAATCAAGTGAGCCGAATTCCAGATCTTCATGATTAGGAAGAATGCTAACCCACTATTCAACAACGAATCAGGAGGTAACTATGCCTAGAAAAAATTGCTCAGAACCTTCTAAAGAGCAACAACGTAAGGCATCTCTGTCTCTAGGTGTCGGTCTGGCGCTTGGAACCGCGATCGGGGTTGGGCTTGGTTTAGTATTGTCAGATTTACCCATGGGTATAGGCATCGGCCTGGCGATGGGGTCTGGCGGCGGGGGCGTTATGGCCTCTCTGTACTACGAGGGCGATTTGGAATGACTTTGACTACGCTGCTCAAACGACTACCCTTGACGAAATAGTTTAGATGATGCTGACAAACGCGCTGGCGTCAAAGGTCCCGGAGGCACCACCTGGTGGATCGCAACAAAAGTGGATTGAACCAAGCGTTGATCTCACAACTCAGGTTTGAAGAAAATTAACCGATCTGGCTGCTTAGCTAATTTCAGGATCCTTAGCTTGTTAAACTGACAGCAAGCATCCCCAAGTTGACAACGACTTGCTCCTTGGGTTGATTGTGGATGAATGCAGGAGGTCAGGATGTCTGTTTTAGACACAACCGACCGAGAGTATCTGGTATGGCAGCCCCATGCGGGCTTGAAGTCCTGGCTGCATCACTACAGTGGCTTTTACGAAGCATTAACCCAACCGATATGGCGCTTGCAGGTTCCCAGGGCGCAGGTATCTCTGGTGCTGGCCTTTGGCGACGATCTTGAAATGCGTCCGGTTAGTTCTGATGCAGGTTCAAAAGCGTATCAGTCTTTTGTGGTGGGCATCAATGCCCAGCCGTTGATGTCCAAACACAGTGGCCTGCGCGCCTGTATCGACATTCCCCTACGGCCCTGGGTGGCCCATCGGCTGTTTCAGGGAGCCGAAACGGAGGGGGGCGGAGAAGCCATCGCCCTGGAAGACCTTTGGGGATCTGAAGCCTTGCGGCTGACGGCACAACTGAGTGAACTGCCCAACTGGTCACAGCGCTTTGCCCTGATTGACCAGATGCTGATGGCTAAGTTTGCCACCTCTCACCGCCGGGTGCGTCCAGAGATCCGGTGGGCCTGGAACCAACTGGTTTCCCATCACGGTTGTCTGCCCATTCGGCAACTGGCGCAGGCGATTGGCTGGAGCGATCGCTATTTTGCCCAGCGGTTTCGAGAATCTATTGGGGTAACTCCCAAAGCCGCCGCCCGCCAGATTCGCTTTGCGCAAGCCTACGACCTGATCACAAACGAGGCCGATCAACCCCTCAGCCAGATTGCTCTGACCTGTGGCTACAGCGATCAGAGCCATCTGACGCGAGAATTTCAGGCGTTCTCAGGCTATTCTCCCGCTGCTTTGCAACAGGAAACCTTCACCCCCGATCCAGAGGTTCCCAGAATTGTGATCGAGCCTCAGCGGTAGGCGGGGGTCAATTTTTTTCAAGACATTACCCGAGCGTCTATTTTAGGCTGGCGACAATGCCTCAGTGGGGAAAGGCAGAAGGGAAAGCCTTGGAGATTGAGACTTTGACTTTTGCTTTTCTGAGCTGGGGCGTAACTACCGCCGTAATGTATTCAGGAGGATTCCGATGAAAATCCTATCCTTGTTTCTGATGATTGGCACGCTGCTGTTAACGCTGTTGTTTCCCGGCAGTCTGCAGGCTCAGGATCAGATGCCACCCCCGATTGTTGATGAAGGACCGGAGCAACAGTTGCTCTACTCTCCTGAAACTGTAGAGTGGCAGGAAGCCCCGACATCTCTGGAACCCGGTGCCGAAGTGGCGGTGCTGGAAGGTAACCCCAGTATCCCAGGGGTGTTTACCATGCGAATTAAAATGCCGGATGAGTTCATCATTTCACCCCACTGGCATCCTGGTGTAGAGCGGGTCACGGTGGTTTCCGGGCAGTTTTACCTGGGCACCGGAGAGGCACTGAATCGGGAAGCCGCAGACCATCTGCCCCCCGGCAGCTACACTTCGATTCCACCGGAGACGCGGCACTATGCGATCGCCGATGGCGAAACCGTCATTCAACTCACCTCTGTCGGCCCCTGGGAAGTCAACTACGTTAACCCAGCTGACGACCCTCGCCTGCGGGCTTAATGAAGGTTATAGGGAGCAGGTCACCTTTTTAGAAGCACACATAAGTAGATGGGCTTAATTATTTGTAGTTATACTTTGTCAGGGCATAGATTTAATGCTTTTGAATGTCTGAAACTTCAAGGATAATAAGGAATCCAGTGCCGATTTGTGAGTTGTGTGGCATTGCTCCAAACCACCAGAGATGGCCGTTTTGAATTGGCCAAAATCTGGATAGTAGATCGAGTATAAACACTGCTTTTTGACGAACTTCCAAAGCCGTTCTATGAGATTCAAGTTAGGGGAATAGGGCGGCAA
>Ga0008836_100889_pt1 | contig 13460 bp, 10 predicted proteins | sample HotLakConsUCCR28_FD_62214 | JGI IMG/M metagenome (GOLD analysis project Ga0008836, IMG submission 62214) | Hypersaline microbial mat communities from Hot Lake, Washington, USA - Hot Lake Consortium UCC-R28 (Hybrid Assembly) ... | reverse complement strand
GCGCCGACGAGCAGGAAGATCAGACTCTCATCCGGAGCCGCTGCCTCCCAGATCGTGAGATCCGGCGGCACCATGTTCGGGTAGAAGCTGATGCCCAGCCCGACGAAGGACAGGGTGAAGGCGATCAGCGCCGCCAGGAACGGCCAGGCATCACGCTCCTCGCGCAGACCCCGCACGAAGAACCACGCCGTCACGATCAGGAGCGCCGGCACCCACAGGGTGAAGAAGACATTCGGCATGCCGAACCAGCTTTCGAGATATTCCGGATTGAGGAAGGGCGTGATCAGGCTCACGAGACCGATCGCCACGAAGGTGCCGGCACCGGTGACCCAGGCCAAACGCACACCGCGCTCGCGGACATAGCCTTCGGTCTTCATCACCAGCCATGTCGCGCCGAGCAAGGCGTAACCGACGACGAGCGACAGGCCGGTCAGAATCGAGAAGGGCGTGAGCCAGTCCCAGTTGCCGCCGCCATAGGCGCGCCCTTCGATGGCGATGCCCTGGACCAGCGCGCCGAGCGCCACGCCTTGCGCAAATGCCGCCATCGTCGATCCGATAAAGAATGACCAGTCCCAGAGGAACTTGCCGCGCACCGTCCGCCAGCGAAATTCGAAGGCGACGCCCCGGAAGACCAGGGCGAGCAACATGGCGATGATCGGCGCATAGAGCGCCGGCATCACCACCGCATAGGCCAGCGGGAAGACTGCGAACAGCCCGCCGCCGCCCAGCACCAGCCAGGTTTCGTTGCCGTCCCAGACCGGGGCGACGGTGTTCATGGCGAGGTCCTTGTTCTTCTCGCCCTTGATCAGCGGAAACAGGATGCCGACGCCGAGATCGAACCCGTCGAGGATGACATAGGCGAGGATCGCGAAGGCGATGATCGCGGCCCAGATGAGGGGAAGATCGATTTCCATTTTGCGCTCCTCACTCGGCGGGGATGAATTTTTTGTCGCTGGCCGGGGCCGGTGTCACGCCGGCGGTGCGTGTCGGACCCAGTTCCTCGATCCGCGGCCCGGCCTCCGGTGGCTTCTTCATGAGCCGAAGCAGATAGAAGGTGCCGGCGCCGAAGATGAGGAAATAGACCACGATGAAGGCAACGAGCGAACTGGATACAGCCTCAACCTGCAAGGGCGCGACGCTGTCCGTCGTCTTCAGCAGACCATAGACGGTGAAAGGTTGGCGCCCGACCTCGGTCACGATCCAGCCGGAAATCACGGCGATGAAACCGGCAGGTCCCATGGCGACCGCCGACCAGAGCAGCGGTCGACTGTGGTAGAGATTGCCCCGCCAGCGCCGCCATGCGCCCCAGAGCGCAAGGCCAAGCATCAGAAAGCCGAGACCAACCATGACCCGGAAAGCAAAAAAGACGAGGAAGGCATCGGGGCGCTCGTCACGCGGGAAATCCTTCAGCCCGGGCACTTCGCCATCCAGAGAATGTGTCAGGATGAGCGAGCCCAGCTTGGGAATCTCGATGGCATAACGCGTCTCTTCCGCTTCATCATCAGGGATGCCGAACAGGATCAGCGGCGCGCCGGCATGGCTCTCGTAATGCCCTTCCATCGCCGCGACCTTGGCCGGCTGGTGCTCGAGCGTGTTGAGCCCGTGCATGTCGCCTGCGAAGATCTGCAAGGGCGCGACCAGCAGGATCATGCCCATCGCCATGGCGAACATCTTGCGCGCACCCGCATCTCCGGTGTCGCGCAAAAGGTGCCAGGCGCCGACCGCGCCGACGACGAGCGCCGTGGTAAGGTAAGCCGCAAGCACCATATGCACGAGGCGATAGGGGAAGGAAGGGTTGAAGATCGCCGCCCACCAGTCGGCAGGAACGAATTGGCCGACATCGTTGATGGCGTAGCCCGCCGGGGTCTGCATCCAGGAATTCACACTCAGGATCCAGAAGGCGGAGCCGAGCGTGCCGATGGCCACCATCAGCGTGGCGAAGAAATGCAACTTGGGTCCGACTTTCTCGCGCCCGAACAGCATCACGCCGAGAAAGCCCGCTTCGAGGAAGAAGGCCGAAAGGACTTCGTAGCCCATCAGCGGCCCGATGATCGGCCCGGCCTTGTCGGAAAAGACCGACCAGTTGGTGCCGAACTGATACGACATGGTGATCCCGGAGACGACCCCCATGCCGAAGCTGACGGCGAAGATCGTCTTCCAGTAGTTGAACAGTTTCAGATAAACATCCTGCTTTGTCCACATATGCAGGCCGTTCAGCACGGCCAGATAGCTCGCCAGCCCGATGGTGAAGGCGGGAAAGATGATGTGGAAAGCCACCGTGAATGCGAACTGGAATCGCGCCAGTTCGATCGCATCGTAACCGAACATGCCGGCTCCTTGCAAAAGATATATCCTACGTCTATGTTTAGCGCCGATATGCTGATTTTACAAGGTGGCCATGGTGAATGAATTGACGCAGGGATTGTTCCTTAGGCGCAAACGCGTATCGGGGATGTGACATGAAGCTGACGGCTTTCTCGAATTACGCTTTGCGCACCCTGCAATTCGCTGCCATGCGCGCGCCCGCTCTCGCCCGCATTGATGAAATCGCGAATGCGCACCGCATCAACCGGGCACATATCGTCAAGATCGTGCATCTGCTGGGTCGCGAAGGCTATCTCGAAACCCGGCGGGGCCGGGGAGGGGGATTTACCCTGGCGCGTGCGCCCGAGGCGATCAGCGTCGGCGAAATCCTGCGCCTGACCGAGGGGCCGATCGAACTGGTGGAGTGCCACCATGCACCGACGAATACCTGCCCGCTGATCGGCGTCTGCCGCCTGTCGAAGGCGCTCGCAAAGGCGCTCGACGCCTTCCTCGCCAGCCTTGACGCAGTCACGATCGCCGATATCGCGGCCAATCGTGGCGCGTTGCTTGCGCGCCTGTCGCCGGAAATCGACAATGACGAAGACCCGGAGCCATCCGGGCGTTGCGCCGTCGTACATCATTCCGGCTTGTAGTCTCAGGATCTTCGCCGGCAACACGAAATCACGATCGTTTGGGCACTCATCGACGGCATTCACGCCGTCGTGATCAATCCGGAATCGTTGCCCTTCCGTATTACTAAGCATCTTGACCAAATCGGATCAAGAAAATGGAGGGAACCGATGAAGAAAACTTTCTTAGCAACCGTCGTTTCTGCATGGATGGCGCTAGGCGGCGTCGCCATGGCAAACAACATCGTGGAAACCGCGCAGGATGCCGGAACTTTCGAAACATTGCTCGCCGCCGCACAAGCCGCCGGCCTCGCAGATGCCTTGGCAACCGGCGAGAATCTGACCGTATTCGCACCGACCGACGATGCTTTTGCGGCCCTGCCCGATGGCACTGTCGAGACATTGCTCGAACCGGAAAACCGGGATCAGCTCGCGGCAATTCTCTCCTATCACGTCCTGCCGCGCGTCCTCACATCGAACCAGCTGCCCGGTCGTACGATCCATATTCGCACGATCAAGGAATCTGGCGACCGCCTTCTCGCCATCAGCAAGGACGCGCATACCGGCGCGGTTGTTGTAGACGGGGCCAATGTGATTGCGGCGGATATCCAGGCTGATAACGGAGTCATTCACGTCATTGACGCCGTCATGCTGCCGTCGGATTGATCCGCAACAGCGAATGCGTTCGCCCGCCTGAGCCAACCCGGGCGGGCGAAAATGCATGAACCATTGAAAACGCAGCCAGATACGCGTCGCCGGGATACGCGCTGATCTCGGCCCGTCTCACTCCACGGTGACGGATTTGGCCAGATTGCGTGGCTGATCGACATCCTTCCCCATGAAGACCGCCGTGTGATAGGCCAGCATCTGCACTGGCAGCGCGTAGAGGATCGGCGCAACCACGGGTGCGACATCCGGCATCACGATGGTCGCCATCGTCTCTATCCCGGCCTCCTCGGCCCCTTTTTGATCCGTGATCAGGATGATGCGCCCGCCACGCGCGGCGACTTCCTGCATGTTCGAGATCGTCTTCTCGAAAACCTCGTCATGTGGCGCGACGACGATGACCGGGACGCTCTCGTCGATCAGCGCGATCGGCCCGTGCTTGAGCTCACCCGCCGCGTAACCCTCAGCATGGATATAGGAGATTTCCTTGAGCTTGAGAGCGCCTTCGAGTGCCATCGGGTAGGAGGGGCCGCGTCCGAGATAAAGCACGTCACGCGCCTTTGACAGATCCCGCGCCAGCGCCTCGATCGCAGCCTCGTGCCGGATCGCCTCGTTCATCAGGCCCGGGACCGAGACCAGGGCATCGACCATCGTGCGCTCATTCGGCTCGCTCAGGCTCCCGCGTGCCCGCCCGGCCTGAAGCGCGAGGGCGAAGAGCACGGTGAGCTGGCAGGTGAACGCCTTGGTCGAAGCCACGCCGATTTCCGGCCCGGCCAGGGTCTGTGTCACCGCATGGCTCTCGCGGGCGATGGTCGAGGTCGGCACATTGACGACGCTGAGCACCCTTTGTCCGTGCTCCTTCGCATAACGCAAACCCGCCAGGGTATCCGCCGTCTCTCCCGATTGCGAGATCACGATCATCAGTCCGTTTTCGTCGAGCGGCGCGTCGCGATAACGGAATTCGGAGGCGACATCGATCTCGACGGGGATGCGCGCGAAGCGCTCGAACCAGTATTTCGCCACCAGCCCGGCATAATAGGCCGTGCCGCAGGCGGTGATGGTGATGCGCGAAAGCGCCTTCCAGTCGACATCAACTCCGTCCGGCAGACGCGACAGGCCGCTCGCCATGTCGGTATAGGCGGCAAGCGTGCGCCCGACGACTTCCGGCTGCTCGTGAATCTCCTTGGCCATGAAATGGCGGTAATTGCCCTTTTCGGCCATGAAGGCGCCGGCGGCGATCTGCTGGACCGGGCGCTCGACCGGCTCGCCTTCCTCGGTGAAGACCTGAAGCGATGTCTGCGTCAGCATCGCGATATCACCTTCTTCGAGATAGGTGATCGTCTCGGTGAAAGGTGCCAGCGCCAGCGCGTCGGAGCCGAGGAACATCTCGCCCTCACCATGGCCGATGGCGAGCGGTGAGCCCCTGCGGGCGCCGATCATAAGATCCTCACGCCCCCGGAAGAGGAAGGCGAGGGCAAAGGCGCCGCGCAGGCGCGGCAGCACCTTCTTCACTGCAGCGGCAGGATCGAGCCCGCCGGACATCTCGTAGCTGACGAGGCGGGCCACCACTTCCGTATCCGTCTCCGATTCGAAACGCACGCCTGCATCTTCCAGCTCATGGCGCAGGATACGGAAATTCTCGATGATGCCGTTATGGACTATGGCGAGATCGTCCGTGGCATGGGGATGGGCGTTGGTCTCGTTGGGGCGGCCATGCGTGGCCCAGCGGGTATGGCCGATGCCGATGATGCCGTCGAGGGGCTGGTGGTCAAGCTTGTCCTCGAGTTTGCGCAGCTTGCCTTCGGCGCGCCGACGCTCCATCCGTCCCCGGGTGAGCGTGGCGACACCGGCGGAATCGTAGCCGCGATATTCGAGCCGCTTGAGCGCATCAACGATACGTTCCGCCACGGGTTCCCTGCCGATAATGCCGACGATGCCACACATGTTGTCAATCCTCTCGGAATCCCTGCATCGAACTGCGCCGCTATGCGCAAAGCAGGGGTAGGTCAGACCAGCCGCTGCGGCCAAATCAACTTATCTGACGTTTTCTTTCAGAATTACTGTCACAATTACCTTCAGCGTCGATCTCGGCTCGCGCGAAATTCACTTGCCCAGCCCTCTTTTGTATGCTGGCGCCCGCGCGCGATCGCGAGGGCATCGTCCGGGACGTCCTGTGTAACCACCGAGCCCGAACCGACATAGGCCCCGTCGCCGATCGTGACCGGGGCGACCAGCGCGCTGTTCGAGCCGATGAACGCACCTTCGCCGATCCGGGTGAGATGCTTGTCGAAACCGTCGTAATTACAGGTGATCGTACCTGCGCCGATATTGGCACGCGCGCCGATCTCCGCGTCACCGATATAGGTGAGATGGTTGACCTTGGCGCCGGGGCCGATCTGGGCCTTCTTGATCTCGACGAAATTGCCGACCTTGGCCTTCTCCGCCAGCCGGGTCCCGGGGCGCAGGCGGGCGAAGGGACCGATCTGCGCCCCGGCGCCGATCTGCGTGCCCTCGATATGGGAGAAGGCATGGATGACGGCGTTGTCACCGATGCTGACGCCGGGGCCGAAAAAGACATTCGGCTCGATCACGACATCGCGCCCGATCACGGTATCCGCGCTCAGATGCACGCTGGCCGGATCGATCAGCGTCGCGCCGCCGGTCATGGCCCGCGCGCGCAGGCGCCTCTGCATCACCGCTTCTGCGGCGGCGAGTTGGGCGCGGTCGTTGACGCCCTGGACGAGGTCCTCTGGCGCACGCACGACGGCGATTGTCTCATTGCGCGCCGCTGCAAGCGCAACGGCATCGGTAAGGTAGTACTCACCCTTGGCATTGTCGTTGCCAATCGCGCCGAGCAGGTCCAGCACCGCGTCCCCCCGGAACGCCATCAGGCCGGCATTGCAAAGCGAGATCGGCTTTTCCTCGATGCTTGCATCCTTCTCTTCGCGGATAGCCTGAAGATTGCCGTTCACGACGATCAGCCGGCCATAGCCCGTCGGATTGAAGGCCTCGAAACCGAGCACGGCCATGACCGCGCCCTGCGCCAGCGGCGCGCGCAACCCGGTGAAGCCTGCGGCGTCGATCAGCGGTGTGTCGGCGAAGGCGATGATGACGTCGTCTGCCTGATCCTCCAGCGCTTCGCGGGCGGCCAGCACCGCGTGCGCCGTGCCCAGCCGCTCACGTTGCTCGAAGATGGCGCAATCGGGCGCGAAGGCGCGTGCGGTTTCGGCGACATCGGTGCGATCAGGGCCGATGACAACAGCGATGCGGGTTGCTCCAGCCGCCTGAACGGCGCTCAGCACATGGCCGAGCATCGGCCTGCCTGCGATCTCGTGCATTACTTTCGGCTTGTCAGAGCGCATCCGCGTCCCCTCGCCGGCGGCGAGGATGATGGCGAGGCACGTGCGGGGCGTATCTGATTGCGGCATGGCCTTTGTTTCCGTCCATGATATCAAACTGCGTGACATGTCTCCATTGCCGCATCCAGCGCCCCGAGGCAATCGTCGGGCGCCCGGTTTGGTGATACCGGGAGCGCTTCCCGGCTTTTCCCATAGCCATGGGCGATTCCGCGTGGCCAACTGGGACATAGCCGCCTGTCACGATCTCCTTTCGATTCGTCCGTTCCGCCATGCCCGAGAACCCGCCAGCTGATCGCAAGAGCCTGTTCACGCGCGGGGCCCGGGATGCCCTGGCACTGCCGGCGTGGATCGTCGGTTTTTCGCTGATCGGGGTCGGATCGCTGGCGCAGGATGTGGGCTTTCCGCTGATGGTGGCCGTTCTCTCCACGCTGCTGATGTGGGCCGGCCCGGCGCAGGTTATCCTGTTCGGCGGCATTGCCGGCGGGACCGCACTACCGCTGATCGCCATCGCGATTTCGCTGTCCTCGATCCGGCTTCTGCCCATGACGATGTCCATGCTGCCGCTGCTGCGCAGCCCGGGACAGGGGGTCACGATGCAGTTCCTGATCGCGCATTACGTAGCGGTAACGGTCTGGGTCGAGGGGACGCGGCGCCTGCCGGCGATTGATGCGCGCCAGCGGCTCTCCTACTATTTCGGTTTTGCCAATACCTGCCTCGTCATCAGCGCCGTGATGACCGGTGCCGGGTGGATGCTGAGCGCCGTCGTGCCGCTTGTTCTCGCCGCAGCGCTGCTCTTTCTGACGCCCTTGTTCTTCACCATCGCTCTGATCGCGGGCGCCCGAAGCCGGCTCGACTGGGCCGCACTCGCCCTCGGAGCGGGTCTGGTGCCACTGTTCCACCGCCTGGTGGGCGGCGATTTCGACCTGCTCGCCACGGGCCTCATCGGCGGCACGCTAGCCTATCTGATCGGGAGGGCGAAGCAGTGACGGGCATCGAAACGACCCTTGCACCGCTCTGGCCCTATATCGTGCTGATCATCGTCGGATTTCTGCCCAGCGAAATCTGGCGGATGCTCGGGGTCATTCTGGCTCGCGGGCTGGATGATCGCTCGCAGATCATCGTCTGGGTGCGTGCCGTGGCGACCACGCTGCTCGCTGCCGTCGTGATGAAATTGCTGATGACGCCGACCGGAGCCCTTGCTGCGGCGCCGTTCTCCATTCGGTTTGCCGCAGTCGCCATCGGTGTTGGGGCATTCTACCTGTTTCGGCGTTCCGTCATTGCCGGTGTGCTGACCGGTGAAGCCGTCCTGATCGCTGTGACCTATTTCGCGCTGGTTTGATGAGGTTTTCCAAAGAGCCGGCGCGCAGGCTCTGGAAGGTGCTTCGGAATCAACGGCTTACGATTTTCATTCTCTACCCACAGAGACAAATCCTGCTTGATAAAACTTTACGAAAACAATGCATCGGCGCCTCGCAAGCAAAGCAGTAAGATAAGTACTTTCACTTGAAAAAATTATATCCTTGCGAGAACTTGCCGAAATTTTGCCGCATGTGTTATGTTTACTTTTTTCTCCGCAACGATCGTCTGCCGCTGATGATATGCAGGCTTTCGCACAGGAGGGATCCATGGAGCACAAAGGCTTTGATCAACTCCGTAGCGTAGCTAATGTTGCGTCTTCCGGCCCCCGGGCAGTGTTGACCCGACGTGAGCGCCTTGAGCGCTGGGCCTGGCTTGTCGAAAACAGAAACGGCGCTGATTTCGCGCCCCTCCCGGATGACTGCGAGCCGCCTGTCGATACGCGCAGCCGTCTGCGTTACCCGCATTCGCCGATGGCATGCGCCTTTGCCGACCCGCTCCTGCGGATGCAGGGGCTCGCCAGCGATAATCTCGGTGATTGCATCGCTTTCTTCGGGCTGAGCGAGGATGACGCCCTTCGGGTTCTCGACGATCCCCGTATGGATGCGAGCACGCTCGCGCGGCGTATCCGCGGCGTCGCCGCCAAGCGGGACCGGTGCCTGATAACCGCGGGATTTGCCACCGGCGGGGTCGCGTGTGTGCCGTTTCTGGCATATCTGTTCGGATGAGGCGGGTAATGTTCGACCGGTGAGTGATAAAATCGTGCAGTTGGCCGGTTTTTGTGGCTTGCGGGTTGCAATCATGGCGCAAACTCGTTCGTCTATCGGTGCAGGCCTGATTCCGGGCCCCGACATCGACGGATGATTGCCCGCCTGCGGCGGGGGCAAGGGAGTTTGCGATCTTGGAAGCCCTGTTCATCGGCCAGGCCTATATTGACGTCACGTTCGTCGCGGATGATCTGCCGAGCGGCGATGAGAAGAAGGTGGCCAGCGAATATGCAGTTGCCTTTGGCGGCAATGCCGTGACGGCAGCGTTTGCCTGCGCGAAGCTCGGCATTGCGCCGGATCTGCTCGCCTCGGTCGCAGATGACTGGCTCGGACGCATGTTCATCGACATGGCCTCGAAATATGCAATCAGCGTGCACCATCGCAAGGTGCGCGAATCCTCGCTCTCCTTCATCATGCCGCGCGGCGACAAGCGCGCCATCGTGCGCTGCCGCGACGATACCTATCTGCACCCGTTCCCGCCGCTCAACCTGCATGGCTGCCGCGCCCTCCATCTCGACGGGCATCAGGCCGATGCGGCCTTGCATTACGCCCGGACCTGCCGGGAGGCCGGCATTTTGACGTCGCTGGATGGCGGCGGCCTGCGCAGCAACACGCACGAGCTTCTGGCCCATATCGACGTCGCCGTCGTTGCAGAGCGTCTTTGCGAGCAGATGGATCTGACCCCGGCCCAGATGCTCGCCTATCTGAAGACGCGCGGCGTGCGCATCGGTGGCGTCACCATGGGCGAGCGCGGCATGCTCTGGTACGACGAAACCGGCACCCAGCAGCATCTCCCCGCGCTCGACGTGCCGCGCGAGAAAGTCGTTGATACCAATGGCGCCGGTGACATCTTCCACGGCGCCTATGTCTATTCCGCCATGGCCCGACCGGAATCTACCTGGGCCGATCATTTCCGTTTCGCCCGCGCCGCCTCTGCCCATGCGATCCAGCATCTCGGCAACGAAGTCAGCCTGCCGTCGCGCGAGGATATCGCGATGATCGACGCGCACTTCCCGGAGCGCACCCGGGTTTGAAGCAGGGCAGGGTTGGGCTTTCAAGCAGGAACGCGGCACGCTACAAGATCAGACTGAAAATCACATGAACCGCTGCCGGTGGACGTCTTCCGGCGGCGCGAAGGGAGCCCGTGTCCATGAGCGATCCGCGCCTGCCGTTTCTCGCCGAGCTGGAAAAGAAGATCCTGTGGCTGTCCACCTGGACGATCCACAATGCCAACCATCTGCGTGAGAGCGCGGACGGGTTGAAGGTCGGCGGGCACCAGGCGTCATCGGCCTCGCTCGCGACCATCATGACGGCACTCTACATGGCGGCGCTGCGGCCCGAGGATCGCGTTGCGGTGAAGCCGCATGCGAGCCCGGTCTATCATGCGATCCAGTATCTGTTCGGCAAGCAGAGCCGGGGGAATCTGGAAAATTTTCGCGGCTTCAAGGGGGCGCAATCCTATCCCTCGCGTACCAAGGATGCCGATGACGTGGACTTCTCGACGGGCTCCGTCGGGCTCGGCGTGGCGCAGACGCTGTTTGCCAGCATCGTGCAGGATTACGTGAAGGCGCATGGCTGGGCGAAGGATCGCCGCGAGGGCCGCATGATCGCCCTCGTCGGCGATGCCGAGATGGATGAGGGCAACATCTTCGAGGCGCTGCTGGAGGGCTGGAAACAGGGCGTGCGCAACACCTGGTGGATCGTCGATTACAACCGTCAGAGCCTCGACGCCGTCATCCGTGAAGGCCTCTATGCCCGGTTCGAGGCGCTGTTTCGCGCCTTCGGCTGGGATGTCGTGACGCTGAAATACGGCTCGCTGCTCGAAGAAGCCTTCGCCGAGCCCGGCGGCGACAAGCTGCGCGACTGGATCGACACCTGCCCCAACCAGCTCTATTCTGCGCTGACCTTCCAGGGTGGTGCTGCCTGGCGCAAGCGACTGATGGATGATCTGGGCGATCAGGGCCCGCTCACGGCGCTGATCGAGAAGCGCTCCGACGAAGAGCTCGGGCGGCTTATGACCAACCTCGCCGGCCACGATCTGCCGACATTGCTGGAGGCCTTCGAGGGGATCGACCATGATCGCCCCGTCGTCTTCCTCGCTTATACGATCAAGGGCTTCGGCCTGCCGCTCGCCGGCCACAAGGACAACCATGCCGGCCTGCTCACGCCCAAGCAATTCGCTACCTATCGCGAGCAGGCTGGCGTGCGCGAGGGGCATGAATGGGATCGCTTCGAAGGGCTCTCGCTGCCCGAAGACGCGCTGGAGGCCTTCCTCGAAAAGGTGCCATTCCGCGCCGGTGGCGAGCGACGCCTGAGCGCGCCGGTCCTGCCTGTGCCGGATGATTTCCCGGTGCCGCACCAGGCGAGCCTGTCGACGCAGCAGGGTTTCGGCATGATCCTCAACGAGCTCGGCCGCAATGACACGCCGCTCGCCGAGCGGATCGTCACCACCTCGCCGGACGTGACCGTCTCGACCAATCTCGGGCCCTGGGTGAACCGGCGCGGGCTGTTTGCCCGCCAGAGCCTCGCCGATACCTTCAAGGCGGAGCGCATCCCCTCCACCTTCAACTGGGATTTCAAGCCCGAAGGCCAGCATATCGAGCTCGGCATCGCCGAGATGAACCTGTTCATCCAGCTCTCGGCGCTGGGATTGTCTCATTCGCTGTTCGGCGAGCGGCTGATCCCGATCGGAACGCTCTACGATCCGTTCATCTCGCGCGGCCTCGATGCGCTGAACTATGCCTGTTATCAGGACTCGCGCTTCATTCTGGCCGCGACGCCATCCGGAATCACGCTGGCGCCGGAGGGCGGGGCGCACCAATCCATCGCCACACCGCTGATCGGCATGTCGCAGGACGGGCTCGCCTCATTCGAGCCGGCCTATGTGGACGAGCTGGCCGAGATCATGCGTTTCGCCTTCGAATACGTCCAGCGCGACGGCTCCGGCGAACCGGACGAGCGCACCTGGCTGCGCGACGAGACCGGCGGCTCGATCTACATGCGGCTGTCGACGCGGGCAATCGAACAGCCCAACCGCAAGATGACGCCGGAACTCGCCCAGGGCATTGTCGATGGCGCTTACTGGCTACGCGAACCGGGCCCGAATGCGCAGGTGATCGTCGCCTATACCGGGGTGATCGCGCCGGAGGCGATCGAGGCGGTGGGGCTGATGGCGGAGGATCGCCGCGATGTCGGCCTGCTCGCCGTCACCTCAGCCGACCGGCTCAATGCCGGCTGGACGGCGGCGCAGCGGGCCCGCGAGCGCGGCCTCGTGCATGCCCGCAGCCATATCGAGCGGCTTCTGGCCGATATCCCGCCCCATTGCGGCATCGTCACCGTGCTCGACGGCCACCCCGCCACGCTGGGCTGGCTCGGCGCCGTTCATGGCCATCGCACGCGCTCGCTCGGCGTGGAGCATTTCGGCCAGACCGGCACCATCGCCGATCTCCAGCGGCATTACGGCATCGACGCGCAAGGCATTGTCGCGGCTGCAGAAATGATCGCGCCGGGGCGGCCGATCCGGCATCTGAAGGCGTTGTGAGGCGCCCCTACTGCGCGGGCGTGCGGCTGCCGATCGCTCCGCGCAGTTCCGCAATCTCGGCACGCAATGCCTTGATCTCCTCGGTGAGCACCTCGCGCGAATCCTGGGCGGCCTGCTGCTTCGCCTCCTCGGCCTTGCGCTCTTCCTCATGCGCCACCTCGTGCTCGACCTGCATCGCATTCACCACGATACCGATGAACAGGTTGAGCATGGTGAAGGTGGTGGAGAGGATGAAGGGCAGGAAGAAGGCCCAGGCATAGGGGTAGACCTCCATGACGGGGCGGACGATCCCCATCGACCAGCTCTCCAGCGTCATCACCTGGAAGAGCGTATAGGCCGAATGCGGGATGGTGCCGAACCAGTCCGGGAAGCTGGCGGCGAAGAGCTTCGTCGCCATCACCGAGAAGACGTAGAACAGCAAGCTCAACAGCAGCACGATAGAGCCCATGCCGGGCAAAGCCCCGATCAGCGCGCCGACGACGCGTTTGAGCGAGGGCACGATCGTGATCATGCGCAACAGACGCAGCACCCGCAGCGCGCGCAGCACCGAGAAGGCGGCGGTGGCGGGCGCGAGCGCGATGGCGATGACGGTGAAATCGAACACGTTCCACGCGTTCTTGAAGAAACGCAGGCGATAGACCGCGAGCCGCAGGCCGATCTCGATGACGAAGATCGTCAGGATGACCTGGTCGAGCGCCAGCAGAAACGGCCCGAAATTGGCCATCGCCCAGGCGCTGGTTTCCAGCCCCAGCGTGACCGCGTTCACCGCGATCAGCGTCATGATGATGCGCTCCAGAAGGCGCGATTCGACGAACGCCCTGATACGGTCCACTGCTCT
>Ga0008836_100886_pt1 | contig 13571 bp, 12 predicted proteins | sample HotLakConsUCCR28_FD_62214 | JGI IMG/M metagenome (GOLD analysis project Ga0008836, IMG submission 62214) | Hypersaline microbial mat communities from Hot Lake, Washington, USA - Hot Lake Consortium UCC-R28 (Hybrid Assembly) ... | reverse complement strand
GTTAATATATAAACAATGTAAAATCTCATACCATATATTTTCCCCTTTACATCAAAATCTTTTTTTTTTTTTCAAAAAAAAATTTAAAATTTTTAAAATAAATGTCTTGTTCAATCTCAAAATCAAAAACAAACCAAGTCGCAAACATGGCAACTTCTAACAATATGTTTAAACTATCAAAGAGCTTTGTGAGACAATATGAAACACAAAAACCAAAATTTGGTTTCAACGGCCTTGGAGAACTCGTGTTTCAAAGAACTTACAGTCGTATACAGCTCGACGGAAGTTATGAAAATTGGCAAGATGTCGTTGAACGAGTCACTGATGGATTGTTTAGAATCAGACAATTACATTTTGAAAATTTAAAATTACCATACAGTTTCAAAAAGGAGCACGTTGCAGCTACAAAAATGTTTGACAGTATTTACAAATTTAAATGGCTTCCGCCCGGAAGGAGCCTCTGGGCCCTTGGTAGTCCTGTCACAGAGGATAGAAAGCTCTATACTTCTTTGTTTAATTGTGGATTTTGTACAACAGAAAATATCGCTGAAGAAGGTTCCAAACCATTTTGTTGGGCTTTTGATGGATTGGCGGTCGGTACCGGAATCGGGTTTGATACGGCTGGCGCTGGTAAAATCATAATTCATGCACCATCTAATGACGAAGACTTACGCCAAGCTGTTGTTGTTGTAGACGATAGCAGAGAAGGGTTTGTTAAAAGTCTTGGATTGTTATTAGATAGCTATTTTTATGAAAACAAAAGTCGAATCGATTTCGATTATTCTGAAATAAGACCACCTGGCAGCCCTATTAAAGGTTTTGGTGGTTTATCTTCTGGTTATGCACCATTAAAGTTGATGCATGATAATATTCGTATTACGCTGGATAGAAATGTTGGTAAATCAATTACGCAACGAACAATTGTCGATTTATTCAACCACATTGCCGTTTCGGTTGTTTCCGGTAATATAAGGCGAAGTGCCCAAATTGCGCTTGGTTTCGAAACACCTGATAATGAATTTATTGATTTAAAAAACTATGACGTAAATCCAGATCGTGCACCTTACTCATGGACATCAAACAACTCTATTTATACTGAACTTGGCCAAGTTCATAATCACATTGCTGAAAGAATCGCATTAAATGGGGAGCCTGGTATTGTTCTTACTGAAAACTTGAAAAATTATGGCCGTATGTGCGACGAAAAACTAGAGTATCCTGATGGAAGAGGTCTTAATCCGTGTGCGGAAATAACTCTAGAACCTTACGAGTTGTGTAATTTAGTAGAAGTGTTCCCATACCATCATGATACGTATGAAGAGTTTGAGGAAAGTTTAAGACAAGCATTTTTGTTTGCCAAAAGCATTACGTTGACTACATCGCATTGGAATGAAACAAATGAAGTCATGATGAAAAATAGGCGTGTTGGTGTGAGTTTGTCAGGTATTGTCCAAGCAATCGATAAGTTTGGATTAAATACGTTCAAACATTGGTGTGATGACGGGTACCGTTTTCTTAAAAAATATGACCGAGAAATATCAAACCAGCTTTGTATTCCGTTGTCACGTAAAATCACAACTGTTAAACCAAGCGGAACGGTAAGTTTGCTAGCCGGTGCGTCTCCCGGTGTGCATTTTCCGCATTCTAAGTATTATATTCGACGAGTTCGTATTGCTAAAAATCATATTTTGTTAAAACCGGTAACGGACGCAGGCTACCCCGTTGAAGACTGTGTTTATGATAAAGCAACTGCAATAATTTCATTCCCAATTAAATATGAAGGAAATGTATCAACAATTGACGAAGTTACGATGTATGATCAACTCAATATTACATCTTTTATGCAAAAGTATTGGGCCGATAATATGGTATCATCGACGGTAACGTTTGACCCTAAAGTTGTGTCCGCCAACGAAATTGCACGTGCATTAGATATGTACCAACACCAATTAAAGGTTATTTCAATGCTTCCAAAGACAGAAGAAGGGGCATACCCGCAAATGCCATATGAGGCATGCACTGAAGAAGTTTATGAAAAAATGATGGTGAATATTAAGCCGTTAGATTTTTCTTTTTTGTATGCACATCAAAAAGTTTTTGAAGAAACCGAAGAAAACGAAGAAGATGAATTTACATATGTGCTTCCACATGAAGAAACGTTCTGTTCTAACGGTCAATGTGAAATGATTGTAAAGCAAGAATCACCATACAACTAATTTTTTTTTTTTATTTATAAATAAAACACAAGTTTTAAACTATTTTAATAATAATAATAATAATAATAATAATAATAATAATATTAATAATAATAATAATAATAATAATAGTAATAATAATAATATAAACTACGTCATTTGTTCAAGCTTTTCTTGAGCTGCACTATAGATTTTCGCGGTAATACGAAGTTGTTTTAAAATCCAATACAGTAAGATTAAGCCTAACAATACAGCTAATATTATGGTAGCAACCATGAACCCATTATCATCATCTGCTCCATCGGGTGCTCCACCAACAGGGGGCAAAGTAGGAGGTTCTGTTGAGCTTGGTAAGGATGATGTTACAAATACACTTTTTGTTAAAATTAAAGTTTGCTGGTTACGTATTTCTTGTTGTAATACTCGTCTTGTATTTGTAACACATGGTCTTAGGTATGCTGTTGCCGTTATTGTCATTATACCTTCACGTGCTGGCATATTTTTAAAAATCCAATTACTAGGTTTAAACACAAATGCATCTTCATGTTTTTCTTGGATATCTGGACATCCTTCATATGTTTTACCGTCTACAGCAAATTTCCCTGAAATACCTAAGTCATATGTTTGTTCTAAATATTCGTTCCAACGTGTAATTGGCCAAAACTGACTATCACCAACACGTTGATAGAATGCACCACATGTTTCATCATCTGTTTGAAACTTTCTACAAAAATGTCCATCTTGAAAATATGGTGAGGTAACATTTTGCATAAACATAGTTTTATGTTCTTTTGAATAGTATCGTTTATACATGGATGATTGTGTTTCTTCCTTTGAATAGTATCGTTTATACATGGATGATTGTGTTTCTTCCATTGTCTCCAATGTTACAAGTATATCTTCAATAATGACATGGAAGTTATCTTCGTCATTATCATCTTGTAATACTAATTTAACAACAATATCTTTATCTATATCTAGAATCATGTTATCCTCATAGTCATCAAAAATAGCGTCTTCACCAAATGATTGCAACGGGTATCCTGAGTTACTTCTTTCAACATCTGAAATATGAAGATAACCTGTATAATATTGTTCATTATTTAATTCTACAACAAGATCACCACATTGAGTCGATGGGTTGACTGAAGCATTAAAAGAAACATTACTATGTTTATCATCCAACATTCTTTTCTCGATAAATCCATCATCATGGACAATATCTAAAGAAACCGATGCATGTGGTAGGTAACTGACGTGACATGAGATCAAATTTGATGCAGTTTTTGGTAGATCACTATGATTTGTATCGACATAAATACATTCTTTTGTACGTAAAGTAATTAGTACTTTTTCATTGTTGTCAGGTAAATCAGAATATTGAATTGAACCAACTTGTTCAAGTAAAATATCATCTATTCTCGCATCTTTTACTACAACGCTAACAACATCACGGCCATATCTTGTTTCAACTTCTACATCAAATAGTAAATGTGCAATTGGTAATAAGCTTCTTGAATTTGTATCGTCTATAGAACATGATGATAATCTTACATTTTTGGTTTCTATTATCGCAGTACTATTATCGTCAGAAGCATAAGGTAAAACTGGTTCTAAGAGTAATAAATCAAATGAAATGTCTGAAAGGTCGCCACCAAAAGCCAAAACTAAATCTAATGTTTTGGCTAAGTTTTCGGGTGTTAAAACATTTGAATAATTAAATGCACAACTACTATTATCAAGCTGTTTTAAAGTTTGCATCAAAATTGGGTTATTATTTGTACCTTGTTCATATAAAATACCATGTCCGTGAGAACAATTTATATTGTCTTCCGCAGAGTAAAAACCAATAATGTTTTTTGGTACATTAACTATTGAAAAGGAGGAAGTAAAATTACCGTAATCTACAGTCTGTACCCAATCACTAGCTGAACCCGTATTTATATTGTTGGTTACAGATAAATCAATTTCATCCAACGTACAACATTCATTTTCAAGACATCCACACCAATTTAAAACCAAATCTTCTAAATCTGCAAAACTATATTTTATATAAAATAATACAAAAAGCAAAAACTTTACTCTCATGATGATATTTTATTTAATGCATAGGTACGTTTAAAAAAACACTTATATACTATATATAAAAACATATAATAATATTATAATATATAATATTTGTAAAAATGATCTATTAGTATTTTTATTAAAAGACAAAATGTTTAGCTCTGCGTGTAACTTTGTATTAGGTAAACGTAAAAGCAACAACGATGATGATGATATTAATAAGAATAAAAATAATCTCCAGATTAAATTAGTCCCTTTAAGCGACAAACTATCCATGAAAGAATTGGTCGATAAAATCAAAGATAAACTTGATTTAATTAAAGACCAAATAATTATTCAGCCTCCTTTAATTTATTTTAATGTTGTTAATCATATCAATGAAACACAATTAAGATCGATCTACTCGATTGAACAAATTAAATCTATTATTATATTTGCAAACCAATTAACAATGATGCTTGAAGTAAGTACATCATTAAAGCCAAATTCATTAAATATTTCAAATCGTGAATATACGAATAATGATGTTACGTTGCGATTTAAAGAACCAGCTTTCCCTATTGGTAAACTAATAAAACCAGAAGAATTTATTGAATTAAATAAGATTCTTAAATGGGTTCTTTTCTATCTTTACGGCAATGGGGTCGAAACAGATGGTTCCGTTTATGATATTAAAAAACCTTATCACATAATAAACATTAAATTAAAACCAGGCTCGGTAATATCTTATCATGTAATTAATGGTTTAATAATCAATCAAAAAAATTATGTAAAACAAGTTTCAATTAGATTTGATACAAATGAGAAAGTAATGCACATCCTTTTAAAATGCAGATTTTGATATATATATATATATATATATATTTATTATTATTATTATTATTTTTTTTTTTAATAAATACTAATAAAAAAATGCGCTTGGCAATTTTTTTACTATTGTTTTCTTCTTCTTTACAACGCAATTATGCGCAATTTAGTACAAATAGAGGGTGTAGAGCTATTGAAGGGACGTTGTGCGAAACAAATGAAAGAGAATATTTCGATCCAATTACAAATGATTTAATATTATGCAGAGATAGAAGAGATAAATCCGGATTAGTTCAACTTTGTACAACCGAGTCTAGCGATGCTTTTATTCTTTGCATGGATAGATTTAGTAGCACAGAATATTGCAATTTTTGGATTAACACTTGTTGTACTGCTCCAACACAGAAACCAACACCACAACCAACACACCAACCAACCCCTAAACCTACTCCACAACCGACTCGTCAACCAACAACACAAAAGCCAACGCCACATCCCGCTGCTAAACCAACTCCAAATCCTAACAATATGGTATCTCCAAGTTCTTCGAAATTTTCAAAAATTTCGCTATCTATTTTGATTTTAATTTCTATGTTTTATAATCGTGATTGTTTATCTTTTACTTAGAAAACTTTATGTCCTGCTATAAAAGTATCAAAGTACAAACTTGCTAAACTAAGCAACATAAACGCGTTGCAATACATAAATTTTATTAATAATTCACCTATCGTGACTTCAATTTCAAATAGTGGCACACTTTTTATAACCTGATAAACAAAATATAAACTTGCCATAAAATTTACACTAAATAAAAATATCATTGCTAAACTACCTTCTATTGCCATTGTTATTGATTTACTACAGCCACACAAATGTGAAAATAGTAAAAAAAGTATTACAATTACATAAACCAACGGTACCGTTGCAACTAACCATATTTCAGTCACACTGTCGCTAATACTAAATGTTAAATCAATGGGGTCAAATATAGATGATCCTTGGTCTCTTACAACGTCTAAAAGCAAAATGGTTTGTTCACGTAATTGTTCTAAACTTTTAATTAGTGGTTCTATTACGTTAACAAAAGATATGAACAAAGCATCGTAAGCAACATCAGCAAGTACTGCTATCATTCCACATGATTTTTCTTCAGCACTCACTTCAAAAATTGTATCTCTAAAGTTTTCTCTAATAAAATCAGAAGCTTGAATCGATTCTGCAATCTCCGCAACACGCGCGTCTTGAATCGCACGTATTCTTGTGATGTGATATGTCCCAGGTACGTTTAAAATAAGTATATCTGTTAAAAAATAAATTACAGGAATGATAAATACTGATGCAGTCAAGTAACTTGTTAGCCTTGATTTATAAAAATCTTTATTTTCTTCCTCTTCATCATCAACCATTTCAGCTTCAATATTAGAATTATTATTATTATTTTTTGAATTAAAATCAACCAAATATCCAACGGCTAAATCAAAATAAGCCTGTTTACAAAATATTTGAACAAATAACAAGAACAATGAACTTATAAGACCAAATATTAATGATGTTTGTTGATAAAAATGTCCTACGGCTAATTCAAATTTTATTGTAATAAGTCCCTCTGGAAATGAATTAAAGATAGCTTCTAAAATATCAACCATGAAATTTGAAATTATAAGCATTACACCACAATAAATCGCAACAAAACTCAATAAAACAATAAGATAAAACCTTATTCTTTTTTTACTACCATTTGTATCATATCGTCTAGGAAAAAATCCAATTAATGCACTAACTAGACCAAGTGCCAAAATTGGAAACAAAATTATAAACAAATAAGATTCGTACTTCAAAATTGTTTGTCCAAAAACATTAAGTCTACGTACAAGCACAATAAACCGTTGTAGTTTTCTTCTCTTACGGTATATTGCACGTGCTTTCTCCAATAGCCTTAAACCTAATCTAGAAACACGAAATCCAACACGTGCTGAGTTTAATGCGGGTCCTGCTGCTAAATTTGCAAACGGAATCAATGTTAGTGAAAATAAAGCAAATGTTAATCCAGTAAAAACATCACATACTAACTGATAACAATTTTCATCGACTTTAATTACTTCAAAACTAACCCCTTTACCATCTTCATCCTTAAAATCGTTATCAACCTGAATACCATTTAATTGGCTATTGGCAATTGATTTCTTTTCATTGTAAGTTGAACGATTTGACACAGACTCCTGAAATTGGTTGTAAATATCTCTGCATTCATTACTCGGAAAAGGATTCGTTATAAATTCTGTTGTTGTAGGAAGAAAACAATTACGATAATAACTATTTTGACTAAGTTCTGTTTTTAATGTTTCAACATCAGTATTCGTCTGTGGTGTGTTAGATCCGAAATCAAAACTTTGGTCTGGTGTATTTTGAAAAAAAACATTTTCTGTTGTAGAACATAATGCAATTGTGCGTAAAAATTGATTCATACGTACTATTGATAAATCGAAATCACTTTCAATACTTTGCAACAAATCATCAAATCCAGTTATTGTAACACCAGAATCATAACTTACATAATAGCTATCAGAATTATAACCTAAAAAGAAATAAAAAACTGAAACAAAAGCAAGCAAAACACCAACTTGGCTTATCCATTGTACATAATTTAAGCTTACTAATTCAACTAATTCGCTAAGATAAGGTTTTAATCTGTCATCAAATATTTCATTGATAATTACAATACAAAGTATCAACCATTCAATAACAGGAAACAACAAGATAAAAAGATAATCAATACCTTCTAAATCAGTCTGTAAATCATCATTCGTATAAAAAGAAATACTATAATGTAACCATACGTGAGTTAAAAAAAAACTTTCATATAATTTGTATCTTGATTCATTAAACAATAATCCAAAATCTGGAAGTGTTAAAATTAGTAAAATAATAATTTTATAATCAAAATTTTTTGAGCTCCGTGTTATAATATCAATAATAAAAAACAAAACAAAACACAAATTTGCAAAATATACTAAAAGTAAGTACCTAGGTGTTTCCTTAACAAACTTAATGTACTTATTTGTGTTTAGTTCAAATCTTTTACTCATTAAAAAAAATATAATTGATAATGAAAATAAGACTGTTTTTGATATTTCATGGTTTTCACTTAAAAATGTCGTAACAGTTTCTTCAGGACTTATCATTTGAGGTGGGTCATTAATTGTACGCAGTAAAATTTCATAATCTGCATTTTTATAAGCACTAAAATTGATAACAGGAATTTCAAAGTTAGTAAAAACATATTCTTTTTTATTATATGATATTGTCATACCCAGCAAAGCAATTAAACGATAATTAATTGGTTCAATTAATAAAAAAAAAAAGAATGCGGCAAACAGAATAACATTAAGATAATCATAGACGGTAACTAACACCAAATATGGTTCTAAATTTATCAAACCGGCTATAAAAAGAACGATTCTTGCAAAATTAATAACTGTATGCTTAATGGATTCAAAACATGGCTTGTTTTTATTCACAATATCTAAAAGTGTGTATCTGAACTCCATTTTGTTTTGTTTTTATTAAAGTATATAAAAAAGCTCACATCATAAGAGTTATCTATATATATTCTAAAAATGGTAGAATTAACATTAGCAGAATTTAATGATACTTTATTACAATATAACAATTCTTATGAAAAGTTAACTGATTTAAGTGTCGACTTTCTAGTTGAAAACATTGAAGTATATGAAAACAATGGCCATGAAGCCGTTCAAAAAGTTGAAAGTAAAGAATTATTAAGATTACGTGATTTTCGTATAAAGAATTATCAATTTCTTTCACAAATTCCTAATACAAGTGTGTACTATGAAAACTTAAATGTTTTGTTGTTTTATCTAGAAACATTTTTTACCTATCATACTTACATTGATGAATGGTTAAGTTTAAGTTACGAATTGGTCCACTATGATAAAAGTACAAATAAATATTTCTTTCAATTAAAGTTTTCAGAAGTTATTAATATTTTATACAGAAGTAAAAAATTAACTCCCAATACAATAGAACAATTATTTTATCGTGCATGTTTACTATTACATCATAAAGAATTACATAATGCAGATAATTTTGATACATTTGAAGATGAAAGTTCTCTCACAACCTTGACATACAGCCCAATAGATGGTGCTACTGAACCTTCTTGGGAATCAATTATTTTTTTTCAGATTCACTTAGATTTTTGGTTTATGACAAAAGAAATCGTTAAAGAAGATTATGTAATGATACATGACCTACATCCTTTAGAAGAAAAAATTAAAAACATGGAAAGTGAATATGTAAATGAAAAATTTAAATTATTTTACATTCAAAACGAACTTTTAAACCAACTTGATCTACAGGTATATAAAGTGTTAACTTTTAAAGGTAAAAAATCAAACGACCATACCGATGATCAAGAGATTTACAACGCATTGGATTATATCTACAAGCAGAAACGTAAATTAGAAGTTCCAAACTTAGATACGCTTACCTTTAACGCAAAAAAAGAAAAATCAAAAGTATATCTAGATTTTGTACGTGAAATAACTACCATTTCATAATAAAAATGAAGATTGCTATCTCTGGTAAAATGTGTAGTGGGAAATCTACATTAGCACGCGAAATTGCTAATGAATTAAGCCAAAACAATCCGTTTAACGAAACGGTTATTTTATCTTTCGCAGGGCGCTTAAAGGAACTTGCAACAGAACTCTTTAATTACGACGACAACAAGAAAGACCGTAAACTTTTACAAGATTTTGGTGAAGCTATAAGAAAAATTGACCATAATGCGTGGATTAGAGCATTGGATAAAAAAATCAAAAGTTTACCAAAGGGTACGAATGTTATCATTGAAGATACGCGACTTGGACAAGAACTTCATTATTGTAAAAGCAACGGGTTCCTTACCATTCGATTACAAATCAAACCCGAAATTCAGCGGGGTCGTATTTTAACGCTTTACCAACCAGATCATTTAGACAGGGTTAATAACCATAGTGAAACGGCCCTAGATCATCTAATCGATGGGTTTGACTATGTTGTTGACGTTTCTAATGAAAAAGAACTACAAAATTTAAAGGCTACAATAGTTAAATTATCACATAATTAATATATATAATGTATACTAATAATAATAATACTTGGCAATACTATGACTAATGTTTTCCTAAAATTACTTTTTTTTATTGTTGTTACTAACGCACAATCACCACAATTTTGCGAACCAGGTTGCGTTGCAATTTTAGGTTCCAAAAATACATGTTGCTATAGAACAACACCTAAATGCCAGGCTTGTTTAGTAGAAGAATGTAACGACTTAGGTCGTGTTCATAGCGGGGCACAATATTGTAAAGAAGGTTGTGCTTATTCACATAGCGGGTTTCATCTACTTATGCCTAACGGATGTGTTCCTGGTTGTGTTGTTTCTGCTTGCAACAAAGTGGACACTAAAATTTTAGACAACATTCCTAAAATGGCCCCTGCCCCTCCTATACATATATAACGTTAAATTAATAGATAAATTATCTATAGCGTTACAATATGATTATTGTTCTTTTTTTTTTATTCGGTATTACTGCGTATGCACGTTCAACTTGTGAAGTTGGATGTGTTGCACAGCTAGGTTTTGCACAGACATGTTGTTATGTGAGTGGAGCTTGTCAAGCATGTATTGTTGAAGACTGTCAAGGACTAGGCCGTGTAAACGAAGGTCCTGGTTTTTGTCCTGAAAAATGTGTTTTTTCACTTACTGGCTTTCATTTGCTTCTTGAAGATGGTTGCCCTCTCTGTACAGTATCAGCTTGTAACACCAAGGCACCATCTTCATTACCAACTTTGTTTCCGACAAGTCAACCAACTCACTTACCTACGCAACAACCAACGCGTCAGCCGACACGTCAACCAACGTCGCCGCCTGTGACTAGCCCTACTATACCACAAACACCGTTTCCCACACGCTCAAACCCAACTACACCACAACCCACTCGCCAACCAACACATCAACCTACTTCTCAACAAGTAGAAGCAACAAATGACTCTTTAACAATTGTATTAATAGCAATTATTTCAGTACTTTTGTTTCTTTTCACTTTAGGATTAATAATGTATAGCAGATGTTAGTTAGTTAGAGATATTATACTATATTAATACTATTTAAAAGTTTTAAATATTAGCCAACAATGAAACTTATAGTCTCCTTTTTTTGTAGTATTTTTTTGAACTTTGTAGTTAATAGTGATGCAGGAGCAAATGCTGTTTGTGAAATAGGATGTCAAACGGTTTTAGACACTCCAAATACTTGCTGTCTACTGAGTGGGTCTTGTGATGCATGCTTTACACCATCATGTGGTAGTTTAGGTCGTGTTAATACTACTGAAGAGTTTTGTGAGGAGCAATGTGTCTGGGATATTTATGGAAGCTACCGTCTTCTTTCGTTTGGCTGTGAAACGGGGTGTATTGTTTCAGGGTGTAATTTAACACCTAAACCAACACAATTCCCAACCACTATGCTACTACCAACGCTCTCACCAGTAACAATCGGCTCACCATCGATTTCACCTACATATTCACCAACTCAATTGCCGACTCTATTACCAACACATTTACCAACACTTTTGCCAACACATTTACCAACACTTTTGCCAACACTTTTGCCAACACTTTTGCCAACACATTTACCAACACATTTACCAACACAAATACAAAACAATGATAGCAATACAACAATCCTAATCATAGTTCTATTAGCAATGATTGGATTATTAGCTTTACTTTTGTTGATTTTGTTAATATTATATTGCCAAAAACGCGTTTTTAGATAGTATATATAATATAGTAGTTGTAATATTAATAATAATAGTAATAATCGACGCAAAGATGTTATTATCAGAAAAGGAAAGAAATGAGTTGTATAACTTATATTACGAACTTGCTACAATTCGACAAGTTCGACAATTATTTTTGAATCGAATATTTGCAAGTTCATTAACTTTACGAAGTGATTTAGACGAAGAAAGGAAACCGACACGTGAATTTCAAATTGTTTTAGATCAATATTATACCGCATTCGCTAAAAGTTTGCTCGACGACTTCTTTATCTTGGGTTATTCGCATTTCTTTATTAAAAAGGTTACGTTAGAAAATGGTCAAAAATTTGCAATTCCAGCAAAGTTGGAATTTGGTAGTTACACCGTAAAAGTTGATTATGAACCATTTAAAGATTACAATATAGAATTTATTCCCAATACAGAAGAAAATAACCTTATTCAAGCTTTTTTTAAGCTTAAAAAAGCAAAAACAGATAGTAAAACAACAACTACAAGTAAAAGACATCCGAAAATCTATCCAATTATTTTTGAGCAAAACATCTTACCAGACTTAAAAACTGGTAAACATAGGTCAATTGTAGCAACATTGTTCAAACCTAATCAATACCTGATGATGTTAAAGAAATTGAATTTGCAACGTCAATATATTTCAGCATATCCTAAATTATTATTAAAACAAGAAGAAACCAAGAATACAAATGTTGCATCACAAAAGTTTAACAATGAAACGTTACTAGATAATGAAATTATTGAATTAAGACAACGTAGGTCGAATGCATTAGCTTTAGAATCTGCTAATCAAATGGATGAATGCCAACAAATGGATAAGATGCGTAAAACAGTCCTGTTTGAAGGCGAAGTCATTGAATTGAATGATGTGAATCAAAATATGTTCGTCCTGCCTAAAAATTTAGATTTAGCAACACCGTTGCAACAAAATCTAAATATACAAAATGATGTAATTGAATTCGAAATTCAACGTAATAGGCTTGTTCTTGAAACTTTTGGAGTACCCAGTTCTCTAATTGCTGGACGCGATATGTCCTTAAAAAGAAATGGAACAAGTAATTCAGATGAATTACTCTTTTTTAAAAGTATTTTGGGTTATACTAAAATCATCCAAACTGCGTTGCAACAAGTATACAATCAAATTTATCCTGATAATTTGAACGAATATATTGTTATCTTATTGGATAACGATAGCATTAATATGGACATGATTGTAAGGCTTGCAGAAGAAAATGCGATATCAGAAGAAGAAAAGAAAAGGTTACTCTTAGTACGTGCAGGATTAATTTAAAAAATGCAATATGGAGTAAAGATACACATTTTCATATAAATTTAAAGTTCAAAAAATAGAGGATTAATTTAGTAATATAAAATTTATCTAATCTTTTACATTTAACATCGCATACAAAATTTGTTCGGCCTGCTGGCTGGAACCCGGAGACCCCGCCTCTAGGAAGAAGGTGGTGTCGTCCCCGTCTTCTTCTTCCCTCTTTTTTTCTTCTTTTTTTTTATAAACCCTATTAAAAATTTCAACCCTAGCTGTCACTAATACTCTCTCTCTATTTTTTTTAGAAGAAGAATAGAAAAAGAAAGAGAGAGCTGTCACAAAAATACCAAATTAAATAAGTATAGGAAAAACGATACA
>Ga0008836_100885_pt1 | contig 13573 bp, 10 predicted proteins | sample HotLakConsUCCR28_FD_62214 | JGI IMG/M metagenome (GOLD analysis project Ga0008836, IMG submission 62214) | Hypersaline microbial mat communities from Hot Lake, Washington, USA - Hot Lake Consortium UCC-R28 (Hybrid Assembly) ... | reverse complement strand
TTCACCTAAAGGCTACCGGCGAGACCTTTAACTTTTTCAGGGGAAATCAAAACAACCCACATTACCTGCGCTCCATGGATGAGGGAGACACCTGGGAGTTTGGGGGGAGGTTATTTCAATTTGAGGGCCGGTCCTATCTCAAGTATGCTTCAGATGGGGAAAAAAGGATCCACTTCATTACCACGGATGGCCACCCCCGGCATTTCAATAACAACATATACCACGGCTACCTCGAAAATGGTAATGCCTACCGCTCAGATGGAAGCCTGGTAGCTCCCTTGAGTACTTCCGATACCAGCAGTTTAAAACCTTCTGATTTTACCCTTGTCTACGATGGAGACCTCAATACCAGAACAGATGTGGCCTGGACAAGCGACATGCAGCTGGATGAAGCAGGATTTCCCTATTTTGTATTCTCTGTTACCAAAGACCCCATAAGCAGGGGTGAAACCGTCAATACCTCCTTAGGAGGAAATGACCACCGCTATCACCATGCCCGATGGAACGGCAGGGATTGGATAGAAGAGGAAATCGCTTTTGCCGGCAGCAGACTTTACCCAGGTGAAAATGAATACACCGGACTGATCAGCCTGCATCCTGCGGATAAAAATGTGCTCTATTTTTCGGCAGATGTCCATCCCGTATCCGGAGAAGCCATGCTGGTAGACGGAGAAAGAAGGTATGAAATCTTCAGGGCAGAAAGGTTGGACGAAAACAGCACCTGGCAATTCAGCCCCATTACCTATCAATCCAAAGAAGACAATATCCGGCCCATTGTACTGGCAGATCAGGAGAGGGAAGTAGTCCTTTGGCTTACCGGTCGCTACAGCAGCTACAGGGATTATCAATTAAAAGTGTATGGAAAGGTCCTTCCCCAACAAAAGAATACACAGGAAGCTAAAAAAACGAACATCACCTTTCTCATCAACAGGGACCCGGACAACTATGCGGCAGATATGACCGTTCCATATTTTGCCATGAAACTGGCCAAACATAAGGGATACCGAACCCAGGTCATTATGGGTGAGGGTGATCAAAACGCTTTTCGTCTACCCGGCTTGGAAAAAATTGAAAACAGTGATTTACTGGTCTTTTTTTTAAGGAGAGTTGCCCTTTCCAATGCTCAAATGGCCATGATCAAAAAACACATTGAAGCGGGCAAACCGGTTTTGGGAATCCGAACTGCCAACCATGCTTTTTCAGTCCGGGCAGATTCCATACCTGCTGGATATGAGGATTGGTGGGACTTTGTACCCGAAGTATTGGGCCATGAAAACAAGGGCTATGGACCGGCAAAAGAAAAAACCAGGGTGCTGCCTGAAAAAAAGCTTGGAAGGGGTCTTTTAAAAAACATTCCCCGGCAGTCCTGGATAAGCCAGGGAAATATATACCTGATGGAGAATAGTTTAGACCCCAGGGCCAAAGTCCTGCTATCTGGCAGTTCAGCCGGACAAAATGCCCCCCTGGCATATACCAGGAAATCAGGCCAAAGCAGGGTGTTTTACACCTCTTTGGGCTATCCTACCGATTTCACCCACCCTTCTTTTCTCCAACTCCTGGAAAATGGCATCGAATGGTCCCTGAAATAAACTTCGATAAACCCCGAAACAGCCAAAAAATGGTATCCCTGATAAAATCTAATTTATTAATTCCAATCCGCTCCGTTACCATGACCTTTTTCATTTCCCTGCTGCTGTCCATGGCATTTCCGGTTTCAGGTCAAAGCAGCTATTCCTGGAAAGTGGGTGGCCACAAATCCAGGATCACCCCGCAATCTCCCTTGTGGATGGCTGGCTATGCATCAAGGAATCAGCCTGCACAAGGCAAGTACGGGGAACTTTGGCTCAAAGTCCTGGCACTGGAAGACCAGCAAGGCAATCGGGTCATTGTGGTCAGTTCAGATCTGTTGGGTTTTCCGAAACGCATGTCTGACAACATCCGCACGGCCATTTACCAGCAATACGGATTGAGCAGGTCACAGGTGATTTTAAATAGTTCGCATACCCACTCCGGTCCGGTGTTGGAAGCCGCACTGTTTGACATTTACCCTTTGAAGGATCAAGGTCGTCAGGCCATTTCAAGATATAGCCAAAAACTGGAAAAAAGCGTGGTGGAAAGCGTGGGTAAAGCCCTGGCAAACATGAAACCCTCCAGGCTCTATTCCGGCAGGGGTACTGCCCGATTTCAGGTCAACCGAAGAAACAATAAAGAAAGTGACATCCATTTACTTACGGAGTTAAAAGGCCCCATGGATCATGCCGTTCCGGTGATCAAAATAAGCGATATGCAGGATCGACTGACCCATATTCTTTTTGGATATGCCTGTCACCCGACCGTATTGAGCGATTATCAATGGTCAGGAGACTTCCCCGGGTATGCCCAGGAAGCACTGGAAGCCAACCATCCCGGGGCCATGGCCCTGTTTTTCCAGGGAGCGGCAGGAGACCAAAATCCCCTGCCCAGAAGATCCCTATCCCTGGCTGTTCAATATGGAAATACACTTGCAGCCGCTGTAGATCAGGTATTGGCTGAAAAAATGACTCCCTTAGCATCGGCCATTCAGCATGCATACCAGGAAATCGACCTGGCCCTTCAGCCCCCTCCAGGCAGGGAGGAACTGGAAAAAATGGTGGCCAATCAGCAGGGATACATGAAAACCTGGGCCCTGCGGATGTTGGAGGAAATAAAAAACCAGAAACCCATCCCCACTTCCTATCCATTTCCCCTACAAATACTGAAACTCGGAGATTACCCCATATTCAATATGGGGGGAGAGGCCACCATTGGTTATGCCAACAAGTTAAAAGAAAAATATGGCCCGGACATATTTGTCATGGCCTACAGCAATGATGTGATGGGCTATATACCTACAGAAAAAATTCTGGAAGAAGGAGGTTATGAAGGATACAGTTCTCAGATGGTATATGGCCTTCCAAATGCCTGGAAACCGGGTCTGGAAGAGCAAATTCTGGACGCATTTGATACCCTGGCCAGACAAATCCAAATCAGTCCCTTAAAAAGTAAATAACCACAAAATGAAAACCCATATGAATTCCCCAAAATCTTTAACAAGCCTGTTATTTTTACTGCTTACCTGTATTTCCCTGCCCATTTCAACTATATGGGCCCAATCAGAGACATATGAAGTGCTATTTGATGGAAGATCAGTAGATAAATGGCGTGGCAAACAGCATGATGCTTTTCCGGACAAGGGATGGAAAGTGGCCGATGGACTGCTATTTCTGGAGAGCAAGGGGGGTGGGGATATCATCACCAGAGAAAAATACGGCGATTTTGAATTGCTATTTGAATTCAACCTGACCGAAGGTGCCAATAGCGGTATCAAATATTTTGTAGATACCCTGTACCACGAAAAAACCGGTAACATGATGGTCAACGGCCCCGAGTACCAGATCATTGACGACTACAATTACCCGGGAATAAAGGAAGATCCAAATGGATTGAGCTCAACAGCCGCTGCCTATCTGTTTTATCCCCCGAAAAATAAAACGCTTAAACCACATGGCGCATGGAATACAGGGAAAATTGTGGCCAGGGGAAATAAGGTCACCCATTGGTTGAATGGGAAAAAGGTGGTAACCTATACCCGGGGAAGCAAGGATTTTTTGGAGAAAAAGCAGGGGAACAAATTCAAAGATGATGTTCGTTACGGGGAGCTAGAAGAGGGCCACATCCTTATCACTGACCATGGAGACAAAGTATATTTCAGAAACATCAAAATCAAAAGGTTCTGATCTTTTGGCCGGCTTATCCTTTCCTATTCTGGAAAGGCAAGAAATAACACCCATCTAAATTGGCAAATTAAACCCGAAATATGCATTAGGAATCCTATTGGAGACTGAAATTACTTCAAAATTAGTCACATCGCTGCAGTTTTCAACTTCACCATAGCGGTGCTGGTTTCCAAACTGCCTGATTTTCTTGCAATTTCGGCCTTCCTAAAGAAACCTAATACATAACCCGGGTTAAAGTCCCTCAATGGGCTGGATCATTTACCGGTAATCCTCCAGCATTAGGTCCAGCCGATCTTCCATATGGGTTGCAATACCTGAACCGCTTGTTAATTCCCAATAGCTTTGCTGTTGCAAGACCAAAACCTGTGTGGCCACAATCCAGCTTTGGGTCCAGCCGGTGAGGGTACCCCAGGCCCCCCAGCCCACATCGGCATTTGATGCCCAGAATTCCCATTTATCGTAATCAAATGCCCGGAACCAGGCCCCGTCTAGGTCATGAAAACGGTTACTTTTGACCTGAATTCTGGTTAAAAAATCGGATAGTTTAGTCAGGGCCTCCTGGTATTGCGGGTTTCCTGTGGCATGGGCAGCTTCATTGAGGCTGAAGAAGGCAAAATTGCTGGTATACAGCATGTCTGCAATAGGATCTCCATTTTCAAAAATCAGGGGTGCCTCATGAAGGCCATATTCCTCATTGGACCGGGTCCTGCCATACCTGCCCTTATCGCTGCCCCCCAGTTCTTCCCTGATCGCCCCGTTGGCTTGCTGATTTTCCAAAAGTTTGCTTACCACAGTGTCCAGCCATTGCCTGTGTTCGGGCGTATCTTCTACCCTGACCAGCCAGGCCAGGGGTAAAATCATCCGTGCCCGCTCCTGCTGAATCCCATTGGTCCATAACCATTCATCCGGATAGCCCTCCATGGTAATCCTGATGGCTGTTTTGGTCTTTTCCAATAGGGGCTCATAGCCGGTTTTGTCGTAAAGCCAAAGGTATACCGCCCACATCCAGGATTCAAAATGTGGGGCTGGGTTGACGATATCCCTGTTCCAGTAATGCTTCCATCCCTGCCTTTGAAGGTCCTGGTTTTCTATGCGGTTGATCCTGAATCCATTGCTACCAGTGGTCCTGAAATTTCCCAATATGGCTTCCAGCATTTCCAAATTCCAATCCTGATTCTCAAGGTGTGCCATGGCTCCCAGCACACCCAATATGGCCCTGGCATTGTCATCTCCATAATAGACATGGGGGTGGGTATGTGACCAGCCTATCAGGCCAAAAGCTGCGGAATCCGGGTGGCTCCTGGGACCTCCCCTTAAATTTTCCCGAAATAAAAATTCCATCAGGTTTTCTGCTCTTTTATCATATTCCTTTTCATCCAAAAGTCTGCCTGCAGCCGCCAGGGCATAGGCACCTTCACCCTGAACATCTGCCCTGATCCAGTAGCGGTATTGTTGGCTACCATCATGGTAGATATTGGAGGAATGCCCTTCCAAAAGGCCTTCTGAGCCATCTCCCGTGGGCAAATAGCCAGGTACCGGTGGCCCAACAGGGTTGGTACCATCCCCCTGGTACTGCAGCCACCTTTCCTTCCAATCCTTATGAATGAAAAAATTACCCTTAAAAAACCAGTCCACTCCCCTTTTTACGCTATTGACTTTGTCTTCATCCCCGATGGCACTGGTTTCATCAAATGTGGGTTCGAGGTACCTGGGCCAGGCCTCATAGGTGAGTGAATGCTCTCCTGTAAGCTGGCTTATCAGGTGGCCCCAAAGGACTTTCCAATGTTTCTGAGGTCCAAAGCGCCCTTTTGCAAATTCCGAAAGGCTGGTCAATGCAACGAATCCGGAATCCTTCTGATACAGGAGCGGATAAGCGGGTACTCCCTCCAGCCCATAAGCCGCATGGTCTAATCCTGCTACTTTGGCCAGCGCCAACATGGGATCCTCCACCTCTGCTGGGATAACATGACAATCGTTAATTCCCAGAATCCGCATTGGTGGAAGCTGATCTCCAAAATCACCTGTCACCACCACGCCCCTTTCCAGTCTGGTCTGCAATATTTCTCCCGTACTTTCCAAGCCAACAAAATCTTCCGGATACTCCAAATAATACCGTATTTCTTTTTCCTTTAATGAGGCAATCAAACCCTCCGGAATAGCTACCCGCTCCCTGGGATAATTTCCTGCCAATATCAAAAAAGTAGCCCCCCTGGACATCCGGTCAACGGCTTCCATTGGATCCTCGTGAAATTCCAGTTGAAAACCTTCGCTATCCAGCCATTTCAATAAATCGTTATTAGCCTGACCCACCACATGGATTCGCCTGGAATCAGGGGTAGTACAGGAAAACAAAACGCAGAGCATCAACGGAATAAAACAAAATCTTAACATAGAATGGGCAAAATGGATTGAAAATGTAAGGCAATATACATTTATCCTCCCATTTCTGAAATCAGTCATTGGAAGAAATTAATGGTAAAAAACCCTGAATAATTTTAAATTATAAAATATTGGCTGACAAATATTTAGGATGTGAAGCGAAATAATAATTTTTATATGGCGAATTAAAATTGAAATTCTTAAATTTAAAAAAATATGTTTCAGATCATTAAAAATGCATTTCAAATATCTTTTCCTTTTCGGCTTTCTTTTGGCCAGTTTTAGTTTAACACTGGCCCGTACGGTTTTTTTGAAGGATTCCACTTTACTGGAAGCAAAAGCCCCTGCACCTACATGGAGTATCATCAACAAGGGGGCAGGCAACAACAATTCTCTGGACCTATTGGCGAGGATAGACCGGGATGTCATCAGCGAAAACCCGGATATGGTTTTTATCATGGTGGGCATACACGACATGATCAACCTGCATAAATTTCTGGACTATGGCACCTATCGCAAAGCCTATCAAAAAATCATTAACAAACTGGAGCAAGCAGGTATAGAAACCGTATTGCTTAACCTTACTCCTGTAGATACCAATGCCATATCCAACAGGTATGAGCTGGATTTTTTCGACTCACCTCCTTTGGTCAAAATAAGAAAAGCAAACGAAATCATCGCTGAACTGGCCAGGGAAAATGGGCTAAAGGTGATTGATCTACACCAGGAATTTATCAAAAGAAAATCACCAAACCCTGGAAAAGGTTCATTGATAATGAATGTGGCGAATTCGGGAAAACCCGATGGGGTGCATCCCACCAGCAAAGGCAATCAGATCATTGCTGAAAAGGTTTTTGAATTCCTGGTAACAAGCAATAAAATCAGCCAAAAGAAAAAACTGGTCTTTTTTGGCGACAGCATTATCTATGGTCAGGGTATGGAAGGCAGCGGTACCAGTGAGGGACAAACCTTTCCTGCCTACCTGAAAAAAATGATCCAATGGGATGAATTGGCTCCCTACTTTTCATTGCCCTATGAATACGAAGATGTGGAAGGAGATTTCAGTGACCCATTTGTTTTTGAGGATGGAACGGTGGTCAGTGACCTGGCCGACTGGCGGGAAAGAAGAAAAGAAATACTGAAAAAATGGCACATGCTCATGGGAGAATGGCCGGAATTGATCACCGCTCCTACTTTCGAAGTACTGAATACGGTCGAGGAGGAAGGTTTTGTACAAAAAAAGATCAGATTTGAATGGGTTCCCGGACAAATGACAGAGGGGTATTTACTGGTTCCCTATGGGGCCAAAAACAAGCCTGCTGTGGTAACGGTATATTATGAGCCTGAAACAGCCATAGGAAAAGGATTGCCTGACAGGGATTTTGCCTTACAATTGGCCAAACGGGGCTTTGTCACGCTCTCATTGGGTACCACACAAACAACTGAAAATGAAACCTATTCCCTGTATTACCCTCATATAGACAGTGCCACGGTACAGCCCCTGTCCATGCTGGCCTACGCTGCAGCCAACGCCTGGCAGTTGCTCGCCGGACTACCTGAAGTCAATGCGGACAAGATAGGGATCACAGGCCATTCCTATGGTGGTAAATGGGCGATGTTCGCCTCCTGTTTGTTTGAAAAATATGCTGCGGCTGCCTGGTCAGACCCGGGCATAGTCTTTGAAAAAGACAAACCCAATATTAACTATTGGGAACCCTGGTATTTGGGCTATCATCCGCCTCCCTGGAGGGAAAGGGGCTTACCTACCGAGAAGAATCCAGCAAAGGGCCTCTACCCGGAGTTGCTGGAGAGAAAGATGGACTTACATGAACTTCACGTGTTGATGGCACCCCGTCCTTTTTTGGTATCGGGAGGAGCTGAAGATCCACAGGATCGCTGGGTTCCATTAAACTACAGCCTGCGTGCCAACGAACTCTTCGGCGTAAAAAACCGGGTCGGCATGAGTAACCGGGAAACCCACGCACCCAACCAGGAATCCAACGAAATCATCTATTCCTTTTTTGAGTATTACCTTTCCCCCTGACGGGGTTATAAAAAAGCAGAAAGGTGCTTCTTCACAAAATCATCGTCATTTAATTCCGGGTAATCCGAATAGACCCGGTCTATTTCTTCTATTTGTCCCGGTGAAAGGACTTCCTGCGGGTTTAGGCACCACCTTCCCTGAAGCAAACCCTGGCGCCTCAAAACCTCATGAATACCAGGAATACACCCTTTAAACTGGTGGGAAGGATCAAATATAGCGGCATTGGTATCCGTAATTTGTACACCCAGGGCCAGCAGATCGGCCATTTCCGCTCCATCCCTTTCCAGGCAGTCCTTCACCTTGTTCAATAGTGCTACTGCCCTGCTGGTCCATACTGCCCAATGCCCGAGCAATCCCCCAACGATTCTTTTGGTAACCAACTGTCCATCGACCATAAAAGAAAATGAGCTGAGTAAATCAGCTACAATATTGTCATCATTTCCGGTATACAAGGCTATTTCATACCTCCTTTCCGATGCACATACGGCCCGTACCACGTCCAGGGTCTGGTAACGGTTAAATGGAGCCATCTTAATCGCATGCACATTCGGAATTGCTGCAAAATCTTTCCAGAATTCATGACTGAGCAACCTCCCTCCTGCAGAGGGTTGCAGGTAAAACCCAAAGAGCGGAATCAACTCCGCCACTTTTTCTGCTCTCCTTATCAGTTGCGTTTCTGACCAGTCACCCAGTCCACCCGCACTCAGCAGGCCCAAATCATATCCCAAACTTTTGGCCAGGTAAGCTTCTTCCAGTGCCTGATCGGTATCGCCAACTATCCCGGAGACCATTAAAAAAGGCTTTTCCGGCTTTGCTGCCTGAACTTCCTCCATGGCCATTTTAAGCACCGGAGCCAGTAGTCCATATTGCTTGTCTCTGATTTCAAACTGCGTGCTGTGAACACCTACTGCCATACCCCCTGCGCCTGAGGCCAGGTAATACCTGCTGAGCGCCCTTTGGTGGGTTTCATCCAATTTCCTGTTGGCATTTAGGGCCAGGGGATGGGCCGGAATCACCATGCCTTCTTGCAAATACTTGTTTTTTATGGGATCTAGAGGGTTCATATATTAAAATTTTCCTTTCCTTTCCTGAAAATGAGTGGGTTTATTCAAAGTCTCTCCCTTCTGCTGTATCCATTCGGCTGTCATTTCTATCATTTCAAGCAGGGAGGTCCCTGGGTAACCAAACATGCGGTGACAGCGGGAGGCATTGTTAAGTAAAACATAAGGCTCCGGCTCATTTTTAAAAACCGGTTTTTTATCAAAAATACGCCCAAAGCTATGCGCCACTTGCTGAATACTGATGGTTTCAGGCCCCGTGACATTCAACAATTTTGGAGGGCAGGTGGCATGCAAAAGGGAACGCACAGCGATTTCGTTGGCATCTCCCTGCCATATCACATTCATGTGTCCGCTGCTCAGGTCAATGGTATGCCCTTCATAGACCATTTTCCCAATTTCCAGCAAATTTCCGTACCGCAGATCAATGGCGTAATTTAACCGGTAAATGAGCATGGGCACACCATAGCGGTGACTGAAATACTCGAATACCCTTTCCCTGCCCAGGCAGGATTGGGCATACTCTCCCAGAGGCTCCGGAGGGGTATCTTCGGTGGCTCCACCAGAAGCATAATGAACAAACGGATAGATGTTTCCACTGGAGAAAATCACCATGCGGGAGTTATTAAATTTTTCTGCCACGCGTCCGGGAAGATAGGCATTCATAGCCCAGGTAGTGTGTGCGTCTCCGGAAGTTCCAAATTTTTTTCCGGCCATATAAATTACATTTTTCACATCCGGGAGGGCTTGTAAGGATTCGTCATCCAGCAGATCGGCAGGGATACACTGCAGTCCATGATCCTGTAAATCGGCTTTGGTGGTAGCGTCAGAAAAACGGGATACTCCAATCACCTTTTTATTCAAATTAGCAGCTTTCACAGCCCTTAAGATCAGTTTTGCCAGGCTGGGTCCCATCTTTCCTGCCACCCCTAAAATGATGATATCCCCCTCCATTCGCCTTAAGTCATCCATAAGAGCCAAGGATGGCCTGCTGAGTTTTTCTTCAAGTTCTGCTACAGATTTCATGTCCTATTTTTTTTCATCGGTCAGATTCCTGCCGGTAGGCAGGCTCAATTTCATGGATTCAACATGGATTCATGATATTTCAATTTTATTACAAATGCAATTTTTACTATTCTCAGCTGAAAAACAAATTTACTGCATTGCTGACAGCCAGGGTAAGCAATACCAGTAAACCGATAAGGCCAAGGACATTGGAGGGCTTTTTATTCCTCAATTTCCCCATTATTTCCTTATCATTTCCAATCAGAAACAGGCCCAGGCCTATAAATGGAACGGCAAAAATGGTGATTCCCTGGGCAAAAACAATCAGTTCCAGTGGCAAACGGCCAAATATAAGCGCCACAGCTGCTCCAATGACAATGACCAGGGAAATCAATAATTTAACCGGAAAGCTATTCAAGTCCCTGCCCAGAGAAAGGGCATCGGCCAGGAGGGTGCCTCCAATGCTTGCATTACCCAGTAAGGAGGAAAAGGAAGCACCAAATAAACCTACCATAAAGACCAGAAAAGAAAACTGTCCGTAAACCGGTGCCAAAGCCAGGCCCATATCTCCTGCAGAACTTACGCCCACACCTTTCGGATACAAAATAGTTGCTGCACTTAACATGATCATGGAAGAAATGATACCCAGGACCAGTATCCCGGTAAAACTTTCGGTAAGTGCTTCCCGCTTCTGAGAGGTATGCCAGCCCTTTTCCTGAACCAGATAGGACTGGTAGAATGCTCCTGCAATAGAAAAACTGGATGCTACCAGGGCGATGACCAAAACAAATGAGCCTTTCGGAATAGATGGAGCCAGGCCTGAAAACACCTGTCTCCAATCAGGAGGGGCCAATATAAGTGTGAGAAGAAAGGAAACCAACATCACAGCTACCATCAAAATCATGACCTTTTCCAATACCTTGTAAAAACTTTTGAAAAACAACAAGGAAATCGCCAACAGGGAGATACCAGTGATCCACCAGGCATTGGCACCTCCAAGTGACTCAGAAAGGGCAAGCCCGGCTCCTACCGTATTCCCTGCCTGGAAGGAAGCTGTCACAAAGAAAAGCCCAAACCCGGCAATCCATGCCGCAGCATTTCCCCACTTTTTTCTAAACAAGCTAATCAGGGATGCATCCGATGCCATCCCTATTCTGGCGCCCATCCCAGTAAAGGTCAGCATGAGTACCACTGCAGCGAGAATCACCCACAGCAATTGGTAGCCATAGACAGCGCCCAATTTAGAGGTTATGGTCAGACTTCCCGGACCAAATACCAGCGCAGCAGTAATCAATCCGGGACCCAGGGATTTTATCCAGCGAATGATCACAGGTTATAGGAGTTATACATTACAAAAATTGGTCGTTAACAGGGTTTTAGAAATGCCTTCTATTGAAAATTTCGGTCAAAATCACCGCATCTCTGGCAGATGCGGTGTTTTTCAAAATCCTGGCATATTTGCTTCTTCCTGAATACTCCTCTGCTACATCCACCACTTCCCCGAGAATCTTTTGGTCATCTTCCAGGTCTACCTGATCATCCAATTTTACCATAGGTTGTCTGATATCCCGGTAAGGATCCTTGTAAGCACCCTCTTCCTCAGGTAGTACCACAGGCTCAGGTGGAGCAGGCTTTTTTGAAACCACCGGCTTTTCCTCCACAATCACTTCATCATCATACTCCAGGTCTCTTTCTCTCTCAGACTGATCATTCCGGATCTCCCTGAGCAACTCTTCAAATGATGGGCCTTTCTGTGGAGGCTTTTCCGTTACTTCCGGATCATTCTCCATATCCGGTGTTTTCTTTTTTGCAAAAGTGGTGTAAAGAAAATAAATGATGATGGCAATGATATAGAATATCGTTCCTGAATCCATGGTGCGCTTGATTAAAAAATGAATTTACAAAAATTAATCGTTACAAGGGTAATTAATGCCAATCATTTGTGGAGATGAATTCAAATTAAATGCAGATGTGCGTTACCGAAATTCAGAGTCGAAAAATACAGCGGCTCTGAATCAGCCAAAGGATCGTCAAACCAATTAGATAATTATATGATTTAAATCAGTTTTCAATAAGAAAGTAAAAATATCCTATAATATTTCAATTTATTTTTTTTATATTCATAATACAAAAACCAGCTATCATAATTGAATACATTAATCCTACACTGAGATGAAAACGAAAGAAGTAATACCTCCACTGATTGAGATGCGCATAGATTTCCCAAATCTACTGGTGAAAACGCATTACGGAAATGTATATTTAAAGTCTATGATAAGGAATAAAAGGACGATTGTATACATCAATCCCTCAGAAATGATTCCAGCGGGTGCTGCAGACAAAAAAAAGTTTCTGCAGACACTGAAAACTTTGAAAGACATGAATTTTCACTTGATTGGATTTAACAGGAGGTCATTCAAAGAACACCTGACATCTGTAAACTGGCTTAACTCCTATATCAAGGATGACTTGGTTTTCCCTATATTTTACCAAACGGAAAATGAACCCAGAGAGTGTCTGGAAAAGGATTTACCGGAAAAAATTGACTTGAAAAACCCGGTCTATTTCCTGGATGAAAATGGAACTACTCAAGCGATACTAAATGGTTCCCAACCAGAAGCCCGAAGCCTGGAAAAAATTGCGGAGCTGGCCTCTGAATTGATTTGAGAGAACAAAATTTTCAGAAAAATAAGGTGCTAAGGGAAAGTTGATCCCTTAGCACTATTCCCGTTCACCATTAATTATCAAGGGCTTCTTTGATCAGTTGGGGTTGTAGGCTGTTTTCCCTTATTTTACTGACTTTATTTTTATTTTCTTCCTTTTCAGCCTTATTCGATTCTTTTTTATCACTGTATTTCTTGATACAAGCCTCCACTTCTGCACCTGTTTCAACTTTAATCTTATTGGTAATGACGGTGCCATGAACGACTCCTGTTTCGCCGATGATGGTAATATCTGTGGCCATCACCTCACCTACCACTTCACCTAATATTGAAATGTGACTGGCCTTGACATTTCCAATGATCTGACCCGTCGTTCCTACGATCACCCTTTTTGTAGTAGTTAGGTTTCCCTGAATGATTCCTTCGACGCGGATATCGTTGCTGGAATCGATGTCTCCAATCATCCTGAACCCTGGAGCAAAAAAGGAGGTTGAACTTGGTCCATCCATAGCAGGGTTAGATTTTTTTTCTGAGGTCCACATGATTTTTTCTTTTTTTAGTTAAAAACTGCTTTAAAGTGAATAAAGTATATAGTTTAAATAATCCAATATTCTCTAATTATATTTTAAATATAACCGAATAAAAATTCAGGTCCAAGAAATATTTTTA
>Ga0008836_100881_pt1 | contig 13649 bp, 5 predicted proteins | sample HotLakConsUCCR28_FD_62214 | JGI IMG/M metagenome (GOLD analysis project Ga0008836, IMG submission 62214) | Hypersaline microbial mat communities from Hot Lake, Washington, USA - Hot Lake Consortium UCC-R28 (Hybrid Assembly) ... | reverse complement strand
CAATCTCGGCGCTACAGGCTTCCAAGCGTTCTTGATCTTGAGGGGGCATGATGAGGTGTCTCCGGGGCAACCCCTCAATTCTCCCTCCTAATCATGTTTTCGCGAAAGTGGGATGCTCCCGAGCAGACGTTTCTCCAGTCAAGTACTTGTCTAAATTGTGCCCCTCTGCCTTCACTAAAGCTTGATGGATTTGCCTCACTCGAGTAGCGTGATCAGGGCTTGCAATACTACGGGGTAAATATCCCTGCATGATGGCAACTACAACCATACGATGTAGTTCAACATGTCGATTCAAAGGTTGAAAATAGCCCTGAGGAAGTGGACCAGTCAATCGTTCGACGCAATGATATCGTAAATGAGCTGGCAAGCTTCTCTCATCTGCAGTGCTGGTAGGATAGGACTGAACAGCTTCTACGAACTCTTCATCATCAAGAATTCTGGGTAGTGCCCGAATCAGTGGATTTGTATCATATTCGGGCAACCCGTGTAACTTATAGTTAGCTACGGGGACAGATATGCCAGAAGGTAGCTCAATACATTTATTCTTGGGGCTCATTTCTTGATTCCTTTTTCTTTCGCTTAAGAAGATTCAAGTAATTTGGGCGATTCGATTCTTGAGTGTCAAGCTCTATTGGCTTTTCCTCTTCAACGGAAATAGCGTTATCAAAAGATGATTTATCCAGCTCGAATGCTTGTTCCATACGAATTTCCGACCTTTCAAAAGCTCTGTTGTCTCTTATGTGTGACACTCTTTCAGCATTACTTAATGAACTAGTAGAAGACTGATCTGACTTTTTCTCAGCATCAGCAACAATCTCCTCAATATCAGTTGCGAGATCTATATCATGCTGAAGTTCATCAGATTCATAGATTTTTCGATCAAGTCTTTCACTTGCGTGGAGATACTCAATTTCCTCAATCGTTTTATTGAGATAGCGCTCTCCAGAATCAAGCAAATAACATTTTTGAAATCCCCTACCGTCAGCATCTCGAAGATAGATGAATTTAGAGCTTCTTAAATCATAAGAGATATCCAAATATTTACTTTGCCTATCTAGACTATTATTCCTAGCTCTTTCAAACCATCGTTCCTTGATTGCTTTTTCACAGGTGTAATTCATGCCCTTAAATCGAATACCACGACTGGTCACAGTTCCTTTGTCTCTTGGCAAAAGATTAAGCTTAATGATGTCCTCAGGAAAAGACCTTAATCTCCCAGAACGATTTTTAATGCCCCATTGCCATAACTGACCGGGAATTGGTCGAACATCATCAGCAATCATCATTTCCTGTCTGCTATAGCTATCAATATAGTCATAATTATTACGATGAAGAATAGACTTGATAATAATTCTCGTGAAGGCCTTGACTGTCAGCTTTCCATCGAGACGATAATCTTTGCCGCCTCGTTGCCTGAAATCAACATCAATATATCCAGGCACAAAGGGTTTTACATGGTCATGAATTGTTCTAAATTGTCTTTCGACTATGCCCTTCCAATCTGCTCGATAAGGAGGCGTGTTTTCGATGTTGACATTTAGATTTTTCCCTAAAGTCTCGATTGGGTTCCCTAAGATCTCACCTCTATCTGCCAAAATGGTATACGGAAGATGAGCACAAGGCCATTCTTCTTCAGTTATGGAAATTCCATAACTTTGGCAAAAACTCACCTTGTCAGTAGCAGTATTAACTAATGCCATCATGGCTCCTAACCAAGAGGGTCCTTCGAGGCCAACATAAACTCCTACTATTAGACGGCTAAAGACATCAATGACTACATAAACTACAGGTCTACCTACAATCCAATCAGAGTTGTAGCTTGAAACAATATAGACATCTGCAACTGTGGCATCAATCTCGAATCGAGAACCTGGCCCAATAACTTCAGCAGTTGATGTTCCTAAAACTGGTCGGTTTTCGAGCATATAGGCCTTTTCTCCTTTTCGATTTATCAAGGCCTTTTTAATATCGAATTCTTGCTCATACCAGTATCTGAACTGAGTGTATGTTGGTCTTTCTCCAGGTGGTATTAGTTTGATTCTTTTTGTACCGTCTTCGTCAAAGTAAGTGTCTCGGGCATAATACTCTTTAAGCATTAGCTTGTAGGCTACTCTGAGACAGTTCTTTCTAGAAGTTTCATAAAATAAATTTATTGATGTCCTAAAAATTCTTCTGTCTGCTTCATCAATATTTCTGCCCTCACCAATTTCTGGTAGAGCAGCATATTTTCTCGGTCTTCCCCTTTTCTTTTCGCCAGCTTTCTTTATTTTTCCTGGTCCACCTGAGTTGCAATAGTCGGGAAGTAGTGCATTCACAGTTTTCCCCCTTTGCCAGTAACGTCTCAGATACGTGTAGACTGTTTTCTCTGTTATTCTTCCAGTATTTTTTTCATGTCTACTCCCTTTTGGCTTGTCGGCATTAAAATTACTTACAAGCTCTCTAATCATGGAACCGCGGAGATCCCTTCTATATATAGCTGGTTCATTTTCAGAAGTGACTAAGGGTGAGATGACAGCCCATGCCTTATCACGCGTCGCTCTCTCTGATTCACTTAAATTGTCTTCCGCCACTAAGTTTTTATGACTGAAAGGATCATGACTTGCTTTCTTTACCAGACCATCCGATAAGGAGTCTACTATGTCTGTTGTTGTCCGAGATGTTGGAAGACCTGATTCGGCAAAAATGTCGATAACGATAGCGATTGTATAGTCCTGATCAATCCATAAAACTCTTTCAGTCGAATGAATTTCTCCCTCGACGTACCATTCAATTAACTCATTAACGTAGACGACATTTTTCATGCTGTTTTTGACGTCCCTAGGTCGTTCGAGAGTTGAATTTTTATAATGTCAGCAGCTTCCATGTCTGGAAAACGTTTCGAAGAATGCATGTCAACAATGACTTCCTTGCACGCAACAAGGTGTCTAAATAGATAAAGTGAGAGCCCCTCTTTTAACCCAAATTTAACATCTACGGCGCTTGTTACTTGATTGATTTTTAAATTGGAACTTTGAAGTCGTAGCTTCAAAGCATCTGCTATTTTGTATAAATCTTGGATAGTATTTTCTTCGTTTTCTTCGAGTCTATAAGCGCCGTGAACCCATTCAATATTTTTGGCAAGCGGTTTGGGAATGTGTTTTTCTGTCACCAATCCCCATTCAATTCCCTTTGCTGCGTAATAGTTTCGCTCTATCTCGAACTTCTCAATTACTCTTTTTTTCTGAAGATCCGATGAAGGTTTTACCGTCAATGCAATATCTTTAGTTTTCCCGTCTTGCAATACAGTTGCCAAAAAATCAGTTGTTAATACATTAGGGAATTTACTTTTAGTATTAATAGGGTATTTCACCCCAATATCGGCAGATATCTTCTGTGCCAAGTCAAGATCGAGTAGTGGATACTGTTCCCTGATATCAATCACACTATCCGACCATTCAAGAATGTAGAACAATCGAGTTTCATGGTCTGAGAAGAGGTGATGCAGTCGATTTGTTTTCCAGCCAGAACTCCTCGTTACCCGACCTTTTGAAGGAAAATCGCGTACTGTGAGCCAGGGAGTGTATTGATCACGAATCCCTACTCCACGCTTTTCTTTGCAGAATCGATCGAATTTCGCCTGATTCCAGTCCCATCTGCTTCGTGGCATATGACAGACAAGGTAATATTCTTGTACTTGCTAGGTTACACCACTTTTGCGTTCAATGTCTAACTTTTTTAGTAGTTTCTGGATCCAAAAGCACTCCCGCACTAAAGGTGCTGGATGACGAAACTCAATCTATGCAGCATCACTTTTCATCGTCCTCCAGTAAAAGGGTGTTAAGCAGATTCAGTTCGCTGGAGGCCATGAAGTAGCGATTATCGAATACCAATTCGAGTTGGCTCAGTACTCGCTGTCCGACTGCTGCGGCCCACGGAAAGTCTTGATATCTGGGGACGACTGGCATCACTGTTCCCTGAGAAGTTAGAGCACGACCGAGGGCATCCCGCCAAGTCGCAGGATCTTCAACTTCTTTCTGTCGAATGCCTTCCTGGGGCTGTTTTTGCCAAAAGTGAGAATAGTCCAGTGGCAAGGCGATCGCAATATTATCTGTGCGAGTTTCTTGTGATGTCGAATATTCCCTCTCAGTTGCCTCCTTTTCACGGATCAGTAACTTATGCAGCTCTTTAGCTGGTCGCCGTAACTTGGAGGGAAAATTCTTGTTGTCGCTAATCTGGTGTAATAGGCCGAGTAGGTGACTGCTGCCTTCCTTGACCTCCTTATGCCAGGTTTCAAAACTAAATTTTTCCTCAGAACTTCGTCCTTTCCAGTCTTCCATCCAGTAAGGTCCAAGGCAGGTGACGTTGTCAGGAATCACGAGCTTCTCATGGTCAGATTGAGCGGGCGTCGCTAAAAGACGGCTCGCTGGTCGAGAGACGTTTTTCGCGAGTCCTTCTGTTGTTTGATAATCCACATAGGAGGCTGCACCCATTGCAGAGGAAGTCCCTTTGAGATTGAAATGGCCGAATAATTGTTCTACGAGTTGATTTGCTTTACTGACTATGGCTTTATCGTCTTGGCTATAGTCATCACAAATAAAAACTTGGGCCTCTCGTCGAAAATTGCGAAGATCATCTGACATCAAATTGAGCAGTTCTTCATCCCCGACAAAGCCTACTGGGACAAAGGCAATGCGCTGGCGTTTTAATCCAGCATCGCCTTTGATGCGGGTATGAATTGTCGATCGCAGCATCACCAATAAGGTCAGCAAATCGCTGGATTGACGTAACCAACGGCGAGCCTGATCCGTTTCCTCATCAATAACGAGGTAGTCATTGATCAACATCACCAGCCGTCTGGCTTTGTTGTCACCGGATCGCTTATCCCCAGTTTCTTGATCGGTGTAATACCCGCGACCGCGATAGATTAGCTGCGCCACCTCCATTAGGGCAGATTCGATATTGAAACGCGGAATGGAAGCAATAATCCAGTCTGCTTTTGGAAAGGAAACCCCTCTGGCACCAGAAGACGTCATCAAAAAGAGCCGCACTTGGTCGCGCTGGGGTTCTTGAACAAGTTTGAGGCGCTGAGCTTCAGGAACGCTTTGGTCAATGACCTGAACTTGTTGAGGTGGCAGAACAGGGGCATCTCCTGATGTGAGCTGTGCGCGGAGCTGCCTTAAAAAGGCTTTATCTTGGGCAAAGAAGATAATTTGCTCAGCATCTTCGGATAATCCTCGCTGGATTTCTATTTTTGCGTTGTTTAGCAGTTCATCCTCTGACTGTTCTCTGACCGCTTGACGAATCGGTTGTAAGACTCCTTCACTGGTGAGATTGGGAGTGATGGGAGCTAGCCGAACACTGTAGTCAATCTGCAGAGAGGAGGCTGGATAGCTATTGGTCATGACATGCATCGTGGGATGTTTGCCGCGCCCCACTTTCATGCAAGTGCCTGTGACTCGAAAGGCGGATTTGCCCATAGTGGGGCTGATCAGGACTTTATCCGGTGCCCGATCGCCCGAATTCAGGTAGCTATTTAAAACCACCTCGTTACTAAGCGACGCATCTGAAATGATTAGCACGATTCGAAACGGGCATTCTTCCCCTTCGAACGGTTCAATGAACTGCTGGGTGAGCCATTCAGCGAGGCGATGGCAAAAGAGCGCTCCGGCTCCATCACCCGCCACTTCATCCACCATGGCAATGATGGTCGGTATTTTGCGGGCAAAGTCGCGCCGTTCGCGCTTGCCGGGATGGGTGTCAGCCTTTTTAGCAAAGAGATTACTGAGAGCATCAATGGTCGTGCGATTTTGAACCGCCCGATAGCCTTGAATTGCCGCCGTCATGACTAGCCGATTTACAGTGGGATTGGTCTCCAGCAGCTTGCGGGCGGAAGTGGCGAGTGTTTTCAAAACGCCAGGGCGGATTTGCGATTGCATACTGTCTTCGCGTTCGTTGCGCGATCGCTTAAATCGCCGACTTGCCACAATCTCAGTGTCAATTTCCTGCTCTTCCTGAGGCGATACGAAGACGGTATTACAGATGGGATACTGCAAATTGGCAATGCCATCGACGACCACCGCACTGTCTACCTTTCGGAGCTTTTCTCCGATTTGAGATGCCGCTTTAGCGTGCCATTCGGCGGCAGCGTCAATCAGTTTGGCATTGGAGGTCATCGTTAAGATGCCACTGGGCTGACCCTCATCGTTGTAGGCTAACTTGTTGGTGACATCGCGGTTAATCACCACACGGGGACTGACGTAGAGAAAACAATAACCCTGCTGCTGCTGCGACAAGAACTCAGTAACAGCGGTGGTTTTGCCGATTCCTGGATTGCCTTCAAGGGCAATGACGTTTAACCGACCTGGCTGGGCAGCGTTGAGTCCAGCGACGACGGCAGCCGCATGGGCATCTCGGAGGGAAACATTGCCATCGCTAACCTTTCTCTGCTGAAGCGCAGAGCGGAGATGGGCTTCAGGATGATCGCCGAAAAAGTTAGTTAACTCAGGGGTGGGCTGCAGCGAGGCGATCGCTTCTTCTACCGCCAGCGGCTGCATCGGCGTGAAAAAATCTTTCACCTCTTCGGTCAGGTTGAAGTGGAGGGCACCTCGCGGATCGGGGCTTTGAGCGATCTGCTGGGCCTGCTGCTTAAATTCAATCGGCAAAGAACGAATCAGCTTGTTGAACACCAGTCGAATCTCTTGCTTGAAATCATCCGGCGAGTCATCAGCAAGTTTTCGCGCCTTACGGTAAGCGCTGCCGAGGTTCGCCATGAGATGCGCTCCTGGATCGGGCTCAGGATGACATCCGGCAAAATGAGCAGACAGGCTTTCTAGCCCATTAGAGGTGACGGCGATCGCCCTAGTATCGCAACCGTTTTGCAGTCGTCCTTGGTTCGTCAGCAAATGAACAAGGCGTTCGGTGTAGGACGCCGCTTGGCAAAGTTTGTAGAGCGGTTTGTCGGTGCCGCTAAACGCCACCAAGTGGTCAGAGAGTTGATTACTGAGAGTTAACTGTTGTCCTGCGACTTCGGCGCAGACCCGCGAAAATACCCCACGGGAATCAAGGTACCGGGCATAACGATTGATTTCCTGGCAATGAGGCTCTTCAGTTTTGAAGTCAGCGAGCTTGGGAGGCGTGTTGTAGGAAAACTCAAGACACAACAGAAAGTCGTCGGGCCGTTTACGGCTTTTGCGCCGCCTCTTGCCGGACTTGAGCCAGAGGAGAAAGTCGGCTTTTCCGGGATACCCTTTTTGCACCAGAGCCCGAGCAGGAGGCCCATTTAGCTGAAAGGCCTTGTGGAACGCGATCGCGGCTTGTTCCTGGTCCTCTTCGAAGTGTGTTTCAACTCCCGGCAGCGTAAGCGGGCACCAAATCGCCTCTATCCGCGCCTCTTTGGGCGCATTGTACTTCAGGTATTCCCGCATCGTGCTCCAGCCCAGACCATAGCCAAAGACCAGCAAATGACGAATGCCTGACTCGATCCATTCTTTGGCATTGGGGTCAGTGACGGCCAAAGATTTCAGCACCCCTTGGGTGATGTCAGAGACTTTATGATCTGCCCAAGGGATTAGGGCGGAATGGGACGAAGCCAGTAGCTTCCGATAAATGAGGTGGGCAATCACCCCGCGTTGTACCGCGATTTCAAAGACCCGCCCCCAAGTGGAAGCCTGCTGCAAAAAATCATTTTCCATGGGGCTGCCTCCGGTGTAGCACTTGGGCAACATGGGTCAGCATTGCTGGATAGCTCAGGTGTACCCGCCCTTTACGCCGGGAATGCAAAATCTCGACCTCACCGGCAGCTTCTTTAGTCGCTGGGGAAATCCAACTGAAGGGATCTAGCACCGGAATGAGTTGGTTGCCCTTAACCCCTCGCTCGGCTTCAATGAAATGTAGTCCCCGCAGGACGGCTAGCAAGCATGGATGAACCGCTGAGTCTTCCTGGGGATTCATGAGGTGACTGCGGGCGCGCTCGGCTCGAATGTCAGTTACCCGTCTATCGGAGAGGAGAAAGTATACGCAAAATCCTGATTGAGGCCGTTTTTCTTCTTCCACAACATGCAGGGTGGCAAAGGTATAAATCGGCAGGATGTCTCGGAACGTCTCCATGGAGGTATTGCTGAGAAACTTCACATGGTCGCTGGCGCTGGCAATTTCAAATGCGGCCTCACCATTGCCCCGTTTTCGCAGGCGGGTAGCGGGGAAGACATCCCGCAACAGGGGATAGATGGTGAGGTCGGGAAACGTTTGGAAGACTTCTTCCAGAAAGGTGACGGGCGTGAGCAGGGAGTTGCGATCTGCGGCGCGGTTGATGTGACGACTGCCATAGGCGTGGGAAAGCAAGATGATGTGCTGGCAACCTTGACGCTGAAGATGACCGATCTCTTCCCTCACGATTCGCTGCTTCTGCAGGTCCTCCAGGGTCGTTACGATGTCTGACTGCATCCGCTCTGATCGCAGTTCATATCCCATAAAAGGTTGTTCAACCGCTGAAGCAATATAGCTTTGGGTGAGAAACAGAGAGTTGCGATCGCCCTGATCCTGTCCTGGCATTTCGTCAGTCGGACGAGTCGCGTAGGAAATTAAGCCGATGCGCTCAACCGCAGGTTTGCTCTTCGTTTGAATCACTAGCGGAAAGGCGCTGAGGAGGGCATCGAAGGAGCCTGACTTGACATATCGGGCAGAGCGATTGCTGGACTTCACGTTATCTAAGACAATCCCTTGCATGTGAACTGGAGTATCTTGCGCCAGCATCGCTTCAACCGATTGGGCAGCGGCGTATACATGATCTTCGCCGTCATTTTCGGCGCTTTTTCCCGACTCCTGAAGGCGCAGCATCAAGGTGGTAAATTGCGAGTCTAGCGGACTGTGTGTGCCTTTGAGACGCTTGATGATTTGCCACAGGCAACAGTAAACCAGGACCGTGAATGCCGTCACGCCTGCAGCGTGGAACTGCCGCGCATTGTCATCATTTTTCTTGCGCGATCGCGCGAGGGTGCGAGCTTCATACTCCAGCTGAATAGCTGCGGGGAGTGCCCAGGCTCTCATTTCCTTCGCCATCTCAGAGAGCTTGTATTCCTTACCTTTGCCTGAGTCGTAGGGTAGCCAAACAATTTGTAGCAGCTGCCCTGGGTAGAGTCTTTGGGCTTGCAGGGACTGGGCTTCTGCCTCCTTGAGGATCAGAGAATGTTCGGTCAGCTCAGTCGTGACCTTGACGGAAAATAAGAGCTGAGGCACATCCGGTTGCTCGGCAATCTCGATGTGCTTAAACCATTCCACTTGTTCTCGAGACTTGCTTTCGGGACTCACCAAGAGGTCTTTGACGCCAGGGGTCGCGCCTTCTAATCGAGACCAGGCAACAATATTGCGTTTCACACAGATAAACTGTTGCGAAGTCCGACGTTGGGCCTGAGCCACAATCTGATTGCCCTTGCGTTGCAGCAAGCCAATCAAGGCTTTGGCAATGTCTTGCATGACGCTGGCGCGATCGCTCAACGACTGCAAGGTTCGCTGAATTCCGGTTGCTCCCTGATTTTGCAATTCGGCGACACGGGTTTGAATATGAGCGGCGATCGCGTCAGGAGAAATGGCCTCACTGCTTCCATCTCTTGGAGGCACGACAGCATCCAGTACCAGCAGCTCTGCGAGTCGTCGATTTAACCCTGGGGGCAAAAATTCGGAATCGTCTTCTTGCAATAGGGTTTCCCGAATCAAATCCAGACGGACGTCAAAAGCGGGTTTGCTGCGTTCCGGATTGTTGCCATTGATGCGAAAGCGATAGCTAACTTCTCGCTGCACGCCGTAGCCCTCTTGGTTGCGGACCTTCTCTTCGAAGATTTGGGTTTTCCACTCTGGCCAGACAGACAAGCAGGAGAAGAACGTGGCCTGATTCAAATAATCCAGCAGGTTGAATTCGGCGTTTTGGCCGTAATGGGCGGTCAAATCAACTTGCAAGTCTCCTGTTTTCGCCGCTTCCAGCAGGGCTAGGATCCGATCTACATACTCGACCAGCAGGCGGTTCTCAGCTTGGGTGCTAGGGCGAGCGTTTTCTGAGATCGCTTCCATAATGCGAACGGTGACATTGAGCCTGACTCGTGCCAGAGCTTCGTCATCCAAAAAGCTCAAAAATCGAGTGATTTGGCTATCGGCACGTTCTCGCTCGGCTTCGAGACTGGCGATCGCAGCATCAATATCGTCTTCATCAAGGTCATCCTGCTCCAGCCGAGTGGTGATGGCCTCGCTCATCTGAGCAAAATAGTCTTCTGCTTCGATGCGCTCAACAGCGGCCAGGACTTTGGCCACAGCAGTATTGGCAGTAGAGGAATCAGAGTCAAAGGCTAGCGGCTGGAGATTAGCCTGATAAGCTTGGTCTGTAAATTTGGCTCCAGCAGCTTTGGCGAGAGATTGAAGTCGTTGCGCGGGCTCGTCGAGCAAGAGTGCTGTGAGCGCATCGGGGGTTGGCAGCGCACCGTCTAAGGCTTGGCCGATCGCCGCCATAAGCTTGTCAACGTTGCCCGGTAAGCGCAGGCGGTTATCCGCCAACAGCTCGCCCCCCAGTTTGGCCCGAAGACCGAAGGGCGGTGATGTGAAGTCTCGGATGAAGCCGCTAGAATCTTTGGACAGAAAGGCTTGTTTGAAGTCAGAAGCAGAGTAGAGCCTCAGCAGAACCGACGAGGTGCAGATGCGTAGGCGGTTTTTGGAAGCATCGAATAGAAAGAGCGATCGCGACTTAGGATCTGCTGCCTGAGAGGCTGGTTTGTCAGACGCAATGGCCGCTGCCAGTAAATCGACTAGCTTTGCCAGATCTACGGATGGCTTAAGTGAAGGTGCCTGAATGTTGGCACCCCTTTCTTGGGAATTCATATTGTACGGTCCTCCTCATCTCAGCCTTGAGGCTGCTTCACCCGTTCCAACCGACCAAGCTAGAAGAGTGGGTTTCATATCTTACTTATGCTGATAATTCCCAAAAGTCAAGTACCTTTCTATGCTGGGATAACACCAGATGAAATCATCAAGTGCATCTAAAAATCTATTACTGAGTAGCGCAAGTTGAAGCTCTTTGATCGGGAGATAAAGAATCGGAAACTATCTCAGCAGTCATTTCAATCACAGAAAACTTAGCATCTTCACCTACTTGATTACTCAAAAGAGATATCACCTCTTCCGCAAAAGTTGAAGCATACTCTGCACTTCCAATCTCTTCTAAGGTGATATTTTTTGAGACTTCGGATAAAGCAGCTTCAAAAATCGTATCAAGATCTCTAATTTGAAAATTTGTTGACAAAAATAATATACTGAAAACCCCAGGATCTTGCGCCACTAGACGATAGGGATCTGAATCTTCCGGCTTTAGAATCTCGCCTTCAGGAGGAATCATACCTGCAGCTGCATTCAAATCTGGATCATCGGAAGAAACAGAAAAGGGGAAAAGAATATAAGATTCACCACATTCGTCAAAGCTAAATGCATAAGTAAAAATAGAGGTTTGTTCGTTGTTTTTAACATAAATCCCTAGCTCATCTCCCTCTCTTAATTGAAGGAGATCAGTGGATTGACTCCCATTGACAGGATTGGCGATTCTAAGACTCCTTCTTGTTTCGGACCTGGCCTCCTCTGTTGTATTTTTGATGGCCACCTCGACATCTAAAGCCGATAAAATCTCATTTAAGAAATCGATATTGATATCTAGTTCAGTTGCCAAACTTTGAAGATTTTCCTGCGCTAGTTGCCATTCCTGGACGTTAATTTCAGCTAAAACGTACGATTCGCCGGAAGCTTCTATTTCTGCATCTAATTGGTTAAGGTATATCATTAAATCTTGAACTTGTTCGGTCAGTAGGTTGAGGTCATTTTGAAGATCTTCTACCTCACCAAGAGAATTTCTCAAATCTGCTCTTGATTTCAGTAATTCTGCCCTTGCGGCTAAGACTTCTTGATTAGCATCTTCTACTTCTTGGTTTGCTGATTTAAGATTTTGTCTCGCCAGCTTAATTTCTTCATTGGCTTGAGAAATTCGGATTTGCGCCTCTTTTTTAAAAGCATCTAGATTCTGTATGGTTGTATTGAGCTCGTTACTGATTTTGCTTAGCTCTGCTTCTCTTTTAGCTAAGGTATTCTCAGCTTGCCTCTTTAAAGCCTCTGACTGTAAAGCACTTTCTCTAGCTATGGCAGAACTTTGGATTGATTTCTGAAGTTCAGCTTCTTGCGATGAAATTTCTGACCCTAATGCATTAATCTGAGAAATTAAATTCTCCTTTTCCGATGTGGCTCTTTTCCTCTCTTCTTCTACTCTACCTAACTCTTCGCGAGATTCAGCAAGTACCAAGTTAGATCTGCGCGCAAAGCCAAATGCAGCAAGAGCAGCAAGCAAGGAAAAGCATAAAAAGATACTTCCGAATTTTATTCTTCGCCTAGCTTGAGATTGGGCATCAGATAAAATTTGATTGGCTTTACGTTCAGCCTCCAAAGCAACTTGAGTATTCTTTTGTTCTAGATCTTGGCTTGAAGATATGAATAGATAGTCATCATTACTTAGACGCTTATTTTCACTCCAGGCTTGGGCTGCCTTAAGTGACTCTCCTCTTAAGAGGAATGAAGGATCAGCTTTTTCAGAAGTTAGCCAACCTGAAATGAGGCTGGCATATGGACGAAGATTGTTGAACACTTCATTTATCCAATCCTCATTAAAAACGAAGGTATATATTGGATTGAAAGTTTTAATAAAATTGCCATCTGCGACAACTACCAGGCCCGATAGCCTCAGCTCTTTGTGTTCTAAACCCTCGTCATTTGGAACTGCTCCATTCTGAAGAACCTCCTGATAAATGCCGAGTAATCGACCAGTTTTTTGCTCATCCTGCAGTAAGCGATCGCGAATTGTCCTTAAATGCTCTGGTTCATCCTGTGCTTCCCAATTATCAATGATTCGAGTCTGCACTAACTGTGAGATTGCCTGCTCTTCCTTACCAGCAGGAATTGTGTCCAGCGTTTGAGCTAATCGACAGAGCTTCTGAGTCAGAAACGGTTGTCCGTTCGCCCAGTTTAGGATTGCCTGCAAAACAGCTTCAGGGTTCTCGGCGATTTCTTCTAGCCCCCCGATGAGTGGTTCTGCCTCATCGAATTGAAAGCCCCGGAGAGAGATAGCATGACCAACGTTGAAGGGTGTCCGCGTTTTATCTCGAATCAGGTCAGAAGGGGTAGCAACCCCCAGAAAGCAAAAAGTCAGGCGCTGAAAGGTAGCCTTGTCGGCCCGTTGATTGTAAAAATCACGAATCAGGGTGAAGAAATCATCAAGGGAAAACGATAAGCTTTGAACCGTGTCAACTTCATCAATAAAGATGGCGATCGGCTTGGAAATCGATTCGAGCAAAACCGTCTCTACAAACTCGCCAAATCGCTGTACTGCAGAGATTTCATCCCGCTCGCGCCACCATTGACGGAAGTTGACGTGAGTCGTCAAGTCAAAACTATTCCAAAGCTTGCGGACGAAACCGGCATACCATTGATCAGCCGTGACGTTCTCATCTCCCCCAATCTGTGTCAGGTCAACTGCTGATACTGTTGGCGAAGTCCGAAACGGGTTTAAGAAGTAGGATTGAGCGCAGCAAACCGAGATGTTCGCGTCTTGGCCCGAGGAATTCCATCGAGCCAATTTACCAGCCGTACAACGTTCA
>Ga0008836_100878_pt1 | contig 13682 bp, 13 predicted proteins | sample HotLakConsUCCR28_FD_62214 | JGI IMG/M metagenome (GOLD analysis project Ga0008836, IMG submission 62214) | Hypersaline microbial mat communities from Hot Lake, Washington, USA - Hot Lake Consortium UCC-R28 (Hybrid Assembly) ... | reverse complement strand
TCTGATTTATCTGCCCCCTTACTCACCCGAATTCTCACCGATTGAAAATTTCTGGTCAAAGGTAAAATCGATACTACGCTCACTCGAAGCGAGAACCTATCCTGACTTAGCAAAAGCCTTAGAGAAGGCATTCGAAGCAGTTTCTTTGAAAGATATCAAACACTGGTTCAAAAATTGCTGTTACTGTACCTCACTAGAGTGAGAAACGCTGTAGCGACAGGAAAGGAAAACCCAGTTGGCATTTTTCTAGCACTCCAAAAATCATGCTAGAACGGGACAAACTGCTACGGATTTATGCGAATAAAACGAAAGTCAAGATAATTCAGAACACAAGATATCGCTTCACCTTAAATTTATATAACCCAACTTCGATCTCGCATAACACTTTAGAGGGGGATAATCGCAACAAATATTTGCGAACCATCAATAAAGTTCGCCAATATCAAATTCTGACCGTATTAATTCTAATTCCTCCTTCTGTTCCAGCTGGAATGGACCCATTGAACTTGACTTATCGTTACCAGGTATTCCCATCAAGATTACGGCCTCTCTTCAGCGATCGCCCCGGTCATAATCTACCGTCGCATAGATGACGAGTCTCCCCCCACAGTAATTATGGTGATTTTCCTGGCAGTTGGTTTGAACTAGCCCACGATTAGTCTGTCGACACTGAGATTGGGGGTTGCTGTCGGTTGGGTTGAACCGAGCGAAACCCAACAGCAGCGTTGGCGATAGTTGACGGTTGCTGAGGAATGAGAATTGAATCAGTTGGGATAGGCGTCTCGGCTGTCCCAAGGCAGGCAAGACGCCTGCCCTAACAATTTGGATGTTATTTGATCCTCATTCCTTAGAGCTGACGATGGCTGACACCCCCACCCGCGTATGGGATCAACCGAAACCGTAGTCTAAAATCGCTGATGCCGACCACGGTAAACCGCAGGCCAAGAGCACCTCTCAAAGTCATCATTGGCAGAGACATTGGCAATCCTTGGAATCAACATTTCGCTACATAATATGTATGCTGATTAACGGTGCCGTTCCAGAACTTTACAGCGTTTTCTTGCCTGGTGAGGTACAGCACTTGGGTGCATCCCACTTTTGCAAGTTGGCCCTCATCCGGCTCCCCTTCTCCCAAAATGGGAGAAGGGGAGCCGGATTCAAAGTCCCTCTCCCGCTCTGGGAGAGGGATTTAGGGTGAGGGTTACAAAAGTGGGATGCACTCCAGCACTTTCCCTAAAACCAAGGAATTAAGGACTTTTTATCCCTCGCTAGTGTTCTGTCAAAATTGAATTTGCCGGTTGGATACAACTCTCTGGTCATGGCTACGCTAAAGTGTTGGCGCAACCCCAAGAAACCCCTGCTAGTGTTGGGGTTTACTCCATTCAAATCAACCTGCACTAGCCCACATTTTGAATATTGACAGACCGCTAGATTCAAAAACGCTATATCGCGATTTCTGGCAATAAACGCAATCTATTTTGAACTAAGCATTCTTTGGGACTTAATGAATTTCAGCCCTGTGTTGGAATATTTTGAAAGGCTACAAATGATGATCAGTCCAGCATTATTTTAGTATTGCTGAAGACCTCAAGCTCAATCCACACCTCTGGAAATAGTCAGCTCAAATTGATCCCCGTTTGTAAGCAAAGGAATGAGAATTGAATCAGTTGGGATAGCCGTCTCGGCTGTCCCAAGGCAGGCAAGATGCCTGCCCTAACAATTTGGATGTTATTTGATCCTCATTCCCAAGGGGGTTCCGTCCTGTACTTTAGTCGCGAGGCGACTCAGGGGCTATAGCAGCAACGGTTTCACGGCTGATCGGATTGGGGGCGTCTGGTGCAGCATGTGGGGTGGCTGATGGCGGGAAGGGCCGGTCGGACCTGTGCCCTTTGATGGATCGGAACGCAGATGATAGCCAGAGAAATTCCCGATTAGAGATTGGGGGCAAACACGCTACATATAAGCCAGATAAGCAGTAGAATGACAGCAATCCTCTACATCTAGCGGCATTTCTGGATGAGACCACGATCGCACCCTGCCAAGGCGATCGCCCGTAAGGAAAAAGCACTCGCGCTAGTGCAGAGGTCTAACGCTTGCAAACGATCGGCTCAAAACCATGTCTAGCGAAACCCTGGTGCCTCAAAACCTCAAAGTCATTCAGTCCATTGACATTTCAGGATTTCCCATTGAGGTGGGGATATTGCCCGACGGCACGCCGTTCATGTCAGGGCGGGAACTCGCAAGAGCTTGTGGCATATCCAACAGCACACTGGTGGGGTGGGGCGAACGGACACCCCAGATGGGCGATCGCCATCGGGCAGGCAAAATGGCCGAACTGCTCGCCACCTATCGCTACGGGGGCGATCGCTTCTTTGTCCCCATCCCGGATGGCACTAAATTTGGGGGCAGGGCCAACGTTTCCGCCTATCCCTATCAAGTATGTATGGCTTTTTTAGACTACTACGCCTTTGAAGCCAACAAAGAAGAGGCTCGAAACAGCCTGCGCGTGCTGAGCGAAAAGCAATTGCCGCAGTTCATTTATGAAGCGGTGAGGGAGCAACCCCAGCCTCCCCTCAAGCTGCAACCAGAACTCCAGCGAGTGCAAGCGGGTTCACCCTTTCAAACCCGACCGCTGCGGGGGGGCATTCCGATTGGCTATTTCACGGTCGATCAAGTACTGGCGGAGGAGCAGGCGCGATCGCTGCCCACTTCGCAGTTTCCTGAACTCTATGCAGCGTTGCTCTCAAATATTGAAAAAGCCTGGAATCGCTACTGGACGATTCAGCAGTTGGGGGCAGAATTGGGCGATCGCTTTCCCATGCCGCAACTAATCTCCCACGACTGGGCGCGTCCCCGGCAATATGTTTATCCCACTGCTGCTCTCGAATCGTTCAGCAACTGGCTAAATCGCCAATACCTGCCTGAGCGTTTTCCTTCCTATTTACAGCGCAAAAGATCTCAAACGCCATCATCCCAGCGGTTGCTCAACCATCTTCCCACAGCGGTCTAGGAAGATGGCGACAGGTTTTCAAGGGTATTGATTTTCAAGGGTATTGAATAGCTAAATTCTTGCCCTAATGGGTTGTGAAAGCGGGGCTGATTAGCCGCTAGCTGGTTCCACTTTGCCAGAGTGTCAATCTGAGCTTCAACAGGTACCGGAATTGCCAAAAAATTCCATTGCTGGCTTCTATTCAACAACGGCAAACACTATTTTTGAGAATCATGAGCACCTCTAAATCGCTGCCTACCCCCGCATCGTCCCAAGTGTAAGGGACCGCCGAGACAGCTATCCCAACTTATTGCATTTCCATCTCTGAGGAACGTGCTCGACATAAAAGCACCGACTCCTCGCTTGAATTTGTCCCACCTACCCACCACCCCACCTACTCATTACCGGGATCTTATTTTCCCGCCGATCCCTGATTTCAATCGTTTCACGACTCGGAAGTGTCGGGCTAACCCAATAAGCGGGGCAGTTGCGCTAGGTCAAGCAGGTAATTAATGCCCCAGACGATGAGTTCGCCGACAAAAAACAGCAACAGCCAATTAGCGGAAAATGCAGCCGATGTCAGGGTGTAACCTTCCCACAGCTGCCAGAGACGATAGGGCACATAAAGATAGGGCACCATCACCCAAGCGACGGTTTGGAATCGTCTCAAAGTGAGTGTTTCGGTCAGCACTTGCAAAGCCAGCATCACAAAGTAGGCCAGTAGCACCTCCCACAACAGTGGGAGACCTTGCCAAAAGGCACAGATCATCACAATTAAGGGCGGCACACTGCCCAAAAATTGCACCGAGCCAAACCAAATTTTGAACCAGCCAGGTAAGGGCTGGGGCAGTTCGTAGGGAGGGGTATGCCGCCAACTCCAACCGGCAATGCTCAAAAAAGCGGTTGCCAGGAGGAAAAAGGCCGCATTTTCAATTAGCAGACGCTGAGCAACGGTCATCGGGCGATCGCACTCCAAAAACACTGACAACAGCGTAAGCGGCGATCGCCTCAGGAGACACCCGCGATCGGCTTAGAAGCCGGGGTTCTGAGTAGACGTTTTATGGGTAGCCGCTTTAGAAATTGCCGTGGGAAGCGATCGCCGTCTTCAGTCGCTCCATCACTTCGTCAACGGGAATCGCACCCAACTCGCCTTCTGCCCGAGTACGGATGCTCAAGGCGTTGGCTTCCTGCTCTTTGGCTCCTACGATCGCCATCACGGGAATCTTGCTCTTTTCGCCATTGCGGATCAGTTTGCCGAGGCGATCGCCGCTGGTGTCGACAGCCGCGCGAATGCCCTCTGCCAACAGGCGATCGGCCACCTGCCGGGCATAGCCCACCAGTTCCGTCGTCACCGGCAGCAGGCGAATCTGCTCAGGAGCCAGCCACACGGGGAAGTCCCCAGCATACTCCTCGATCAGGATGCCGATCAGGCGCTCCAGCGAGCCAAACGGTGCGCGGTGAATCATCACGGGGCGCTGACGGCTGCCGTCTTCGGCCACATACTCCAGGTCAAAGCGCTCCGGTAGGTTGTAATCAACCTGCACGGTACCCAACTGCCACTCGCGATCGAGGGCATCGTTGAAGATGAAGTCCAGCTTCGGCCCGTAAAAGGCCGCTTCTCCCGGCGCTTCGAAAAAGTCCATTTCCAGCGTTTCGACGGCGCGACGAATGGCGGTTTGCGATTTTTCCCACACCTCATCAGAGCCGATATATTTGTCCGATTCCGGATCGCGGAAGCTCAGCCGCGCCCGGAAGTTCTTCAGTTGCAGGCTGCGGAAAACCGCCAGGATGAGGTCAACCACCTTGAGAAACTCATCGTCGAGCTGGTCGGGGGTGACAAAGAGGTGGGCATCGTCCACGGTGAAGCCCCGCACCCGCGTCAATCCGCCCAGTTCGCCAGACTGTTCGTAGCGGTAGACTGTGCCAAATTCCGCAAAACGAATCGGGAGCTCTCGGTAGGAGCGCAGTTCGCTCTTGTAGATCTGAATGTGGAAGGGGCAGTTCATGGGCTTCATTACGAAGCCCACTTCGTTTAACCGAGACTGATCGTCCTCGGCCATCATCGGGAACATGTCTTCCTGGTACTTTTGCCAGTGCCCCGAGGTTTTGAACAGGTCGACCCGCGCAATGTGGGGGGTGACCACTGGCAGGTAGCCTCGCTTGATTTGCTCCTGCTTGAGAAAGTCTTCCAACGTGGAGCGCAGCAGGGTGCCCTTGGGGGTCCACAGCGGCAGACCGGGGCCGACCTCATCGGAAAACACAAACAGCCCGAGTTCTTTGCCCAAGCGGCGGTGGTCGCGCTTTTTGGCTTCTTCGCGACGGCGCTTGTACTCGGCGAGTTGTTCGGGCGTTTCCCAGGCGGTGCCGTAGATGCGCTGGAGCTGGGCCTTGCTGGCATCGCCGCGCCAATAAGCGCCCGCGACACTTTCCAGATCAAAGGCTTTGGGGTTCAGATCTTTGGTCGTTTCCACATGGGGACCGGCGCAGAGATCCCACCAGTCTTCGCCCAGGTGATACAGGGTGATGGGGTCTTCCAGCCCTTCCAAAATCTCCAGCTTGTAGGGCTCACTGAGCTCGCTAATACGACGCTGGGCTTCTTCGCGGCTGACTTCTTCGCGCACCACCGGCAGGCCTTTGTTGATGATCTTGATCATCTGCTTTTTGATGGCCTTCAAATCCTTTTCGGTAAAAGGCTCGGGATTGTCGAAGTCGTAGTAGAAACCGTAGTCAATCCATGGGCCAATGGTGACTTGCGCCTTGGGAAACAAGCTTTGCACCGCCATCGCCATGACATGGGAAAACGTGTGGCGAATGCGCTTGAGGTTGTCGGATTCGTCGGTGCGGGGCAGATGAATTTTTTCGATGGACTCGCCAGCGTTAACCATAGTGAACGGAGAAAGGATTGCGATGTGACCACAGCCAGTCTACAAGGGAAGGCTATGGGACCACAGGATTTTTGTCATTATTTCCATCGTAATCGCTGTCGGGGAAATTAGGGGGCAGGGTGTGAGGGTGGCAGGGTGCGTGGGTAGGGGCGTAGGGGCGTAGGGGCGAGGCATTTTGGGAGAACCGTTTTGGTGCAGACCGGAATTGGGGTGCCAGAATGTCTCGCCCTGGCATCGCCGATCGCGGGGCAGGGCGATCGCGCCCCTCATCCTGAAATTCCCTGGGGATTATCGGTGGAGGCACCGATCGCGGGGCAGGGCGATCGCCCTGCCTCTACATCGATCAGGGTGAGCTATTTCCCCCGAGGGATGTGAGATGCCGTCACCACCGACAAGTATCAAGGGGAATAGATGATTCTTTGACTTCATGCCCCCACCTTCTGCCACTGCGCCCCCCCTAAACCGACGAAAGAATCTGGACTAGGGACAGCAATGTGGTGATTTATCGAGAATGCCCGCCACCGCGAGCCAATCGCCGTCGTCAAATTGATGTGTGGTAGGGCGGTCTGCACACCAATGGAGCCCTGATGCTGATTTTGGCGGAACTCCTACGGGATGGGTTGGATTGGCGGAAAGCACAAATTCATCTCAAACTGGTGGTGCCTGACCAAGCGGCAGCAGCACTCGCCCGAGCCAACATGCACGAGTGAGTGCAAACCCTCCGTATTGATGCCACCACCCATGTTTTGGTCGCCGATGGTCGCTCCTTTGACGAGATATTGCATCAGTCATCGCAATATGCCGATCGCGTGATGCTGGGCATCGCTGAGCCCGGTGACGACTTTCAGGACTACTACACTAAAATGCAAAAGCGGCTGCAGGGGTTGCCGTCCACCATTCTGGTACTGGCCGCCCCCAATTTCGCCTTTACGGAGGTGTTGAAAAAATAGCGCGACATTTGCCAGACGGGCGATCGCCCCTGCCTTGACACGCCTTCCCTGGCCCCGTAAGGTCAAAGCCTATCCACCCATTAAGACGGTGCCAGGAACTGATTTTTTGACCGCCACCCCCGCTTACTCATCTCAAACTGGAAGCTTTATCAGCTATGCGTTGCACCATCATCAGCCGAGCCGGCCAAGTCCTTGCTTACGGGCGCTTGTTTATTCGCTATCAAGAAGACGGGGGGCTACGGTTGGATCTAGAAACCGATCGCGGTCGCGTATTACAAGGGGGGCTCATTGAGGAAGATGGGGACATGACCCAGGCGGGCGAAATCCTCTCAGAGCAGTTTTTTGATGTGTGGGGCATGAGTGACCTCACCCTCAGCATTCAGTGTGGCGATAGCGGAGCCCCACCCAACGCCACGCTACCGCCCGCTGCCGATATTGATATGTCGCTGCTGTAAACAATAGTCTGTAGAAGGGGCTCTTCCGGATCCAGGGTGGCAATCGTCTAATGAATTACAGTTAGGGGTGCTAGCATCATGGACTTCCACATCGATACATTACTCAATTTTCCTAATGCAACCGTCGAGCCGTGCATTCAGGAAGCCGGAGATGTATTTCAGGTATTTTTAATCATCAATCCACATTAAAAAAAAGAGAGTTGGGCTGGAGCAAAGCGCATCGGAATCGATGAAGTCAGTCACCGCAAAGGAATGAGGATCAAATAACATCCAAATTGTTAGGGCAGGCATCTTGCCTTTAGTAGATCTACCCCACTCATTCCACCCGCCCTTCCCTCCGCTATGCTAAAAAGCCGTAGATGCGATGGAACAGTTAAGGTGCAGCCTTTGACATCGGATTTTGAGCTGCAGCAGCAGCCAGTGAGCGATGATATCACCCTGGCCTATCGGGCAATGGGCACCGGACAGCCGGTAGTGATGCTCCATGGCCTCGCCGACCATAGTTTGGTGTGGTGGGCGTTGGCGAAGGATTTGAGCGATCGCTACCGGTGTGTGGCCCCCGACCTGCGCGGCCATGGGGAGAGCAGTAAACCCGCTGCGGACCAATATGCCGCTGACCTCCTTGCCGCTGACCTGGAAGCCTTTTGCCAACGTCAGCAATTGGGCGCAGTGCAGGTTGTGGCCCATTCCTGGGCGGCTAAAATTGCCCTGCGTTGGGCCTGTCAACGGCCCGATCGCCTCACCAGTCTGACCCTCGTGGATCCCTTTTTCGTCAATCGCCTCCCCGCCGCATTTCGACCCACCTTCCCCCTGCTGTACCGAACGCTGCCTTTTCTCAAGGTGATGGGGCCGTTTCCCGACTTTGACAGGGCGGCGGCGATCGCTCAGGGGCTCAAGCAATATCGGGGCTGGAGTGACCATCAGCAGGCGGTTTTTCAGGCGGGGATGACCCAGCAGGCCGATGGCCAATGGCGCAGCAAGTTTGCGATCGCGGCGCGGAATGGTGTCTTTGCCGATGTGGTGCAGACTGCCGGACTCACGGAGCCCCTGGCGACCCCGACGGCCTTGCTGCTGCCCGCCCAAGGTCTCAATCGCCTGGCCTGGCAAACGCGCCTATACCATCAGTATTTGATGTATCTTCAGGTCCACAGCATCCCTGGCAATCACTGGCCCCACTTGGTCGCGCCTGACTCCCTAAACTCAGCCGTGGCAACATTTTTGGCAGAAGTTGATGACCGATAACAGCCGATTCCTAATCCAGCTTGTAGGCTAGGGGTAGTTGCGTTCTCCCCGAGCCCTATGAAAACTGTCCCCATCACACACACCTACCCCTATTTGCAACTCGCCAACTGGATTTTTCGCCCCTTGGATTATATGGAAGCGAATTATCGACAATATGGCGACTTGTTTTTTGCCCGCTGGGGCCTGTTTGAGTGGGTCTTTGTGAACCATCCCCAGGCGCTCAAAACCATCCTCAGCCAGGATACGGGCAAGGTCATCAGCGCCCCCGGCGACGCCAACGAAGTGCTTAAACCCCTACTGGGTGAGCATTCGGTCATTATGCTCAACGGCAATCAGCATCGCCAGCGGCGAAAACTCATCATGCCCCCTTTTCATGGTGAGCGGCTCAAGATATACGCCGATTTGATTCGCGAGATCACCCTCGAAGCGATCGCCCAATTGCAACCCGGACAAGATTTTCAGGCGCGTAAGCTGACCCAGCAGATCACCATGCGGGTGATTTTGCGGGCGGTGTTTGGCCTCCATGAGGGCGATCGCTACCGGCGACTAGAACAACTCCTGGCCGAACGGTTGGACATGGTGAGCAAGCCGCTGGCTTCGACTGTGGTCTTTTTTCCCCTATTGCGGAAAAACTATGGCAACTGGAGTCCGGGGGCCAAAATTGAGCGGTTGAGCCAGGAAATTGACGCACTGCTGTATGCCGAGATTCGCGATCGCCGGGCCTCGGTGGATGCCAGTCGTGACGATGTGCTGTCACTGCTGATCATGGCTCAAGACGAAGACGGCAACAGCCTAACGGACGCCGAACTGCACGATGAACTGATGACCCTGCTGGTGGCCGGTCACGAAACCACCGCCACCGCGATCGCCTGGGGCATGCACTGGGCGCATCATCAACCCGAGGTGCTGCACAAAATTCGCGACGAAGTGGCTACCGCTCATGCCGCTGACGACGCCCTGGCCCTGACCAAACTCCCTTACCTGGAGGCGACCTGTAACGAAACGCTGCGCATTTATCCCGTGGCGATGCTGACCTTTCCCCGGATTGCTCAAGAGCCGATTGAGCTGTTGGGGTATACCATCGACCCTGGCACCATGTTGGTCGGTTCGATTTACCTGCTGCACCACCGCGAAGATTTGTATCCCAATCCCCACCAATTTCGCCCCGAGCGCTTTTTGGAACGGCAATATTCGGCCTTTGAATTTATGCCCTTTGGCGGCGGCGCGCGGCGCTGCATCGGGTACGCCCTCGCTCAGTACGAGTTAAAAATCGTGCTCGGTACGCTGCTGACCCACTATGACTTTGCTCTGGCCAGCGATCGCCCCGCCATTCCGGAACGGCGCGGCATCACCCTGGGCATGAAAGACGGGGTGGAGATGGTCTTCCAAGGCCAACGGAGCGTTCCCGCCCCTGCCGCCGTTTAACCCTCAATCCTCACCCCCGACCCCCAATCCCTGGCCCGGTGGGGCCTGCGCCCGCAAGGTGTACTCAACTTTACTTTTTGCTGTCGACTGAGGGGCTCTTGATTGATACTGGATCAAGATGCGTTCTCTTCATCCAAGTAGTAATGAAACAGCGCCAGCGACAATGGGGGTGGGTCGTGCTCGGAACTTTGGTCTGGGGGGGCTTGGCCGGGTTAGCCTGTTCGGCGACGCCGCCCTTGATCGAGGAATGGGCTACCGAAAGTGAGGCCACTCCAGCCTCTAAATCGAGCGCCGCCGACTCGACTAAGCCGGTTACTGAAAAAGCCCCTCTGGCCCAAGCGTTGGAGGCGGCTACGAATGCGGCTCAACTGGCCCAGTCAGCCACCACTGCGGAGGAATGGAGTGCCGTCGCTACAGCTTGGTCGGAGGCGATTCAGGCATTGCAGGCGGTGCCGTCGGATAGTCCCGAGTGGCTGTTTGCCCAGCGCAAAACCCGAGAATATGTGGAAAATCAAGCGATCGCCCTCCAACGGGTCGAAGCCGCCGCCCGTCAGGCCCTTTTTCCGCCCCTGGGTAACGACGTATTAGACGAGCAACTGGCCTTATATCTGTCCTATGTCGCCGCTTTTGATCCCCCCGACATTCTAGTCATTGGCAGCTCGCGGGCTTTGCAGGGCTTAAACCCGCAAATTCTGCAACAGCGCCTGGGGCAGCAGGGCTACGAATCTGTACGGGTTTACAATTTTGCGGTCAACGGGGCGACAGCTCAGGTGGTGAGCTTTATTTTGCGGCAGTTGCTGCCCCCCGAGCAGTTGCCCGAGATGATCATTTGGGCAGACGGTTCCCGTGCGTTTAACAGTGGGCGGTTCGATCGCACCTTTGCCAAAATTCTAGAATCGCCGGGCTATGCCGCAGTGCAGGCAGGCGATCGCCCAACCTTTGAGTCTTCCACGCCGCTGGCCGCCACTCTCGACGTCGCCGAAGCAGCCCCGGCCAGGATCGCCGACAAAGCGCGCACCTTGCCCGTCAGCGGCATCAACGGTTACGGCTTTTTGGTGGTGAATGAAGTCTTTGAGCCCAATGATTACTACCGCCGCTTTCCACGGGTGGCGGGGATCTATGACGGCACCTATTCCGCCTTCGATTTGGGAGGGGTACAGACGGTTTCCCTGCGGGCGATCGCGGCCTTTGCGCGCACCCACGACATACCCCTGGTGTTTGTCAATTTGCCCCTGAGTGAGGATTATCTGGATGATACCCGGCTCGCCTATGAGCAACAGTTTCAGCAGTTTTTGATACGGGAAGCCGAAGCCGGGGGCTTTACGGTGGTGGACTTGCTGCGGGCATGGTCCAACCAGAACAATATCTTTGCCGACCCCAGCCACCTTAACCGCATCGGGGCTGCCCAGGTGGCCATTCGGGTCTCAGAAGACAAGACCATTCCCTGGGAGGTGTTGGCCCCAGACGCCGCCACCGATAACCCCGAAGCGCTGCCGGAGGGATCAGGCGATCGCGACCCGACTACCGACGCCGCTGATCAATCTCCGCCTCCAGATCGGAATCCCCGTCCCCGAGCAGGCAGCGATCGCTAGCCCGGCTCTCCCCCAATGCTAACCTTGTAGGGGTTTACCAGAAATCTGGCACTACTGAGCTGTCGGCCTCTGTGATAGCAGCGGCGATCGCAATTTTCCGTCGGCTCCAATACGGTAGATCATGGGTCGGGTAGGCTTCCTAGCCGGCCTCCCTAACCAGTCTGCTGAAAGACGCTTAGTTAGTTAGGACGGCCAGGATGGCCATCAAACAAGAGCGCATCTCACAAATCGACACCAGAGCAGATTCAAAACCCCTACAGGATTAGCCCCGAATGGGCACCAGGCCCTAGCGCCTCGGTTCAGGATGATTAAAAACCCGGTTTCGGCATGGGTGAGCACAGGCGATTGGGCTTATCCTAGAAGCAGAGACCGGGTTTCTGAACCGATGTTCTAGAGTTCTGCGACGGCCCGCTCGATCAACCGCCGAGCCAGGGTTTGCACACCGGTATGTTCGTAGTATTTCACCGACACATCGAGAAATGCGCCCAGGTAGTCGAGTTTGCTCTTCGACCCTTCCATAAAGCCCGCTAACTTATCTACCAGGCTGCTTTGGGTGATGCCCTTGTCACTGACGAACTTGTCCATCCAGCCTTGCGTCGACTCAAAGCTCTCCGTCATGAAAGACAGCTTGCCTTTGGCATCTTTGCCCGGAATTTCCTTCTTCACCCCTTTGAAGGTGTTGTTTTTCTCCAGTTCATCAGGCCCCATATTCTTGATGGCATTCAGCGCTTTGCTGCTGAAGTCTGCCCCCAACGGAATCACACCGTCAAACGATACCAGCGCTGCCATCCGCATCAGCGACTCGCTACTATAGTCGCCCAGCGCCGCTAAAAAGTCGCCCAGGCTGTCGCCCGGAATGCCGTTGATATGACAAAAGGCCACTACCTCCGTCACCAGTTTCACCGAGAGATCAATAGTTTGCGCCTTTTCCGGTTTAGGGGTGAGGTTGGTCAAAAAGCCCAGAAAAGTATCTTGCCCGATGCGGTTGGCCATGGCGGCGGCTCCGAGCATACCCGAAGCGGCATCCACCGTTTCGTAGAGCCACAGCGCCCGCTGATAACCCTGAGACTTATCGTTGAACAGGGCGATCGCCCGTTCCCCAATTGCCTGCACCATGGCCTCGTCGGTTTCCCCGGTGACCTTTTTGATCGTGTTGTCAAAGCCCACCAGGTTTTCCCACTGACCGGGCACAAAAGTATCCAGGGTCTTCAGGGCTCGCACCGTGAGGCCACCCGTGGGCAGCTTGTCGACTTTTTCATAAATTTTGACGCTCATGAGGCTCTCCTAAAAAAGGGGGGAAATAGGGGATATAACTGAATACCTGAGGTAAACCACTGGTTTGACCAGTGTGACTCGAAAAGCTTTGAGCGTTCCCGCAGTAAAGTATCTCCCACGGCGGCTTGAACGAGCAAATCCGTAGGAAGACAAAGCCATGTCGGAATTCTATCAAAGCTTGTCTCACTCGAAATGGGACTGCAAATATCACGTGGTGTTCGTGCCCCAGTATCGGCGCAAAGTGATGTTTGGCGAAATGCGAACATTTCTGGGGCCGATTTTCCATGAGTTGGCGCGCCAAAAGGAATGCCGCATCGTGGAAAGGCATCTGATGCCAGCTCATGTTCACAGGTGCATGGAGATTCCGCCCAAATACTCGGTCGCGTCGAACATGGGTTTTCTGAAAGGCCAGAGTGCGATTGCCCGCCAGTTCAAAGGCAAACAGCGCAATTTTAGCGGTGAGTCCTTTGGGGCGAGGGGCTATGCGGTATCCACAGTCGGCTTTGAACTGGAAGCGGTGAAACGCTACATTCAAGACCAGAATGTCGCGGATAGAAGCGGACAGTTCTAAAGCCGAGGCCAGACACGCTCAGCAAGGACACCCGCCCTTGGGACGGTCACGGCTTTGCCGGGGGTGTCTGACTCACCTCTCAAGTTGTTCAGCCTCTGGGGTCCACTTCAATCCTGTGAGTTTGTGCAGTCGCTGCTGCAAGGCAAGATTCAGCAGCTTAAGGCTCAGATTCAGGAGACGGCGTTGCATAATGAGGGTATGAATTAGGGGTAATCTGCCATGCAATGTCCCGAGTGTGGAGCGACTCATATCCGTAAGAACGGCAAGAAAAAAGGTAAGCAAAATCACATCTGCGTCG
>Ga0008836_100877_pt1 | contig 13697 bp, 9 predicted proteins | sample HotLakConsUCCR28_FD_62214 | JGI IMG/M metagenome (GOLD analysis project Ga0008836, IMG submission 62214) | Hypersaline microbial mat communities from Hot Lake, Washington, USA - Hot Lake Consortium UCC-R28 (Hybrid Assembly) ... | reverse complement strand
TCGGCCTCGACCAAGCTGTTCCACGGCGGGTTGCGCTACCTCGAGTATTTCGAGCTGCGCCTGGTGCGCGAGTCCCTGATCGAGCGCGAGACGCTGTTGCGCGCCATGCCCCACATCAGCTGGCCGATGCGCTTCGTGCTGCCCTGGCATCCCGACATGCGGTTCGACAGCGACACGCCGACCTCGCGGCTCCTGGCGCGGCTGATGCCGTGGATGAAGGGGCGCCGCCCCGCCTGGCTGATCCGGCTTGGGCTGTTTCTCTACGACACGCTGGGCGGTCGCAAGATCCTGCCGGCGACCACCACCCTGGCCCTGACCGGACGCCCCGAGGGGGCGCCGCTGCAGGACCGGTTCCACAAGGCCTACGAATATTCCGACTGCTGGATCGAGGACAGCCGCCTGGTGATCCTCAACGCCCGCGACGCCGAGGCGCGGGGCGCCACGATCCTCACCCACAGCACCGTCGTCTCGGCCGAGGTGCACGACGGCATCTGGTCGGTCACGATCGCCGGCGAGGGGCGACGCACCACCGTGCGCGCGCGCATGCTGGTGAACGCCGCCGGCCCCTGGGCGGGCGAGGTGATCCACCGCACGCTGCGCCTCAACAGCCGCGAGAGCGTGCGGCTGGTGCGCGGCAGCCATATCGTCACCACCCGGCTCTACGATCACGACAAGTGCTACTTCTTCCAGGGCACGGACGGGCGGATCATCTTCGCCATCCCCTACGAGCACGATTTCACCCTGATCGGCACCACGGATGCCGATCACGACGATCCGAACCGCGCGCCGGTCTGCACCGATGCAGAACGCGACTATCTGTGCGCCTTCGCCAGCCAGTATTTCAAGCGGCCGGTCACGCCTGCGGATGTCGTCTGGACCTATTCAGGCGTCCGCCCGCTCTACGACGACGGCGCCAGTTCGGCCACGGCGGCGACGCGGGACTACACGCTCAAGGTCGACCGCTCGGCGGGCGCGCCGGTGCTCACCGTCTTCGGCGGCAAGATCACCACCTACCGCCGCCTGGCCGAGGCGGCGCTGGAACGGATCGCCGGCATCCTGCCGCTGGACAAGGGGCCATGGACGGCGGGCGTGCCCCTGCCGGGGGGCGATTTCCCGCATGACGGCGCACCGGCGCTGGCCGCGGGGCTGGCGCGCGACTACCCGTTCCTGACCGAGGCCTGGGCGCGCCGCCTGATCCGCGCCTACGGCACCGAGGCGCGGCAGATCCTGGGCGACGCGCGCGAAGCGGCCGATCTGGGCCGCGATTTCGGCGCCACGCTGCGCGAGGCGGAGCTGCGCTGGCTCATCACCCGCGAATACGCGCGCAGCGCCGCCGACGTGCTGTGGCGACGGGGCAAGCTGGGCCTGCGGCTCGATGCCGGGCAGGCGCGCGCGCTCGAAGACTGGATGACGACACATGCCGCCCATTCCGCGCGCGCCGCGGAATAGGGTCGGAGAGGGAGGACAGGGGATGTCGCTGATACTGGAAGGGGTTTCCAAGGTGGTGGACGGCAAGACGCATGTCCATCCGACGGACCTGACGCTGGCGCGGGGCACGATGAACGTGCTGCTGGGCCCGACGCTGGCGGGCAAGACCACGATGATGCGCCTGATGGCCGGCCTCGACCAGCCCGCGACGGGCCGCATCCTGTGGGAAGGGCACGACGTCACCGGCATGCGGGTGCAGGACCGCAAGGTGGCGATGGTCTACCAGCAGTTCATCAACTACCCCTCGATGACGGTCTACGACAACATCGCCTCGCCGTTGCGGCTGATGGGCGTGCCCCGGACGGAGCTGGACACCCGCGTGCGCGCCACGGCCGAGCTGATGCGGATGACCCCGTTCCTCGCGCGCAAGCCGCTGGATCTGTCGGGCGGCCAGCAGCAGCGCTGCGCGCTGGCGCGGGCGCTGGTGAAGGGGGCGGGCCTCGTGCTGCTCGACGAGCCGCTGGCCAATCTCGACTACAAGCTGCGCGAGGAGCTGCGCGCCGAGATCCCGCGCATCTTCGAGGAATCGGGCGCGATCTTCGTCTATGCCACCACCGAGCCGGAGGAGGCGCTGCTGCTGGGCGGCAATGTCGCGACGATGTGGGAGGGGCGGATCACCCAGTTCGGCGCGACGCCGCAGGTTTACCGCCAGCCGCGCGATGCCGTCACCGCGCGCGTCTTTTCCGATCCGCCGATGAACTTCACCAGGATCGTCAAGGCGGGCGACCGCATCAGCTTTGGCGAGGGGCAGACTGCGCCGGCCACCGGCGCGCTGTCGGGCCTGGCCGATGGCGCCTACCAGGCCGGGTTCCGCCCCGATCACCTGCACCTGGCCGCGCAGGGCCACGACGGGCTTCATTTCCGGTGCCGCCTGCGGGTGACCGAGATCACCGGCTCGGAAACCTTCATCCATCTCGACCATTCGGGCGACCGCTGGGTCGGGTTGATGCACGGGGTCCACGACCTGGAGTTCGGCGCGCCGATCGAGGTCTGGCTCGATGCCGCGCATGTCTACGTCTTCGCCGAGAGCGGCGAACTGGTCGCGCCCGCCGCCTATGCGGCCGCGGCCTGAAGGGAGGAACAATGGCACGGATCACGCTGGACAATCTGGCACATTCCTACCTGCCCAAGCCGAAGGGGGAGGAGGATTACGCGCTCAAGCAGCTCGACCACGTCTGGCGCGACGGCGAGGCCTATGCGCTGCTGGGCGCATCGGGCTGCGGCAAGTCCACGCTGCTCAACATCATCTCGGGGCTGCTGATCCCGTCGCGCGGTCGCGTGCTGTTCGACGATCGCGACGTGACGCGGCAGGACACCGTGGCGCGCAACATCGCGCAGGTGTTCCAGTTTCCGGTGGTCTACGACACGATGACCGTGGGCGATAATCTCGCCTTCCCGCTGCGCAACCGCGGCATGGACCCGGCCTTCATCGCCGAGCAGGTGCAGAAGATCGCCCGCATGATCGGGATGGAGGATGACCTGCGGCGCAAGGCGCGCGGCCTGACGGCGGATGCCAAGCAGAAGATCAGCCTCGGCCGCGGGATGGTGCGCGAGGACGTGAACGCGATCTTGTTCGACGAGCCGCTGACGGTGATCGACCCGCACATGAAGTGGGAGCTGCGCACGCAGCTCAAGGCGCTGCACAACGAGTTCGGTCACACGATGATCTATGTGACCCATGACCAGACCGAGGCGCTGACCTTTGCCGACAAGGTGGTGGTGATGCACGACGGCCGCGTGGTGCAGCTCGGCACGCCGGAGGAGCTGTTCGATGCGCCGGAACACACGTTCGTCGGCTATTTCATCGGCTCGCCGGGCATGAACCTGCTGGAGGCCGAGGTGTCGGGCCACACCGCCCATTGCGCCGGGCATGCGGTGCCGCTGGGCGGCAGCTACAAGACGCTCACCGGGCGGGTGCAGATCGGGGTGCGCCCCGAATTCGTGACGATCGCCGAGGGCGACGAGGGCCTGCCGGTGACGATCCGCCGGATCGAGGATGTGGGCCGCCACCAGATCCTGCGCGCCGAATTCGCGGGCCAGCCGGTGAACGCGATCCTGCCCGAGGGGCAGGGCGTGCCGGCCGGGGCCAACCGGCTGAGGTTCGTGCCCGACCGGGTCAATGTCTATGTCGACGACTGGCGCGTTTCGCCGCTTCATTCCGTCGCCACCACGCACAGGGAGGCCGTCTGATGGACAAGGTGCAGAACAACAAGGCGTGGTTCCTGGTGCTGCCGGTGCTGGTGCTGGTCGCCTTCTCGGCAGTGATCCCGCTGATGACGGTGGTCAACTACTCGGTGCAGGACACCTTCGGGCGCAACGTCTTCTTCTGGGAGGGCCTCGGCTGGTTCGAGAATGTCCTGACCTCCAGCCGCGTGCATGCGGCGCTGGGGCGGCAGCTGGCGTTTTCCTTCATCATCCTTGCCATCGAGATCCCGCTCGGCATCGCCATCGCGCTGTGCATGCCCAAGCGCGGGGTCTGGGCCTCGGTCTGCCTGGTGCTGATGTCGCTGCCGCTGCTGATCCCGTGGAACGTGGTGGGCACGATCTGGCAGATCCTCGGGCGGACCGACATCGGGCTTCTGGGCTACACGCTCGACCAGTTCGGCATCACCTGGAACTACGCGCGCAATCCCGTGCACGCCTGGGTCACGGTGGTGATGATGGACGTCTGGCACTGGACCTCGCTGGTGGCGCTGCTGGCCTATGCCGGGCTACAATCCATCCCGCAGGCGTACTACCAGGCCGCCCGGATCGACCAGGCCAGCCGCTGGAAGGTGTTTCGCTACATCGAGTTGCCGAAGATGCAGGGCGTGCTGCTGATCGCGATCCTGCTGCGCTTCATGGACAGTTTCATGATCTATACCGAACCCTTCGTCGTCACCGGCGGCGGGCCGGGCAGCGCCACCAGCTTCCTGTCGATCGACCTGGTGAAGACCGCGCTGGGGCAGTTCGACCTCGGGCCGGCCGCCGCCTTCTCGATCATGTATTTCCTCGTGATCCTGCTGGTGAGCTGGGTGTTCTACACGGTGATGACCAATCTCGACAAGTCGGAGGGCAGGTGATGACCGCAACGACCGACACGCCCGCTGCAACCACCCGCGCGTTTTCGCTGCCCAAGGTCCGGGTCCGCCATGTGGCCATGGTGCTGTACCTGCTGTTCATGCTGGTCCCGATCTACTGGCTGGTGAAGATGAGCTTCCAGACCAACCGCGAGATCCTGGGCGCCTTCACGCTCTGGCCGCAAAACCCGACGCTCGACAACTACCGCGTCATCCTGACCGACGCGTCGTGGTACATGGGCTATGTGAACTCCATCACCTATGTGGGGATGAACACGGTCCTGTCGCTGGCGGTGGCGCTGCCGGCCGCCTATGCCTTCAGCCGCTACCGCTTCATCGGCGACAAGCACCTGTTCTTCTGGCTGCTGACCAACCGGATGGCGCCGCCGGCGGTCTTCGCGCTGCCGTTCTTCCAGCTCTATTCCTCCGTCGGGCTCTTCGACACCCATATCGCCGTGGCGCTGGCGCACACGCTGTTCAACGTGCCGCTGGCGGTCTGGATTCTCGAAGGCTTCATGCGCGGCGTGCCCAAGGAGATCGACGAGACCGCCTATATCGACGGCTATTCCTTTCCGCGGTTCTTCGTGAAGATCTTCATGCCGCTGATCGCGTCCGGCATCGGCGTCGCCGCGTTCTTCTGCTTCATGTTCTCCTGGGTGGAGCTTTTGCTGTCGCGCACGCTGACGGCGGTGAACGCGCAGCCCATCGCCTCGATCATGACGCGCACGGTCTCGGCCTCGGGCCTCGACTGGGGGGTGCTGTGCGCCGCGGGGGTGCTGACCATCATTCCCGGCGCGCTGGTGATCTATTTCGTCCGCAACTACATCGCCAAGGGCTTTGCCCTCGGCCGCGTGTGACAGGGGGAGAGTGACCATGAACCTGCAATGGATGGCATGGACGACGCCCACGGCGATCTTCTTCGCGGTGATCGCCTGCCTGCTGGTGCTGTTCACCTTTCTGGCCGCCCGATACCCCGAGACGCCGCGCGTCGGCGTGCTGAGGATCGAGACGACACGGGGCGACAGGCTGTTCATCACGCTGCTGGGATCGGCCTTCCTCAACGCGGGATGGCTGGCGATGAGCGGCCTGCCGCAAGGGTGGGCCCTGGGGATTTGCGCGCTTTATGCCGTGGCGGTGTTCCGCTGGGTGTGAGGGGTGCAAAAGGCGTGCATGTCCGAAACCGGGGGCTACGCCCGGAACTGCGTCGCGGACAGGCACAGACGAAAGACCGGTTCAATCCAAGGGAGGATATCACATGAACCAGATGACACGAACATCAACCGCGCTTGCCATGGCGCTGACAGCGATGGGGTCCCCGGCATTCGCCGACATGGATGCCGCGCGGGCGTTCCTGGACGAGCATATCGGCGAGCTTTCGGCCCTGACCCGCGAGGAGCAGGAGGCCGAGATGCAATGGTTCATCGACGCCGCGGCCCCGCATGCCGGCATGTCGATCAACGTGGTGTCGGAAACGATCACCACCCATGAATGGGAAAGCAACGTTCTTGCCCCCGCCTTCACCGCGATCACCGGCATCGAGGTGACGCACACGCTGATCGGCGAGGGCGACGTGGTCGAACGTCTGCAGACCCAGATGCAGACCGGCGAAAACGTCTTCGACATGTACATCAACGACGCCGACCTGATCGGGACGCACTGGCGCTACCAGCAGGCCCGCAACCTGACCGAGTGGATGGAAGGCGACGGGGCGGACTTCACCAACCCCAACCTGAACCTCGACGATTACATCGGGCTTGCCTCCGCCACCGGGCCGGACGGGCTTTTGTACCAGCTTCCGGTGCAGCAGTTCGCCAACCTCTACTGGTTCCGCCACGACTGGTTCACCGACCCCGAGATCATGTCGGATTTCGAGGAGGAATACGGCTACGAGCTTGGCGTGCCGGTGAACTGGGCCGCCTACGAGGATATCGCCGCCTTCTTCACCGGGCGCGAGATCGACGGGGAAACCGTCTACGGCCACATGGACTACGGCCGTCGCGATCCCTCGCTCGGCTGGCGCTTCACCGATGCCTGGCTGTCGATGGCCGGCGCCTCGGACCTCGGCCTGCCGAACGGGGTTCCGGTCGACGAATGGGGCATCCGCGTCAACGAGAACTTCCAGCCTGTGGGCTCGTGCATGGCCCGCGGCGGGGCCACCAACAGCCCGGCGGCGGTCTATTCGATCGAGCGTTACGTCGACTGGCTGAACAACTACGCCCCGCCGGAAGCGGCCGGGATGAACTTCTCGGAATCCGGCCCCGTGCCGGCGCAGGGCAACGTCGCCCAGCAGGTGTTCTGGTACACTGCCTTCACCGCCGACATGGTGGCCGACGGTCTGCCGGTGGTGAACGAGGACGGCACGCCGCGCTGGCGCATGGCTCCCTCGCCGCATGGCGCCTACTGGCAGGAGGGCATGAAGGTCGGCTACCAGGACGTCGGCTCCGCCACGATCCTGGAATCCACTCCGGTCGACCGGGCGCAGGCGGCCTGGCTCTACGCGCAGTTCATCTCCTCGATGACCGTCGACGTGGCCAAGTCGCATTACGGCCTGACCTTCATCCGCGACAGCACGATCAACCACGAGAGCTTCACCGAGCGCGCGCCGCGCCTGGGTGGCCTGGTGGAGTTCTACCGCTCGCCCGAGCGCGAGCTGTGGACCGACACCGGGTTCAACGTGCCGGATTATCCGCGTCTGGCGCAGCTGTGGTGGCAGTACATCGGGGATGCCTCCTCGGGGGCCAGCACGGCGCAGGAAGCGCTCGACGGGCTCTGCGCCGAGCAGGAAGCGGTGATGGACCGTCTGGAACGCTCCGGCGTGCAGGGCGACATCGGCCCGCTCCTGAACGAGGAGCAGGACCCGGACTACTGGCTGGAGCAGCCCGGCGCCCCCTGGCCGCAGCTGGAGGACGAGCGTGGCGAGCCCATGACCGTCGCCTATGAAGAGCTGATCCGCCGCTGGACGGAGTGACGACAGCCGCCGGGGCCGCAAAGGCGCGGTCCCGGCGCGCCCCACAGGCCGCAAGGCCAAGGGTTACGGCCGCGGCCCGAACGGACGCGGCCGTTTCCAGTGACACCGGGGCATGACCCGGCCGCCGGAGGGACGACACGGATGACCCATATCCTCGCGCGCGATCAGGGCAGCGCTTCGCGCCCCGGCAGGGGTGTCGACGGCGCGACACCGGCGGTGCCGGGCGCATGACCCTCGCCCCCTTCAGCTTTGCGACCGCCGGCCTCATCCGCTTCGGGCGCGGCACGCTTGCCGAGGTCGCGCCCTACGCGCTCGCACGCGCGCGCCGCATCCTCCTGGTGCGCAGCGCCTCGGTCGCGGCAGCCGACGATCTTGTCCGGACGCTGGGACGGCAGGCCGCGGTTCTCGAGATCGTCGTGCGCGGTGAACCGGATCTGCCGGGGGTTCTGGCGGGGTGCGACACGGCGCGGCCCTTCGCCCCCGATCTGGTCATCGCCATCGGTGGCGGCGCGGTGATCGACCATGGCAAGGCCCTTGCCGCGCTGGTGCCGGCGCCGCACGGACCGCTGCGCTATCTCGAGGTCGTGGGAGAGGGGCGCCCGCTCGACGCGGCGCCGCTGCCGCTGGTCGCGATCCCGACCACCGCCGGGACCGGGTCGGAGGTCACGCGCAACGCGGTCATCCAGGTGCCGGAGGCCGCCCGCAAGGTGAGCCTGCGAGACCCGCGCCTTTATCCGGCCCTCGCCATCGTCGATCCGGCCCTCGCCGCCTCCTGCCCGCGGCAGGTGGCGCTTGCCTCGGGGCTCGACGCGGTGACGCAGGTCATCGAGCCCTTTGTCAGCACGCGGGCGACCCCGGTGACCGACGCCTTGTGCCGCGAAGCGATCCCGCGCGGGCTGTCGGCATTGCACCGCCTGATGGACAGGCCCGACGATCAGGCCTGGGACGAGATGGCGCTGACCAGCCTCATCGGCGGCATCGCGCTGGCGCAGGCCGGGCTTGGGGCCGTGCATGGGCTGGCCGGGGTGATCGGCGGCCTGACCGGCGCCGCGCATGGGGCGATCTGCGGAACCCTGCTGCCGCAGGTCTTGCAGGCGAACCGGGACCGGGCGGCGCCCGGGTCACCCGTGCGGGATCGACTCGACTGGATTGTCGGGTGCATCGCGGAGCTGCATGGCGATCTTGCCGGTCTGGCGCGCTGGGCCCGGGAGTGCGGGCTGCCGCGGCTTGCCGATCTCGGTCTGCGGCCCGAGGACCATGCGCGGGTGGTTACCGAAGCGCGGTCCTCCTCGTCCCATGCCACCAACCCCGCGGATCTGGACGACGCGACGCTGGGCGCGATCCTCGCGCGCGCCTGACGTTTCGCCCCGGCGCCGGGATCGACGTCCTTCCCTGCACCGGGCCCTTGGCGCGCCGGGCCGCGCGGATCGCCCTGGCTCCTGCACCCTGCGGGAAAAGGCCCCGCGGGGTACAGGCGGGACCACCCCGGTCAGAAGATGAAGTCGCTGTTGTCCAGATCGGCGATGTTGACGCCGGCGAGGAAGATCGAGCTGCCGGCGTCGGTGGCGATCTGCACGCCGCCGCCGAAGGATGTCACCGCGCCCGAGCCGAAGAGGCTGGCGTAGTCGGTGATCCCGGGGGCGAAACCGATGCCCGACAGGTCGATCTTCTCCAGCGCGTTCGTCGCCTCGAAATCGTGGATCGTGTCGTTGCCGTGCCCATCGGCGAAGACGAAGATATCGGCGTTGAAGTTGCCCCAGAGCGCGTCATCGCCGGCGCCGCCGACGATCGTGTCGAAGCCCGCGCCGCCGCGCAGCTCGTCGTCGCCCGCGTCGCCCATCAGCAGGTCGTTGCCCGTCCCGCCCCAGAGCCGGTCGGTGTCGTCGCCGCCCTGCAGCGTGTCGTTGCCGCCGTCGCCGAACAGCGCGTCCGGCCCGGTGCCGCCGTCGAGCAGGTCGTCGCCCGCGCCGCCGAACAGCCGGTCGAACCCGTCGCCGCCGTAGAGCGTGTCGTTGCCGCCCTGGCCGAAGAGGTTGTCGGCCTGGCCGCCGCCATCGAGGTGGTCGTCGCCGTCGCCGCCTTCCAGCCGGTCGAACCCGGCCTGCCCGTAGAGCGTGTCGTTGCCCGCGCCGCCGAACAGCAAGTCCTCCTGCGTGCCGCCGTAGAGCAGGTCGTCATCCTCGCCGCCGAAGAGCCGGTCGTTGCTGCGATCGCCGTAGAGCGTGTCGTTGCCCCCGTCGCCGTAGATGTTGTCGGTGCCGTCGCCGCCATAGGCGATGTCGTTGCCCCCGCCGCCGAAGATCCGGTCGGCATTGGCCTCGCCGTAAAGCTGATCGTCGCCGTCGCCGCCGTCGAGCGTGTCGAACCCGGCGCCGCCGAAGATCCGGTCGTCACCCTCGCCGCCCTCCAGCAGATCCTCGCCCGAACCGCCGAGCAGAAGATCGTTGCCGCCGTCGCCCATCAGCGTGTCGTTGCCGCTGTCGCCGAAAAGCCGGTCGAGCCCCTCGCCGCCCAGCAGCGTGTCGTTGCCCGCGCCGCCGTAGAGGTTGTCGGCCTGGTCGCCGCCGTCGAGAGAATCCCCACCATCGCCGCCGTAAAGCACATCGAACCCTGCGCCGCCGATCAGCGTGTCATCCCCGGCAAGGCCCTCGAGCGTGTCGTTGCCGCCAAGGCCGTCGAGCAGATCGTCGCCCGGCGTGCCCGTCAGCAGATCGTTGCCCGGTCCTCCGACCGTCGGCGCAAGCGAGACACTCGTGTCGGTGAAGGCGATTTCCTCGACATTCGTCAAGATGACGGTGGTTGAGCCGTCGCTGACGGTCGTGGTGCCCGCGACGGTGGTGATGGTGAAGGCGGTCGACACCCCGTCGATCCGAACCGTGTCGATGCCCTCGCCGCCGTCGACGGTATCGGTGCCGCCAAGGCCCGCGTTGATGAAATCGTCGCCAGCGCCGCCGTCGATGCTGTCATCCCCGCCGAATCCCTCAAGGTAATCGTCGCCGGACGAGCCGATGATCGTGTCGTTGAACTCCGACCCGCCGATGCCCTCGATGCTGACCAGGGTGTCGTTGCCTTCCCCGCCCGTGACGAGGCCGCTTTCCAGGTTCACGAAGACCGCCGCTGCGGCGTTGCCATACCAGACGTAGTCGAAGCCGTCGCCGCCCTCGATGGAATCGTCGCCGCCGTTGCCGCTGAAGCTGTTGTCGTCGGCGTCGCCGATCAGCGTGTCGTCGAACTGCGATCCGATGAGCCGTTCAATCGAGATGAGCGTATCCGTACCGCCCATCCCGTCGTCGGCCGTTTCAAGCGCGAGGTTGGCATACACCGCGCCCGTCGAATTTCTGTAATCCGCCCGGTCGAACCCTTCGCCACCGTCCAGCACATCGTCGCCGGCGCCGCCGATCAGGAAATCGTCGCCGTCGCCCCCGTAGATCGTGTCGTTGCCGTCATCGCCCTCGAGGAAGTCATTGCCGTCGCCGCCGTAGATCAGATCGTCGCCGTCGCCGCCGAGGATCTCATCCGCGCCCTCGCCGCCGTAGAACGTGTCATTGCCGGCATCGCCACGGAGGTCGTCGTCCCCGGCGCCGCCATACAAAGCGTCTTCACCGTCGCCGCCAAAAAGCGAATCGTCCCCTCCGCCGCCGTTCAGCGTGTCGTCGCCACTGCCGGTTATCAGCAGGTTTTCCTCGTCCCCCCCGGTGACGACCGCATCGAGACCGCCGATCAATTCGACCGCCTCGAAGTTCAAGATCGTGTCCGACAGGCTCGGGTTGCCAAGCTGGCCAAAGTAGTTTGTGACGAGGTTCGCTTCGACCGTGAACAGGCCAGGGGTAAAGGCAGACAGGTCAGCGAGCATGGTGTCGAAGCCGTCGCCGCCATCGTAGAAATCGCTGCCGGTGGTGTTGTAGACTAAGTCGTCGCCCGCACCCCCATAGACCGAGTCATCGCCGGGGCCGTCGATCAAGGTGTCGTTGCCGTCGCCGCCGTTGAGGATATCGTTGCCGCTGCCGCCCTCCAAAAAGTCGTCGCCCCCGGCGCCGTCGAGCGTGTCGTTGCCTGCGCCGCCGTCGAAACCCTCGTCCCCGTCGGTTCCGATCCAGAAGTCATCGTCGCTGGTGCTGTCGAGCGTGGGGGCATACACGTCCGAGAAGTCGAACTGCTGGCCCGGTGCCCATGGGCCGCCGGGGATCTCCGTGACGTCGAGGATGCTGCTGAAGGCGAGATCGAACGCCGTGCCGGTGTTCGGGATCAGGAGATTCGGGTCGCTGCTGCCGAGAATGAACAGGTGCGATGTGTTTGTGCTGCTTTCGTAGATGCTCAGGGCGTCGAAGGTTTCGACCGAAGCCCCGTTGAAATAGGTCACGCGGAAAAAGTAGGCTTCGTCATCCTGGTCCGCGCCGTAGGGGGAGACATAGACCGGCGAGTTGTTGTCGGGGAAGAAGGCTTCCGGGATCGGGGGATTGGCCGCGCCTTCGAAGTCGTCGGTGGAAAAGCCGGGGGTGTTCACCGAGTTTGCATACTCGTAATTGAAGACATAGGACTCGGGCAGCGTGATGGTGAATTGCGTGGTGCCGACGAAGACTCCGTTGGACGCAGAAAAACCGTTCAGTGTGAATGTCGGCATCGGAATGTTCCTTGTGTTGAATCTTGCGTAACTTTAGGCGGCATTTCGCGCATGCTCCAACAACTTTGTTGCGCGGGGTCACAAAAATATGTGCGGGCATCGCGCCGATGCGGCAGGCGGAAAGGGAGGGATGCACGTGGGCGTGACGCTTCTGGATGGCGGGGTGGGGCAGGAGCTGGTGCGGCGCGCCGGGGGGCGGCCGTCGCCGCTGTGGTCGACGCAGGCGATGCTCGATCATCCGGGCGTGCTGCAGGCGGTGCATGCCGATTACTTCGCCGCCGGGGCCGACATCGCCACCGCCAACACCTACGCGATCCACCATGACCGGCTTGCGCCCGACGGGCTCGACCATCTGTTCGGCGCCCTGCACGCGGCCGCCCTGGCCGAGGTGCGGGCCGCGCGGGAGGCGCATGGGCGGGGCAGGCTCGCGGGCGCAATCGGCCCGCTGGGCGCCACCTATCGCCCCGACCTGCACCCCGACCCCGCCACCGCCGTGCCGCTCTACGCCGAGATCGTCGGCATCCTGGCCCCGGCCTGCGACCTGATCGTGTTCGAAAGCGTCGCCTCGCTGGCCCATGCCCGCGCCGCGCTTGACGCAGCGGCGGGGGCGGACAGGCCGGTCTGGCTGTCGGTCACGCTCGATGACGAGGATGGCACGCGGCTGCGCTCCGGCGAGCCGGTGGCGGGGGTGCTGCCGATCCTGGCCGTGGGCGGCGCGGCCGCCGTGCTCGCCAATTGCTCGGCGCCCGAGGCGATGCCCGCCGCGCTCGACATCTTCGCCCGTGCGGGCCTGCCCTTCGGCGCCTATGCCAACGGCTTCGCCCAGATCACCAAGGCGTTCCTGGAACAGCGACCGACGACCGATGCCCTGTCGGCACGGCGCGACATGGGGCCCGCGATCTACGCCGATCACGTCATGGGCTGGGTCGGGCAGGGCGCGACCATTGTCGGCGGGTGCTGCGAGACCGGGCCGGCGCATATCGCCGAGATCGCCCGCCGCCTGCGCGAGGCCGGGCTGCACGATTGAAGAATTCGATTGATCTTGCCTGAGTTGATTGCAAGATCGGGCGCATGATCACCAAGCTCAACATGTTCATCGCGGTTGCGAAGGAAGGCCATTTCGGTCGCGCCGCCGAGACCTTGGGCATCACCCAGCCGACGCTGTCGACCGGCATCAAGCAGCTTGAAGAGATGTTGGGCGTGCAGCTGATCTTTCGCGGGTCGCGCTACGGCGGGCTGACGCCCGAGGGGCAGCGGGCGCTGGTCTGGGCGCGGCGGCTGGTGGGCGACGCGCGCACCTTCCGCGAGGAGATGCGGGTGAGCCGCCACGGGCTGTCGGGGCATCTGCGGCTCGCCGTCATCCCCACCGCGCTGACCTGGGCGGCACGGCTGTCGGCGCGCTGCGCCGAACGGCACCCCAAGATCCGCTTCACCATCCTGTCGCGAACCTCGGTCGAGATCCTGAAGATGCTGGAGAATCTGGAGATCGACGCCGGGCTGTCCTACCTCGACAACGAGCCGCTGGGCCGCGTCACCACCGCGCCGCTCTACACCGAGCGCT
>Ga0008836_100876_pt1 | contig 13730 bp, 10 predicted proteins | sample HotLakConsUCCR28_FD_62214 | JGI IMG/M metagenome (GOLD analysis project Ga0008836, IMG submission 62214) | Hypersaline microbial mat communities from Hot Lake, Washington, USA - Hot Lake Consortium UCC-R28 (Hybrid Assembly) ... | reverse complement strand
CGGCGAGTTACACTCTGTTGGGGTCGGGGGCATCTTGATAAACCGCTGAATGTTTTGTGGTTATTACATTCTCGCTGGCTTTTCACCCCGACCCCTCTTGGCTGGTGAGATATCCGGGCAGATGGCACTGCGATTGTGTGGGACATCTCGATGTTCAGTGAATTAATAACTGGCGAAACTCCGCGTGGTAGGCCACTGGGTGTACTACGACATGATGATGCAGTTACTTCGATCGCTTTTCATCCTAATGGTCAAGTAATTGCAACCAGTGGTGATGACAACACAGTTAGGCTATGGAGCGATCAAGATCGTTCAGTTGCTGCTTTTCTCGACCACTCTTCCGCAGTCTCTACAGTGATTTTTAGTCCTGATGGAGCAGACGTTTTAACAGGGAGTAACGATGGAATAGCTCGTCGCTGGGATACACAGACTGGTGAGCTTCTTACAGAACAAAGAATACCGAATGCGAATGAAATTACTTCCATCGAAGTTAGCCCTGATGGTACAAATGTTGCAGTCATGAGTAATGACGGCATGACTTTTATATACGACTCTAATTTGACCACTTTGCTCTTTACCATCGGTCTTGGTGGTACTAACAATGCCGGCGCGGGGACTGACTTGAGTGGAGATGGTGGCGTCGACGAAGGCGCAACTGACTTAAGTGGAGATGATGAAGGCGCAACTGATTTGAGTGGAGAACGCGGCGTTGACGACGATTCTGGTAGGAGCGGTCGTGGTGTTGAGGATGATCCTAATGCTAGGAGCGGTTTTGGTGTTGAAACTGATCCTGGCCCCGAGTTAGTGGTTGGTGCACCTTCTGACCGTGATAATCCAGACACCGGAGGCACCATTCCTGACGCTGGTTCAAGTCCAGGATCTGTAGACGGCGGTCCCGATACCGGCGGTGCCGGTGCTCCTGATAATGCCCCTACGGGCGGTGCTCCCGATGAGGCCCCTGTAGGTGCTCCCGATGACGGCGGAGATAGTTCAGCTATTGTTGGTACCTCTAGCAATAACACCTTTGCCCAACGAGCAATCAGGAGTAACTATCCCTCTTCTGCTATTAGCCCTGATGGTCAGATTTTGGCACGCACTCAGCCTGGCCGCGGTGATATTCTCTTGTGGAACCTTAGTGAAAATAGGATCATCACTTCTATCCCAATTCCGAACACTCAAGTGAGAGACCTGGATTTCAGCCCAGATATGAGATTTCTAACCGCTGCAAACACAAATGGAACTGTGCAGTTCTTTAATGTGGAAGATGCGTTTGTGGAGGAAACAAGATTAATTCATGCTTCATCTGATTATCTTGTAGCTCTTAGCTGCTTCCGTATATGGGGCTATCTAACTTACAATCCGTCTGTCGCAGATTCAGATAGGCAGATTTGTCAAAATTCAAGTAATTTTTTTAATGAAAGTGGAATACGTGCCGCAGGAAGTCTTGTTATTAGACAAAGTGAGGCTGAACGGCTCGAAGGTTTCGAGTCCTTCGATTCGCTCCTTGACGTTTGGGGAGCACCACAACAAAGTCCTCAAAGGCCTAACCTTTCTGGTCTTGATCTCTCAATTCCCGACGGAGCAACAACGGCTATTGTCAACACCAATGATGGGTCTGATGCGATCGCCTTCACCGGACCTGGATTGGAGTATGATCTGGCAGGGTTTGTCCCAGATGGGACTGCAGTAGGGCTCACTGGGCGCAGGGAAGGTAATTGGTATGAGCTTGCAGATGGTAATTGGCTAGAAGGAAGCTTTTTAGTCTTAAACTAAAATGAGGGTACGTGCTTGGTTTGAGCGATTTAAAAGATATTCATCATGTTTAAGAAAGTGAGTCCCGACTTTATGTCTAGCAAGTAATTTTTCACCATTTCGATCGCAAACAAATCTGGCAATGCCTGCTGGAACTTACTCAATCGGTATTCCGGTAGCTCTGACAGAATGAAGCCTCGCACTGTGGGGCACTCCCAGAACTCTTGAGTCTGCATTTCCCGCAACGAAAGACCAATCGTGGCTGGGCCGACGCTGTCGCCTTCGATTTTCAGGCGGAAGTTGTCAGCGGCGATTTTCCAGTCGTGACCGTACTGTAAGCCGTACTTCAGCGTGTGGTTGATCTGCCCGCCAGCAAAGGTCCACCAGAGAGCTCGATCGCTCTCATATTGGATGTAGTGCCCCTTGGCCTTCCGGAGTTCAGCCCCTAGCTCAGCTCGGGAAGCGTCGAGAGCAGCTTGGGTGTGCTCGTCAATATAAGGAATAGGCTGATCGTCTTTGAGGATGGCTGCAATCTGCTGGCAAATCTCATAGCTCAGTAGTTGAGGGACGAAGCCGCCCCAGGTGGGCTTTTTGCCTCGGGGGGCCGGGTTAACCTGAATGGTGCGATCGCTATGATTAATGTGCTGCACGGTCCAGGCGCGGCCCCCCAGGAGAAACGAACTCATCTCCTCCACCAGCTTGTCTACAAACGCCTGCTCCAAAGAGCCAATGACATAACCCGCTTTGGTTTTGACCTTGTACAAGACGGGACTACTGAAGACGGCGTATAGCTCCATGAAGTTTTTGCGGCCAAAGACCCGCTCGGCTTTATCGCCCATCGACAGCAGACCCCCGGCTTCAAACAGGTAGCCCTCCCTCAGCATGTGAGCGATGAGTGTGTCGAACTCATCAGGCGTGATGCCGGAAAAATCAGGGACGACCGATAGCTGTTCCCAGCAGCGCTCGGGACTAATCGCGCCAAACTGGAGAGTGAGGGCGAGCAGCTGATGCACCATCACGGGCCAGGCGCGAGGGTTGACCCGCACGGGTTCAACCCAGCCTTTGCGGGCTAGTTCAATAATGGCGATCGCCTGGAGGGCGGGTTCCAAATCCTCACAGAAGAACGTGGTGTTGGCTCGCTGTCCGGCTCGTCGCCCGGTGCGTCCAAGCCGCTGGAGAAAGGAGGAGACGGTTGAGGGGGCATTGGCCTGGAACACCAAATCCAAATCGCCGACATCGATACCCAATTCCAAAGTGGAGGTGCAGACAATGCTGGCGTTGGTGCCCTGGTGAAAGCGGGCTTCTGCCGCATCGCGTTCTTCCAGGGAGACGGAGCTGTGGTGAACAAATACGTCGGTGCCCCGGTTGCGGAGCCGTTCGGCGATGTCTTCAGCCAGGGAGCGACTTTCGCAGAAAAAGAGACTTTTTTTGCCTGCGGCTTTGCGACTGGCATCCTGGGCGATCGCCATCGTCGTATTCCGCAAATAAACCCGCAGATCCTTGGGTGCGGGCTGCTTGGGAGGATCGATGACGGAGCCTGCTCGCTTGGAGGTGCCCTGGAGCCAGGTGAGAATCTCTTCGGGATTGCCAACGGTGGCGCTGAGGCCGATGCGCTGAATGTCGTTGGGCGTGTGACGGGCAATGCGCTCCAGAACCGAGAGGAGGTGGGTGCCGCGATCGCTCCCGGCCAGGGCGTGGATTTCATCAATAACAACGGCCCGCAGATCCCCGAATAGCTTGGCGTGGGGAACACGGGCGGAGAGCAGCATCACCTCCAGGGATTCTGGTGTGGTCATCAGTACAGTGGCAGGTTCTTTGATGAACTTGCGCTTATCCGAGGCTTTGACATCCCCGTGCCAGAGGAAGCGGCGCAAGCCCACCATCTCGGTGTACATTCCCAGCCGCTCCGCCTGGTTATTGAGCAGAGCTTTGATGGGCGCGATGTAGATCAGACCGACGCCTTGCGGTTCTTGCTCCATCAGCATCGACAGCAAGGGAAACATGGAAGCTTCCGTTTTGCCCCCAGCCGTGGGAGCCAGGATGACAGCATTCTGGCCATCGAGCAGGGCGTGACTGGCGAGTTCCTGCACCGGGCGTAGGGCGGTCCAGCCCAGACGCGAGACGATCGCTTCTTGCAGGCGAGGAGAGAATCGGGCAAAGGCGGAGGTCATGGCTAAAACTCAACGGCAGCGTAGCCTTCAATGTCTTCCGGCTCTTCCTCGTAGAGGGGCTGGCCTGCTTGCAGGCGGGCTTCGGCATCGGTCAGTGCTTTGGGCTCAAATCCAGCAGCGGTCGCGGGATCAAATTCAGGATTGGCGTCGGTGAGATCCAGCACATCCACGAACTGGCGCAAAAACTGCCGGGGCACCACTCCGACATCGCCTCGAAATCCGGTGGTCACCTCCTGCACGAGCCGTTCGATGAAGGGATTGGTTACTTTACTAGCGATTTGGCTGGCATGATCCGCTGGGAAAAGCTCTCGCAGCTTGACCGCCACTTCTTTCAAGCGGCCAGCATCGAACGGTTTCAGTTCCAACTGGGGTTGCTTGGGATTGGAGAACCCGCCCATTGATTTGAACGCCACGCGATCGTGGAGGGGAGCCAGTCCCGCTACTCCCCGTTGGGTATCAAAAAATTCGGGGGTGCCGGTGAAAATCCACAGCAGGCCCCGGTAGCGATCGGCGGCATCGCAGATCTGGCGAATGCCGTTGAGGGACTTGCCGCGAATATCGCGCCGCATCCGCAAAATGGTTTCGGCCTCATCGATGACGATGACTAAGCCCTGGTATCCGGCAGCTTTGACGATTTCCAAAATGCCCTGGAGGTAGTCGAGGGCCTCGCGGCTGCCGATATCGCCTTTGATGCCTGCGGCTTTCTTAGCACTGGCAGCCACGTTTTCACTGCCTGACAGCCAGGAAATGAGGGCACTGGCTTCGGCGATATTGCCCTGCTGCTTCAGCTCAAAGATGGCCCGCAACACCCTGGCCATATCCTCGGGGGCTTTGCCGCCGGTCATGGAAGCGAGGTCCTCCTCCATGCGTGCCTTGACTTGGGCGTCGAAATCGTCGCTGTCTTCATCGTGGCCGGAGTCGATGAGGCCATCTTCGACGCGGGCAATCCAGCGATCGATGATGTCACTCAGGGCACCTCGGGGACAGGAGCTGGTGCCCAGTTCCTGCACTACTTTGCGGTAGACATCATCAAATTTGTAGAAGTGAAGATCGTTATCGGAGACAACAACAAAACTGGTGGCAAAGCCTTTGGCTTGAGCATCGAGAATCGCGAGGCGAGACATGAAGGTTTTGCCGCAGCCGTAGCCGCCCCGGAGAAACTTGAAGACGCCCTCACCATCGGCAGCCATCTCCAGTTGGCGGTGGATTTCGTTGCGCTGAGTGTCGATGCCCACCGCAAACGCCTCTAGGCCGCGCTCGGGAACGACGCCCGATCGCAGCCGTTCAAAAATGTGTTCAATGTCGCGTGCGCTAATCCCCATGGTGATCTCTCAAGTTGAGTGCTTTGCTGGCCTTGCCACTCTAATAGTCTTTGACGTAGCGTTTGCCTGATCCGGTCGATTCTACCCTTACGGCAAAGGGTACCCGACTCAGGAAGGTCTCTAAATCACGGGCAAATCGGCGCGCCTGACGCGGGGTGCCCAGCATTTGAATGATTTCGGTTTCGGTAATGGAGCCGTGGCGCTGAATGTGGATGAAGATTTGACGGGCTCCTTCGTTCTCGATCGCTGCTTCCCAGGCATCGGTGCTGGCGGCAGTTTCTGGGGCGGATTCAGCGGCAGTGGAGGGTGTAGCCTCGGCGGTGGACCGTCCAGAGACATTGAAAAAGCTACTGGAGCTGACCGGAGCGACTTGTTCAATGCCGTCTGGGTGAAAGACCTCCACTTTGACGCGATCATCCTTTGGGCCTAGCAGATCAAAGAAGACTTCGGCCCAATCTTGTTCTTTCTTGAGCTGAATCACCTGGTTATTCACAGTGGCTCCCGACACGTCTTTGACGAGTACGGTGATGTCGTCACGCTGGGGCACCCGTAGGGCCAAATTGACCTGACTGGCTCCTTCAAACTGCAAGACTCCTTGGGAATCGGGAGCAGATTGGAGGCGAAGCCGCAGGCGATTTAAGCCGACCACCGGCGAGAGCGCTTCGACCTCCACTACATATTGGGCGGCGATGGTGCTGCCCTGGTGACGGTGAGAGAGGGTCAGCACGGGAATGACGCGCTCTTGCAGGCTGTTGCCTCCGTGGACGAAGGTGCTGTTTTTGCCGGTATCGAAAACGGCGGTGTCCCGTCGGAACAGCAGGTAGCCCGATCGCCCCTCGTAATTTAAGGAAGCCAGGGAGACGGTGACTGTGCCCTCCTCCTGGCGCGGTTCGTTAACCAGGATGTGGCGACGCTGCGGATCGGTCTTTTTGCCATAGGAGGCCGGTGGCTGGCTGGGATCCGTCAACAGTAAGAAGCCGTGGTCAGCGGTGAGCACAAAATGCTGTACGCCGATGCTCTTGAGGTGTTTCCAGGCGGCGCGGATTTGGCTCAACCAGGTTTCAAAGGAGGCTAGGCCCACCTCGGCTTCTCCCGCATCGTCAATTTCTTTGCTGTGGACGATGAGGAGCTGGGTCTGATTGAGCGATCGCTTCAACTCGGTAGTGGAACGGGTACACACGTCGCCCAGGGAGAGGAGCAGGGTGCCATTGCGTCCGGTGGCGACGTTATCGACGCTGCGTTCGCCCATCGCCCGCGCCCGGTCTTTAGGTTGCCTGACCGTGTATTCCCCCGTCTTAAACCCATTGAAGCCGCTGTTTCCGGCTAGGGTGAGCTTGCCGCCCTGGCTGACGGGAGCCAGAACGTTCATGCCAACGGCGGTGAGGGTGGGGAGTTCGGCTAAACGGCCCTTTAGGCTGACCTGGGTACCGGCCCCTTCAAACTGGGGCTGGAGTTCAGCGGCCATTTCGTAGCGAAAGGCATCGATCAGGAAAACGGCGACTTTGCCTTTCCCTTGGGTGAGGGGATGGACGACCTGGTCGTAAAGGGTGCGCTGCTGGAGGTCTGATTCGGGCAGGAAGCCTTCCCGTTCGCAGAGGGCCGTGAAGGAATCGCTCAGGGCATCAGCCCACTGGCGATAGACGACTCTTAAGGCATCTAGCGCTTCTTGCAGGGGAGTGAAATGGGGCAGGGTGGTATCGAATTCTTTTAAGCGCTTTTGCTCTAGATGGCGGTGGGCATTATCCACCTGAGAGCCGGATTGGGCGTAGAACTCCAGGGCATCGCGGAGGGTGTAGGCGCTTTGCAGGGTGGTGGGGGTGTCGGTGATTAGGCAGCCCAGATTGGCGGCAGCTTCTACCAGGGACCAGACGACCTTGCGCTGGCGATCGCGCTGCAACCAAAAGGACTGACTCTGGTTGCGGACGGTGGCCCAGTCATGGGCCTTTTGCCACTGTCCAGATTGGAGGGCGGCGATCGCGCTGTGGAGAATCTTGACTTCTTCTTGCTGAAAGGTATCGATTTTGCCCAGGTCTTCGGGACGCATCTTGGCAAATTCTTCCTGCAATGCGGCGGCGACGGTGTGGGCTTTGTCGATGTAGACGTCGGGGTGGCGATCGCGCAGATGATAAATTAGCGTCTGACAGGTTTTCAGAAGGGGGGCGGAAAGCTGGCTTAGGGGTTTGAGAGCTTCCAGATGGGGAGAACGGGTGAGATCGTTGACGTACTCAACGCCCATGAGCCAGGCTGCGAGGAGTTCCCCGATAGCAGGGAAGGTGAGGGGACTGTCGCCTAAGTAGAACTGGCGGAAGCGATCGTCCAGTCCTGTTTGCCGATACAAGTAGTTGAGCAGGACGGGGTAGCAAGCCTCGGAGTCGAGCTTGGTGCGGAAGGTGGGTTCAATGCTGAGCAGTCCATCGAGAATCCATTCGGGGCTGAGGCCAGCCAAATAGTGATCGATGTCGTCGGTGGGGGCGGTGAGGGCCGTGGTGAGCCAGCGATCGGCGGATTCCAGATCGGCGATACTCTCGTTCAAGTAGGTTTCGATGGTGTCGGGGGGAAGCTTACCCGTAGCGGCTTCGCGGACCAGAGTATCGAGGGCGCGGCGGTAGCGTTTGCCTGCACGGTACAGCTCTAGCAGCGGCGTTTTGCGGATGGTTTGTTCGGTGTGCCCTGGCATGTGGATGAGCAGAGGCTCGGGATCGACTTTGTCGCCGTAGGGTTCGAGGGCGAAGAGGAGGTCGAGGTAGCTACCGCGAAAGGGGATAACGGGGGCGAAGAAGTCTTGCTGGGCGTGGCGATCGACCAGGGAGTCTATATAGGCAGTGTAGGAGCCGTCTTTGTCGAGCCAGACGACAATGCCATAGTTGCGAAGCCATTGTTTGACTTCGGTTTCGAGGACGGTGGTGACGGGGCCGAGGGCTGGCATGGTCGCTGAGATCAACTTGAACAATACACCTATGTATCTACACTTCCCTAGTTCACAGAAGGAGCCACGAAATCACGAAGACTTCTTCCCAATTACATAGGAAGAAGGATAAATATAACCAGTATGTTGGTAATGACAAGCATACAAATGTGTGCATTCGCCTAAATCAAAGATCATGTGTTCTAATTTAGCGACTCTATGCAGCGATTTGATTTCAGATACTAACTGTGACGAGGCATTAGATTTTATTGACTTTCATTAGTGTGTAAGTTAGTATCTGCGGAAAGTTTTGTACAAAGTATAAAATCAATTATTCAATAAAACTTCATGAATAGCATTGAGCACGTAATGAATTTTCCGGAGGTTCGAAAATTGTAGATGATTTAGAAAGATGTTTCTAATTGTTGAACATAGGCCCAACTGTTATGTAAGGTCAATTTGCTTTGTTGACAGAGAATGTCATGTAGTCATGATGAGTTAGGGAAATCTGATGGAAAATGTTCTTATTGTTCTCCTGATCGTCGTTGGCTTAGTATTAATTGTTTTTATTTTAAATGACAATATAAGATCTATAGCTGTCAATGTACTTGATAGTTTTGGTCTTCATATCAGTGCTTCGCCTTCAGGTCGTTCTAGGAAAAGGCGTGGTAGACCTCCGTCTAGAGATATTGATAACCTTCGAGCTGATGAAGATAATCAAGTGAATATGTCTGCGGATAATAGTCGAATAATTGACACTAAATTGGGTAAGCGGAACACAATCAATATTGGGCCTACTGACCAGGACAATTTGAATGAAGAAGATAATCCGGACTAAAGTCAGATTTAATTAGCAGATTACTACGTTTTAAGGGAATGGCATCGTTGAGACTTGCTAATCGGACCAGAGAAATCTCGCTCTTTACCGAAATGCTCGAAGATCAGGCAAATTCACTACCTAATATACTGTTTCTTGAAGCCCCTAAAAACTTCGGGAAATCATGGCTGCTCAGACGTTTTTCGGAGATATGTAGTGATCGAGGTCTTGCGCATCTGCTGGTTGGTTTACGTGCTGGTAATCGGAATCCCATTTCTTTTATGGAGTACATATGCGAGCATCTGGAGATTTGCTCTAACTTGTGTTTTGACTTCTATAAAGCAAAACGCAGCAACATAGAAAGCCAAGAGCAAAGCATTGTACTTCAGGATATTCGTTTAAGGGATTACAATACTATCCAGGTGAACCCAACATACTTTACTGATATAAGACTTCAACAACTTCAAAGGGAATTCTTTAAAGATATTACTAGATTTAGCGAGCGGTGTGTTTTCCTGATAGATACCTATGAAGAGGCGAATGAGCTCTTTAAGAATTGGATTGAAAGCTCCTTTTTACCTATTATCTGCCGAAATCAAAATCTGATTCTTGTCATCGCGGGTCAAGTTGTCCCTGACCATACACGGGTTGAATGGCAAGCTAATACTCAGCAAATTACAATTTCTGGAATTGACGATCCTCAAATTTGGTATTCATTTTTTGGAGGGGCGTCTTTTCTTTTACCTGGTAATAGTTCAGAAAATAGCAAGGCTATTCTTGAAGCCTTTATTAGGGTTGTTGAAGGAAATCCGGGAGAGTTGATGAGATACATAGATATTCTAAAGGTGGAATCGCCATGAATACTTCAGAACTCATTGAACAACTAGCCGAACTAAAATCTTCTGAGCAGCGTGTAGAAGTTTTGACTTCTCGTCTTCTAAAAGGTATGCCTCGGAAACTGAAGTATATACTTGTCGCAGCTTCAGTACCTCATTGGTTTGACCATGAAACTCTATATTTTCTCACTGATCCTGAGTATGAAGAAGATTTTGAAGGTATCTTTTCAAGATTGATTGATCTTTCAGTCGTCCAGCTTTTATCTAATAACGTTTACTGCATAGAAGAAACGACCAGGAAATTTGCTTTAGATGAACTTTGGTCGAGCGATCCTGATAAGTTTAAAGATTTTTCAGGAAGGGCTGCCGAATACTTTAGTAAAGGTAAGGATACAAAGTCGAAAATTGAATGGCTTTACCATTTAGTAGTATCTGATCCTGATAGAGGAGCTGAGGCGCTTCACGAAATTGGCTCTTCTTGGAATAACACTCTCCGATTTGATGATCTCGAAACTTTAGTTGATGTTCTTTTTGAGCAAGTTGAACTAGATAGAGTTCCGGCATCTATCAAATCGTTAATTTACTATCGCAAAGGTAAATTGGCCCTGCACTTCAATGCTGCTGATTTGGCTCTGAAGACTCTTAAAAAGGCTAAGGAGCTATCTAATTCATCTTCAGAAGACTATATTTCCATAATGCAGGCAATAGGAGATGCTCAAAAAATTTCTGGGAACCACAATCAAGCTTTAGAGAGTTATCAAAGATGTTTAACGCTCTCTCAAGGCATACAAGATTCTTTGAATAGAGCATTAACTTCCGCGAATGCTTTAGAATCGATTGGCGATATACAACTACACGGAAAGCAGTTTAAAGAAGCTTTAAAGAATTATCGCTCTGCCCTAAAACTTTTTGAGGATGTCAAAGATGCATTAGGAAAAGCCAACGTCCTTCAAGCTATCGCTGAGATATATCAGAACTTAGGTGCGTACGGAAAAGCTATCAAGAATGCAAATCAAGCTCTAAACATTTATCGTTCAATCAAGTATCCTCTCGGAGAAGCTAGTACTCTGTTCCTAAGAGCGAACATTTATAACCTCCAGAAGGAAAAAAAAACTGCAATAGATAGTTATAAAGAGGCTTATGCTTCATTTGAAGCTCTTGGTTTAGAAGAGCTTTGTCAAACCATCAAATCGCAAATCGATCATATTTCAGATCCGGTCCCAACACCACCACCCCAACTATCGCGTCTTCCCGAAAAGACAGAATTCTATTTAGGTTATTTTGCCGATATCATTCAGAAACCTATAATTTCAGAGAAAGCCCTTATTCATTTAGAGAATAATAAATATGTTTTTGATGTCAGCAAAAAAGCAACTAAACCTGAAATAAAGTGTGCAATTGAATCTTTATTTGAGGTTAAAGTAGTCAGGGTTAATACCCATATCCCTCCTCGTAAAATTAGAAGAGTTGGAAAGTCTAAAGGTTTTAAACCTCAATATAAGCGAGCTATTGTCACCTTGGCTAAAGGGGACTCCATTGTATTATTTCCTGAAATATAATAGGTTAAAAAATATAGGTTTTTAGAAAAAATAGGCTGTGGTTAGCAATCGGATCTCTATCGATATTTGTCCATTGTCTTGATTCTTATACTTTTTCTCTCGGCCACTTTCCCTCGTTTCATCCCTATATAACCTGTGACAGCGAGATGACCGTCACCAGCGCTTCAGCGATGCGAATATTGGTGGGGTAGTTTTGAAAAGTTCCTCCCTATCCTCAGTTTGCGTCAAAAAGGGGGATGACCGGAATGCTTTGGGTGCGATAGATCGACTTGCTGGGCTTTTCGCTGGTGATGAACTCGTTTGCGCCGATCACAACGGCAGCGGCGATGTGTAGGGCATCCATTGCCCCCAAGCCGAATTCAGCGGCTTCTTGATAACCTGCTGCCAACAATTGCTCAATGTTGGTAGCCCAGTGGGTTACAGCATCGAAGTAGGCTTCATAAAAGGCCACTTCCAGGTTTCTGCGGTTGAAGAGGGCTTTGGGGAGAACTTCCAGCTTCAGGAACGGACTGGCGGCGAATTCACGATCGCGAGCTTTGAGGAGTTGTAGAGCTTTGTCAGTATCTTCGCCAGTGCCCCGAGCCGCTGTCGGCATCGAGAAACGTTCGAATCACGGTCATTCTTGATAGCCTCCCCGTCGATCGCGGACTTCTTGCTCGACTTCTTCGCGGGTGAGCAGAGGCATGCCGGACTCAACGATTTGGTCGCGGATGGTCTGTAGGCGATCGCCTAACGAGGACGGTTGGGTGGGAGATTGCGATTGGGCAGGTTCCGGGTTACGTCGCTCGGCGAGGAACTGGGCGAAGTCGAGGACTTCTTGCTGCAGGGTTTGGGACAGTTGTCGCCAGGTTTCGAGGAGCTGTTGTTCGGGGGTCATGGTCATACCTCCAGAGAGAGCTGGTCTTCGGCCTGTTTCTTGTATTTTCGCTCCCGCCGTTTCTCCTCTTTCTCTCGTAGCTCGGCGACGGTTTGGGGGTGGATAGTTTCGAACTGGTGGCGGAGGGTGTCGGAGTTGGCTTCATCAATGGTGAAGTCGGGGCCGATTTCGTCTTGGAGGCGGAGTTCCCATTCGTAGGCTTTGGCGGGGTGGTATTGCCAGAAGCAGCCGTGGGCGACGGCGAGGGAGGGGTCGCTCTGGCATTTGGCATCGACTCGTTGGGGGAAGTAGCGGGCGGCGAGGTGTGCCCAGTCGTAGTCTTTGCGGCCTTTGGCGGTGCAGAGTTCGGACCACCAGGTTTTGGGTTTGTTCCACTGGGGGTCGAGGAGGGGCCAGAGGGCGGCGCTGTTGATCATGACGCCGTCGTCGAGGTCCATGCGGTATTTGGCGGCGACTTCGGGTTGGGGGTCGCTGGCCTTGGCGGGGGGGGGGCCGACTTCGGCGCACTGGCGCACGAGCTGGATGAAGTTGTCGAGTTCGGTTTTGAGCTGCATCAGTTCGGTGTAGCGCTTTTCGGCGCTGGCCTGGGCTTTGGCGTCGCCCTGGCCTTTGGTGCCGAGCAGGTCGGCAATTTCACCGTCGAGCTGGGCTTGTTCGGGCACGAGGTATTCGGCGAGGAGGTCGGTGAGGGTGCTGTCTTGCCAGCGGTGGATGGCGATGAAGGCGACGAAGTGCTTTTTCTCGGAGGAGAGGGGGAAGTAGATGGGCCGCTGCTCGTACATGCCGACGTGGACGTCTTTGAAGAAGTTGAGCCGCAGCCAGTCGCGCAGGGTTTTGCCGGGGGCGATCGCACTGCCATGTTCGGCCCAGGCGGTTTGCAGGGGCTGGCAGGCGGGATGGGGGAGGCTGTCTTTGCTGTCGGGGCGATCGCCGCTGTAGGCGGAGAGGTAGAGGATGCCGTGGGGAAGACCCTCACCCCTGGAGCCCTCACCCCCATCCCCTCTCCCGGAGGGCGAGGGGGGCAAGAGGTCTGGTTCCCCTTCTCCTTGGGGAGAAGGGGTTAGGGGATGAGGGTCTAACGGAAACCTACCCAACGCTAACCCCACCGCATAAGACGCCCAGTTGACGGCGGGGGGCTGGTCGTATTGGGGTTGCCAGGGGGGGAGGGGGGCACCGGGGGGACGATCGACGGCTTGTTGTGCCCAGGTTTGGGCGTAGGCCCAGCAGGAGGGGCCGGGTTGTTGGAATTCGACAGAGGTTTCGCGGGCGGCTTCGTGTTCGGTGAAGGCGCGATCGAGGTTGGCGAAGATTTCGTCGGCGGATTCGATGGGGAAGAGGGGGAGGCGTTTGACATCTCCTACTTCGAATCCCGTAAGTAGCTTGGGATAAAAAGATCGAGGTATATTTCGAAGAGTAAAGCTTCGATTGAGACCGACAGCGAGGTGCCGTCATGGGAATGCGATTGCGTGTATTTCTCACCTCTGAGGAAGA
>Ga0008836_100868_pt1 | contig 13923 bp, 7 predicted proteins | sample HotLakConsUCCR28_FD_62214 | JGI IMG/M metagenome (GOLD analysis project Ga0008836, IMG submission 62214) | Hypersaline microbial mat communities from Hot Lake, Washington, USA - Hot Lake Consortium UCC-R28 (Hybrid Assembly) ... | reverse complement strand
CAGCAGGATTACAAATCCTGATTTATCAGGGTTCGGAATTGCAAATTCCGAACAACGGATTAATGCGTGAATAAAAGTACCATCAAAGGCCGATCTATGTAAAAGTTTTCCTATAATGCTATGATTTCCCGGAAATGTGTATTTTTGACATTTGTTGAACAAATGAATTTTCCCATGACTTTAACCAGATTTAATCTCAGCTTTCTGCTAGTGGTAGTATTGGCGGCCTGTCAGGCAGAGAAAAAAGAATCCCATGAGACCGCTGAGAACGTACAGGAAAAAACCTATGCCCACCCTCCCCTGGTAGCCGAACCCTTTACGGCAGATCCTTCGGCACATGTATTTGATGGAAAAATCTACATCTACCCTTCCCATGACATCCCGGCCGGAATCCCATCAGACGACTGGGGCGCTCATTTTGCCATGGAGGATTACCGGGTATTTTCCATGGAAGAGCCGGGTGGCCCTGTAACCGATCATGGCACTGCCTTGCATGTGGACGATATCCCCTGGGCCGCCCGACAACTTTGGGCTCCGGATGCCGCTGAAAAAGCGGGTAAGTATTACCTTTATTTTCCTGCCAAGGATACAGCCGATGTATTTAAAATTGGGCTTGCCATCAGCGAACAGCCTGAAGGTCCTTTTGTACCCGAGTCTGAACCCATTCCAGGCACCTATAGCATTGACCCTGCCGTTTTTCAGGATGGGGATCAATACTACCTTTATTTTGGAGGAATCTGGGGAGGCCAGCTGCAACGGTGGAAAGATGGAGCATACCACTATCCCGGAGATCAACCTACTGACGGGGAACCGGAAGCAGATCAGCCGGCACTGGCACCCAAGGTCGCCCGGCTGGCTCCCGATATGAAAAGCCTGGCAGAGAAAGCCAAAGATCTGCTGCTCCTGGACGAAAATGGGGATCCCATCCAAGCCGGTGATCATGACAAGCGTTTTTTTGAAGCTGCCTGGGTGCACAAACACCAGGACACCTATTACTTCTCCTATTCCACCGGAGATACCCACCACATAGCCTATGCAACAGGCGACAACCCCTATGGGCCATTCACCTATCAGGGAAATATCCTGGCACCTGTAGCAGGTTGGACTACCCACCATTCGATCGTATCGTATGATGGCAACTGGTACCTCTTCTACCACGACACGGAGATTTCGGGTGAAACCCATTTACGGAACATCAAAATGGCCCCCGTGAAGCACCTTCCCGATGGAAGCATAGCCACCATTAACCCTTAAAAACATGAACCTGTACCTGCGCCTACTGACTTTTCTTATTCCGCTGTTTCTTCAGGGTATAAGCCCACTGTTTTCCAAGGATGGTTACAAGCTATGGCTGCAATACCAGCCTCTGGAATCCCCACAAAACGTCCAAAGCCTGATGGGGGCCATTCGTGTGGAAGGGGATTCGCCCACCCTTGCTATCCTCAAAAAGGAATTGCAGCTGGCCGCCAATGGTTTTTTTGAGGAAAACCATCCGTTAGCATTTGATCATCAGGAAGAAGGTGCCCGCTTGATCATTAGCAAGCGTAGCCCACAAGGCTGGGACCCGGCAGACCGGGGAAGCCTGGGCAGGGAAGGATATCGCCTGCTTCAAAATGATTCGGGAGCCACCTGGATAGCTGCAGATACAGATATCGGTTTGCTGTACGGCACTTTTAAATGGCTGCAAATGACTCAGGCCGGAGCAGGCATTCCTGCTGCAGGTTTCCACAGTGAGCCCAAAATCCAACGCCGGATCCTGAACCATTGGGACAACCTGAACCGCACGGTGGAAAGGGGTTATGCCGGGGCATCCATCTGGAACTGGCATCGCCTGCCGGATCACATCGACCAGCAATACCACGATTATGCCAGGGCCAATGCTTCCGTTGGAATCAATGGAACCGTGGTGACCAATGTCAATGCCAATGCCCTGGTATTGACCCCGGAATACCTTGAAAAAGCGGCAGCTTTGGCCGATGTTTTCCGGCCCTATGGGATTACCCTGTACCTCACGGCCAGGTTTTCGGCCCCTATGGAACTGGGTCGATTACCCACCGCAGATCCCCTGGACCCGGAAGTGCAGGAATGGTGGAAAAAGAAGGCGGAAGAGATCTACCAATATATTCCTGATTTTGGTGGATTCCTGGTAAAAGCCGATTCAGAAGGGCAACCTGGGCCACACAATTACCAGCGGAGCCAGGCCGATGGGGCCAACCTGCTGGCAGATGCCCTCAAACCGCATGGAGGCATTGTCATGTGGCGGGCATTTGTCTACAGCGAAGACACCCCGGATGACCGGGCCAAACAGGCTTATCAGGAGTTTCAGCCTTACGACGGATCGTTCCGAGACAATGTGATCGTACAGGTCAAAAACGGGGCCATTGATTTTCAACCCAGGGAGCCCTTTCATCCCCTTTTCGGTGCCATGCCCCAGACACCGCTCATGATGGAATTTCAGATCACCCAGGAATACCTGGGCCAGGCCACCCACCATGTTTTTTTGCCTTCCCTTTACACGGAAGTATTGCAGAGCGACACGTATGTCAATGGTCCGGGATCTACCGTAAGCAAGGTGATCGACGGCAGTTTACACGGGTATTCCCTTACCGCCATGGCAGGGGTGGCCAATATCGGCACGGACAGGAATTGGACCGGCCATCACTTCCACCAGGCCAACTGGTTTGGCTATGGCAGATTGGCCTGGGACCCGGAGACCTCACCGGAAACCATTGCCGATGAATGGCTGCGGCTCACATTTACCAATGCCCCCGAATTTATTGAGCCGGTCAAAAAAATGATGCTCCAATCCCATGAAATGGCCGTCAATTACATGACCCCGCTGGGCCTGCACCATATCATGGCCTGGAGCCACCACTATGGACCCGGCCCCTGGGTAACGGACCGGCACAGGGACGACTGGACCGCCACCTATTACCACAAGGCCAGTGAAGACGGCGTAGGCTTTGACCGCACTGCTTCCGGCAGCAATGCCCTCGAACAATATGCTCCCGAACTTCAAGAGAAATGGGGCAGCCTGCAGCAGATTCCGGAAAAATACCTGCTCTGGTTTCACCATGTTCCCTGGGACCATACCCTCAAAAGCGGACGAACCCTTTGGGATGAAATGGCCCTGCGGTACCAAAAAGGCGTGGACGAGGCCCGGGAAAATGTAGCCACCTGGGAAAGCCTGGACGCCCATGTGGACGAGGAAAGACACGCACATGTACTGTCTTTTTTGAAAATACAGGCCAAAGAGGCTGTCTGGTGGAAAGATGCCTGCCTGCTTTATTTCCAGCAGTTTGCCCAATCACCACTTCCTGATGGAGTGGAGCCACCGGAAAAAGACCTGGAATATTTCATGGGCATCCGCCACCGCTATGTTCCCGGCAATTAAGTTTAATGTAGACCATAATCGTTAGTGACGACAGCTACCGTCATCGCGATGGTCCCTGAGCCTGTCGAAGGGAGCGATCTGAATCGGAGCAAGTGCATAAGTTTATCGAGAAATGACAGTTTCGAAAGGTCGGCTACGTACCCCTTCAGACTGCCACGGGTGCCTGGCTATTATTCGATATACTAATCATTTCGGTTGGCACCCTACCGATGACGTGTTTTTAAATACCTGTAAATCAATGAATTAAAAAAGCTACATCGTCATCTCGATTTCTGCGTTTTTTAAAATGTTAATTCTCGCAGTGACGGCCCTCCCGTCATTGTTAGGTTTCAAACCATTTTTAGTTAAACTTAACTCAGAACTACAATTTCCGCATGTGAAACCCTCCGTCCACATTGATGACTTCCCCTGTGGAATAGGGCAAATATCCATTTACAATGGCCAGAACAGCCGTTCCTACATCTTCAGGCAAGCCCCAGCGGGCTATGGGAAGGCCGCCGGCAGCAATAAAGCGGTCATATTTGTCCCGGGCTCCTACAGTCATTTCGGTTTGAATGATGCCGGGTCGAATTTCGTATACCCCTATGCCATGGGGAGCCAGCCTTTGGGCAAAAAGCTGGGTCATCATGCTTACCCCGGTTTTGGAAAAACAATAGGGTGCCATATGAATGGATGCGGCATATGAGGTCAGGGAAGCGATGTTGACAATGAGGGGATGGCGATCTGGAAAAGCCTCCTTTTGTTCCATCATCCAGGCAGCGATTTTTTGGGTAAGAAAAAAGGGGGATTTCAAATTGGTATCCATTACCGGATCGTAGTCTTCCTCTGCGACTTCCAGCAGGTCCTTTCTTTCCTTTACATTAATTCCGGCATTATTGATCAGTACATCCAGTCTGCCTGAATGGTCTTTGATGGCCTGCAGCAGGGCGGCCCGCTGGTCGGGAGCGGTAATGTCACAGGAAATAAATTCCACTCTTGCACCCAGGTCCCGGCATTGCGCTACGGTATCCCTGGCCTCAGCCAGCTTATCCGCCAGGAAAAGGGAGAAACCTTCCGCTGCCAATGAGCGGGCTATTCCCTGTCCGATTCCCCTGGCAGCGCCGGTCACCAGGGCTGTTCTTTGCTCTTTTTCCATGTCCCAAAAATAAGTATTCTCCCTGAGTGAGCCACCCAAGGTCCTGAAAAAGAATACCGAATCGAACAGGTTATCCTTCCTGCATGCAGGCAGCACAGGCAGAAAAGGAAATTACCATTGAAAAATACAAAAGTACCTTCTATCTTTAAGGCTAATCTTTTAAAATAAACCTAACATCATGGAAAAAATTAAAGTAGCGGTAGTTGGCACCGGATTTATTGGCCCTGCCCATATTGAAGCCCTGAGAAGAAACCCAAACATTGAAGTAGCTGCCCTTTGCGAAGTGAACGAGGAATTGGCCAAAGCCAAAGCCGCTCAGTTGGGTATAGAAAAAGCCATGCTTTTTGAGGACATGCTGAAGGATGCCTCCATAAAGGCTGTTCATATCTGCACGCCCAATTTCCTGCATTACGCCCAATCCAAAGCCGTATTGGAAGCCGGAAAGCATGTGGTTTGCGAAAAACCCCTGGCCACCAAAATTGAAGAAGCAGAGGAATTGGTCAAGCTAGCCAAAAAATCGGGGCTGGTCAATGCGGTTCATTTTAACCTGCGCTATTACCCCATGGTACGGCAAATGAAGACCATGAGGGAAAGTGGTGAGCTGGGAGATATTTACAGCATTATGGGTTCCTACCTGCAGGATTGGTTGTTTCTGCAAACGGATTACAACTGGAGGTTGGAGCCGGACAAATCCGGTGATTCCAGGGCCATTGCCGATATTGGTTCCCATTTATTGGACCTGACCGAGTACGTGACCGGCTTAAAAATCACCGAAGTGATGGCAGATTTTACCACGGTGCATAAAACCCGGCTCAAACCCCTGAAGGCCATAGAAACCTATAGTGGTAAAATGCTGCAGGAATCGGATTATGAGGAAGTTCCCATCAATACGGAAGACCATGCCACGGTAATGTTGCGTTTTGACAATGGCCATAAGGGCTCCGTCACGGTAAGCCAGGTAAATGCCGGAAGAAAAAACCGCCTGAACATAGAAATAGCAGGTTCTAAGGCCAATTTTGAATGGTGCAGCGAAAAACCCAATGAACTTTGGATAGGAAAGCGGGAAACTGCCAACCAGCACCTGATGAAGGATCCTGCCCTCTTCACACCGGAAGCTGCCAAATTGATCGGTTTTCCAGGCGGGCACAATGAAGGATTTCCGGATACTTCCAAACAAATGTTTAAGGAAGTATATGCGGCCATCAGTGAAGGAAAACAACCCGAAAAGCCCTCCTACCCTACTTTTGAGGATGGTTACAGGGAGTTGCTGATTTGTGAGCGAATCATTGAGAGCCACAAGAAACAGGCGTGGGTGAAAATATAATGGTAGGGTAATAACCCAATGATGGCTTCAGCCGTTATTTAATCCATATTTAACCAAATAAAAAACCAAAATGAAAACATCAACCATTAAAATGCTTGGACTCACGGGACTACTGATGATGTCCGTGATATTCCTTTCTAAAAGTCAGACCCCTGCCAGCCCTCCAAAAACGGCAGAAGGAAGCATAAACGGAGCTGACATTACCGTCAATTACAGCAGTCCTGGGGTAAAGGGCAGGGAGGTTTTCGGTGGATTGGTTCCCCTGGGAAAAGTCTGGAGAGCAGGTGCCAATGAGGCCACCCTGTTCGAAACCAGTAAGGATATCAAAGTGGGTGGTGAGGCCCTTCCTGCCGGAAAGTACAGCTTTTTCATTATCCCAAATGAAGGCACCAGCACCTTTATCTTCAATAAGCAAACCGGTCAATGGGGAACCCAGTACGACGAAAGCCAGGATGTGCTTAGGGTAAACGTTCCCTCTCAGCAAACCAGTTCCCTGACAGAAAACCTGACCTATGAAATCCATGATGACGGCATGCTGGTCAAATGGGAATATGGCCAGGCCAAAGTAGCCATAGAATAATCCCAAAACAGACAGCCGGCCATACCGGCTGTCTATTTATTTTTTTACCTTTACCTTTTCCAAAAATCTTTTCCCACCATTGAAGGAATTTCCTAAGCTACCCATTCTGGAAGTCATTCCGGAATTAAAAAAACTACTCCAACAACATCCAACCCTGCTGCTTCATGCCCCGCCAGGAGCAGGTAAAAGCACCCTTTTACCCCTGACCTTATTGGAGGAGGATTGGATTGGTGAGCAAAAAATTTTGATGCTGGAACCGCGAAAACTGGCCGCCAAAAGTATTGCCCAGCGGATGGCGCACCTCCTGGGAGAATCGACGGGGCAGCGCATTGGCTACCGGGTGAGGTTTGACAGTTGTGTAAGTGAAAACACCAAAATCGAAGTCATCACTGAAGGCATATTGACCAGAATGATGCAGCAGGACAATGCGCTTGAAGGTGTGGGCCTGGTTATTTTTGATGAATTTCACGAAAGGAGCATCCATGCAGACCTTGGGCTAGCTCTGTGCCGTGAAATCCAGCAAATCCTGCGGCCTGACCTAAAGCTGCTGATCATGTCTGCCACCCTGGATAGTAAAATTTTGGCGGAACAGCTACACTGCCCCCTGATTAGCAGTTTGGGTAAGGAATTCCCCGTCAGCATTCATTACAGGCCGGGGACGGACATTTTTCATTTACCGGAAAATATGGCGCAGGTAATTGGAGAAGCCATGGCGGAGCATCAAGGCGATGTACTTGCCTTTCTACCGGGCCAGGGAGAGATCAAAAAAACGGCAGCCTTGGTTAAAGAGCGGTTTCCCGGGCTGGCAGTCTATACCTTGTATGGGCAAATGGCTTTTGGAAAACAACAAGCCGCCCTGCTACCGGACCCTCAGGGCAGAAGAAAAATCGTACTGGCAACAGCTATTGCAGAAACCAGCCTTACCATAGAAGGCATTCAAATTGTGGTAGATGGGGGCTTTATGCGTACCGCCAACTTCAACCCCAATTCCGGACTAAATCGCTTGGTGACCCTGCCTGTAACACAGGATACGGCCATACAAAGAGCCGGAAGAGCCGGGAGAATGGGTCCAGGACATTGCTACCGCCTCTGGTCCAGGGCAAGCCAGGAAAAGCTACTCCCCTTCAGGCAACCTGAAATTTTGGAAACCGATCTGGCCTCCCTGGCATTGGAACTCCACAAATGGGGCATTAACGATTATCAGCAACTGCGATGGATCAGCCCACCTCCAAACGGGCACTGGCTGCAGGCAGTATCATCCCTGGAGCACCTGGGGGCCATAGAAAATGGTAAAATCACTCCCCATGGCCTGGCTTTGCATGCCATTCCCGCCCATCCCAGAATTGCCCATCTTTTGGTCTACAGTCAGGTAATAGGGCAGGAAAGTCTGGCCACTGATCTGGCAGCCCTGTTGGAAGAAAAGGATCCCCTTCCTCCTTCCCTGGGTTTGGATATCAATTTGAGAATTGAAGGATTAAGGAGGTACAGGCAATCTTCCGGCAAGCAAAGGGATTTTAGCAAAATTGAAAAAGTGGCACAGGCCTACCGGAAAATCCTGGATATCCCCGCCTCCAATGCCCCCGTGGATCCCTATATAACAGGCATCCTGCTGGCCCAAGCCTTTCCCGAAAGGATTGCTTCCGCCAGGCCCGGCAACCAGGCGCACTTTCAGTTGGCCAACGGCAAAATTGCCGCCATGGACCGAAAGGATGACCTCGCCCGGGAGCCCTGGATTGCCATCGCCCAACTGCATGAAAGTACAGGAGTAGGTAAAATTTTTCTGGCCTCGGTTCTTGATCCCCAGGATTTGAAGCCCATGATTAAAGTCATGCCCAGGATTTACTGGGATGACCAGGTGGAGATGGTCCTGGCAGTGGAGGAATGGAAAATCGGTCAGATCCTGCTTCAAAAGAAAAACCTGAAATCTCCGGATAAGGCGCAGGTAACACAGGCCATTTTGAGCATGTTGAAAAATTCCGGTGAAAAATGGCTGAACTTTGACGAAAATGTGGAGCAATGGCAAAATCGGATCATGAGCCTGAGGGTATGGAATGGGCCGGGTTCCTGGCCAGATGTGAGCACAGCAAAGCTGTTGGAAACGGTGAATAGCTGGCTGGCCCCTTACCTGAGTGATGTAAAATCCGGACAGGAGCTTTTTAGGTTGCCTTTGGGGAAAATATTGCAAAACAGTCTCAGCTATTCACAACAGCAGGCTTTGAATGAATTGGCTCCGGAAAAAATACTCCTGCCCAGTGGGTCAACTGCCAGGATTTCCTATTCTTCCTCTGGGGAGCCGCCCGTGCTGGCAGCCAGGTTACAGGAACTTTTTGGCTGGAGTCAAACCCCAAGGATCAATGAGAACAAAACGCCCCTGCTGGTGCACTTGTTGTCTCCCGGGTTTAAACCGGTACAGGTGACCCGTGACCTGGAAAATTTCTGGAATCAAACCTACCATGAAGTAAAGAAGGAATTAAAACGGCGCTACCCCAAACACCACTGGCCGGATGACCCCTGGGAAGCCCAGGCCGTTAGTGGAGTAAAAAGGAGGAAATAAGGTATATATTTACGGAAAACTCCCCCTTATTCCCCTTAAGGGGGATTTTGAATTTTCAAAGTTGGAAGGTTTGTTTCTGGTTTTGTGTCTGATATTACTGCTTGAAGGATACAATGTCAAACCTTCCTCCCTGCAAAAAGCTCCGTAGGAGCGGGCGATGTAGTAACCATAGGGTTCAGCCCATGGATATTAGCCAACCATCTACCTCTGAGTGCCGTAGGCATGGCCCATATCCTTTGCCCCATTAATGATTAAATCCTGAGTTTTGGAGGAAAATACCGGAATTGCCTGAACCCGATACCCATTTATAAAGCAGCCAAGGAGCTACCGATCAATCCCACTATCAGGGTTGCAAACCCTGTTTATCTGGATTCGACATTGCAAATGTCGAATAGCACGGCTTCTGAAGAGATCTTTTTGTTTACTTACCTGATTTGCAGTTCCTTTAATGGATCAATACCTATCCCACTAAAAAAAATCTGTGCTAATCTGTGTCAATCTGTGGTGAATCATGTTGTTTAAATCAGATGCTTCCTGCAAAAAGCTCCGTAGGAGCGGGCGATCTAGAAACCATGGGGTTCAGCCCATGGACATTGGACAAACATCTAGCTCCGAGTGCCGTAGGCATGGCCCATATCCTTTGCCCCATTAATGATTAAATCCTGAGTTTTGGAGGAAAATACCGGAATGCCTGAACCCGATACCCATTTATAAAGCAGCCAAGGATCTACCGATCAATCCCACTATCAGGGTTGCAAACCCTGTTTATCTGGATTCGACATTGCAAATATCGAATAGCATAGTCCCTGAAGAGGTCTTTTTGTTTACTTACCTGGTTTGCAGTTCCTTTAATGGATCAATACCTATCCCACTAAAAAAAATCTGTGCTAATCTGTGTCCATCTGTGGTGAAGCATTTTCCTTCTTAACCAAAACTTATCAAAAAATTAACCTCACAGACGGAGAAACTTGTTACCTTGATCCTAAATTTCATCCATTGGGTAGCCCACATGTATTAAATAGCAGTAGATTATATGGCCAGGTGCTTCCTCACAGAAACTTCGATAAAACATGATTTGAAACCTGTTCCTGATTTCCTTATCTTACCATACCATTAAACGAAAACCACCACCAATGAAAAACCTGCTTTTCTCCCTCAGCCTGATTTTAGCTTGTCAACTCAGCCTGGCACAGGAATACCGCGTGTACAAGGCCCCAACCTTTCGGGAAGAATGGAGCAAACCCTCCTATTTTCCTGACCGCATCGTCCTGAATTTTGGAGAGGATCCATCCAGCCAGGCTAACGTCACCTGGAGAACGGATACCAGCATCGAAAAAGCTTATGCAGAAATTGCCATAGCGGACGGGGCTCCGAAATTCTGGAGAAATGCGCAGACTATGGAAGCCAATACCGAAGTCCTGGATGCTACAGCCGTAGAGGTAGCCAATGTAAGGGCGCATTACCATTCAGTCAGTTTTACAGGGCTGGATCCTGACACCATGTATGCCTACCGTGTGGGAGATGGAGACACCTGGAGTGAGTGGATACAGTTCAGCACCGCTTCCAGGGAAAAAGACAAACCTTTTGCCTTCCTTTATGTAGGGGACACGCAAAACTATATACTGGAACTATGGTCCAGGTTGATACGGGAAGGCTACCGAAAAGCACCTGATGCCAAATTCATCATCCATGCAGGTGACCTGGTGAATGTAGCCCACAGGGAAACCGAATGGCACGAATGGTTTACCGCCGGCGGCTTTATCCACAGCATGGTGCCTTCTATGGTTACCCCCGGAAACCATGAATACCGCAGTATCCCTGACCTGGATGGAGAGGATGCAGACCGCAGGCTTTCCCTGCAATGGAGACCTCAATTTACCTTACCTGAAAATGGACCCGAAGGCCTGGACGCATTAAAGGAAACGGTCTATTATATGGATTATCAGGACGCCCGGATTATCTCCCTCAATAGCAATTTATTGCAGGCCGAGCAAATCCCCTGGCTGGAAGAGGTTTTGGCCAATAACCCGCAGAAATGGACCATCGTCACCTATCACCACCCCTTATTTTCGGCCTCAGAGGGCAGGGAAAACACCCGGTTAAGGGATGCCTGGAAACCGCTATTTGACAAATACCAGGTAGATCTGGCCCTTCAGGGACACGACCACAGTTATGCCCGGGGAAGGGTTTCTCCGGAAGAAAATGTAATGGATGGGGTCAATACCAAAGACCAAACCGGAACCGTATATGTGGTTTCTGTTAGCGGGGGCAAAATGTATGAGTTGAGAAGAAATGGTTGGGATGACTATGAGGCCGAAAGGGACCGGGCGGCAGAAAACACCCAGCTCTTTCAGGTCATTAACATTGAGGGGGATAAACTGAGCTTTGAATCTTACACGGCCATTGGAGAACTTTATGATGCTTTTGACCTGGAAAAACAGGAAGATGGTACCAATAAATTTATTGAAAGAAAATCCGAAGCAGGGGAGGAAAAAAGGTTTTCCAATACCATTTCCTACGAAGACCCCCTACCGGAAAATCTGGAAACCATCCTGCTTTCCAAATATCCCGGGCATGAGGTCAGCCGCGTCTCCGCCAGAAGAGAAGGTGAAATATTGCATTTCAATGTTCGCCTGGAAAAGGACGGAGAAAGGAAAGAACTTAGCATCGATGAGAATGGAAATATCAGCGAATAGGGGTTGCGTAATTACTCAGCCTCCTTTGAGAAAGAGGGAGTTGATTTCGTAGAAATTGTTTAACTTTTCCAAAGTTCGGAACTTTGGAAAAGTTAGGAGTACATGCGAAAGAAATCCCCCTAAATTCCTCCGCCTCGGAGGAGGAATTTAGGATTTTCAAGGTTGGTATGGTTTCGTTTCTGGTTTTGCATTTGGTTTGACCGCTTGAAGGATACCAGGTCAGTCCTAGCTTCTCCTACCAAATGCATCCCACTAAAAAATAGCTGTCCTAATCCGTGCCCATCTGTAGTTAATCATTTTCTTAATATTCGATGCTCACTGCAAAAAGCTCTGTAGGAGCGACCGATGTAATAACCATGGGTTTTAGCCCTCAGAGTGCCATAGGCATGGCCCATATCTTATGCCCCATTAATGATTAAATCCTAAATTTTGGAGTAAGTATAGCGTAATGCTTCAACCTGATACCACTTTGTGAAGCAACTGAGATCCAACGACCGCTCCCGATGTCAGGGTTGCAAACCCTGTTAATCTGGATTCGACATTGCAAATGTCGAATAGCGCAGCACCAGAAGAGGGATTTTTGTTGACTTACCTGGTTTGCAGTTCCATTGGCAGATGGATTCCCATCCTTTCCGAAAAAAAATCTGTGCTAATCTGTGCCCATCTGTGGTGAAACATTTTGTTTACATCCTGACATGTTCGATTCCTAAATATTTGCTTAAAATTTCATTCCTCCGGTAAAGCAAAGGCCACATAAGCATCTCCGGCAGGGGTGCCCAGGCGATTGGCTCCTCCTGCGGCGATCACCACATATTGCTTGCCTTCCACCTCATACACCGAAGGAACTGCGTAACCTCCGGCCGGTAATTGGTATTCCCACAACACTTCTCCTGTCTCTGCATCAAAGGCCCGGAACATTTCATCAGCAGAACCTCCAATAAATACCAGCCCGCCGGCTGTTGCCACACAACCGCCGAAATTCTGGGTACCGGTAGGGGCTATTCCCCTTTCCTTCAGCTCAGGATATTCACCCAGCGGCACCTTCCACTTGATCGATTGGGTTTTTAAATCGATGGCATTCAGCGTGCCCCAGGGAGGCCTGCTGGCAGGAAAGCCTTCCTCATCCGTGAAAATACGGAAACCCTGCAATACATAGCGATCCAAAGGGGCTTCCATGGCTACCTGCTCCTGATTCGAACCGCTGGGTTCCACTTCCAACAAGTAATCCAATAGAGACTCCAACTCCTGGTCATCAAAACCTCTAAAAGCCGGCATCACCCCATTTCCTCCGGTAATGATTGTCCTGGCCGATTCCCTGTTGTGTCTGTCAGGGAGTCCGGTTAGTGCCGGGTAAGCTTCCCCCAGGCCCTGCCGGTCTGCTCCATGGCAATTGGCACAATTGGACAGGTAAATGCGCTGACCTGGGCTTAAACTATTAAAAGTACCTTCTTCCGGGTTTTCTGACAAGCTCCTCAATTGCAAAATCATGGGGATTTCATTGGCGTTGACATAGATCATTTGATGTACAGGATCATAAGACAATCCTCCCCACAGCATGCCTCCCCTGGTAGCCGGAAAAGTAAGGGTACCCTCCAGACTGGGTGGGGTGTAAAAGCCCTCATTGCGGTACTTTTTGAATTCAGCCTTCGCATATTCCGCTGCAGCTTCAGAAATGTTAGTCAAATAGGAACTGTCCAGGCCCTGAGGCACCAGGGTAATGCCCTGATCAAATTTTTGGGTCGGATGGGTCACTTCGCCAGGAACATAGGAAGGAGGAACGGCCTTTTCCTTCACATCCATCAGCGGCTCACCTGTAATGCGATCCAGCAGGATCAACTCTCCCATTTTGCTGGGTTGTACCAGGGCCTGAACGATCTCCCCATCCAGGGGAAAATCCACAAGGGTAGGTGCACAGGGTAAATCGTAGTCCCATACATCATGGGTTACTGCCTGATAATGCCACTGCCGCTCACCGGTGCCGGCATCCAGCGCAAGGATGGAATTGGCAAACAGGTTTTCTCCCAGCCTGTTGCCTCCGTAAAAATCGTAAGTGGGGGAACCTGTGGCTACATACACCCATCCCCTTTCCTCATCCAGGCTCATGCCGCCCCAGTTATTGGTGCCCCCGTAGTTTTCATCCTCCACCCATCGCCAGGTATCGTGGCCATATTCTCCTTCCTGGGGTATGGTATGGAATATCCACTGGAATGCCCCTGTTTTGGCGGAATAGGCCCTGATAT
>Ga0008836_100866_pt1 | contig 13965 bp, 17 predicted proteins | sample HotLakConsUCCR28_FD_62214 | JGI IMG/M metagenome (GOLD analysis project Ga0008836, IMG submission 62214) | Hypersaline microbial mat communities from Hot Lake, Washington, USA - Hot Lake Consortium UCC-R28 (Hybrid Assembly) ... | reverse complement strand
TCAGCTGGGAGAAGACCCGAAGGAAATCAAGAACCTGGCGGCTGACCCTGCCCATGCAGCTACCTTGCAGGCATTCCGCAAAAAACTGGATGCCATGGGGGAGGCCCTTTCCGATGAAAGCACGGCTGCACCGCTAAACTTACACGTAGAAATGATCCGGAAACCTTCTGGTCTTACCCTAAAAGACCTTAGCCCCGAGTTTGGCTGGCAGGTACCGGAAGGCCTGGTTTTCCAATCTGCATACCAGATACTGGTCAGCAGTTCAAAGGAGAAAATCGATCAGAATATTGGAGATGTCTGGGACAGTGGTAAAGTACAGGGATCAAAATCCTTTGACCTGGCCTATGAGGGTTCGGCCCTGGAGGAAAATAAAACATACTTCTGGAAGGTGAGGCTTTGGGATGGAGACAACCGTACAGGTCGCTATGCCCCAAGCCAGTCATTCCGGGTAGGGAAAAATGGCGGATACCTGACAACGGCAAATGGATTTATAAAGGAAGACATCCTGCCTGAATCCCTTAAAAAAGTAGGGGATGATACCTGGATGGCTGATTTTGGCAAAGCAGCTTTTGCCAACCTGGCTTTCCACTATCAGGCCGATCAGGAAGAAACGCTTACTGTGCGCCTGGGAGAGCAGCTGGAAGGAGGAAGGATCAACCGGGAGCCGCAGGGTCATATCCGCTTCCAGGAAGTGGAGGTAGCGGTCAGCCCCGATAAGGACCGGTATGTATTGCAGTTGCCGCCAGATGAACGGAATACAGGCCCCGCAGCGGTGGCCCTGCCGGATTCATTTCCGGTGCTGCTGCCTTTTCGCTATGCCGAAATCGTGGCCCAAAAGCAGCCGGAATCACTTACCCAACAGGCCTATTTTGGTTATTTTGAGGCCGACCAAAGTCATTTCAGCAGTTCGGATACCATCTTGAATCAGGTTTGGGACTTGTGCAAATATTCGATGAAGGCCACTTCCTTTGCCGGTATCTATGTGGACGGAGATCGCGAGCGCATTCCCTATGAGGCGGATGCCTATATCAACCAACTCAGCCATTATGCGGTGGATTGGGAATACCCAATTGCCCGGCGTAGCATCGAATATTTTATGGAAAATCCCACCTGGCCCACCGAATGGCAGCTGCATGTGGCGCTGATGTTTTATGAGGATTACCTGTACACGGGCAATACCGAATTGATTGAAAAATACTACGATGAACTCAAGCACAAAACCCTGATGGAGCTGGCCCGGGAAGATGGACTGATCAGTTCGGAAAGGGCTACGCCGGAGTTTATGAAAAAGCTGGGCTTTAAAGATCCCGATGTGAAAATGAGAGACATTGTGGACTGGCCGCCGGCACAGAAAGACACCGGATGGGAGTTGGCCACCGAAGAAGGGGAGCGGGACGGATTTGTGTTTACTCCCATCAATACCGTCATCAACGCTTTGTATTTCCGCAACCTGGAAATCATGGGGGAATTTGCCCGTATTATGGGCAAAACCGGGGAGGCCATGGAATACGAGCTGATGGCTGCCAAGGTGAAGAAGGCCGTTACCGAAAAACTTATGGATCAGGAGAAGGGCATTTACCTGGACGGTGAGGATGCTGGCCATTCCTCCCTGCATGCCAACATGATGCCGCTGGCTTTTGATATGGTGCCCGAAGAAAACATTCCTGCCGTAGTGGAATTTATCAAATCCCGGGGCATGGCTTGCAGCGTGTATGGATCCCAATACCTGATGGATGGGCTATACAATGCCGGTGAGGCGGACTATGCTTTGGAACTGATGACCGCTACCCATGACCGCAGCTGGTGGAACATGATTGCGATCGGTTCTACCATGACACTGGAAGCCTGGGACATGAAGTACAAGCCCAATGCGGATTGGAACCATGCCTGGGGAGCCGTGCCCGGGAATATTGTGGCCCGGAAAATGTGGGGCATCCTGCCCAAAACGCCGGGGGGCAGTCTGCTGGAGATCCGGCCCCAGCTGAGCAGGCTGACAGAAACGGATATTGCCGTTCCTTTCCTTACCGGCAAGGTGGAGGCTTCCTACAAAAGGGTGAACAACCGCTTACAACGTTATGCCTTTGAGCTGCCCGCCAATGTCTCGGCCGATTTGTTTTTGGAATTTGGGCCCAATGATGCCGTATCTCTGAATGGAGAAAAAGTCAATACCCAGTTTGGTTCCATACGGCTGTCTCCGGGAAAGAATGAAATCGAACTTCAGGTCAATTCTTTTTAAAGTAAGCCTTATAGGGGCTGGTAAAAATATAATCTATGGCCTTTTGCTGATGATTTTCGGCATCTGCAAAGTGGAAAGAAAGCATAACATGGGTATCTAAAAAAAGATGCTTCACAGCCAATGTTATTTTGTAGTTTGACGATTCCTTCTCTTGTTCAAATGGTTTTCAATCTGTTTTTGATTGGGCTAAAGCCGCATTCCTATGGAAGAATCATTCATTGCCTACTGCTTTAGCTGTAGGCAAAATGGGCTTGGAGTGTATCCTTGGCTTTAGCCAAATCATGTACACTTAACCCTTTCCCATCCAAATTTCAATCATTTTGGCTAAAGCCCCTGGTTCGGGGTTCAATTTTATGGAATGGGCTAAAGCCGCCATTCTATTGAAGTGGTTTTGATATTGTTTGATGGGCTATTATTTGGACCATTTCAGAATAAATATTGTCTCAATTGTGCCTTTTCCGACCTGGAGATATACCTGATAGGCAGAAAAATTTTGCATGATAACTGGTAAAACAATTGTATTATTGATAAATCAGGTGTATATTTAAATATTAAGTTTAAAAGATAAATACTCATGGACAAACTCACCAAAAAAGAAGAAGAGGTCATGAAGATTCTTTGGAAGCTCCAAAAAGGCTTCGTCAAAGACATCGTGGCTGAGTTTCCTGACCCCAAACCCCCATACAATACCATCTCCTCTATGGTCAGGATCCTACAGGAAAAGGGCATCGTGGGCTATAAACAATATGGAAATACCTATGAGTACTTTCCCCTGCTCAGGAAGGAAGCTTACCGCAAACGGTACATGAAAGCCTTTATCAGCGATTATTTCGACAATTCATTTTCAAAGGCAGTGGCTTCTTTTATAGAGGAAGAGCCACTTGACCAGCAGGAGATTGCCGAAATCCTAAAAATTATAAAATCCAAATAGCCATGGAAGCAATCCTTTATTACCTATTAAAGGTTTCCATAGGAACAGCTGTTTTCTATGCCACTTATTTTTTCCTCTTTAGGAAAAACAAAGCTTTTGTGTTTAACCGCTGCTACCTGGCCGGATCATTTATTGCTGCTTTTATCATTCCCCTGCTTACTTTTCAAACCTATGCTCCCTTTTCTCCTGCCACCATCTTTTTTTCAGGAAATGGGGTAAGCCATACCTGGACTTCCGAATTAAAGGCAAAAACCATGGAAAGTGATATCGGTATAGCAGATATATTACTGTATGGGTATTTGATTGGACTGGTAATTTGTTTGGCCAGGCTTATCTTTGGCTATCTAGCAGCTGCCAGGATAAGAAAAAACTGTAAAGAAGCAGGTATCGCCGGGATGAAGGTCTGGGTAGCCGAACAAAAGGACATGGCGTTCACCTTTATTGACCAGATCATCATAGGAAAAAATTTGCTCGGAAATGCCTCGCTGGAAATGGTATTGCATCATGAAGCAGTACATTCCCGTGAACGTCATTTCTACGATATCATCCTTTCCGAATTGCTTTTGGCCTTGCAGTGGTTCAACCCTTTCGCCAGGTTTCATGCCCAGGCTATCCGGAATAACCTGGAGTTCCGGGCGGATGACAGGGTGATCCAGGTATCAGACAAACAAGCCTACCAGTGGACCATGCTGTCCATGGCCCTGAATAACATCGACTCCCCGTTATTTACAGCCATCAATTCCAGTAACCTTAAAAAACGTATGATCATGATGAATACCCCAAATAAAAACCGGTTTGCCGGCCTTTCCAGGTTGGCCATTCTGCCCGTATTTGCCTTGCTGCTGGTATCCCTTTCCGGGAAGGAAACGGTAGCGATAAGCGATAGTGGATCAGGTATGGAGCCATCAGGTCAGCAAGTGCTGGAAAATCCTTCCGATCCCATAAATTCAATTGAAGGGATAAATAGGTACCTATCAAACAACTTAAAATACCCCATTGATGCAAGGTCGGCCGGGCTGATAGGAACGGTAAGACTTTATGCCAGGGTCAGCGCTGATGGAATGATCCAGGAGGTCCTGGACGTGAAACCTGATAAGGAATATGTAGCCTATGATGAAGTCGTCATTATTGGATATATGGGCGAGCGTTCCGAAAATTTGAAAAAAACCAAATCCTATCGACATCAAATCCTTTTGGCAGAAGGGAAAAGGGTAATTGAATCCCTTCCAAGGTTGGACATTGCAGCGTTTCAGGATAAACTGGTGCAGTTTAATTTCAAATTCGACTTGCGTTCGACAATTGACAGAAGTCCAAAATGGGTACCCCGGATAGACCAGGAAACATTGGACCTGATTAAAAGATAAAAACCGGAAATTCTCTGAAGAAAATGGCATATTTGTGCAGGCGATGTAAAATCCTACACCGCCAATAATGGCCAAATGATGAAATTACAATTTACCCTCTTACTGCTATTTTCTTTTACGATGATGACTTTTGCCCAGAACAGGGATACCCTCTATCTATGGCCCGGGGAAGTGCCCGGCGAAATGGGAGCCAAACAGGATCCGGTACAAACCGACAATACCAGTGGGCAGGTCACCCGGATCACCGATATCACCAATCCCGCCCTGATTGTATTCGAACCGGAGGAAGCCCTTAAAAATGGCGCTGCGGTGATTGTTTGTCCGGGTGGAGGCTATAACATCCTCGCCATAGACAAGGAGGGCTACGAAGTGGCCGAATGGCTGAATACCCTGGGCTATACTGCTTTTGTGCTGCAGTACAGGGTTCCCAACAAGCAACAGGAGGCATTGTATGACCTGCAGCGGTCCATAAGAATGGTCAGGACTAAGGCTGCCTGGGAAAAGCTGGGCATAATCGGTTTCTCTGCCGGGGGAAGTCTGGGGGCAAGGGCGGGTACCCGGTTTAAGGAAGATACTTATGATAAAATAGATGAAATGGATGAAGCTTCCAGTCGCCCGGATTTTGCCATGCTGATCTACCCCGCTTACCTGGACAGGGGAGACAACCGAAGCTTAAGCCCGGAGCTGAGCGTGGACCAGGATACCCCTCCCATGTTTATTTTTGGAACGGCCGATGATCCCTATGGCAACAGTTCGCTGGTCATGGCAGGGGCACTGAGAGATCATAAGGTACCGGTGGAGTTGCACCTGCTGCCGGAGGGCGGGCACGGCTATGGCATGCGTCCCGGAAATATCGCTGCCGAGACCTGGCCTTCACTGGCCGAAGGCTGGCTGAAACAGCAATTGGTGCAGGCGGGACCCTAAGACCGGCATTGGATTAGTGAAAATTTTCGAGTAATTTCATAGGTTCTATGTCCTACTTTCCCGGGCTGGAATAAATTTCCATAATAAACCCACTCCCTATGAGCACCACTCCCGAACACGACGAACGCATGGCCAAAATGACTTTTGCCACCGTGTATCCCCACTACGTCACCAAGATAGAAAGAAAGGGCCGGACCAAAGCCGAATTGCATCAGGTGATCCATTGGCTGACGGGCTTTGATGAGAAGAAGCAACAGGAGCTAATGGACCGGAAGGTCACTTTTGAAACCTTTTTTCAGGAGGCAAAATTAAACCCCAATGCCCGGCAGATCACAGGGTTGATCTGTGGATACCGGGTGGAAGAAATTACCAATCCTTTGACCCAAAAAGTGAGGTATCTGGACAAACTGGTGGACGAATTGGCTAAGGGGAAGAAGATGGAAAAGATCCTGCGGGAAGGGTAGGGTCCGGGGCTCGGCCCCAGGTACAGGTTCACAGGCAATTTTCAAACCGAATCAATCTATGTTTAACCAGGCTTGCCGTTTGGCGCTTTCAAAACAACAACAATGAGGGATCAGCAAAAGGAGGTGATTCAAAACTATATTTTTTCGTACAACCATTTCGATGTGGCTGGAATAGTAAGGGATTTAGATGAAGATGTACTATTTGAGAATAGGGTCAACAATAAAGTAACCTTGCGAACCGAAGGACTGGATGCATTTAGACAACAGGCTGAAATGGCGACCCAATATTTTCAGGAAAGAAAGCAGGCGATTAATAGCTGGGAATTTAATGATTCGGTGGTTTCCATCGAAATAGCTTATGAAGCCCTATTGGCCGTGGATTTACCCAATGGGTTGAAAGCTGGTGAGACACTGAAGTTGGACGGAAGATCTGTTTTTGTGTTTAAAGGAAATAAAATCATTAAAATAACGGACGAAAGCTGATAGAAAAAGTGGCTATATGGGGTCTTTTAACCGTTACAAAGACCTGGTTAAAAAAAATGGTACAGGTGAAATAATCCAAGTGCTGCAAGCCTTACCTGTATTGCGGCCATGCCCGGTTGGCCAGCATGCCGCCTGTTACCAGTAACAATAGCTGGAGAAACAAACCTGGTACTGTTTCCAGGCTTCTGCCAATGACAAAGAGCAGCAGCACCATGGAAAAGAAAGCGAACATTCCGGTTATTTCTTCTTTTTTGTCACCGGCTTTTCTGTTAAAGAAAATCTTGGCTAACAGCCCTCCAAATAGGAAGGTAAACCAGATCAGCCGGTGCCGGAGGTCTTTGACCACATAGCTGAAGGTAGGAAAGTCCTTGCCTTCCAAAGTGACAAGCACAATATCAATCACTACCATCAATCCCAGCATGCTCGCCACAATGATCTTGATCGTTCGTATTTCAGACAAATGCCTATTTAAAAACCTTTCGAATTTGCTCATGGCGTTACCGTATAATTCATGGACCAGAAAAAATGTCCGTACAGGAAACCAGCTATAAGAAGAGCCGTCAGGAAGGTCCTGGATTTCTTAAAGGGCACCTTGAAAGCAATCAATACCATGATTATTGTCAGGCCGAATAATATCAAAACCGGAAACATGCCATTGGACATTTTGAAGGCCGCATTGGAGGTTCCCAAAAACAGGTGCCCGCCTATGGCTCCCAGGGCAAAGGGGATAAAGAAGGATTTGCCCTTAGACCATTCCAGCAAGAGTTTATTCGAGGTATCTTGATCAATTTCATTGAGCATTAGCAGGATTTCAAGTACAAAATAGGTAATGGTAATACCTATCATGATATTGACTACCGATATGTATGGGGCACCTTCGATCATCAGCCAGTCGATTTCAATATTAAATGTAGGGGTTTCTTGGATAAAATGATATTCGTCGCTAATTTATTTTTTACGAAATAAGATACGGAATTGGATTGCTATCTCGGATGATTAGGTGTTATATTCATTGTTTTAGGTGTTTTCTTATCCTTTTCCGGTAACTTTAATTCAAGATAAATCCCTAAAAAACCACCTAACGATACCAGAACTATTTTCTCCTAAAAGTTTCAATCATCAAATAGTCACAAATCCTTCATTCTGCGACCTTTGACTTTCCAGGAAAGAAACATTTGTGCGTTAATTTTTGTTAATAACGGCGTACAAGGCGACTGCCAATTTACAATATGATATATGGTTTGAGCATTGACGGGCCTTAAACCAGCTGATGTTGATGATAAAAAGGGTCTGGTTTGGAAGTCATTCCAGCCCTTTGTGCAATTTCAGGGCCATATACATACTCCGACTTATATCATGGATACTAATAAAAAATACCTGCACCTGACCTTCTCCATAGTTTTTCTTCTACTGGCATCCTGTGTAGAGACCAAAACCATGGAGGTCACCGCAACTGCTTACAATTCAGTGGAGAGGCAGACCAAAAAAGGAGATGCGGTGACCGCCGCCTGGGGAGACAAGTTGAAACCCGGAATGAAAGCCATTGCCGTATCCAGGGACCTGCTGCAGGAAGAAGGCATTGAGCACGGTTCAAACCTTCGAATAGAAGGCTTGCCCGGAAAATACAAAGTGCTGGACAAGATGAACAAGCGCTGGAAAAAGAAGATTGATATTTACATGGGTGAAAATGTGGCAGAAGCAAGAGAATGGGGCAAGAAGAAGGTTGAGATCAGCTGGGAAGTTGATTAAACAGGCAAAGTTTTCACAATGGGTATTTCCTGATATTTATTGCAGCTCGATCTTTTTAATTTCCAGCCGAAAATCCTCCTCCTTTTTGTTGCCAATCAAGAACCGCAATTCCTGGATGGAATCGGCAGAAAAGTTGGGCAGGTCCAGTTTCCTTCCGCGGAATACCGGTTCCATTTCCTTTATTGGGATCTCCACGGTTTGCCAGTTTCCACTGGTATTGAAGGTGTAGATATAGGAGGCCCTGTCCCTCAGCCGTTCTTTTATCCTGAACTGGTAGCGTTTACCATCACCCTTTAGCGTCAGGATCGCTTTTGTATAACCCACAATATTCCTGGGGGGAAAATGATATTGCAAGGAGGCAAAGCCTCCATTGTTTTCCAGGGAGACGCTTCCGGCAAAAAGCGCATGGCCCTCGTCACTCTTTTGGAGGCTGCTGCTGGAAATGCCGCCCATCACCCCATCATTTTCGATTTCCCAGCCGGACCAATCTTCGGTAGCACTAAAATCAAATAAAAGCAATTTACCCATCAGCAAAGCCATTAAGCCTATTTGCAACACCCACATTTTTCTTTTAAAGGTAGGGGATTTTTAATGAAATCCAGCCCAATTTAAGCACATATCCTAAACCAACCGTTTGTAAAATGGTGTTTTTCTGGTATATTGAAAGTAGGTTTTTTTGGGTAGATCCCAATTTTTTAAATTAACCTAAAAAGCTTTGAAGCGAATGGTTGTGGTATTGAATGATCCTAATTCTATTAGCTGTTTAGCATAATTTAACGTGAAAAAGTATTAATTGAATAGGGAAGGCCTTAAGGAATTGTCTCGGTTGCGAATAAGGGAAGCTAAAACCTTATTGGAAAATCAATTTTATGATGGTGCTTATTATTTGTGTGGATATAGCGTGGAATGCGCCTTAAAAGCATGCATAGCAAAAAACACCAAACAGTATGATTTCCCTGATAAAAAAGTAGTTATTGAAAGCCATACCCATGAAATAATTAAGCTTGTTAAAATTGCGGGATTGGAAATTGATTTGCAGAATAATTTAACTGACCCCAAATTTCAATTAAATTGGAATCTTGTAAAAGACTGGTCTGAAATTAGCAGGTATAAAAGGAATTCAGAATTAGAAGCTTTAGATTTATATTCAGCTATTACAGCGAGAAAACATGGTATAATGACATGGATAAAAAGACATTGATAAATATTGATATTGAAGAGGGAAAGAAGGTACTTGAGTCTTTAGATGATTCAAACTTAAAAATTTCCAGTGCTTTCTGGTTTTTTATTGAAGATTTAGAGGAATGGAGATTATTTTTCGCCAGTCCTGAGTTTGACGTAGTGGGGCCAAAAAAATTATATGCCAAAGTCCAAAAAATTCTACAAAGCCATAGAAATGAAATTAACCTACCCTTAGAGGCCATTTCGCTTATTAGTCCAAAAGATCAATTAATCGGGATGTTGAGAATGGCAATTACCACAGGTCCGGGTATTTCAGGAATTAGGTTTAGCGGAAATGTGATCAATGGGGTGTTGATTAAAGACGCCTACCTTTACCGGGTCAATTAAAAAGGCAGTGTTCAGTTAACAAGCCTCCATCGGGCGTAATTTGCAATCACTCCATTTGTTGAAAAAAAAGGCATTTGCAATGCCGGAATCCGATGACAAATTACTGGAAATTGATATTCCGACCATTAATTTTTTTCCAAAAAATCATGTGGCTCGGGTTAAACTCCATACGGTATTTTTAATAGCACCCAGCCCAATTTAAGCACATATCCTAAACCAATCGTTGGTGGAATGGAATTTTTCCGGTATATTGAAATTGCGTTTTTTAGAAAATGGAATTTTTTCAATGGAATGAACGGAGGATTCCGGAAGAGAATACCTTGGGGGCTGGTATAGGAATGATTTTTCCTATTGTGAATAAAGGGGAACAGCACAATCCATGCATCTAGGAAGCAAGCGGGACCGGAAGGAAAAATTTCTATGTACGGTATCTCGGAAGTAATTTATACCTGATTGGCTAGTTTGAAATAAGAGGTACAAACTGGTGACAATCCAACAAAAAAGTACATGTAGTAACTATAAAATGGTAACAATAAACAAGTTGTGCCTCATGCTGAACAACTAACTAAATGACAAACCTCGGCAAACAGGCTGAATTAAAAATAGTACCGAGTTCTATTTCTTCAAAGAAGGCAAACTGTGGACTTATATCAAAATTGAAGACGAATTGGGCTTCTCCATAATCACTTTTAATTATTAATTTATGAAAAAGCTACTTCTACTTTCATCTTTAGCCTTGCTTGCTTCCTGTAGTGCCAGAGAATCTGAAAAAGCAGAATTTGAAAATATTCTGGAAAATTTTTCCTTTTCCGTTGATACGCTTATAGTGGACGTAGGAGAGGAAATTTTCATACCGGGAGCATATCACATGTTTGAATTAAGTGGAGATGGCGACCGGTTGTTTACCTACTTTGAGCCTGAGCTAGAAGTCCACGAGATCGATCTCAATTCTATCAAATTATTGAAGCGCCACAAATTCGAAAGAGACGGGCCGAATATGATTCCCATGTATTTGAACTACATGCAGAATCTAAGCGAGATGGAGTTGTTTTTTGCAAGCTCCGTACAGGCCGGAATATTCAAAAAGAGTGGGGAAAAAGTAAGGTCTATTTCCCTAAAACCTGAGGATTATGCTGGATTAGGTCCTGATTTTCGTTTCTCTTTGGGCAATTCCATTGTAGTCAGCCCAGATCAGAATAAAGTGCTAACGCTACCTAATCAAAGTCTCGGAACGGCAGAAGGCCTCGCGATCCTGGACATAGAAGATATGAGTGGGAAATTCCTGTCTCTTCCGGCACTGGAAATGACCAAAAATTTCCGAGTGCTATTCAGGCAAGGTAATGGAGCAACATCCTCTGGAGAAAGTCAGCGGCTCAATTTGGTCAATGGATTATTGATTATCGACAGCGGAGCGACTTCCGACACCTATTTTTTAGACTTAAAGAGTGATTCATTACGGCTGCTGACCTTTCCACATCAGCTAGTTCCAAAAGCAAAAACAGGGGAATTTCCATCCGAGGTTGATTCGAATGAACGACGTAGAGAGGTGACAAATGAAATTTACAGGCAGATCAGCTTTTCGCAATTTTTCTGGGATGATGGCAATCAGATATATTTCAGGATGGGCCAAATGAATAGTGAATTAAATGAAGCATTGAAAAAGTACACAGCAGATATTTACCTGTTTGCTTACGACGAAGAATTTAATCTCATTGGAGAAACTGTGGTAGAGGGATTGGATTTTATGCCTACCGGTGGATTTACGAAAGGAAACAAGTTATATATGAAATGGGTGGTAGATGAGAATCCCGCCTTTATAGAGTACACCTTAAACTTTTGAGGTTTTTATGAAAAAAACACACACTTTCATCTTTTGTTAGCCTTGGTTACTGCCTGTATTGAAAAAGGCATTTCTGAAGAGGCTAGAACTGTGAATATTTTGGAAAAACTTAACTATTAAACCGACACGTCAATAATTGACTCGGGAGATGAGATATTCAATGTCATATATGGCTTTTGGAACTTCGGCGTAGTTTCTAAAAAAAAATATTTTCAAAGTCAGGTTAAATGAATCGACGAAATTCTTAATTTGTTCACAGCAGAACCCAGGCACCCTGTTGACAATCGCGATATAGACGCAATAGGGTAGTGGGAGTAGCGTAAATTCGGGTGTTAACCTACAATTCCCCCGCCCCATACCCCCCTGCTTCCTCAAACTGAATTTTTAATCAAATTTCAACCGCTTAAATTTGTATTTTACATTCAAAAAATATATTTTCATCATGGTAATTATGTTTAACCTAAATTTAATAGACCATGAGTACCAAAAACTCAATCTCCATTCAAATCCCTGAGGAGGAGCTACAAACTGCCTGGGATGCCTTTAACACCATCAAAACCATTCTAAGCCTCTGCCTGACGGTACTTGAACGGATTTGTGGAACCTAAAATGGATATAGAAATTATTTAGTAAATTAGCTGTGACCAGGGTTTTCTGCATATTTCATAAAAATTCCACAGCAGGTAACAATGAAAGAGAGAAGCAAAAATACTGAAGGGTTTATCCCCAGCCATGGTGGTTATCGCAATCTTTTCAGTTATCAGAAGGCAGAAATCATCTATGACGGCACGGTGTATTTCACCAATCGTTTTTTTCACAAATATGACCGAACTATTGGGCAAATGGTACAGGCGGCCCGCAGTGGCAAGCAGAACATTGCCGAAGGCAGTATGGCTTCTGCTACATCCAAAGAAATGGAAATTAAGCTCACAAATGTAGCCCGGGCAAGTTTAGAGGAGCTTCAAATTGACTATGAGGATTTTTTGAGAACAAGGAAGTTGCCTGTATGGGAGAAAAACCATCGTTTGGTTTCTCGTGTGCGTGAATTAAACAAAAGCACTCCAACACCATCCTACGACACATTCAAAAAAGCTATTGAGCACGCAGATCCGGAAATTTGTGCAAATGCCATGATTACGCTAATTAAAATCTGTACCTATCTCTTAAAACAACAAATTAATCAATTGGAAATTGCTTTTGTCAAGGACGGAGGGCTCAGAGAACGAATGACCCGAGCCAGGATTGAACGACGAAAAAAAGGTAAATAAGTTATTGGGACACTTGGGATTCTGTTTTACGATTTCCAAGTGTCCCAAAAAAAATCAATTAGCCAAGCAGAAACGCTGGAGGCACGAATTGACCAAAACGCAACGCTCTCGAATAGGCCCGGAGAAAATCCGAAACACAAAAAAGCGGAGACTCCTCCTGTGCAGGGTCGCCAAGTGCAGCCTGTAAAATCCGCAGCTGCCAAATTCCATCGGTCAGCCAAGTCAGCGGAGAAGAAGTCCCCTCGCTAACCGAAAGAATTGAAACTCAATTAGCGACTTCCTTCTTCTTCAAAAACTCCGGAATCTCCTCCCAGCCTTCATAAGGGGCTTTTAGGGTGTCGGGAACAGGGTACTCCCAGAGGATCCGGCTTTTTCCAATGTCTTTTATCGGGACTTCGATAAGGTACTTATTCTGTCCATTACCTATTTCGTTATAACCTAAAGAGTTATGTGAATTATATTTTTTGCCATAATAGGTAAATGAAAACCTAATGCTCGTCCCTTGGCCATAAAGTTTATAAGTACTCCCTAATTTCCCGATGGTATAAGCTTTTACTAGGGAATTATAATAGTTATTAAATATTTTATCAGCTGCGAAAATTACAATTATGGCGATTGCAATTTTGATAATATTTATTTTAATGTCTTTTGTTTTCACTATTTTCTAATTTATAGGTGTTGCTGCTTCACTTACAACTGTTCTTAACCCACCATTAAATATAGTAATTGTAGAAACTACATTCTTATTAATTTCTGAAGACTCAAGTAATTTACTATACCCTGAATTGAACCCACCAACCGCAAAATCCATTGATGTATCCCATATTGTTTTGTCCATTCCTAATCCGAAAGAGGTTTTTAATCCTTCTTTAGATTTAAAATCTATAAATGCTTGCCCTACAAAAGCCATTTTGGAAAATAAGCCTGCCATTCCAATATCTGCCAAATCCACTCCTGACAAATCCCCATTAAATATCAAACTCGTCCCCATCTGCAATCCTGTCTCCAAACCCATTCGCTGCATAACCTGGGCGCCTAACCCATCCACCAAACCCCTTACCAGCACCGGGGAGGCCACTGCAGCGACCATGCTGCCGGTAATTCCATAGGAAACCATCATGCCAATGCCATCCAAAT
>Ga0008836_100865_pt1 | contig 13985 bp, 13 predicted proteins | sample HotLakConsUCCR28_FD_62214 | JGI IMG/M metagenome (GOLD analysis project Ga0008836, IMG submission 62214) | Hypersaline microbial mat communities from Hot Lake, Washington, USA - Hot Lake Consortium UCC-R28 (Hybrid Assembly) ... | reverse complement strand
GTAATAGACTCAGACAAAACAATTACTAAAAACGTTATCACGAATGAGCAACAGAGGTATTTGGTTAACCTTTTCAACCTCTTTTAACTTGGGTGTCCCAGCGAGGAAAACAGGAAAGAGGCTGGTTGCTCCTGTCAACAGGATAAGCCAGCCTTTTATTTTATCCAAAAATCAGGACAAAGATTTTAAATAGGCCCTGACTTTTACAGCTCTCCAAAGGATAATGCCTAGGGGAATAAGCCAAATACCTTCGTTGAAAAGCAAATGAAAGGCCACTCGTTTGTTCCATTCCAAACTACCCATGTAAAGGCTAAGAAAACTTAGCAGGGAAACCAACTTTCCCAGAAAACCCATGCCAATCAGGTAAATCCAGCTGATCGGGTAGAAGGCGGATAAAAACAGCAACAATCCACTGATCATGCCAATGCTGCCATAGAATAAAGTGTCTGCACCACCTGAATAATCACTTTCCATGGATAGCCAGCTCAGGACAGCAGGGCCAAACCACCTGAAAAAAGCGCCCCAAAGAATGGTATATATTCCGGAAAGCAATAATATCCCTCTGTGGGGCATGGTGAATTTGGGAAATTTTTCCGTAGCCAGTTGTTTTTTCATAGTGTAATCAATCAGTATTGGTAAAAAAAAGTTTGGGGGAATTTAATTTTTTATGGTTTCAGAGAAATAACTGAATTTCCAAAGGGTTTCGCTGATAAAATTGATCGGTTGATGGGTTTGACGGATATTTCGGGGTACAAAGGAATCAAGGGTGACCCTGAAATGGTTGAACCGGTCTTTTTCAACGAAAAGAGCAAAGTTGGTGGTAAGTTTGAGTAATTCCTTCGGGAAAAACAGCCTTTGGTGGACCTGTACCATAGGAGCAGGTAATCCAAATTTTTTTTGTCCTGCAGCATAGGTCTTTACAGCCATTTCAAAGGAATCTGGTGCCATACTCAAGCTTGATTGCCCGGTAAATTTAGGGTTAAAGGAATGAATCAATTGGATATTGTTTTTTGAAAAAGAATATTGAACTTCCTGATTTACTTCTTTTTTTAGGAATAATTGATTTTGGGTGGCAAAAAAATGCCAGATATTATCAATTCTTTTGAGCTCCATGGCAGCATTATTTTGGGTGTAATCAGGTTAAACCTTTAATTTTAAAGTGCTTCTGACAAGATAAGTTTTATTCTTTTATATTTTCAGTTTTTATCCTAGTTATTGTCACTTGTGCGCCAATTCTTTTAAATGCGTATTTTACCTTTTTGAAGGCTATTGAGTGGAAGTGATTTTAAGAAAATCCTGGTAGGTATTGATGAAGGCTTCTTTTTCTTTTGGTGATGCTATAATGGGAATCCATTTTTCATCCACTTTAGTCTCAATAGCAACCTTTTCTCTATTCAGCCATTTTATCAATGTTTCTGAATTTTTTAGATGGACATAGCGGTTTCCCTGCCTGAGCTGTAATGTATCTGAAACCTTCCCATTGTCAACTATTTGCAGTTGCAGGGCTTGCTGATCGTTCGGCTGTCCCTGATGTACCAGGTACAGAGAGGCCGAATTTTTGTTTTTGTGAACAATTAATTCCAGAATCAGGGTATTCTTGCTGCTGTCTGATCCGAAGCCCTTATGGGTATAGATATCAATATTGGCTTCAGGTAGGTGTTTCACTGCATAATCAATTCTACGGATATTTTTAAAAAAAAGCATACCGGGATCACTGATCCTGAAAGTAGGATCAACGCCTGAATTATTGGCTCTGCGTTCGTTAAACAAAGACAGTAGCAGCACCAAACCAAGGGAGGTCAGTCCGAATATTTTCAGTAGGCGGACCATTTCCTGACCCATTTGGTCTTTATTGGTAGGGGAACCTTTCATCATCAGTTTTAATAACAGGAAACAGGGGCTTTGGGTTTACCGTAAAATGCGCAAGACTTTGCGACAGAACCCATCAAATTCCTTATTAATTGCTTATCTTTGCCCTCTTAAATGAAATTGATGCCTGTTTATGAGTAAAGAAGTACGCGTAAGATTTGCCCCTTCACCCACGGGGGCTTTGCATATTGGCGGTGTCCGGACTGCCCTATACAATTACCTTTTCGCCCGGAAAAATCAGGGGAAATTTTTATTGAGGATAGAAGATACCGATCAAAACCGTTTTGTACCTGGAGCGGAGGATTACATCAAAAGTACATTGAACTGGATTGGAATTAATCCGGATGAAAGTCCATGGAATCCCGGGGAATGTGGTCCTTACCGGCAATCCGAGCGGAAATCCATGTATAGCGAATATGCCCAATATTTATTGGATCAGGGGCATGCCTATTATGCCTTTGATACTTCTGAGGAACTGGAGGCCATGCGGCAACGCCTGACGGCGGCAAGAGTGGTTTCTCCCCAATACAATTCCATTACCCGTACCCAGATGAAGAATTCGCTCACCTTACCTGCTGATGAGGTGAAGGCCCGCCTGGATTCAGGGGCACCTTATGTGATCCGGATCAAGATTCCCCGGAAGGAAGAGGTCAGGTTGAACGACATGGTCAGAGGATGGGTAATGGTGCATTCCAATTCTTTGGATGACAAGGTTCTGATGAAGTCGGATGGCATGCCGACCTATCATTTGGCCAATATTGTGGATGATCACCTGATGGGAATCACACATGTGATTCGGGGGGAGGAATGGCTGCCTTCAGCACCACTTCATGTGCTATTATACAAATACCTGGGTTGGGAAGACAGTATGCCTGAATTTGCCCACCTGCCCTTGTTGTTAAAACCTGATGGGAATGGAAAACTTTCCAAGCGGGATGCCGAAAAGCATGGGTTCCCTATTTTTCCGCTAAACTGGACTGACCCCAATTCCGGGGAATTGGTAGATGGCTTCAGGGAATCCGGTTACCTTCCGGAAGCGTTCCTTAATTTTCTGGCCTTTCTGGGATGGAATCCAGGAGACCAAAGGGAGCTGTTTTCTCTAGATGAACTGGTGGAGGCGTTTTCCATTGAAAGAATAGGAAAGTCCGGGACTAAATTTGATATCAACAAGGCCAAATGGTACAACGAACAGTACCTGAGGAGCAAAAGTGATCATCAACTGGCGGAATATCTCCTCGCTGATTTAAAAAAGGAGAATATTACTGTCTCTCAGGATAAAGCAGAAAAAATTGTTGCTGTAATGAAGGAAAGAGCTACTTTTCCTTCAGATTTATGGCAAGAGGGAAGGTTTATGGTGTTTGCACCTGAGGCTTTCGATCAACAGGTGGTAGCAAAAAAGTGGAATCAGGATGCCATCACTGTATTGGGTGCCTTTAAAGAAAAATTGATGGCAACTGAGGATGATTTAACTGCAGAAGTAGCCAAAGAAATGCTGGGAGAGGCTGCGGCAGCTGAAGAAATTAAATTAGGAAAAGTGATGCAAGCGGTAAGACTTGCCATTACGGGTGTTGGTGCAGGACCGGACCTGATGCAGATTTTTGAAATATTAGGCAGAGAAGAACTGATCAAAAGAATAGATTTTGCGTTAGATAATATAAAAGCCGGCTAATGGCTTTGTATGATGATCATGTATTTGTTATTAAAAGAACAGCATTATGGCCAAGAAGATCAAAAAAAAGGAGACACCGAGGGTAAATGAAGAACTGGAAGGTTTTAATATGAACATCAATTCATTTGGTGAAATTTCCAGTTCCTTTTCTATTGACAAAATCAATGAATTCCTTAATAAAAATGTTGATGACAAAAAATTAAGGGACCGGGAAGAAGGGAAAGACGATAAAAAGAATAGCTAAAAAACGAAAACTATTGTGCTTTTTCCCTATGAAAACCTGGTGGGTCTTACTGAGTATTATTTTTTTGTCTTGCGGCAGGCTAGCGGCCCAGACCAGCATAGGTTTCAAAGCGGGTTATACCAGTTCCAGCGCTTCTTACAGGGTTACACTGGGTAGTTTTCCAAGGACGGTGACCGGAATTACTGCTCCAACCTATTCATTTGTGATCGAGCAGTTTTTTGAAAAGAATGCCGGGGCCCAGATTGAAGTTCAATGGCTGACAACGGGTTATGCCGCCACCGATACCATTAACGTGGGGAATGAGACCAGGTTTGACTACTTGAAAGTACCCATATTGTCTAATTTTTATTTAGGAAATTCCGGAAGGTTTCACATCAAACTTGGACCGCATTTGGGATATTTACTCCAAGCCAGAGAGGTAAACAGGATAGTGGAAGGAGAACTAGTGATCCCTACCTATGGGCAGGCAGCTGACCGCCCACGTAAGGTCATGTATGGTTTGACCGCAGGAGTTGGTTTATCAAAGTTGTTTGGAAAGCATACCCTGCAGGGTGAGGTCCGCTATTCCTATGAATTTGGAAACCCTGAAAGCCAGGAACGAATATTTGACCTTAATTTTACGCAATTGGAGTTTTCGCTGGCCTATCTTTTCAGGGTGCTTCAATAAATTCCTTTCAGACTTTTTTTTTAATAAGCCCACACCCAGGCAAATACCAGGCCCAGCCTTCAGATGTCATGATCTATACTGTAACCTTAGCCATATGCTTCAGAATCAAAAAAATATTGGCTTATCCCGTCGAATAATTTTATTGGATGCGAGAGGTGCCAACCCAAAAAATAAAGCCATTTCTGATAATCAGAAATGGCTTTATACCTAAATGCTAATCTTTTGGAATCAGTCTTCTGCATAAATGTCCCAATTTACCTCAGATTGGGGGTGAGGAAATTGGCGAAATACTGTTCCCTGGTCAAAAGAAGTGTTGATTTCATCCAGTCGGTCATACCTTCTGGCATCGATCCAGCGGTGACCCCAGGGTTCTGCCCATAGGGAATACCTTCTTTGATACAGGATTTCATCGATCAGGCTTTCCTGGTCAGTTGCTCCACTGTAATCTCCAATGTCTGCTGCATTTCGAATCACATTGATGGCGGCTACAGCCAGGTCTGTTTGACCCAGCTGGGCATGGGCTTCAGCTTTCAATAATACCAATTCCTCGTTTCGTATAAAGGGGATAGGGGTAGTATTGTTGGGCCAGCGGTTGTCCTGATGAGTCCCTACCAGAGGGGTGGCATCCGTTGTAACCACAACAGGTTCCTCTCTTTCGTAAAATTTCTCAGCCACCCTGGCATCTCCTTCGGTAGCATCTTCCAAAACAGAAGGGTGAACCACTATAATAGTATTCACAGCTGCATCTCTGATATAAAACAAGGGATTAAATGAGTCAGGCGGTCCATTATAAGGGTGAGCAGGGCCTGCGTCCAAATCTCCTTCCAGGTCCATAAATGAATTGTCCAGGGCAGTCAAAACCCCTTCCCAATCCTCCAGGTAGGCGTTGTTTCTGGCCAATATTGCATTGTTGACTTGCCGTAAGCCATTAATGGAAGTATAGCCTTCAAAGCCAGGTGTCAATGTGAAAGGGAAATCCCCACTTCCGGATGCGAACAATTGGTCCGCCTCATTTAGCAAGGAACGGGAATGTTGCATGGCCTCATCGTAAGGCACATGGGGGCCTGGATTTAGGGGGTCTTCCACGTCTATCCTGATGCCATTTTCATACACAAAATTGGCAGGAATCATGAATTGGTATCCTTGTATCATGCGGGCAAAACCAGATAGCGCAGCTTGTTCGGCACTTGTAAGGGTAGTGGTGTTTTCTACGGCAGAAACCAGAACATCTGCCTGTCTGATGGCCTGGTAGGGCGAAGCCCAGGAGCCGCCACCGGTAGTACCGAACCCAAAATAGATCCTGTCGGGCTCTCTTCCACCCTGACCTAGCCAGTCTGTTTGGAACCTTGGGTCTGAACCATTTAGATACCATACCTCTCTTCCAAATGTATTCCATGCCTGGGAAACGTTGGTGACGTACCCTCTGTGCCTGGATTCGAGACCGGTTACCAGAAACTGGATTTGCGAACGGCTGGCATTTTCACTGACACTTCCTACAGAAGGATTGTTGGGATCGTCTATTTGATCCAGTTGCAATGGGTTACAGCTTGCCATGAAAAGGGTCACAAGAGCCGTATATCCGATATATGTTTTTATCTTATTCATAACTTTCATCGTTTTAGGGTTAAAAATCAAGATTTACGTGAAAGAAAACCCTTCTTGGGGTTGGATAAGGAGCTATATCTACGTTATTGGCGACAGACTGAGCGCCAAAAGTAGAAGTCTCCGGATCATATCCGTCATAATCAGTGAAAAGGAAAGCATTGTTGACAGATAGGCCAAAACGGATACTTTCCAGGGCATTTCCAAAGGTATTAGTCACAGTTGCCTTGGGCAAAGTATAGTACATGCCGATTTCCCTTACCTTGAAAAACGAGGCATCTTGTACCCACCTGCCGGCATTGTTGTAAGGCTCAGGAGGTCTTTGTCTACCGTTTGGAACCCCATCTCCATTATCATCCCCAAACCATCCGTTGGTGGTTCCACCCGAATCGGAAAGGAAAGAGGTCAGGTTGATATTTTCGCCGCCTTGTCTCCACTCCATCAGGAAGGATAACTCTAGGTTATTGTAAATTCTTAAAGTATTGTAGAAAGAAGTATTGAATTTGGGTTGGGCATTTCCCCAAACTGTAAATCCACTCGGGTGATCAGGATCAACAGGTGTTCCCACAATGGTAGTGGGCGCAAATCCCTCTGCATAGTAGAAAGTACCCAGTGCAGTACCAAAGGCTCCTTGGGTATATTGGGGTATACCTAACCTGGTCATATTCACCCTGTTTTGCCAATACATGATTCTTGAAAACCAGCTGAAGTTAGGTTGATCGATTACCGTTCCGGAAAGGCTCAATTCCAATCCTTTGTTTTCCAGTTCCGCCTCATTGCTTGGCGTGGTAGTCACGCCCGTAGATGGTGCCAGATTCAGGTCTTGGATGTTGTTTTGTGTGTTTTTAATGTAGTAGGTGGCTTCCAGAGCAAACCTGTTGTTGAGGAATCCAAGATCAATACCAAACTCAAGTTCTGTAGCAGTTTCCGGTCTGATCTGGGTATTGCCGATCTGGGTTCCAACGACAGAGCCTAACAAGCCGCCGATATTTGCCCCTTCAAGTCTGGAAAAGGTGTTTCCAAAAGCAACCGGCCCGGCAGTTTCACCATAGGCAATCCTGGGTTTCAATTGATTGATAAAACCGGAGTTCCAAAAATCAAAATTTCCAAGGTTAACGGCAACAGAAGCTCGGGGGAATCCATAATATTGAGAGGGGTCTCCATTAAGGGTAGATTTATCCCACCTAACGCCGACAGTACCTATGATTTTATCTTCAAAATTGGCTTCCTGCTGTAAGAAAACACCCGCTTCCTGAACCTCACTGGTAAACTGGTCTGCTATTTCCTGTACAGATGCCTGTTCCAGATTGGTTTGACCTGGCACCAGTCCCCTTCCGCGGTTAAATAGCTGACTGTTATTGAAATCAAGTCTGACCAGTCCGGCCTGGGAGTTCATGTTGACCCTACCCAGGTTAAAATTATATACCAGGGCTGCCTGGAAATTTGTATTGAAGCTTTCCTGTTTTCCCCAGAATACATCGCCAGGGTTGGCCTGCCCTCTCTGGAATTGAAGAGATTCAGGCAAATAAATCAATGTCGTATTTTGAAGAAAGTCCAAACCACCTGCCACATTGGCTTTAAGAAAACTGTTGCTGTTGCTGAACAAGTCAATATCCAGGGTAAAAGCCTGAACAAATCTTTGTACATCAGACCTGTTTTCCGCATTATCTGTGACTGCCGCAGGATTCTCACTAAAATAGGGATTGGTTGGATATACCCCATTTTCGTCAGGCCTGATGTCAAAATAGTTGGGGATATAGGCGATACTGTAGCCTATACTGGCACCTGAATTATTCTGGTTACCCGTAAAGCCCCTGTCGGATGTGGATTTAATGTAGTTGGAGGAGACACCCAATTTGATTTTATCTGAGATATTATGATCCAGATTTGCCCTTAGGGAAACCCGGTCAAACCCAGTGTTTTTTACCGTACCATCCTCCGAATTAATGTTTCCTGAGACATAAAATTTTGTTTTTTCATTACCTCCCGAAACGGTCAGACGGGTATTGCTGAGTAAGGCCGTGTTGTTGTAAAAATAATCCTCATAATCAATCCGGGTACCTTCCCTGAAACGCTCCAATTCGATTGGTCTTCTGTTTTCAGGAAAAAAGGTGTTGATTTTTTCTTCACTCCAATCGTCCACTCCCAATAATCGGAGCGGTTGGGCAAAACCTATATCCTGAGAAAGGGAAACTTTGGTTTTTCCTTCTGCACCCCGCTTTGTGGTGATGATGATCACACCTGCATTGGCCCGGGTCCCGTAAATAGCCGCAGCCGAGGGACCTTTTAATACTTCAATGGTGGCAATATCTGCCGGATTGAGGTCTGCAAGCCTGTTGGATCCATCATCCTGATTGGATGCTCCGGCTCCGGTTACTGTTGCCCGCCCCGTCCTTTGGAAAGAGTTGTTGATATATACGCCATCCAGGATAATCAGCGGTTGTGAAGCTCCGGTCAGGCTGGAAATACCCCTTAATTGGATGGATAGGCCGCCTCCCGGTGCCCCCCCGTTGGACCTGATATTGGCACCGGCAATTTTACCGTAAAGTGCACCATCTGTTGTCTGTATGGTGGTGGTGCCTGTCAGTTCCCTGGATGATACAGAGGAGACGGCATTGGCCAGGTTGGATCTTTTTACAGATGATGCCAAACCGGTTACCACTACCTCTTCGAGATTAGTAGCATCTTCCTTGAGGGAAACATTCAGGTTATTGTTATTATTTGGCGCAACGTCAAAGGTCTGACTCAGGTAGCCAAGAGAAGAGATGACCAGTCTGGCTGGATCATTGTTCTCAAAATTCAGGTTAAACCTGCCATCAAGGTCCGTCACGGTTCCTCTGTTCGTATTGCTGACCAGAATACTGGCCCCTATCATGGGCTCTCCGGTCCGCTCATCGGAGATAGTCCCCGAAACGCTGTACTGTGCATGCGCCCAGCCTACAATTAAGGTAGACAGTACCATGACCAATGAAACTCGGTAAATTTTAATCATAGAATTAAGTTTAGATTAAGGTTTTTATTACTAAATTTTTGAAATTCTAAGCATAAAAAGTTGTTTTTTATTAGTTTGACTGAATAATACAATAATATGAATTTTATTTTTAATTTTAGGTTTTTAGTCTAATCGTTTTAACCATTATTTAAGTCAGAGGTTCTCCATTTTGTTTTAAAACCGACCTCATTTTTTTTAAAAGCCAACTAATCTTAATTTTTGGTTAAACCAGCAGGTAAAAAAACGAAAGTTGCATCCCTTCTCAAGTAACTTAAGTTACTTACGCCATTAAGTACTCCTTAAAAATTGGATGTTTCTTTTTAAGCCCTCCCATTTGCTGCGTTTTACTGCTGATTTTTTAAAGACCCGGTTAAAAGTTTCTTTGGTGATTTCCTCCCAGTCTAATTTTTCCAGTTCAGGGGAAGGCAGAAACTCCCTTTCCTGATGGGGTTTGGAAAAGCGGTTCCAGGGGCAAACATCCTGGCATATGTCACATCCAAAGGCCCAATTTTCCATTTTGCCCTTAAATTCGGTTGGAATTTCTTCCTTCAGCTCAATGGTAAGGTAGGAAATACACTTCGAGGCATCGATCAGGTTGTCCTGAACAATGGCATCAGTAGGACAGGCATCGATACAACGTGTGCAGGTGCCGCAATAATCTTTTGTGACGGGGTTGTCATACTGTAGGGGAAGGTCTATGATCAACTCCGCAAGGAAAAAAAAGCTACCACTGTTTTTATTGAGAAGCAGGCTATTTTTTCCGGTCCAGCCCAGGCCTGATTTTTGGGCCCACTGTCTTTCCATGACAGGAGCACTATCCACAAATGCCCTCCCATTGATTTCGCCGATTTCTTCTCTGAGGATTTCCAAAAAGTGTTTGAGTTTATCCCTGATGACAAAGTGGTAGTCTTTGCCATAGGCATATTTGGCGATTTTCACGTCATCTTTTTCTTCAGGTAGTTTCTTTGGAGGGTAGTAATTGTACATCAGACTGATCACCGACAGGGCATCGTCCACCAGTTTTCCGGGGTCCAGTCTTTTGTCAAAATGATTGGCCATGTAGGCCATTTTCCCATGGTAATTTTTTGCCAGCCAGGCTTCTAGTTTTGGGGCTTCTTCTTCCAGGTATTCCGCTTTTGCCACACCGCAATAATCAAAGCCCAGTTTTTGTGCAGTTTTTTTGATCAGAAGGGTATTTTTTTCCAGGCTATTCATAATGAAAATTAATTGGGATCGAGCAGTTCGTGACCTATAAATCAAAAAGACTTCCGGATTGACCACCAAAGTCTGGCTTGAGCTTAAGGTGTTTGTAAGCCATTTCGGTGGCGGTCCTTCCCCTGCTGGTTCTTTTGAGGTAGCCTTCCTGAATCAGGAAAGGTTCATAGACTTCCTCTATGGTCTCTGCTTCTTCTCCACAAGCCGTGGCGATGGTGGAAAGGCCCACCGGCCCACCACTGAATTTTTTGATAATGGTAAGGAGAATGCGGTTATCCATTTCGTCCAGCCCATTTTCGTCTACATTCAGGGCATTCAGGGCAATTTTGGCTATGTCCAGGTTGATGCGACCATCCCCCTTGATCTCTGCAAAGTCACGTGTTCGTCTGAGTAGTGTGTTGGCAATCCTCGGTGTACCGCGACTTCTTCTGGCTATTTCGAAGGCCGCCTCTTCATCCAGGGGGGTTCCCAGTATGGAAGCGGATCTTATGACAATGGTGCAGAGCAATTCCGCATCGTAATATTCCAGGCGGGCATTGATGCCAAAACGAGCCCTGAGAGGAGAAGTGAGCAGTCCCGATCTTGTGGTGGCTCCCACCAGTGTAAAGGGGTTAAGGCTGATTTGTACAGACCGGGCATTGGGACCCGAGTCGAGCATGATATCAATCCGGAAATCCTCCATGGCAGAATAAAGGTATTCTTCCACAATGGGATTTAAACGATGGATTTCATCAATAAACAGGACATCTCCATCTTCCAGATTGGTGAGCAGTCCCGCCAGGTCTGAAGGTTTGTCCAATACCGGGCCAGATGTAATCTTCAGGCTGGATTCCAGTTCATTGGCAATGATATGGCTCAGGGTGGTTTTTCCCAACCCAGGAGGACCATGCAGCAAAACATGATCCAGTGATTCCCCGCGCTTTTTTGCAGCCAAAACAAATATCTTTATGTTTTCCACGGTCTTTTGCTGGCCGGTGAAATCATCAAAGCTTAAAGGTCTTAACGCTTTTTCAATTTCCTTGTCACCCGGGGCCATGCCCTCCTGGTCCCCACGCAGATAATCTTCTCTCATATGATCTTTCTAAGAAGTACAAATATAGAAAATTCATCCCAGCTTTGCAGACCAAAGGTATGCTTGCCAAAGATTCGCAAACCAGGATTATGGTTGAAAACGATGAGCATTTGAAAAATAAGAATTAACTTTCGGGAAATTAAAACAAGCCTTGTTTTATGCGAAAATCAGCCAAGAAAAATATCATTTACAGCATTTTGTTGTTGTTGGTGATATTCATGGTTTATCTCTACAGACAGAATAAAAACAGCCCTGATACTCCGGGTGAGGAGGGTCCGAAAATGGTGGTTTCCGGGCCTACCATGGGTACCAGCTACAGGATTGTTTACCTGGATGAGGGAAGAAGAGATTTTAAACAAGAGATCGATGCTTTACTGGTCGAAATAAACAATGCTTTGTCTACCTATATCCCTGACTCTGAAATCAGCAGATTTAACCGGGTGGATTCATTGGAATTTGAATCCACTCATTTCTATGCGGTACTTGAAAAGAGCAAAGCTATATTTGATACCACAAAGGGAGCCTTTGACCCTACCGTTGGGCCATTGGTTAATGCCTGGGGCTTCGGTCCTGAAGGCGCTTCAATGAAGGATAGCACCGGGGTGGAGCAGCTACTGGATCAAGTTGGTTTTGATCAGTTGGTTTTTGACAAGAACGGAATAGGGAAAACCAAATCAGATGTTTATCTGGACCTTAGTGCCATTGCTAAAGGGTATGGAGTGGATAGGGTGGCGGAATTCCTCGGTGAAATGGGAATTCAGAATTACCTCGTGGAGATTGGCGGAGAGCTGGTCAGCAGGGGTGTTAATGACAAGGGTGAACTTTGGAAGGTCGGTATTTCCCGTCCGGAAGAGGAGGGCTTGGCCAATGAAATATATAGCATTCTTGCCTTAGACAATAAAGGTATGGCTACTTCTGGAAATTACCGTAATTTTTATGTTAAGGATTCTGTCAAATATTCCCATACCATCAGCCCCTTTACCGGATACCCGGTAGAACATTCCCTTTTGAGTGCTACAGTGGTGGCTGATGATTGCATGACGGCCGATGCCTTTGCCACTGCTTTTATGGTATTGGGTGTCGATGGGGCCAGGGAAATTTACGAAACCACAGATGGCTTGGAAGTTTTTCTTATTTTCAATGATGAGCGTGGACAGATGCAATCCTTTGTAAGTGAAGGCTTGATTCCTTATATTTCTACATTGGATAAGGAATAATCCGGATAACCCGATTTATGTTATGATGCATTTTGTCTTACTTTTTATGGCTGCTTTTGGTGCGGGTTTACTGGCACTGATTATTCCGGAATGGAAAGAAAAAAGCTTCAAACTGGCACTGATTTTTGCAGGGGCCTATTTATTTGCCATTACCATTTTGCATATTTTCCCGGAACTCTTCGCTGACCAGGATTCAGCCTATTACATGGGCCTGTATATTCTATTGGGCTTTTTGCTGCAACAGGTGCTGGACTTTATGTCTTCCGGGATAGAGCATGGTCACATCCATGATCATGGCAGCCATGGGATGGGCAACAGTGTCTGGACCCTGATGATTGGATTGTTTTTACATGCCTTCCTGGAAGGCACCCTGCTTTCCAAACAACCCATGCTTGCAGGGCACCATCATGGGAGTGAAACCCTTCTGATCGGGATGATTTTGCACAAAATGCCGGAGGCTTTTGCCTTGGTGGCCGTTTTGATGAGCAGGTTAAATAGGATGGGAATTATACTGCTGTTGGTATTGTTTTCCCTGGCATCACCTCTAGGCATGGTGTCAACTGATTTTTTGTATGACCAGCAATTGATCGGAAGAGGAACACTAAACATCCTTTTTGGCCTGGTGGCAGGAGGCTTTCTTCATATTTCTACCATTATCTTATTTGAAAGCTCACCGCAGCACCGCTTTCACCTGCAAAAACTCCTGATTATATTACTGGCTTCCGGAATAGCGATTTTGACAGAATTTTTTATTTAAAAAAAAATGCCGGAGCCTTATGTTACCATAAGACCCCGGACAAACCCTACATTAAAAAATAACCAACTTCCCTTACGGATTTCCTACTTCACTTTGCTTTCCTAATCCGTTTTTCATTTCTTTAACATCCGAAAATTAGGAAGTAAAAAAGTATAAAACCAATAATTTAACAAATAAATTACTGAAAAAATGCACATAATATTTTAATTATTTTGAAATGCATTATTTTAGGTTTGGATAATTTTAAAATTGATTTTTTTGTGATTGATCCTGGGAAAAAATACTTTTATCAAATTCAATGGCTTGTTTTTCAGTAGATTAACCTGGATTTGTCCTATTATTCTTGAAAAAAGATTGTTTTTTTTTACTCAGTTTCCGGGATGATCCAGATTTCAGCAACTTGTGACCCACGTTCTCTTTCACCACAGGTCCAGGTAAAGGTAATGGATCCGTCCTGATAGGCATTTTGTGGAAGGGGAAAGAATATACAGGTTGTTGCCCGGTTTCAATAAAATCATGGATGAGTATATTTTCCGTAACAGTTAGCTTCATTTTTGATCTAAACCTGCCTGTATAAGCCACTTTCAGCTGATACTATATCTCTGGATTAAGGTCTTCATACCTGATTTGCAAAGGTGTATCAAAAAGCGTATTGACCTGTGTCATCCAGGCCTTGGGAGT
>Ga0008836_100864_pt1 | contig 13996 bp, 14 predicted proteins | sample HotLakConsUCCR28_FD_62214 | JGI IMG/M metagenome (GOLD analysis project Ga0008836, IMG submission 62214) | Hypersaline microbial mat communities from Hot Lake, Washington, USA - Hot Lake Consortium UCC-R28 (Hybrid Assembly) ... | reverse complement strand
GGCCGGTCGCCATGACGGCGCCCGCGGCATCACCGAGTTCTTCTTGCCGGGGCAGGCAAGACATCGAGACCAGAACACCGCCGGAACCGGGGGCACTCAGCGCCCTGCGGTCGCCGCCGAATGACCCGAAAGGAAACCCCTATGCGCAAGATCACCCTCGTCGCAGCTGTCACCCTGCTGGCCGCGCCCCTCGCGGCCCAGACCTCGCCTCAGGTCACGAACGAACTCATCGTGACTATAACGCCCCAGCAATACCGGATCTGCAACGACCGGCCCGCTCGCCCGACCTGGATGGACGAGGTCCACCCGCGTGAGGCCTACAAGGCGCTGACGCTGATGCGGCTTTACGAGCTGCGGTCATGGGAGGCGATCAAGGCATCGGGCGACTGCGGCTGTGATATCCGCTTCCCGTCATGGGATGCCGCCTCGACCGACTACGAGGAACGGTTCGCTACAAGCACTCAAGCGGAGCACACTCAGGCCCAATTGGCCCTTCGGAACGAGCAGAACCAGATCGCCCGCGACATCCAGGATATCTGCGAAGCGCAAGGCAACTGGTAATGAGCATCGTCAGCTGGATGGTCGGAACGGCCGACGGCTTCCTTGCCGATGCGGCCGAGTCCCAGTTCGGGGCAGTGGCCAGCAATACCGGCACGATCGTCCTGCTGATGGTCACGCTTTCGCTGATCGGCGTCTGCATCAACATGGCCTTCCAGTTCCGCAGCATGGATGGGGCCAGCTTCTTCTGGTACCTGATCAAGCTGACACTGATAGGGCTCTTTGCCTTCAACTGGGCCAACTTCAACGCGGTCGCCAATGCCGTCATCGGCGGGCTCGACTACGTCGCAGGGGCCCTGATCTCCTCGGTGGGCGGCGGCGGAGCAGGGGCCACCTACTTCGCAGGCGAATTCGACCGGCTGATCACGGAGTTCAGCCAATACCTGAACGCGATCGGCAACAACCTGAACTGGATGACCGGCGCGATTCTGGGCGGTATCGGCCTTGTCATGTTGAGCCTCCTTGGCTTCATGACCGGCATTGTCCTCATCTTCGCCAAGATGATGCTGACCCTGATGCTCGGTCTCGCGCCAATCATGATCGCCCTGTCGCTCTTCGATGCGACCAAGGATTTCTTCCACAGATGGGTCTCGACGACGATCAGCTACGCCTTCTACCCCATCGTCATCGCCGCCATGTTCTCGACAGTCGTCGGCATGGCGAATTCGCTGCTGGCCGAGCTCGGCGATCCGAACTCGGCCACCAACATCGGCTCGCTTGTGCCGTTTTTCGTGATGGTGTTCCTGGCCAAAGGCTTCGTTGCGGCGACACCTCTGATCGTGCGGGGGATCTCGGGGAACCTGATGGTGGCCGCAGCGCCTGCGATCGTCAACGGGTCCGCAGGAGTGCTGCGGGGGCTGATGAACACTTCAAGTGTGCAGGGCAGGGCGAGGATTGGGGCGCTCACGACGGGTGAGGCGATCGGGCGGGGGGCTGTGCAGGCACCAGCTGCCGTGCGTAGCGCTGCTGCAACCGCAAGTGCGCAGGTGGTCAGGATGGCTGAGAGGGCGAAGCGGTTGCGCCCATGATTGATGGTAAGTATTGTAGCGTGGTTTCCAATCCTTACCAGGTGCCGTGTGCAGCTCATGGTCGTGTTTCGACCGCGTTATTTCGCACAGGATCGCTGGTATTCAGGTTCGCTAACAGAGACTGGCATCTTTGGAGCCGCATAGCGTTCGCCTGACGCGAGCATTTGATGCTGGCTAGTTCGCAAGCGCCGAATGTGCTGCTGAAGTCAGCAGTTTGATGTTGACTCTAAGCGGGTCCACAGTGTGGGACAAAGCGAGCTTTCATTGCGCTGAGCGCGGACGCGGCATTACGCGCATGCCGTTGGCTCAGACGCTGCGCGCGCCTGCGGTCCATCCTGGCGGAGGTGGAGGGCTTCTCGATCGCGCGGACGTGTCGTTGGACCGGATCGAACGCGTGGTGCGCATCACGACAGCGGACGATCCCGCCGCCTTGCTAGCGTGCCCCGTGATCGTGGAGTTCTCGAGGACTGCACCGGGCATCGGGGTTATCTCCGTACGCCGCTAAATGGCCAATTGGCGGCGTCAGGGCTACAGCGCCACGTCGGTCTCACCGTTCCGTCTCTCCAGCTCGTGCCGAAGGTGCTGGCAGAGACTGAACTGATCGCCATGCTTCCCAGGCAGAGCGTAGCGTCGCAGGTCGTATTCGATCTGGTCCTTCACCAACGGCAGGTTCCGGTCGATGGGTTTGGCTTTCACATTGCCGGGCACGCCCGGGAGAACCGCGACACGGCGGTCCAGCATGTTACAGAAGGTGACGGAAGTTGAGGATCTTGGTCTCGTCCGGGATCCGGTCGTCGCCCAGCTCGATCCCGGCAAACCAGCGCATCGCTTCGCAATCGCGGAGCGTCTCCTCGGCCATCCGGCCGCTCAAGGCATACCAGTTTCGAAGAAAGTAGACCCGCGGCATGGTCTCGATCGGCATTGGCGGGCGCCCGCCCTTCGACCCAACCCTGGGATAGTGCGGCGCGATCAAAGCCAGAAGCCGCGTACAGGGCACCACCACATCCATCTCGGCCAGGAACTGCTCCTCCGCGTCACCTTCTTCATCGCGCCACGAAGACCGGGAATGATGTGTTGCTTCGGCATGGGCTGGGCCTCTTAGCAGGGATGCCCAAGTCTACCAGCTCAAACCAAAAGTGCAGGGTTTTTCATATGTTCCAATAATGCTACAAGGATTTTGTCTCGTAGCTGTGAAAAATGTTGGCGCCATGGAAAAGCTGACGGTTCTTATTCTCGAGGACGATCCCGAAATCCGGGTTCTGCTTTCAGAGGCCATGCTCATGGATGGGCACGACACGGTGCTCTGCGCCTCGATCGAGCAGATGCGCAAGGCAGAGGCTGAGTACCGCATCGGGCTGTATCTGATCGATATCACATTGCCAGACGGCGACGGCCTCGAAATAGCCCGCACGCTGAGATTGAAAAACGATTGTGGGATCGTCGTGGTGACCGGACGTGGAGACGAAATTGATGCCGTGCTTGCTTTGGAATTGGGCGCGGATGACTACATCGTCAAGCCCTTCCGCGTGAGAGAGCTGCGCGCCCGGGTGAAGTCGGTCGTGCGACGCTTGCATCTTGAAGAGCGTGACCGTCCCATGGCCGGTAGCCGGCAAGACCCTGCTGAATACATTGTACAGGGACTTCTCATTAATCCAGAATCGCGTAGCGTACGATCAGAAGCGGGCGAATACCTGTCCCTGACGACGCTCGAATTCGATGTTCTCCTGGCGCTGACGTCACCCCCCAACCGCGTGCTGTCCAGAGATCAGATCATGGACAAGGTGCGCGGTCCGAATTGGTCAGCTTACGATCGCAGTGTCGACGGGTTGGTGAGCCGGCTACGAACAAAGCTCTTTGATGACCCAATTGGCCGCGAAAAGATCAAGACCATTCGGGGAATCGGATACATGTTTTGTGACGAAGAATTCAAGAAAGCCAGAATCTGATCTTTTCGTGAGTGTTGACTGAACACATAGACCCGCTCGGAAAACACAACTGGGCAACACCGCGCGCCGCCCGACGCCATTTACTCATGTGTTGTCGCCTCTTCGAATGACGCGTCCGACGCCATGGTCCAACCGAGGCAAGTCGATGAAGTCGCGTGAGAGACGTCTCTTTTTATACAGATAGCGCCTCGCTCAGGACACGAGCAAGACCGTTGATGCGGAATGGCTTTGGCAGCACCAGCACTCCCGTGTCACGTCGCGTGGTATCCGGCGCATCGGCCTCTGCATTGCCTGACATCAGCACGCGCGCCATGAAAGGCCATCGTCGGCCCACCTCTTCGCTCAACGCCCAACCGTTCATGCCTCCAGGCATGGAGATGTCGGACAAGAGGAGGTCGAATGGAACGGCGTTCGTTTCACACGCCTTCAGGGCGTCCGGAGCGGATTCGGCCTCGATCACAGTATAGCCCAGAATCTCGAGTTGCGTCCTGACGCTGGAGCGGACGTCGGGGTTGTCTTCGACCAGAAGTACTCTCTCGGTCCGTGGAAGCGCTCGCTGATCGCCAGCATCGAACTGTTGATCAATCTCAAGTGGTACCCGTGGAAGGTAGAGGGTGACGGTGGTCCCTTCACCCGGTGTGCTGTCGAGGGTGACATGGCCTCTCGATTGCTTGATGAAGCCATAAACCATGCTCAGCCCCAAGCCCGTACCGCTTCCATCATCTTTTGTGGTGAAGAACGGCTCGAAAACGCGATCCAAGACGTCAGGATTTATTCCGGTTCCGGTGTCGGTCACGATGATCTGCACGTAATCGCCAACGCGTGTTTCGGCGAATCTTGCTGCATTTTCGGCGTCTAGGGAGATGTTGCGAGTTTCGATTGTCAGCCGACCGCCTGAGGGCATTGCGTCTCGGGCATTGACGCAAAGGTTGACAATCGCGGCTTCGAGCTGGCTTCGATCAATGCTCGCCCAGCCAAGCTCAGGGTCGAACTTTTCCACGAGTTCAACCTGATCGCCCAAAGCCATTCGCAACAACTTGCTGGTACTGCAGATCAAGTCGTTTACGTCCGTGGCCTCCGGCTCCAAAGATTGCTGGCGTGAGAAAGTCATCAAACGCCGGATCAGATCACCGGCTCGATCGACCGCACGACCGATGCTTTCGATGGTTTTCTTGATATCGGGCGTCAGCAAGTCCGCATCACCAAGATTCTCAACATTAACCACGATCACTTGCAAGATGTTGTTGAAATCGTGCGCGATACCGCCGGTCAGCTGACCCACCACCTCGAGTCTCTGACTGCGCCTCAGGCTTTCTTGTGTTTCCTTGAGATCATGTATGTCGGTAAATGTGCCAATCCATTTTGCAGGGAAACCGGTCTCATCAAACACCGGGACAGCGCGGGCCAGCCACCAGCGAAACGCGCCATCACAGCGACGTAGTCGTATCTCGGTGGTATAGGTGTTGCCGCTTTCAACTGTTTTTGCCCAGTTCGCAAGCTCTCTGTCCCGCTCATCAGGGTGAATGCACTCGGCCCACCCGTTGACACCTGCATTCTGCTCCAGGCCTGTATAAATAGCCCAAAGCCTGTTGAAAAAGTTCACTTTTCCATTTGGTCCGCTGGTCCAGACGATCTGTGGCATAACGTCGGCAAGCACGCGAAATTCAGCCTCACTGTGTCGGAGCGCCGCCTCTGTACATTTGAGTTTCTCAATATCTTTATGCAGTGTCCGGTTTGCCTCCTCCAGCTGGAGCGTTTTTTGCTCGAGTTTGCGGATCAGCGTGCCGTTATAGGCTTTGAAAGTCTCCAGGTTGTCTTCTGACGGGGAAACCAGGCGTGACGCCCGGACCCTTGCGCCATGCGTGGACCTTACCTGGTCCACACGTCGCAGGAAATCTTCGGGTTCTGCTGGCTTGAGAATGAAGGCATCTGCCCCAAGGTCGAGGGCAAGCCGTTCATCTTCGGGTTCGGTATAGGTCGCCGTGTAGACGATGAACGCCTTCGAATACAGCTGCTCGTCGCTTCGCCAGTGGCGCAAGAGTGTGTAGCCGTCCATCACGGGCATGAGCAGATCTGAAATGACAAGGTCGGGTGGACGGGATCGCGCCATGGAGAGCGCCTCGGCCCCGTGGCGCGCCGATGTCACGCGGTATCCATGACCCCGCAACAACATCTCGAGAAAATACCGGTTCTCGTCTTGATCATCGACAACAAGCACGTCCTTCATCAGGAGGTTCCCCTGATGATATGAGCCTCGATTTCGTCCATGAAGGTTTCAGGGTTTATTGGCTTTTCAATGTAGCCATTGCACCCGGCATCCAGAACAGCCTCCCGATCGCCGACCATCGCGTATGAGGTTACTGCGATGATCGGTACACGATCCAACGATGGTATGCGCCGCAGGGCCCGCGCGACATCGTGACCGTTCAACCGCGGCAACTGGATATCGAGCAAGATCACGTCAGCATTTGTCGCGTGCGCGATCTCGATCCCGGCGATCCCATCGGCCGCCGCCACAACTGTGTAGCCGCGTCCTTCAAGTAGGAAAGTTGCCAGATAGCGGTTCTGCTCGTTGTCCTCGATCAAGACGGCGGTTCGGGTCATGTTACCTCACTCTCTCCCAATGGGATTGCGACGGTAAAGGTACTCCCCCGACCAGGAACACTGCTAGCTGACACCTCTCCGCCCATCAAGCGGGCAAGCCGTCGTGAAATCGCGAGGCCAAGCCCGGTTCCGTCATGTTGACGGGCCAGACCGCTGTCGAGTTGTCGAAATGGCTGGAACAAGGAGTTCAGATTGTTGGGCTCAATGCCGATGCCTGTGTCAGAGATGGCAAAGCGCACGGCCGCGCAACCCCGGTCCTCGGCGCCCAGAGACCGGTAATCTGGATCCACGTCGACTGTCAGGGTGATGCCGCCAATTGTGGTGAACTTCACCGCGTTGGAGAGTAGGTTGAGCAAGATTTGCGCAACCCGCCGGCGATCGGCGATCATCGTCGCCGGCAACGCCTCGGCGTGAACGACCAGGGAAAGCCCCTTCTTGTCCGCTGCTGGGCGGATCAGGTTGACCGCGTTCGCAATGCAATCGCTCAAATCGAAGGTCTCTTGGCGGACCATGAGCTGTCCGGCCTCGATCTTCGAGATGTCGAGAACATCGTTGATCAGGTCAAGCAGATGGCGAGAACTCTTGCGCACCATTCCAAGTTGCTTGTGCTGCTCGGCGTTCAGTGGTCCGGCAAGGCCTTGCAAGAGGATCCCCGTGAAGCCGATGATGGAATTGAGTGGTGTTCGCAATTCATGGGACATGTTGGCCAGGAAGGCCGACTTTATCCGGTCCGCGTTTTCTGCTTGGGCGAGCGCGGTCGCGAGATCGAGTGTCCGCTCCTTCACGCGGTGTTCTAGCGTTTTGTTCAGGTCCAGCAAAGCCTCGGCCGCGGCCTCGCGGTCGCTGACATCACGGGCCATGGCAATGACATTTCCATCAGGAAGCCGTGTTGCGATGACCTCAGCCGGAAAGGCGGTGTTGTCGCTGCGGCGCAGCTGCCATTGCTCACGGTAGCCGGAACCGTGCTTGAACGCGCGAAGTGCTCCACCAATTCGAGAGAGGTCAGACCTGGCGACGAAGTCTGCCGCTCGACGACCGACGATCTGGCTCCGGGTCAAGCCAAGCATTCGACACATGCTCTCGTTGGCATCGATGAAGCTGTCGGGCGTTCCGATCAGTATGCCATCCGGAGCGTGTTCGAAAAGCACCCTGTAGCGCTGCTCGCTCTTGCGAGAGGCTTCTTCGGCGCTCCTTCTGGCGCTGATGTCGATGCCGACTCCGACGAGATACTCCTTCTCATCCATCTGCACCCGACAACCGGTGAAATAATGGGCCACCAGCAGACCGGTCTTGGTTCGGAAGTTTGCCTCGACGTAGCCGTCTCCCGAGCGGAAGACTTCGTCGATGGCTGCTGCGACACAGGGCCTTTCTTCCTCTGCGAAGAAGTCGAGCGGGTGCATCGTGGCAATTTCATCATGGGAATAACCCGTGACGGCTTCGAAGTTGCTGTTCCAGCGCACGAAGCGGCCCTCGGTGTCATAGAAGTAGACCACACCGGGCATCGCGTTGATCATGGCGTCGCTGAAACCCTGCTCGGACCTGGCCAGAGCTTCAGCGCGATCTCGAGCCATGTTCGTCTCGAGCATATCGATGGCGGAGGAAATGTCGCTGGCCGCCTCGCGCAGGAGCAAGATCTCGGCCTCTTGAAAGTAGTCCTTTTCGTCAGAGTTCACGACCAGAAGGCCAAATGGACTACCCGCGCTGAAAATCGGGAAGTCGGCAAGCGACAAGAGCCCGAAGTGGCGCACTTTTTCCCAAAGCTGCCGGGTCGTTGGGTCGGAGGCAATATCGTTGCAAATCACCGGTAGACCGGTCCGAAATGCTCTGCCTCCCGGCCCCTGCCCTTCCGGACGGTCGTCCGAGAATATCTGGAAATAGCTGCTTGCGATCTCCGGCAGCTCAGGCCCCTGGAAGGCACGTGCTACCGGCGCGATCTGTTTCGTTTTTTCATCATGAACAAGGACAAGGGCCGTCTTGAATCCACCCTTGTCCACCAGGATTGCGCACACGTCGTCGAAGAGTTGTTGCCGCGTCCGGCATCTCACGATGGCCTGGTTGATGGCACTGAGCGCGCTGGAGAGCCCAGCCAATCGGCTCGCTTCCAAGGTCTCGCGGGCCGACGACTCGCTGGCTTTTGCGATCATCACGCCGCCGATTGCGTGCCCAGCATCATTTCGAACAGCTTCGACCGCAACGGTTGTGCGGATCAGATGGCCGCTTTTCGTGGTGCATTCCATCTCGAAACTGCGAACGGCGTCTCCGCGCAGCACCCGGTCGAGATTGCGCTCGACATGATTTACTCCCCCCGGAGGAGCCAGTTTCGCCACGGCATGGCCAATCATCTCTGCGGAGCTGAACCCGAAGTTCCGTTCGGCGCTGCCGTTCCAACTGAGAATTCTGCCGTCTGTGTCAAAGCCGATTGTCGCGTCAGGGGACAGCCTCGACATCGCTGAAAAGGCCGCGATTTCAAAGTCGTGCATCTCGATGTTCCCCAAGGACGCGCACAACCATTTAGCAGATATGGCGGTCGATGTCGCAAGACTCTTTGCAAAGATGATGGCGGCGCTGCGGACCACTTTCTTGTTCTCAAGGCATCGACGGTTCCGCGGCCGCCAGCTATCCGAGTACGCCCTTGCGGATGAGCAAGAATGCGCAATCTGGCTGCGCGCGCGCCTGCGCAAGCGCCGCGAAAGGTCGCCCATCCTGGGGCTGCGGGACCTGCGACCGACACCTGCTCGCCCGGCTCCACCGCGCGGCGGCAATGCTCTGCGCAGGTCGCGCCTGTCGACACCTGAAGACATTGAGCGAAAGGGCAGCCGACCAATTGACCGACCGCGCGTAAGCCTGTACGGTCTTCCCGACAATCATGGAGCGCTCAAGATGAAAAAGCAGATTTGCGTTGTTCTCGTTGCACTCTTGACCATAACAGGTGTGGCATCCGCTCAGGAAGTCAGGCCGCTTGATACGACCGCATCGTCGCAATCCGCGTCGCTGCCGATTCTTGATCGCATACCGGCCGGCGCTCTTGTTGTTGGCGCGTTTGTGATTTTGGCCGGCGTGATCATCGGGCTCGCAGGCGACAGCACTGACGGCACGTGAAATAAGTTGTAGCTTCGTCTGCTTTCCCGCGAGGTTTCAACCTTGCGGGAAAGTCTTTATCGATGCTGCCGATCAGGCACGGTTGGGCTGATCGACGTCAAGAATGCAATGACGTGACATCGCATGGTGTGCGCCAAAGTGTTGGTCGCATCCAGAAAGTGTTTATGACACAAGCGCTTTTCTGGAAACTTCGCGTCTTGGCGATGTGCGGCAGGACGACTGCACAAACACTTGTCCAGACAACTGGTTTTGATGCCGGTTCGCACCCTATGCTTGGCGGTCTGCTTCTCCAGAATGTTCCTGACGTGGTGCCCCGTCTCCCTTACCACCGATGACCAGTCGTAGGTGACCATTCGAAACCTCCGGTCTTTCCGGATCGGGCGGCTCGGGCACGTCCGCACCCGGAGACACGCCAAGCTCGTCGTGACGGTGTTTCCACAAGTCTGGATCCCGCGCATCAAGCGCCCAGTCCTGTTGATCTTCTTCTTCCAGAAGCTTGAACAATCCGAACAGGGCCAGCGGCAAAGCTATTGGCCAGAAAACCACCACGCCGGCGATATGCGCCGCTTCCCGTGCTGATACGGGCGGGCTCTCCGGTCGACCACACAAGATGAGAGCCAGCATGCCGGCAACGATCGACCACAGTCCAAATAACAAAACTGTCAACACTAGAGCACCGACGAAAACAATCGTTACGAAAATGGCCAGAATGGCCCGACAAGGTGACCCTCCTGCCGCGAAACGGATCTGAAGCACACAGACTCGTCTGATTTTATATCCGTCCCGTAAGCACGGAAGCAACACAGTTCTTGCCAAGCAACGAAGAGATAGCGCGGGAGTGTCTGTCCGCTGAGCAGCCGGCCAGCGCTGTCGTATGCATCAAGCCAGCAGCGTGGCCTCCCAGCGTCGGATACACGGCCGCGCTGTCTGGCTTCGGGTATTCGAGTGTGTAACGCCATAATCGGCCAGTTCGGGAAACAGGGCCTCGATTTCATCGCGTTGGTCTGCCCTCATCGTATGGAGAGCCATTGCGCCGAGGTGCAGGCTCTCGCTCGGAATGCCTTCCGCGAGGAGCAACACGTGCTGCTGGAAGGCCAGATGGACATACCTCACCCTCCGGCGCGGCACCTGACGGATTGTCGTGCCGTTGACGAGATGCACTGCCGCCACCAGCACCTCGTCTTGACCAAAGTGGATCTGGGACCGCCAGCCTGATATCAGCATCCGATGTTGCGGCGACACGACCAGCTTGCGTCGATTGCCAAGGGCTCCCATCCCGATCTCCACCGGGGCCATGGGTCCACGGCCCGGGACCTCGCGCTCGCCAGCCCAGTGCACCGGCTGAAGACCTTGATCGAGCGTTTGCACCATGTCGCCCGGCTCGATGTTCTCAATCGGCACCTGACCGTGTTCCGCCTCGATCATGGTACCTGCCGTGAAGCATGGAAAGACGGGTGGTTCGGGAGAGAAGGCGTCGAAGGCCAGTTTTTCGCTGCGAGGTGGGTTCGCCCCGGGACCATATTGCATTGTTCCGGCCGTCACGCCGTTTGCGTCGAGGACGATCTTTGCAGGGCTGGTGATGATCTGATGCTCACCTGAGGACGCTCGGCCCTGAAACTGATCGTGCTGTGGGTTGAGGTTCGAATAGATCGGCGATGACGGTGGATCGGTGTCGGGATACACATAGATATCGACGAACTGCCCGTTCGAGAACAGGTTGTCGCCGGGATTCACCTGCCTGATCACGATGCGAAATATGTCCGAGGACGTACCGAGCGGCTCCACGCCTGTCAGGACCACCTTCATGCCGTTGCTGTTGCCAGAGCTGGAGACATCGGAAAAGGTCCCGATTTCATCTCCGGTCACGAACAGTTCGATCTCCGCCACAATAACGTCCCCAGCAACTCATCCCCCCAGGATTTGTTGTCGGTTGACAGAAAATTATCGTAGCGTGAATACGCCGCGGATTGAAGAGCGGAACCGAGAAAACCCACTTGGAGTCGCATTTCTACCGTAGACCGGGTACTTTGCCGATCAGCATGGCTCGCCTGGGAGGCAGCCCGGATTTTGGGCGTCGTTGCAGCTTGCCTGAAAGAGAGACCGCCTCCCCGCCCCCATCGCGAACCTCGCGCAGTATCGACCTTGCAACGAAAGGCATCGTCCGACGAGGGACTTTGTGATCATCCGGGATAGAACAGCTATTGTCCGAACCTGCCCGCCAAGATCAGGCTATGGCTGTCTTCATCTGGGATGAGGGGAAGCTCAAGGCTGCATTGAGCGGAATTTGACCCAGGCCGCTGATGGAAGAGCAGCTCGGACGATCGAAGCAATGGTGCGGGAGCGCGCGCAACCATGGTGCTAAACCGCATCGCGCCTGATGGGAGTCGGGTAGTCCCGATCTGGTGCGACACGCTAACACGGTGTCGGGATCAGGTGTTCCGTACGCCCCGTGAGCCGGTAGGCCGCAAGCCCGACCCACTCTTTCAGCGCAACGTTCAAGCCGTAGAGTCTTCCCGCAAAATCCCAGCTCGGCCCGCGGCTTGCAGCGGCGCGAAAGTCAACCGGATAGGGGATAATCCCGGACCAACCGGCCGCACAAAAAGAACCCAAGGCGCGTGGCATATGAAAGGCTGACGTGACCAAAACCCAGGGGCCTGCCTCACGGTCCTCGATCAGGGCCAGCGTGAAGGCGGCATTTTCTGCTGTGTTGCGCGATCTCCTTTCCAGCAGGACGCGTTGTTGCAAGACGCCCATGTCGTCGAAGATCTGGGCCGCGACATCGGCGCCACTGAGACGGTCTCCAAAGAGCTGGCCACTGCCACCACTGAACACGAGCTGCGCATCGGGAAAACGCCGTGCAAGAGTGAGACCGGCAAGGAACCGCTCGGCTGCATCGTTCACCTCGGGCAAACCGGTCGCCGCGGTCGCGCCAGCGTCTTCGGCTCCGCCCAGGACGATGATCCCGGCCGGAGCGAGGATCTGGGGACGCGCCGAAAACCGCGTTTCGAGAGGACGCAACAGAGCTTCGCTGACAGGGGTGATGCCGACGATCAAAACAAAGGCGACAGACGCCACAAGCAGTCGCTTGGCCGCGCGGTCGCGCCCGCGCCAGGTGGCGAGACTGGCAAGGACGAGCAGGACGACGAGCCAGCTTTCGGGACGCGCCAGGAGCCAGAAGAGCTTCGATGCCGTGAAGAAAACCGTGTCCATGGCGCGCGTGTGTGCCTTCAGTGAGTTGCTGTCCGCCCACGCGGAAACTCCGGGCTGTCGTAGAATTCATCCGGCTTCATGTGACCAAGATAGTTGAACGACAGAAATGTGATATCCTTGACCATATCAGCGGCGATCCCAGCCTCTCCGAGCAGTTGCTCTCGGACAGAGGCCTTTGCGCTTGCCAGGGTGCTATAGCGTATTTCCTTTTTCTCCACGGCGCAGACGACATTCATGTGCCTCTGGCGGAGCTGCTTTGATTTCACATAGGTAACCAGAGCAGTCGTCAAAAAATAGTGTTGCGGCTTCAGTGACATTCTCAATACCCTTGTCGTCGATTGATCATCGTGTCTGTTGTAATTCTGCTGTCATGCGCCAACCGAGGGCCGAAGCGTGCCGCGCCTGAATGGAGTCGTGTATTCCCGATCCGGGGCGAGGCAGCGGTTGCAAAGCATAGCGCGTTCGACCCGGATCTGGAATACGATCTGGTGCGACAGGCTCCACACGCGCCGCGCCAGGTTGCCGTGGGCCGAAAGGCATGAGGCGGATACCCGCAGCTTGGATTTTCACAGCAGCCGACCGGTCGGCTTCCGCATGAGGGGTGTCTTCGATCGGCACGCGCATCCGGTCGGCAAACGCAGCGGGATACCGGATCGACGTCCACAGTATGCATTTTCATCCGACCAATGGGATTTTGCACCATTTCGATGCTGTGTCAGTCCCGCACCTCGGCGGTGTTTTCCTGGAACCACCGATAGGTCGCCGCGATGCCGTCGCGCAGCTCGATTCTTGCCTGCCAGCCCATGTCTCTGAGGCGTGAGACATCCATCAGCTTGCGGGGCGTGCCATCGGGCTTGGTGGTATCGCAGCGGATCTCGCCGCGAAACCCCGTGACCTCGGCCACTATGCGGGCCAGATCCAGGATGCTCACATCCGCGCCCGTCCCGACATTGATATGGCTGCACATGGGCTCGGTGTTGGCCAGATAGGTCGAGTGATCGAGGTGCATCACGAACAGCGAGGCCGCGGCCATGTCGTCGACATGCAAGAACTCCCGTCGCGGCGAGCCGGTGCCCCAGATCACCACCTCAGCGTCGCCGTTGCGGGCTGCCGCGTCGAACCGGCGGATGAGCGCGGGCATCACATGGCTGTTCTCGGGGTGGAAATTGTCGCCGGGGCCATAGAGGTTGGTCGGCATCACGCTGCGAAAATCCGTGCCGTATTGCCGGTTGTAGCTCTCGCAGAGCTTGATGCCGGCGATCTTGGCGATGGCATAGGGCTCGTTGGTGGGCTCGAGCGGCCCGGTCAGAAGCGCGTCCTCCCGCATCGGCTGCTCAGCGAGACGCGGGTAGATGCACGACGAGCCGAGAAAGAGGAGCCGCGCGACGCCGGCGGCCCAGGCCTCGTGGATCACGTTGAGCTCGATGGCAAGATTGTCGCGGATGAACTCGGCCGGGTAGGACTCGTTGGCAAGGATGCCACCGACTTTCGCGGCGGCCAGGATGACGGCCTCCGGGCGCTCGGTCTTCATGAAGTCCCGTACGGCGGCCT
>Ga0008836_100839_pt1 | contig 14368 bp, 11 predicted proteins | sample HotLakConsUCCR28_FD_62214 | JGI IMG/M metagenome (GOLD analysis project Ga0008836, IMG submission 62214) | Hypersaline microbial mat communities from Hot Lake, Washington, USA - Hot Lake Consortium UCC-R28 (Hybrid Assembly) ... | reverse complement strand
ACCCGGATCGCTAAGCTATTGGAGAGATTATCTTTTTGTGTACGCCCTTGCGTTGGTGATTCCCTTATGTGCCATAGCCCTTATTCCAGGCCTTTACCTCACCTATATTTCGGGATTTAAAGGACTATTTATTATTGATTGCCTGGCGGTATTGACCTTTCTTATCCTTGCCCATGTTCCTGGAATTCCATTGACGCTCAGAAAATGGATCTTCATAGGCATCACCTATGGCGTTGGTATCGTCCTGATATATTATTTGGGAAATTTTGGCCCTGGTTTGTTATACCTGCTGGCGATTTCTGTTTTTATGATATTGGTTTTACCAGTAAAATATGCCTATATCAGTTTTTATCTGAATATCCTTACCTGCATTTTCTTTGGATGGTTGATTTATCAGGAAGGAATACAGCAGTCTTATTTTACTTCAACCGTAGACCTTCAATCCTGGATCGCTATTTCTTCCAACCTTATTTTTTTAAGTGCGGTATTCTCTGTTTTAATACCAAAACTATTTAAGGGTTTAGCTGAAAGCCTGGAAGAACAATACCTTTTGGAAACAGCCTTAAAAGGGCAAAAAGAAAAGCTAAAAGAAACACTGGCGGAAGTGGAAACCAAAAATGCGGAACTGGAACATTTCACCTATGTGGCATCCCACGACCTGCAGGAACCCTTACGCATGGTAACAGGTTTTCTCCAATTGCTGGAAAAAAAATATGCACACCTACTTGATCCGAAAGCTAAAACCTACATCCATTATGCCGTAGATGGGGCGCAGCGCATGCGCCAGTTGATTTTGGATTTATTGGCTTATTCCCGGGTCAACAAAGTAAACAGCAAAACTGAGTCTGTGGATTTTAATAAAATACTGGAAGAAATAAAATTAACCTTTCAGCCTGAAATCAGGCAATTAAAGGCAGTGGTCACAGCTGATCCCTTACCCACCATCACAGGACATTCCAGCTTTTATTTTCTATTGCTTCAAAATCTCATTGGCAATGCATTGAAATACTCCAAACCAAACCTGCCTCCGAAAATTCACATTTCAGTTGAAGAAAAAGAAAACGAATGGCTTTTTCAGGTAAAGGACAATGGTATTGGTATAGACCAGGCCTATTTTGAGAAGATTTTCATACTGTTCCAAAGGCTGCATCAACGGGAAACCTACCAGGGAACCGGGATGGGACTGGCGATTGTGAAAAAAATCATCACCAACCTGGGAGGTAAAATCTGGGTAAAATCGACACCTGATGAGGGTTCCACCTTTTTGTTTACCTTACCCAAATTGGCCCCGGAGGAATAAGCTCAGGCTTTGTTTCGTACATAGATTAATTTGTACTTTCCTTTTTGATTTTCCCGCTGTTCTATCTCAAATTTGTTGATGGAGCTTATCAGCGGTGTCAATTTTTGAAAACCGTAATTCCTTGAATCAAAATTGGGTTGTTTTTTCTGCAAGAGATTGCCTACATCTCCCATAAATGCCCAACCGTCATCATCGGCCAAATCGGAAATGGTAGATGCGATCAGTCGGATAAGCTTTGGATTGATTTTGTCGACCTGCGGTCTGTTTTTGGTTCTTTCTTTATTGTCTTCAGGACCATCCCCATCTTTTTGTAAAATTTCAAGGTAAATGAATTTATCACAGGCTACAATAAAAGGATCCGGCGTTTTCTTTTCCCCCATCCCAATCACCATTAAACCGGCCTCTCTGAGTCTGGTGGCCAACTTGGTAAAATCGCTGTCACTTGAAACGAGACAGAAACCATCAACCCTTGCCGCATACAAAATATCCATGGCATCTATGATCATGGCAGAATCGGTGGCATTTTTTCCGGAGGTATAGCCATATTGCTGGATGGGATTGATGGCATTTTCCAGCAATACATTTTTCCACTTTCCCAACTGCGGCTTGGTCCAGTCTCCATAAATTCGTTTGATGGTGGGATTACCATATTTGGCCACTTCCTCCATCATCTCTTTTACCTGATTGGAAGGAACATTATCTGCATCTATCAGCACAGCTATTTTTATATCGGCTTGCATAAGTTCATTTGAAAGTGAAAATTCTATTGCTGCACAAAATTATAAAACTATTCTGCAAACCTTAGCTTTTATTTAACAATCAAAACCGATAAATGCTTATCCGAGGCAATCAAACGTTCGGCCACAGATCCAATCAACAGGGTATCGTCATCTGTTTTTCCTTTATTTCCCAAAACAATCAGGTCTGCCCCTTTCCGTATGGCATAGTCATAAATACTTCTGCTAACCGGCACGTCCTGGCCTTTAATTATTTCCAAATCTTCTGCTAAACCGGTTTTCTTCTTAAGTTTCGCATAATTTGAAATGGCTTTCTTTTCAAGCGCTTCCTGAAATTCAGAGGGTTTACGAATATAAGGAAAATATTGCATGCCCACTTTTAAAACATGCACCGGCAATACCACGGCTCCCGTATGCTGAGACAAGGATTTTACCATCTCAGCCAGGCTTTCGGAATAATCCGAAAAATCAAGAGGCAAAACAATTTTCTGAATGGTGGCCTTGGAAGTCTCCGGAATAAAAAGGGTATTGGAGGAAGTTAGCCTAACCACCTTACTGCTAAAAATACCTGTACCTCCATGTACTGATTTTTTTCCCAATAACACCAGGTCGTATTTCTGTGCATCCACCCATTCCACCAATTGATCCAGTTGCCCGCCGGAATAGATTTTAACGTTAATGCTACTTTTCCTTTCGTTGAATACGGCCTCTACCTTTTCCAAGGCCTCTTCTTCAAGGATTTCATCAAGGGATTTATCCAAGTAAGGCAGCATATCCCCTATTTCTTTGGAAACCTCCTCCAGTGCCACAAAATGAATGAGGGTCAGCTGCTCAAAATCAAATTTTTCATCCAGCTGCTGAATGTATTGCAACAGCAGTTCATCCAGATCCGACAGGTCAATAAACAAGCCGATTTTTTTTAGTTTATTCATGATTTCTTTTGTTTTTCCAGTTTTTTCATAATCACATCTGACAATCTTTTTTCGTAAGATTTACGATCCAGGTCCTTATCATACTGGCTGAGCCGCGCATATTCCTGTTGTAATCCTTTTTGCAGGGAATAACACATGATGACCAAAATCACCAGGAAAGGCAAGCCTGTTGTAATGGCTGCCGTCTGCAGCGCAGTCAGGCCGCCACCTATCAATAAAACCGCAGCTACTGCCCCCTCGGTAGTAGCCCAGAAAATACGTTGCCCCACCGGAGCATCCAGCTTTCCACCGGCGGTGATACTATCTATCACCAACGAACCTGAATCAGAAGAAGTTACAAAAAAACTGGTAACCAATAAAATCCCAATAATGGAACCAATACCGCTGAAGGGGAATTTTTCAAGAAATACAAACAAGGCGATGGATACGTCGTCCGTAATCGATTCAGCCAAAACATGGCTACCGGTAAGCAGGCCTTCTTGCATGTCGAGAAATATGGCCGATCCTCCCAGCGCTGTAAGCCATAAAAAGGTCAACAAAGTGGGCACCAGCAATACGCCAAAGATAAACTCCTGAATGGTACGCCCCCGGGACACCCTGGCGATAAACATTCCTACAAAAGGAGACCAGGAAATCCACCATGCCCAATAAAAGACCGTCCAGTCCCCTTGCCATCCATTGTCCCGATAGGCCTCGGTCCAGGTAGACACTTCCATAATACTGCTTAGATAATTCCCCATATTCTGCACAAAGCTTCGGAAAATAAAAAGCGTAGGTCCTACAATCAACACAAAAATCAATAAAATGGCTGCGATTCTTACGTTCCATTGGCTAAGAAATTTGACCCCCTTATCGATGCCTGAAATAACAGAAATGGTGGCAATCAGTGTAATCCCCGCAATCAGAAGCACTTGTACGGTGACCGTGTTGGGGATGTCAAAAAGGTAAAACAGGCCTCCGCTGACTTGCTGTACTCCCAATCCCAAAGATGTGGCCAGACCAAAGAGGGTGGCCAGTACTGCCAATACATCTATGACATTGCCCATCCAGCCATTCATCCTTTCTCCCAACAGGGGATAAAAAACGGATCGGATGGTAAGGGGTAATTTCCGGTTGTAGGCGAAGAAGGCCAGGGACAATCCTACCACGGCATATATCGCCCAGGCATGGAATCCCCAATGCAAAAAAGTGAGGTTCATGGCCCTTTTGGCAGCTTCCAGAGAATGTGCCTCCCCATAGGGTGGAATGGCATAATGGTAAACCGGCTCTGCTACTCCCCAAAACAATAGCCCAATACCCATTCCGGCACTGAAAAGCATGGCAAACCAGGCGCCAGTAGAGAATTCCGGCTGGGCTTCTTTGCCTCCAAGACGGATGGATCCATATTTGCTAAATCCAAGATAGAAGCAGAAAATGATAAACGTATTGACGGCAATGATAAACAGCCATCCCGTTTTATCCGTGATAAAGGATTTTATGTCTGTAAAGACCAATGCCATGGGCTCTCCCACCCATAGGGTAACCGTAATAAAAAGAATGATTAAGGCTACTGAAGGCCAAAATACAGGTGCATGGATGTCAAAGTATTTATTTTTCATCAAACATTTTTTTTAGAAATAATAACCAATATTTATATTTAATCGTGTGTTCCATCCCGGATCTTCGGCAGTTGGGTTGAGTGCTGATACAGGTTGCCTGTAATCCATTCCCCTACCTGTCCCCAATGCATTTCCTCCAAAAGCATTGGTTAACCAGGGGTGATTATAGCCCATGGCCACATCAAAATAAGCATATACCTGACCGGCTGATACCAGGGCTCCAAATACATTCTGTTGCGATTTTCGGTATTCCCCGGCAGGTCCCGATGTGAATTTTTGCATCAGGGTATAATCATTGTATAATTGGATATGCCTTATGGGTCCCCATTCCAGTGGAATGTCATAGGCCAGGCCCAAGACATAAAGTGCCGCACTGTTGGCTACGTCATAAGTCCCGAAACCATAGGCCCCCATCTGTACAACATCCAACACATCTCCTGCATCGTTCCTCACATCACTGTAGGTATAGTAAATGGCTTCTGCCTTCAGGTTCCAGGGTCCCCAATTTCCATCATGGTGAACCGCAGCTGCCCAATGGGATCCGGAATGACCGCTTTGCATGTTATACAACTCGTGCCACTGAACGGATAGGCCCGTTTCATGACCTGACCAATTCTTAGCTGCCCTAAGGTTTACCTGATGGCGCTCAATATTGGAATTTCCAGGGACAGGTACCACATCATAGGAATACCTGGCGGTAGAAAAAGCTCCAAAAGTAGCTTCATTGGTCCCTCTGGGTTCCGATAGTAAAAAATAGGCCCCATCCAGTTGCCAGGTATCGGCCTTATGAGACAAATGAAATCCCATTTGGTGGTCATCCTCCAGCCCGAGATAGTAAGGCAACTGAAACCACCAGCTATGGGAGGCGTAGGGCAATAAACCAAAAGGGACCTGAGTAATACCCAATTTAAGCTGGGTATTTTCTGTAAAGCGATAACCCAGCCAGCCGTATTTTAAAAAATGGGTATTGAAAGTGGGGTAAAAACGGTATTCAAAGGAAAGCTGTATCCCCTCACTATAGGCATCCACATTGAGCCTCCAGGTATCCCATGTCCATTCATTTCTCAGAAAGGTGCCCAACGGAAAAGTCTGTCCCTCATAGTGGGTATATAGATTGTTTAATCGAAAAGCTCCTCCAATTTTTAACCAGGTTGTATCCCGTTTTAATGCCTGTTGCGGTTGTTGAAGAAGTTCAAGTGTGCTTTTATCATTGCCGTAATCATGACCCAGGTATAAGGGAATGTTATTGCTGCTTCTACTCAAAGAATCTTCACCACCAATGGTATTTATTGCGTTAAAAAAGAATAAAAAAATGATTAAACTGTATCTCATGCGATAGCCTTTGGTTTCTTTCAAATTTTAAATTATCAAAATTTAAAGGGAATAAAAACTTTTGAAACCATTCATTTATCTCCAAACCAATATTAACCATCATTTTCACCACCCATCATCTTAAGTTGAATAAAGAATTTACAAGCAAAATTTTTTAAGTGATTTTTTTCAAATAAAATGAATTCTTTAATTCATGGGATGTACAACCTATACCTGTAAAAATCATTCAGGAGAAATCTCAATTGCAAAACTGAATGAATTTTGGATAAGAATCATTGGGGAACTCAAATGAATTTCAAGATTTAAAAGTGAGCCTGCCCCAGGCAAACAGGCATGACAAGAATTTTAAAGCGTGGAATGCCCCGATATCCCAGATAGCTGTGCTGGGAGCTTGCGAGTTTCACCTTAGAGTCGGGATAGGCTATCCCGATAAATCGGGACAAGTTATGGCCACTAAAAACAATTATAAACACATAAAAAAATACTACTTTCTTAAAAGTTCTTTTCTATAAATATCTTAAGCTTTAAAGAAGCGTCCAATAGGTTAAGCCCAATCCAACCATGCCCTTCATTGGGATAAAAATGAAATTCATGGATTACCTGTAGTTCTTCCAGCTGTTCTTTGAGAGAAATGCCCTGACTATTAGGGATAAGGGGATCCTTCCCCCCATAAAAAAGGATGGTTGGGGGAGCTTTGTCATGCAGCTGAAAAAGGGGACTTGCCGCCCTGAGCAATTCTTCATCATCGCCAAATAGGTCAAGCATTTCTTTGAGTTCTGGGTTTTGGGTATTCAGGTAGGCTTCGTCCAGCAGGTTTGTAGGGCCCACTATGCTGCAAACCATTTTCACTTGTTCCTTTACATCTTGGGTATAACTCCAAAGAAGGGCCAAATGCCCCCCTGCACTAGCTCCTACAAAGCCCACCTTTTCTCCAATCTGGTAATCGTTCCGGTTACTTTCCAAATGGCTGATCACCGAAGTAATATCCTCCAATTGCATGGGGTAGGGCGAATGGAATTGATCGGCCAACCTGTAATTCATATTCACCACGGCATAACCTGGCAATTGATCCCGCAAAAAGTCCCTGAAAGGATTCATATCGGACTTATCTCCTTCCATCCATCCTCCACCGTGGATCAATAAAATGGTAGAAGTATTTTCATTTCTATTTGCGGGCAAATAAATGTCATACACCTGCCGGTCATGATCACCATAAGCCACATTAGAAATGGCTTTAAAACCGAGGTCTATTTGTTGCTGCGGCCCATTTTCCTGCGGGATACAGGAGACCAAAATTAAAATGAACCAAAGAAAAAAATATTTGAGATGCTTCATTCCTTAGAAATAATTTTATTCAGTAAAAATAAAATAATCTGGGAATTTAAAAATTATATTTCATCATTTTAATAAAAATAAAAGATAAATTTTTTAAACACATCAGTTTACCACTGATATCAGCGAAAATGCATTTGATTCTACATACTTTCTAAATGGATTTAAAGCTTTACTTTCTGAAACATACCTCCTTTTTCAAAAATGAACCTATAAAAGGCTATTATCAGGATAGCCTGAAACGTTGAGACAAACCCTGAATGACCTGATGGACAAATGTCAATTTTAATTTCACCACCGGGCTGATCACAAAGGGGTAAGTATCCTGCAGGCCCATGCTCCTGTTCAAACTGTTTAAAGCCAGAGAAAGGGGTATCCATTGATTCATTATCTGATGAAAATCCTTGCACTTGTAGGCATCATCTTTTATTGAACTGGACATAAACGGCACATCAATTCCCAATCTGGGATCTAATGTCAAACCAAAATAATAAGCGGTTTCCAAAGTATCCACCATGTGCAGGTAATGTGCCCAGGACTCAGCCCAATCCTCCCAGGGATGTGCACTGGCGTAGGAAGAAATATAACTTTCCTGCCATCCGTTGGTTGCTGACTTCTGATAGTGGTTTTTCAGGGCCTGCTGATAAGAAGTCCTTTCGTCTCCAAATAAATTTCTGAAATCAGACAAATAATCTGATCCGGCAATCAATATATCCCAATAATAGTGACCAATTTCGTGTCGAAAGTGGCCTAAAACAGTGCGATAAACTTCATCCATGTGTTTTTTGGCCATGGCCCTTTCCACATCATCCGCCTCAGCAATATTCATGGTGATAATACCAGAGGCATGTCCGGTCATCACCCGTTCATTTTCATTGGCTGCCTTAAACTCAAAGCCCAGCCCTGTATCCGGGTTATGGGTTTTTGAGAAAAAAGGTAATTGCCAGCGCAATAAGGCATACAACAAGCGATGTTTCGCATTTTCTATGGTCCGCCACCTTTTCCTGTAGGCAGGGTTCGAAAGGTCTGGTATCACCCGGTTGAGGGAACAAGCCATACAAAATCGACCGGGATCAGCATGGGAAATCAACCAATTGCAGCCTCCCTGTTTTTGGTTTTGACAATAACGGTAGGCATTACCACTTGTATCAATTAATTCTCCCTCCTCTCCCCGATCGGGAAGGGCAAGCAAATCCAACTGAATGGGATCAAAACCCAGTAAGGTTTTACAATTACTGCAGCTTGTGTTCTCAAAATAAGCCGGCTGCCGGCAATGCTGGCATTGGAAAAGTTTCATATTTCAAATTTGAAGAACTACCTGCAATTTTTGAACCACAAATATTATGTTTTAAAAGGATGTTCGGAGAATCAATCGAGGTACACAGAAACCCGATGACCAGCCAACTACGGCAGGGCATTACCTCCAACCAAATAAAAATCTTTATGCCTAAGCTTTTCCAGAACGGAAAAAGTCCCCTATTCGACTTTTTCAATTTGTATCCTATGTTTCTTTAATCCAAAATAAGCAACGCTTTCACAGAGAATCTTTTACCCATTAGCCATACCTCATCACCAAGCACAAAAACCCGGGTTTCGGTGTACGAATCCCCTTGTGGTTTGGAAAGGAATTCGATTTGATTGTTTTCCAGGTCAATTATCCAGCATTCCGGAATGCCATGTGCAGCATACAGTGGGGCTTTCACTTCTTTGTCAAAACGGATGGAAGAGCCTGCTATTTCAAAAAGGGCTAGCACATCGGCAGGTCCTGGATGTGACGAGGCATAATCGTCAGCTTTGTGTTTCAACAGGGAAATATCTGGCTCAGGTTCGTTGTTAATATCCAATCTGATTGGGTTTTGAACCCTTATATTTATTTGATTCGACAATAATTGATTTAATTTTCTAGCTAACCTATCAACAATCGCTGCATGCCTGCTTCCAATTGGGCTCATTTGAAAAATTTCTCCATGAATCAGTTCTACCGGTTCTTCTGCCTTAAGAATCCCTACTTCGGCCATTTTATAATATTCATCCACATTGATCAAACGTTTCACTACTTCAGTTGCCATGGTATTTAAAAATTCACCTTCTTAAAGTTAGCCAATTAAACGGCTAAAATCAAGCATCCAAATTTTGAGTCCGGATATCCTGCTAATCAACACGATCAAAACCCGCTCCATCACGACACCAGATTGGGTGTCATGTTCCCGTTTGCGGGATTGACACAAGACAATTCGGATTTTCCATTCAAGAAGATCTCTTGACGGTAATTTGGTGAAGTCAATACCTCAATCCCTGTAAAAATGCTATGGATTTGGGCACCTGCTGGTAATATATCGGGCTTTCATCTTCTATGTAGAAATGCTCAATCCCCGCTTCCTTTGCTGCTTTAAGTATGGCGGGAAGGTCCAGTTGGCCCGTACCCAGCACTACGTCATTTTCTTTTGGGGTACCTCCTGACATGTTCCCCTCCACGCCTTTTTTAAGGTCTTTCAGATGCATCAATTTAAAGCGGTCGGAGTATTTATTGATCAGGGCGGCAGGGTCTACACCGGGGAAAAAAGTCCACAGGATATCTATTTCATAGCTTACATATTCCGGATCGGTCTGCTCCATCATGTAGTCGAAAAGGGTCCCATTTTCATGGGGATAAAATTCGTATCCATGGTTATGGTAACAAAAGGTCAGGTCATGCTCTTCCTTTAAAATTTTTCCTGCTTTGTTAAAATCCGCAATGGCCTTTTCGGCATCGGGAAGTCCAAAAGGTGCCTCATGGGGTATCCAGGCTACACGGACAAATTTAGCACCCAGGGTCTTGGCATTCTCCGCCACCTCTAGTGTTTTATTGACCAAGTCTGGATAACCGACCCCAAAAGAAGAGCAAAACATGTCCCGCTCATCTAGCAATTGCCTCAATTCAGCAGCGGTTTTACCAAAGAGGTTGGAAAATTCCATGTCTTTGATGCCCATGGCCTGCAGGGTATCCAGGGTGGCAGCCACGTCTTTGGAAAAGCTATCCCGGTAGGTATAGGAAACCATACCCGGAATTTCTTCGAAAATGGGCCGGTTGCCCTGGGCCAGGAGAGTATCTGTACTTAGTAATACGAGAATTACAAAGGGGATAAATTTTTTCATATCTCAGGTCATTCTTGTTTAGGTTACTGGATTTCAATATAGTTGATTTATTCAAGTATGGCCAAAAAAAATCAAAAACTGATTCAGATTCTTAGTAATCACTAACGATACGAAAACAATTGTTTCAGGAAAAATCAGGCACTTGATATGGATGATTTTTCCGTTTTATCGGATTCGGCTTCCATTGCCATCTTGAACGGTTTGGATCCCGAACCGCTTTCCATCAGGTCATTTCCTGATTTCACTTGCCTTATTGCACTCATAAGTCCAAACCCCTAAAAACATACTCCAAGTCCAACCGGAATCCAGCGATGCTTTTGGACGCAATGACATCCCCTGATGTATAAAGTCTTGAAGGGATGTATTCCCCTTCCACCAAGGTGTAAATCAGGACAGTCTGCTCGTCCGGGTGAATGATCCAATACTCGCACACACCGCTTTCTTCATAGACTTCATATTTGTTTTTCAGCTCCTTTTTATTGCTGCCTGGCGAAAGAATCTCAATAATCAAATCCGGAGCGCCTATACATCCCAACTTATCCAGTTTGCTTTTGTCGCATATCACGCAGATATCTGGCTGGACGACTGTATCAATGTCCTCATTCCTTTTGGATTTTACAGGCAACCGTACATCGAAGGGTGCTTCATAGACTTCGCAGTGTCCTTCCTCCAGAAAATTAAAAATTTTAGCAAAAACTTTACCTGAAATTTTCTGGTGGATTCTCCTGGGTGCAGCTGCTGCCTGCCGAAATACCCTACCTTTGATCAATTCCACCATTTCATCCATCTGCCATTCCAGGTAATCGGCATAGGAATACCTTCCGTATTCGGTAAAAGGCTCTTTTACTTTGTTTCCGGCTTCTTTCTGCTTCATCATACTAATATAATGAAATGGGATATAATTACCCAAGAGACAGTGTATTACCGCTAAATTCCCTAAGTAAAAAATACTATTCTTACAGAGAAATTCTTACAATGATAGAGAATATAAAAATCTATTTTTCAGGATCATTTTGATCCATAAGAAGGAAAACTTGTAAACCATCATCAAGTACGTTTCCAGAATCCCGCTTTTTATTGGCTTTTTAATAAAAAAACGCCTCGTTTTTAACTATTTAAAAAGATAGCCTTCAAAATTCTGAATAGCCATCAGGGATTCTTTTTTGCGCAGTAATTTGAGGAAAACCTCGGCTACCACTTCTTTGGCCTGGTCAAACATAAGACAAAAAGCAGGGCCAGCCTGATACGTAATTTTTCATAGTGGGTAAAATTAAAGTTAAGCAGGAAAGGAAAATGGTTCTCGGTATATCTTGGACAGGTAAGTATCAGCTTCCGGATCATTGGCAAATTGCTCCCTATCCCCCAGAAATCTCAATTCACGTTTCACCCGGTAGGAAATATTCGCCAGCAGAGGCAATGCGGAGGAATAAAACCCTTCCTGCATGGTACATTGGAGCCGATTTTGGTCTCCGGACCGGATGGTCTCCAGGAAGTTGGAAAACAGGCTGGCTTCCTGGGCTGAATCACCTACTTCAGAGCCGGCAAAAGGTTCGGTTTCCCGTTGGCGAAAAGCCCGCCAGGTATTGCCTGCAATTTCCAGCCATCCATTCGAGCCGTAAAATAGGTTACCCACTTCCTTGCCATCGCTTCCTTCATGGTTGGTATATCTTCCCCTGGCTTCATATTCCAGTAAGGTGCCATCGGGATAGGTAAAGGCTGCCGTTTGGATATTCGGCGTTTCCTGCATGGATGGATCATGCCCATAGGTCTCCACATCCCCATATACCATGGTACCCGGAGTACAGTTGTTTGGCATACAATCATCCTCGTTGAAACCATAAATTCCTCCTCTGGAATAAACCCTTTCCGGATGTTCGTACTTTTGAAGCCCCCATCGGGCAATATCCAATTGGTGCGTCCCCGTGTTTCCTGAATCTCCATTGCCGGTATCCCAGAACCAGTGCCAGTTGTAATGACTCCGCTTCTCATTATAGGGCCGATAGGAAGCAGGGCCCAACCACTGATTGTAATGAAACCCGGGTGGGGGATTGCTGTCTTTTGCGGTCCCATAGGAATTGCGAAACTTGTAAGTAAGTGCACGCGCCATATAGACCTTTCCTATTCCGCCTTCATGAAGGAATTGGATGGCATCCCTTACATTTGAATACGCACGATTGGTCAATCCAACCTGTACCGTCGTCAACCCACTCTTTTGAGCTGCCTCCACCATTTTCCTGCCTTCCCAAATCGTATGCGAGGCTGGTTTTTCCACATAAACATGCTTTCCTGCCTGACAGGCCCAAACAGTCGCCAGGGCATGCCAGTGATTGGGTGTAGCCATAGATACCGCATCGATTTCTTTGTTTTCCAACACCTTCCTTATATCCCATTCCAGCTCAGGTTTGGTACCGGTTTTATCAAATACTATTTTAGATTTGGCATCAAAAAGTGTCTCATCCGTATCACATAGCACCTTTATTACCACATTATGGCTGTCTTTCAGGCTGCAATAATTGTTTATGTGGACGGTCCCCTGGTTCCGAATTCCGATCTGCGCAAGGTGAATGCGGTCATTGGATCCCATAATGGAGGCATAACTTTTGGCACTAAATCCCAAACCGCCAATGGTAATTCCTGCCGAACTTAAAGCGGTTTTCTTCAAAAATTCTCTGCGTTTTGTCATGAGGTATGGCAATTAGTCCTGTTTGATCAGGATAATAATCATTTATTTTAATTTTTTAAAATGAAAACAACTATTTTTGGATTTCTCATTTTCTATGGATAGCATGTTCCTGTGAATTTTATTGGGCTCTTTTATTCCTCCCTATGGCTTTCCAAAGCATTCAATGGCGCAATCCTAACTTTTTTTGTCCCTCAGGCAACCCATCCATTCTTTTTTAACGTGATGTAGTTACATATGAACCTGCACGATTCCCCTTCAATAAAAAAAATCATCGACCAATGCTGTCAGGGCCAATCCAAAGCACAATATGAGCTATTCAAACATACCTATCCTTACGCCATGGGTATTTGTTTCCGAAAGAATAAAATGGTTGATCAGAAAATCCAACACTTTCTTTTCAAAGCATTTTTTTTTACTTTTAGCATAAACTGTAAAATAACAATACGCATATCACCATTATACAATTCATTTAATTTTGCCCAAGATGCCATACAAATTATTCAAGTCAAGACCTGCCAGCTTAAGCATGGCCTTCTTTTGCATGACCATCCTGCTCATCTCATTATTCACCCTCAGTTGTAAAAAAGAAGTTCAGGAGGAGCCTTTTTCATTGCAGGAAAAATATTATGATGAGAGTACCGGGCTGTATTTACCCGATGATTTGGAAGCCACCCTATGGGCGGAATCGCCCCAGTTTTTTAATCCGACCAATATGGATGTGGATGCCAGGGGCCGTATTTGGGTGACCGAAGCGTTGAATTACCGGCTGTTCCGAAATGATCCTGACAAGTTCAAAAACCATGAAGATGGGGATCGTGTGGTGATTTTGGAAGATAAAGATGGTGATGGGGTAGCGGAAACTTCCAAGGTGTTTGTGCAGGACAGTGATCTGACTGCCCCATTAGGCATCTCGGTTATTGGTAACAAGGTCATCGTTTCCAGTGGTCCCTCCATTATCATTTATACCGATGAAAACGGGGATGATAAACCGGATAATAAAGAAGTGTTTTTAACCGGTTTTGGGGGATTGGACCATGACCACGGACTACATGCAGTGGTGGCCGGACCCGACGGTAAATATTACTTCAATGCTGGCAATGCAGGGCCACATATTGTGACGGATAAAAGCGGCTGGACACTACGCTCCGGAAGCTTGTACAATGGGGGTTCCCCCCATATGAAGGATAACAAGCCGGGCATGGTCAGCGATGATGGCAAAATGTGGGTTGGCGGCATTGCCTTGCGGGTCAATCCGGACGGCACCGGCATGAAAGTGCTGGGCCATAATTTTAGAAATTCCTACGAGTTGGCCCTGGATT
>Ga0008836_100832_pt1 | contig 14517 bp, 15 predicted proteins | sample HotLakConsUCCR28_FD_62214 | JGI IMG/M metagenome (GOLD analysis project Ga0008836, IMG submission 62214) | Hypersaline microbial mat communities from Hot Lake, Washington, USA - Hot Lake Consortium UCC-R28 (Hybrid Assembly) ... | reverse complement strand
CGCTGATCGCGCTGGTGCTGCTGCATTCCCTGGCAGCGCTCTACCACCATTACGGGCTGAAGGATGGTACCCTGCGCAAGATGATGCCAGGCGCGAAACGCTGAGCCGGCCTTGCCGGAATGCGGCGATCATGGGATGAAGATCGCGCCCTGCGCAGCACCGCAGCTCGGAAAGGGCGCTCCCGTTGCCGTCGGCGGGGCAAAACCAATTCGAAGGGATTGTCATGCCGGGACCGATCCGCGCCGTTGCCTTCGACATCATCGAAACGGTTTTCTCGATCGAGAGCCTGAGATCGGGTCTGACACCGCTCGGCCTGCCGGCAAACACCCTCGACACCTGGTTCGCCGCGAGCCTGCGTGATGCGTTCGCCCTCGCGGCCATGGATGATTTCGCCCCTTTCCGCAGAATCATGGGCGATGCGCTGGCCGATCTCCTGCAACGGCATAACCTTCCTGTCATGGAGAACCGCATTGCCGCCTTCCTCGACGGCATGAAGAATCTGGAGGCCAGACCCGACGCAGATCGCGCCTTCGCGATGCTTGCGCAGGCGAATCTGCCGATTGTCGCCGTCAGCAACGGTGCCGCTGCAGCGACACAGCACCTGCTTGAGCGCGCCGCGCTGGCGCAACGCGTGCACAGGGTCTTTTCGGTCGACGAGATCGGCCTGTCGAAGCCGCGGCGAGAGGTCTATACGCACGTCGCGCAGAGCCTTGACCTGCCTGCCTCTGCAATCTGCCTCGTGGCCGCGCATCCATGGGATGTGCATGGCGCGCGTTCGGCCGGGCTGCGCGGGGCCTTCGTCTCGCGCGGCCAGCCCTGGCCGGCCTCCATGCGCAGACCCACCATGATCGGGGACGAACTCCTCGACACGGTCGAGGCAGTGCTTGCGCATACGGGCTGACAGCCGGGTTCAGGTCTTCATGTCGATCACGGTACGCGCCATCTCGGAGGCCGTCGAGAAGACCTTCGCATTCGCCTTGAAGGCTGCGACGGAAGCGACCTGGTCGGCGATTTCGCGCGTGTAATCGACATTCGGCGCCGCCACCATGCCCCGGGCATCGGCGAAAGGCGCATCGGGTTGATAGCGCAATTCGTAAGCAGGAAGCCGTTCGCTCATCCGCGCCGCAGTGCCGCTGCCGGTGGAGACCTGCACCACATCGACGGGCTGGTAGACACTGCGCGGGTCATCGCTGCGCGGGACCGGGCGATCAGGCGGCGTCTGCGGAACGGGGCCGTTGCTGCGGGCATTGGCGACGTTCGAAGCACTCGCCTCGATGCGAAGCGCCGAGCCATTCATACCGCTCGCGGCTATGGTCAGTGAGGACGACATGCCCGGACAATGTCGCCCGCCGCGTTACGACACGATCAAGCGGAACAATTGCATTTTAGGGATTTGTCGAAAAAGCCGGGCAAAAAAAATCGCATGACGACCGGAACCGGTGGCGGCTGCGGACGTTGGCACGCTAACCGACCTTGATCTGCCCCCACCGGTCGGCAACTCTAAGGCGCATCCGGTGATCCGGATGCGCCTTTTTCGCATCAGTCCAGATCATGCGGCGATGTCGCGGGCATAGGCCCAGTAGAGTTCCCGGGCGCGCTGGTAGATCGGCCCGGGCTGGAGCCCGTGCTCCTCGATCCGTGTCACCGGCGTGACCTTGGCATAGTTGCCGGTGCAGAAGATTTCATCTGCATCGAGGAATTCCTCGTAGCGCAGCACCCGCTCGATCACCTCGACACCGCTGTCGCGCAGCAGGGCGATGACACGCTGGCGGGTGATCCCGTTGAGGAAGGTTCCGTTGGGAATCGGCGTGTGCACGACACCGGCCTTGGCCATGAAGATATTTGCGGTTGCCGTCTCGGCGACGCTGCCCAGCATGTCGAGCACGACGGCGTTGTCGAAGCCGCGCGTGCGCGCCTCGCGCAGGATGCGGGCATTGTTGGGATAGAGACAGCCTGCCTTGGCATCGGTGGGCATGGTCTCCAGCGTCGGGCGGCGGAAAGCGCCCTTCGTGACGGCGGCGCCGGCAGGCTCTGCCATTGGCGCCTCGAACAACGTCATGCAGAAGCCGACATTGTCGGGATCGGTCGTGATCGTACCGGGCCCCTCGCCCTCGCCCCAATACATCGGCTTGACGTAGAGGGCTTCGCCGGATTCAAATTTCTTCGCCCCTTCCAGGGCAAGTGCGACCATTTCTTCCGTGCTCACCGTCGGATTGAGATCGATCGCCTTGGCGGAACGGTTGACACGGGCCATGTGCAGGTCGAGATCCGGCGCTACGCCGTCGAAGATGCGTGCGCCATCGAATACGGTGGAACCGAGCCAACTGGCATGGGAACGCGGGCCGATGATCGGCGGGTTGCCTTCGTGCCAGTCTCCTGCATACCAGGTCCAAGTCTTCGAATACCAGGCCACGCGTTTTCTCCTTCCATGCACTGACGACGCAACGCATGCGTCGTCCCTATCCAAGAGATGCCCGGCCCCGCCTGTCAATCGGCAAGTTTCCCCACCATGTCTTGCAGGCGATGCCCGCCGCTGCGCGCGGCCAATGAGCATGGCAATCGCACAAGAGCGTCGCGATCCGACGGTAGAGCCGTTGAAGCGCCGCCCGCAAGCCCGGAATCTGCAAACACTGCGCGCATGCCAAAACACCCAAGCCGGATGCCCGCAAGCCGGGCGCGTCTGGACAAGCCATCGCACGAGTGAAGGTGCCGCATCCCGTCATGGATCGGCCACTTTCGACGCACGAGCGGGAAGCGGCAGGACCGACAGGTCGAGTACCGGCACGCAGTTTGATCGCATGAAAAAATGACCGTAGTGCAGCGGTGAGACACGAACCTGCGTGAACCGGCCCGGCCAATCGTTCAAGCCTGGCTGCGCAGCCTGTCCCGGGTTTCGGCAAGGGCGGCGATGGCCGCATCGATCTCGTCACGCTGGCCTTCGAGATGCGCAATCTGCTCCTCGACCTTGGTCAGGGAGAGCTTGAGATCAATTCCACCCTTGCCCCCCTGCTCGGTCGGTGTGAGCATGTCCTGGATCTCGGCAAGCGTGAAACCGAGCTGCTTGCCCTTGAGAATCACCGAAAGGCGCTCACGGTCGCGGCTCGAATAGATGCGCATGGTACCGATACGCTTCGGCGCGAGCAGGCCACGATCCTCGTAGAAACGCAGCGCCCGCAGCGTGACGCCGAATTCTCGCGACAGATCGCTGATCAGGTATTCCTTTGCTTCGGAAGCGCCTTCTTCGGCGAATCCCGAAACCTCCTGCGAAATGGTCTTGACACTATCCATGTACGACACAAAGACCCCCTTTGTTCGATACCCGCCGGACGCCTGTCCGCGCAGAGAATCGCTTCGGACAATCTCGCCCAACCTGAAACGCACAACACTCCGATTGAAATAATCAGAGATTGCCTTGCCGGGCAGACGAAAGTCCGATCCGGCAGCCCGGACCAGAACCGGGACCTTCCGGAACCAGCACTCGGACTATGCCCCAGACGAAGCCCGGTGCCAATATCAAGCTGCATTAAAATCGTATAGCAACCTTTAACAAGCGCCACCGTTGCATATCCGCTACGGCATCGCGCGGGAAACCTGCGTCACCCGGCGATGATCGCGCTGCGCCGGCTCAATCCGGCTCGAAGCATTTCCGCCTTTTTACCAACCGCGCGCTGCGTCACCGTGGCGAAAGCGTCGCGGAGAGATACCGGACTCACACCCGGCCCCGGATTGAAATATCACGACGCATGGGCAACGCACCCGAACGACGCTCTCGCCGAACGCGGCAGAGGGGCGGAGGGGCCGAGGGGCCGAGGGGCCGAGGGGTGGAGGGGCACATGCTTCGCAAGAGGCTTCGCGAGCAGGGGCGGCCATGGAGGCTCATGCGGGTTGCATGTTGCGACCGATGAACCCGACCAGACCCCGCTTCCCGGAAGGACCTTGCAACCGGACTTGTCGCGTGACCCGGCGCATCAGGGCGCTGGTCAGCGGGAAACCCGCCCGATCAGGGATATGCTAGAGACATGACACGTTATTGCGCTCGATCTCATCGACATTGCGCACGGGCCAGGGCGTCGTTTCGCCAAGTTCGAGATCACCGGTGATCGCATAGCCGATCATCGGGGTATAGACATTGGCGACTTCCGCGAGAATGAAACTGCTGTCGGGAACGGCGAAGCCTGCGGGAATATCGACGCTGCTGCCCGTCGCGCGCGGCCCGATATCGCGCCCGTCGCTCCAGCAGACACGGCCGACGAGGCTGCCATTGTCATCCTCTATGACGACCGAGGAAACCCGCATGGTCACGCGGGAGATGTCATAGGGCGCCATGACGGAGAGGGCGGCGTTGAAGACCTCCTCCATCTGGGCATTGTCGATGCCGTCCGACGACCGGCTGGTGATATCGGCAATGGTGCGCGACAGGATCGTGACCTTGCGATTGATGTTCACGCCCTGCGTGACCTCGGACATGCCGAGAAACAGAAGCAGCATCACCGGCAGGATCATGGCGAATTCGACGGCTGCGACACCGGCGGTTGCCAGCGGGAAGGCCCGTGCGCGCCGCCAGGTCCCGCGACATTCCGCGAGCGCCAGATGCAGACCATAATGCAAGACCGGGTGGAACCGTCCACCTGTCCACAGACGCATCATCGCGTGCTTCATGAATCCGGTCATGCCCACCCTCACTGTGTGAACGGTTCGTTGCGGAAAGCCGACGTGGCCATGATCAGACGCCCGCCACCATTGAGCATGGTCTCGCGCGAGCCGAAAATTCCAACGAAAGCCGGATAGTTCATGGCGGCACGCACCACCACGATTTCATCGGGGCCGGTCGCCTGATAGTCGAAATCGGATGCGTCGAATTCACCTTCCGGCGTGACCGGAGTCGCCAGCGTGGCGCCGGGAAAGTTCGGGAAGGAGCGGACATCAACCTCGACGAGATCATTGCAGTTGAACAACGCCGTCACCCGGCTGCAGATCTCGTCACGGAAAGCATCCGCGCTCTGTCCGCCGGCATTCTGGAATTGCCCCGTATAGATCTGCCGCGATGCATCGGCGACGGCGTTTTCCAGCACCTGCGTGGCCCAGAAGGTCAGGGCGACTTCGATGATCGCGAAGATGATGCCGAAGAAGGGCAACGCCACCAGCGCGAATTCGACCGCCGTGGCACCCTCGCGATCCTTGAGGAAATGCCGCAGGATCAGCCGGCGCCGCAGACTGTCGCGGCGGGTGCCCGTGCGGCCTTTCCGCGCTGCTCCCCCGGCGCCCGAGACGGGAACATTTGCCGGGCACATATCGGGGGCATCAACTGATTGTGGACAATTCATCGACCCAATCCTCGTCTCTTCCAGCGAACCGATCCGCAGCGCGCGCCGCGCCGGATACGCGTCATGAGATCCATCCTCGATAGCGCGAAATGATTTCCCGAGCGTTATCCGGAATGATGAAACCCGGGACAGTTCACCGCTATATTATCAAAAATTGTGATAATTTACATCTATAAATCATCGATGAGGGTTAATAAAAACTATTTAATATACATAAAGATTATAAAAATATTAAAATTTGATAATTCAAATCGGAAAGCCGCCGCGCCTGCAGGACGCGACGGCCATATCGGGAAACCGTGTTGGTCGCGATGGCCCGGAAGCGATCAGCGGCGGGTGGCCAGCTCGTTGCGCTGTGTCGCCTGCGCGCCGACGCCATCGAAGAAACCCGGATTATCACCGAGTTGCAGCGACGGCTGGCAGGTCGGCGTGCAGGAATAGGATTCACGATTGAGCCCGCGCTGAACCGTCACCACCGAATCCTGCGGGGCCTGCACGCTGATCATGGATTCAGCGAGAAGTGCGCCGGACCCGTCGAGGGCAATCATGTTGGTTGACCCGAAGCTCTTGCCCGTCACCACGAGGATGCCGTTGCGCTGGACCGTGACGTCCGCAATGATCGGGTTTCCCACGATCACGGTCTGGGTGCGTTCGGGCAACTGCACGACCTTGGCATGATCGACATGGACCACGAAAGCGCCGTCATCGACGGTCGCGCCCGCGCCGGGAGCGGTCGCTGCGGCACCTGAGGGGATCGACACGGTTTGCGCGGCGGGTGCGACGGCTTCGCCCTGGCCGCCTTCGACCGGATCCTGCGTGCGGGGTTCGCCGCCGGCGAGAGGCGCATCACTGACATTGCGGGGAGCGACTGGCGCGGGTGGCGCCACCTGCGCCGTCTGTCTCGCCTGCACGTCCGGCGTACCGTCCTCTTGCATCGTGACGTCTTGCCCGGTGGTTTCCTGCCCGGCGGCTTCCTGCCCGGCGGCTTCCTGCCCAGCGGCTTCCTGCCCGGCGGCTTCCTGCGCCGTCGCCTGCCAGGGGGAAAGGTCGCCGGTGAAGAGCGCCAATGCGGTGGCGGACACGATCGCAATACCCAGCGGACGGGTCAGGCGGGCGGGACGGATAACACGGTTCAGCCGAGGCGCCATGGTTTCGCTCACTTCGCGGTCTCTTGGAATCACCCTGTGGTTCTAACCCGGAATGGTGAATGAATGACTAACTACCGGGCATTGTCCGATTTTTTTCACGCAAAAGTGGCATTTTGAATCAAATGCTGCTATATACAGTCTTGCGCGGCTTTATACAGTCTTGCGCGGCTTGGCGCCGAGTGGGCTTTTGCTGTCTGATGCAGGGAGCCGCTCGACTACATGTTAACGATTGATTAGTCTTGAATAACTTGATGCATTCACTGAGATACTTCGGAGGTGCAAATAGCCTTTATAAAGAATTACGCAGAGATTTGTTAACCATCCGGGCCTGATTTCAAGTATTAATTTGTTTCGACGATGAAATTAACTTCATTGAAACAGAGCCCTCCTACATTGTCCCTCGTCCTCGGCGGCGTGCTGCGGCGCGGCGCTCGCGGACATCAACAGGCAACCGTGACAGGAGCTTACCGACCATGAAAAATCTTTTTTCCCGTTTCGCCAATGACGAATCCGGCGCCACCGCCATCGAATATGGCCTGATCGCCGCCCTCATCGCCGTCGTGATCATCGGCGCCCTCGAGCTTCTCGGCGAAGAACTCGAGTCCACCTTCGGAGATGTCTCGACCGCCATCAGCGGTGATTGATCTGCCACAGCGGTTCGGTTGAACCGTCACGCGACAGCGCGCCTCGAACGGCGCGCTGTCATGATAGGCGATCCTGCGTTCAACTATCCGCAAGCAATCGCGTTGCGTGGCTTGATGCAAGTCACGCGATATCTCGGGCATGCGTTGCGCCCCCCCTTGACGTCGGTTCGCATCATTGAACGCACGGAGGTTGCCGTGAGAGCCTTGCTTGCGCGTGCCATGAACGACGAATCGGGATCAACTGCCACGGAGTATGCCGTGATCGCAGCCGTCATGGCCATCGTCGTGGTAGCCGGCGCACGCAGTGTCGGTGCCGAGATCTTCGAACTCTATGGCTTCGTGAGCGTGAACATCGCCGAGGCTCTGCAGGGCGGCGAAGCCGAACCCTGATCCCATGAACCTTGATTCCATGAACCCTGATTCCATGCACGAACCGTCCTTGCCGAACGGCGGGTGACGATGGCGCATGCGGTCGGGCTTGCGCTCCGTGCAGCGCCGAGCCCAGCTCCCCCGACAGGCCCGCCAGACGATATCGAACACGGCCTCGAACGCAGCCTCTGGCACAGATACGCCCTGCCCGCGACGTCTCGGCAAAAAATTTATCAAAAATTGTATTGCTGGATCGGCAATTGACGCCAGGCCAAGGCGTTCAAAGGCTCACAGAGCAAGTTGTCAGCATCCCCTGGTTGATTTTTTTCGTCGATTCCGGGGAATGATACGTCTGATTAACCATAAGTTGACGATTGCGTGTTCGAATTCGGGCGTCAACACAAGCGACGCGTGGATTTTAGCTGCCATGAAACGAGCCCAGATTGTCGTCCTCGGCATCGCCGTCACCGCCGGTATCGGCGCTATGTTTCTGATGCGCGGCGGCAACGAGCCGCCGCCACCGAGAGAAGTCGTCACCGTGTCCGAGCCCTCGGCACCCGCGATGGAAGTCCTGGTCGCTGCGGCGGACTTGCCCATGGGGCGGCGCCTCAACCGCGCGGATCTGCGCTGGCAGCCCTGGCCGGCCGATTCGGTGCCGGTCGGACTGATTACCCGCTCGGCTGCCTCCGAGTCACTTGACCAGATTGCCGGCTCTCTGGCGCGAAGCCAGATCCTCGCCGGTGAGCCGATTCGTCGCGAGCGCCTGATCCAGTCGGAGAACGGCGGCTTCATGTCGGCGATTCTTCCTGCAGGAAAGCGCGCCGTCGCGATCTCGATCGATACGCGCGGCTCATCGACAGCCGGCGGCTTCATCCTGCCCAATGACCGTGTCGACGTGCTGCGCACGTTCCGCACCGACGATGCCGGCGGCCAGGGTGATCAGCAGGCGACCGAGATCCTGTTGCGCAACATCCGCGTCCTCGCCATCGGCAGGAACGTGCAGACGGATGATCAGGGCAACTCGAGCGCCGAGGGCGAAACCGCAACCCTCGAGCTCACCCCGTCCCAGGCCGAGATCGTCACGCTGGCCCAGCGTACCGGACATGTCTCCCTGGCCCTGCGGTCTCTGGCGGATGCCGAGCTTGGAGAGGATGAACTCGACGAAGGCGGACGCGGACTCACGGTCGTGCGCTTCGGCATCCCACGCCAGACGACGACCCCCTGAGGCGACCATGTCCAGATCCGATTCCCGCATGCGCAAACCGATTCGCGACCCGCGTCGTTCGAGCCCGGCGACACCGGTCCGCGCCGAAGCGCCGGCACCGCCAGCAGGCCTCGCCGCCCGCATTCTGCGAGAGAGAAAAGCCATGACAGCAGAAACTTCAGCCGCAGCGCCCGCGCCGTTCCGGAACCGCATCCGGACCTTCGCAACGGCGGCGCACCAGGCCCCCTCCAAAGCCGGAACGCGCGGCGGGGTGCGCACAAGTCGCAAGCTCGGCTTCACGATGCTCTGCGCCACCGCAGCGCTGACATTGTATCTCGCCCCGCTATCGGTGCAGGCCGCAGATTTCGATTCGGGCGGCCAGGGCGGTTTCGGCAAGGGCGGCTTCGGCAAGGGGCAAGCGGCGCAATGGTCCGACCAGTCGTTCGACAGTGAATCGACCGTGCGCATCGGCGATCATGAAGGTCAGCGGACCCGGCGCATCGGGCTGGGCATCGGCAAGTCGGTAATCGTCGATCTGCCGCGTGACGCCAAGGAGGTCTTCGTCGCCAACCCGGCCGTCGCCAATGCGGTGGTACGCTCGACCCGCAAGATCTTTCTGATCGGCCAGGAAGACGGCGAGACGTCCGTCTTCATTTTCGACGCGGATGGCCATCAGCTCGCGACGCTGGAAGTCTCGGTGGGTCGCGAACTGGGCGAATTGCGCGATACCCTGCGCCGCTCCTTCCCCCGGGCGCGCATCGATATCCAGCCGGCAGGCGATTCGATCATCCTGACCGGCTCCGTTTCAAGTGCGACCCAGGCTCAGCATGCCGTCGATATCGCGGAAGCCTTCGTCGGTCGCGAGGGCGGCGATCTCGGCGGACGTGGCGCGGTGATCAACTCGCTCACCATCGAGGAGCAGGATCAGGTGATGCTGCGCGTCGCCGTGGTGGAGGTGGCCCGCGCCGTGGTCAAGCAGTTCGGCATCCAGACCAATGTCGGCTGGGATACGCTGGAAGCCGAGGATATGACCTCGCTCTTCCCGCTCAATCCCGGTCTCGACAGCACGCGCGGCAGCTATACGGCGAATTTCGGTGGCAGCGGCTTCGATGTGAAAGCGACCCTGCAGGCCTTCGAGCGCGCCGGTGTCTCGCGCACCCTCGCCGAACCGACGCTCGTCGCCGTCTCGGGGGAATCCGCAAGCTTCATGGCCGGCGGGGAGATCCCGGTTCTCACCCCTTGCCCGCCGAGCGAGCCAAACTGCGTTCCGTCGGTCAATTTCAAGCCCTTCGGCATCAATCTGGACTTCACCCCGGTCGTGCTGGCCGAGAACCGGATTTCGCTTCGTGTCTCGACCGAGGTATCCGAACTCGATTTCGAAAACAGCTCGACCGTACTCGGCAGCAGCGTGCCCGGCATGAAGGTGCGCAAATCCGAGACCAGCGTCGAACTGCCCTCGGGCGGCACCATGATGACTGCCGGACTGATCTCGACGCGCACGGGACAGACGGTCGCCGGCATGCCGGGCCTGATGAATCTGCCGATCCTCGGCGCGCTGTTCCGCTCGCGCGACTACCAGCGCCAGGAAACCGAACTGATGATCCTGGTCTCGCCCTATATCGCCAAGCCGATGGAGCAGGCCGAGGCAGAACGCCCGGATGACGGTTTCATCGAAGCCTTCGACCCGCAGGCCGTCCTGATGGGCCGGTTCAATCAGATGTACGGCACGACCGGCGACTCGCAGCCCGCACGTGGCACGCCCGGCCGCTTCGGCTTCATCGCGGATTGAGGGAGCAGCCGTCATGAACCCTCCCGTGCTCGCCAATCCATCCAACCGCGCACCCCATGAAGCGGCACATGATGCGACATCAAGGAATGCTGGCATGACTCAGCCCAAACCTACCATCCGGAGCGGCTCACGAAGCCTCGGCATCACCCTCGTCGCGCTGTCCGCCTTCGCATTGGCCGCCTGCGCGCAGGACCGCGTGGTTCAGACCGGCTCGATCTACCCTTACGACTACCGCGATCGCCACCCGATCGTGCTCAGTGACAAGCCCCATCACCTCGATATTTTCGTCCGCGGCAGCCGGCTCGACGACCGCCAGACGGAGGATCTTGACAGCTTCGTCGAAAAGTATCGCAAGGAAGGCAAGGGGCGCATCAGTATCCAGGTGCCGCGTTCCGAAGCCGGAGCCGGGCGCACCCTCGATTCGCTGCGTGTCCGGCTGCGCGATGCGGGCATTCCGTCCAACGCCTATTCCGTGTCGCATTACGACCCGACGCAATCGGGTCTCGCCGCGCCGATCCGCCTGAGTTTCCGCCACATGGCGGCGCAGGTCGAGGGCCCTTGCGGGCTCTGGCCGCAGGATCTCGGTGTCAGCGATGCCGGGTTCAACATGCGCAACGAGCCCTATTGGAACCATGGTTGTGCCACCCAGAGCAACGTCGCTTCCCAGATCGCCGACCCTGTCGATCTGGTCCGTGGGCGCACTCCGGGCGCGGTCGATCCGGTTCGGCGTTCCGCGAATATCCAGAAACTGCGCGAAGGCAACGATCCGTCCACCAACTACCAGCAAGATGGGCGCGGCGGCATCAGCGATGTCGGCGACTGATCACGCGTGAACGGATGCCAATCCTGACAGGACAACGTCGCGAACGAAGGATAATGAAGTCATGAGTCACAGTGAAGACGACATGATCGCGCCGGTACCGCGCGTCACGATTCAGGCGTTTTGTGATTCGCCCGATATCGCGACAGCGCTGGAATCAGCGGCGACCGACCGGCGCATGCAGAAGGCGCATCTGCGCGTTCAGGCCGGGGGTGCCGCCGGTGCCGTCGCGGCCTTCGCCCAGGCTCCCACGCCGAACGTGATCATCCTCGAAGTCGGTCAGAACGAGCAGGCCCAGTTCCTTCGCCACCTCGACGAGCTTTCCGAGGTCTGCGATACGGGCACCCGGGTGCTCGTCGTCGGCCATGTCAACGACGTCCTGCTCTATCGCGATCTGATCCGGCGCGGCGTCAGCGATTATCTGATCGCACCCCTCTCGCCTGTCGATATGGTGCGCGCCGTATCCGGCCTGTTCACGACGCCGGGCTCCGACCCGGTCGGTCGGATCGTTGCCGTCATCGGCGCGAAAGGCGGCGTCGGCGCCTCGACGGTTGCGCATAATCTGGCCTGGTCGTTTTCGCGCGATCTCGATATGGCGACAGTGGTTGCCGATCTCGACATCGCCTTTGGCACCGCCGGGCTCGACTTCAACCAGGATCCGCCGCAGGGCATCGCCGAGGCGATCTTCGCGCCCGACAGGCTCGATGCCAATGTGGTTGATCGCCTGATGTCGAAATGTTCGGACAAGCTGTCGCTGCTCGCGGCTCCCGCCGTGCTCGACCGTACCTGCGATCTGACGGAGACCACTTTCGACCAGTTGCTCGACCTGCTGCGCGCCAACATGCCCTGTATCGTGCTCGACGTGCCGCATCTCTGGAGCGCATGGACGAAACGCATCCTGCTTGCCGCCGACGACATCATCGTCGTTGCGGAGCCGGAGCTCGCTTCGCTGCGCAATGCGAAAAATCTTGCGGATCTGTTGCGCCAGCAACGCCCGAATGATCGTCCGCCACGCTTGATGCTCAACCGTATCGGTCTGCCCAAGCGTCCGGAGATCTCAAGCGCGGACTTCGCCAAGGCCGTGGGTCATGATCTGGATGCGCAGATGCCCTTCGATGCCCAGCTCTTCGGTTCGGCCGCCAATAACGGGCAGATGCTGGCTGAATTGCAGCCCGGATGCCGGCCAGCGGAAATCTTCACGGAGCTGGCGGCCACGCTCATCGGTCGCACGGAATTGAAGAACAAGCGTGCCGGCCTGCTGGATCCGCTGCTGTCCAAATTCCTGAAACGCAAATCGGCTTCGTGACCGGCCCGTTCAGGGCCCGTCGGGCAGCCGCCGGCTAACGACAAACCGCGCAGAGAGTGATCCATATGTTCGGCAAGAGGTCCTCGATCGGAAATCAGCAACCGGCGCAGCCGCGCATGCCTGCGGCACGACCGGAGGCCGGCCCGGCAAACGCGGTGAGCGAGCCGGCGGTCCCCGTCCTGCCGGTCGAAAACCCGCGACCGAGCGGGAGTTTCAACGCCAGCCCCCTGCCACCTCCGGAGCCGGCGAAGCAGAAGCCGGTTGCCGTGGAGACGCGACAGCGCTCAGACGAATATTATCAGACGAAGAGCATGATCTTCGGCGCGCTGATCGAGGCCATTGATCTGGCACAGCTCGCGCGCCTCGACGCGGATTCCGCCCGTGAAGAGATCCGCGACATCGTCAACGAGATCATCGCGCTGAAGAATGTCGTCCTCTCCATCGCGGAGCAGGAAGAACTGCTCGACGACATCTGTAACGACGTTCTCGGCTACGGCCCGCTCGAGCCGCTGCTGGCGCGCGACGACATCGCCGACATCATGGTGAACAATGCGCGCAAGACCTATATCGAAGTTGACGGCAAGATCCAGCTGACCAACGTCCGCTTCCGCGACGAGCAGCAGCTGATGAATATCTGCCAGCGGATCGTCAGCCAGGTCGGTCGCCGCGTCGACGAATCCAGCCCGATCTGTGACGCGCGCCTGCCTGACGGTTCGCGCGTCAACGTGATCGCGCCACCGCTCGCGATTGACGGGCCGGCGCTGACGATCCGCAAGTTCAAGAAGGACAAGCTGACCCTCGACCAGCTGGTCAAGTTCGGGGCCATCTCTCCGCCGGGCGCGGAAGTGCTCAAGATCATCGGCAAGGTCCGCGCCAATGTCGTGATCTCGGGCGGTACGGGCTCGGGCAAGACGACGCTTCTGAACTGCCTGACGAACTATATCGAGCACGACGAACGCATCATTACCTGTGAGGATGCGGCGGAACTCCAGCTGCAGCAGCCGCATGTGGTGCGTCTCGAAACCCGCCCGCCCAATCTGGAAGGTCAGGGCCAGGTTACCATGCGTGATCTCGTCCGCAACTGCCTGCGCATGCGCCCCGAACGCATCATCGTCGGCGAGGTGCGCGGCCCGGAAGCCTTTGATCTGCTGCAGGCAATGAATACGGGCCATGACGGTTCGATGGGCACCCTGCACGCGAACTCACCGCGTGAATGCCTGTCCCGTATCGAATCGATGATCACCATGGGCGGCTTCGCGCTGCCTTCGAAGACGATTCGCGAGATGATCGTCTCCTCCATCGACGTCATCGTCCAGGCCGCGCGACTGCGCGACGGCTCACGCCGGATCACCCACATCACCGAGGTGCTGGGCATGGAGGGCGACGTGATCGTGACCCAGGATATCGTGCTCTACGACGTGCTTGGTGAGGACCAGAATGGGCGCCTGATCGGCAGCCACCGCTCGACCGGCGTCGGACGCCCGGGTTTCTGGGAACGTGCGCGTTATTACGGCGTCGAGGAGCAGCTCGCAACGGCGCTCGACGCGATGGAAGCGGCAAACGAGCCTGCTTGACGACGATCGGGAGATCAGGACAGGGCCATGGAAATACGCGACATTCTTCTCGTCATGCTGATCGCGGTCGCCGTCGGCGGCATCGCGCAGGTCTTCCTGTACCCGCTCCTCTCGGGGGAAAAGCGCGCGGAAAAGCGTCAGCAGGCCCTGATGGCGAAGACGCCCAACCAGCGTGTCGAGCGCGTCCCGCGCGATTCCGCCCAGCGTCGCGATCAGATCGTGCAGACTCTGCGTGAGATCGAGGAGAAGCGCGGTCGCAACAAGGCTTCTCTGGAAGAGCGTATTGCCCATGCCGGACTCGACTGGACGAAATCGCGTTTCTTCCTGATGAGCGCTGCG
>Ga0008836_100825_pt1 | contig 14681 bp, 11 predicted proteins | sample HotLakConsUCCR28_FD_62214 | JGI IMG/M metagenome (GOLD analysis project Ga0008836, IMG submission 62214) | Hypersaline microbial mat communities from Hot Lake, Washington, USA - Hot Lake Consortium UCC-R28 (Hybrid Assembly) ... | reverse complement strand
CTTTTTTCTTTTCAGCCAACCTTATCACTTTAAACGAATCTGTTTTTAGAGATCCTGTTTCTTGCTGGACCGAAGCAGCTCGGATTTTTGGAGCAGGATTGGCTGCGTATGGCTTTGGACTGGCCTTTTACTTCGCCCTGGGCAAAGAAAACTTTCATCGGATGAAGTTTTGGTTTTCAAGAAAATTTAGTAGAAAGTTTTCTGTGGTAATTGGCTTAAATGAAGTCGCCTATGATATCATTCAAGACCTCCGAAGAAACAAGCCCAATCAATCCAAAACACGGGTTGTAGTTTTGAGTCAGGATACCCAATCTCCCTACACAGACTTGGCTAGAAATGAAGGTGCCTGGATAATCAGCGGAATTCCCACTGACAGCATTTCCCTGCAAAAAACCTACTTTCATTGTGCCGAACAGGTTTTTGTGGTTACCGGATCTCAGGAAGAGAACGTCCGTTGCGTAATGGAAATGGATCAGGTGATTTCCAGAGACAAAAGATCCACTAACGAGGATTGGTTCGTCCATATTCAGGACAGAAAGCTCAGGCAATTGCTACAACAATCTATCAGTGCCCGGACTAACTATGCCCTGACTGTATTTAGCCATGCAGAGAATACAGCCCGTCGGATGTTGGCTGGATTTCCGGAATTAAGAGGCCCGTCACTGGCGACCACCATAGCCATTATGGGATTTGGTCCGGTGGGAAAGGCGTTGGTATTAAAATCCATCCAACAACTCGTCTTTGCCAAAAATCCTACTCCAACCATCGTCGTTTTCTATTCGGAAAATGAAACCAAAGCGGTAGAAGAATTTAAAAGTGAATATCCCTATCTGTCTACAACGGGCGTAAAGGGCATAAAAGGTCCGTTAAAAAAATTATCTGACTGGACATTTTTCGATGATCCAGGTAGCTTGAGTATTTTTGATCGCATCCTCTTTTTTCCCTTGCCATTGATTCCCCAACAACTTACCCATCCCCAAAGTCCACTACTCAAGAATGTGTTCGAAGAGGAGGGGCGGTTAAAGGTATTTACTTGCCTAAACACCGGTCTGGAAAGCGCTTCATTTTTAACCGCCGTATTGCCAGGATTGGAGCAGATAAAACTGCAAAAAGTACGCTACGATATCCAGGCCTATTGCTTCTACAATTTTCCCGATGAGGAAGAAGAGGCTTATTTAGAACAAAAGTTAAATGCCCTGGCACCGCATATACCTGTGAAATGTTTTGGGAATTATCTCTATGAATTTTCTTGCAAGGCCATTCAAAACAAAGAAGCAGACCACCTGGCCAAACAAATTGCCTTATGGTACTACTTGTTGTATGATTATGGATCGCAATCCTTCAGAAGAATGATGGAGATTGAGGATCGGTTTTCAAAAATGGTTGAAGCAATCCATGCCTTACAGGATGGTTTTCTACTAAATGACACGAAGGCCTCCTATGAGGATATTCTGAAAGCTAAAATAGAAGGATTAAAACAGCTGTGGCACCAAGCACTTACCGATAACCCAGTGTTAGCTGATATGCGTGAAATGATGCGCTATTGCTGGAAAAGCCTTTCTGAAACAGATCGGGAGGGCAACCGACAGGCGGCGGACCACTTGTGGGTAAAGGTGACAGAATTTGATAAAACCTGGACGCTATCTAACAAAGCTTCGGACATCAAACAGTTTCAGGAATTTTGGTCAGAAAAGGAAATTGAAGATTTGGGCGTAATAGAACACAGGCGATGGAATACCATGAAGGTATTGGATGGCTGGAGACCGTTTGAATGTACTGACTGGAAAAAACACAAGGAAAACTATAAAGCCCAAAAGCTGCACAACCTACTGGTCACATTCGATGATTTGGATAAAAATGAAAAGGTCAAGGATTACCATCAGATAGAGGGGATTCCTTATTTTATTGCCTTGCTGTACCTCGATCAGTACCAAACACATATCTCACTAAATTAAATGTTTTGCGCATGAAGTTGTTTTTAACCACCATATTGATTTTCTTGATCGGAAGCCTTGCAATTGCCCAGTCCAGTTATCAGGAAGCGGTTGCAATGGGAGACGCGGCCTTCGAAAAAGGGGATTATCAAAAAGCAATAAATTTTTATTTTGCTGTGGAGGCTTTTGAACCAGATAAAAGTATTGAGATTAAGGAGAAAGTTAATTTGGTTTTTAAAAAAATTAATCAACTGAGAGAAGAAGCAAATATTTCAAAACTTGAAGCTGTTGGAGAAAAAGAACTTGCTGATGCAAGGCTAATTCAAATTTCCAATTTAATTAATAATATAATTGATCTTATTCAAAGTGAAAAGACATTAGGTATACTAGGATTTTCTCCATTAAAAAGTGAATTGCTTGATGTTTTAATTCCAGCCAATGAATCCATTTCCAATTCAGCTAAAATAAATAGGCCATGGAGGAATGCAGAAATTCATTTTCAGAAAGGATCTTCTTTTGACGATTTGTGTAATAGTATTGAATCTGAAAAAGAATACAGATTGGCTTACTTAGAATCATATAATTTTATTAAAAATGAATTAAATAAAAATGAAATAATTGACGAAAGGTTAGCAAATATTTATTTGAAATCCTTCCTTAATCATACTTGGAATTTATTGAGTAAAAATCAGATTCAAGAGGTAGAAAAAGTCTTTGAAAATTCAAATATGATAATATCAAAAATAAACGTCAATTCTTCTATTGTAAACTCCGCGATGGCAGGATATGCTAACGTCCAGGCAAGATTTTATTCAGATTTCAAAAATAATGATTCAATTGGTACCATATGGCAACAGGATGCAGTAAATTTTTCAAGGAAAGCAGTAGAACTAGAACCAAATAATATTCGGTTAAAAGGACAATTAGCAACATATTTAAGAAATTTAGGCTTAACAAATAATAAATTAGAAAAAGATGAAATAGATAAATTGAATGAGGAATCGTGTGATATTTACTTTTCTATTCAAAATCAATCCGGTTTTGGAAGTTATGGTTTGGAAGGAGTAATAAAGTGCATAATTAACAAGTCATATTCGATTCCAAAAAAATCAGCAATAAACAGTCTGCGTGAAGCCATTGAAAAAGTTAAAAACTTAATTTACTTTGAACCTTCTGCGAAGGAATATTTTATATTATTATCTAAATTGAATATTAGAATTGCTCAAATTTTTGCTTATGGAAACATTTCTGAGTTAGAGTCTTTCACAGCTAAAGATTCTCTGATTGACAATTCTCAAAAACCATGGGTGCAGTTTTATCTTCAAGAATCTATTGAAAATTGGTCCGAAGGTGTAAATACTTGTACAAATCTATCTAGGCTAAATGAAATAAGGAGAAGTCATCAAAATATTTCAATGCTATTAACCAATAATTTTTTTTCAAAGGACTCAATAGTTCGATACCATAAAAAAATGCTGAATGCTCTTGAACAAAATCAAAAGGATTATGGGGAATTTTATGAGTTTGCAAAAATGGAAGCTATTGGCTATAGTAAAATGGTAGAATTTATTAATGATGAATCTAAAGATGAAAGTTTCTTGAATTTTTGCGATAAATCCATTGAAGCCTTTAAAAGGCTAAATTTAATTAACGATTTTAAATCATATGATGAAATATTTGCAAGCTATTGTAGACCATATTCAGAAAAAATTAAACTTTTAGCTGATCAAGGGGATATAGAAAAATCGAGAATGGTTTTTAAAGAAATGAATGATTTGTTTCAACCAATTTATCAAAATTTTCAATTTGATTTTTATTTAGGTCAAAATTTTTGGAATAGTTCGAATATTATGGGAAAATTATTGTATGAGAATAAATTATATATAGAGGCAATCCCAATTCTTACCTATGCCTCTGAAAATGGAATTAAAGAAAGCACTGAGATACTTTCGGAAATATACCGACGTGGATTAGGAATTCAGCAAGATGTAGATGTTGCTGATAATTTTGAAGAATTAGCAAAGAGACAGTCGATAAAAAAATTTACAATTCCATGTGATTTTGGTGGGAAAATTGCCCCATTTGATGTTTATGTTAGAGAACTCCCTAAAGATTATCCATATAAGGGCATTGATGACCAGGCTGAATGGTTAATGAAAGCAAGGGGAGGGGTCATTCCCAAGGAAGTCCTTACATCATTCAAAAAAATTCAAGAATTGGCATGGAAAAATGATGAATCATTTCCGGATTTATGTGTTTATGCAGTAGAGCAAGCAAACAAAGAAAAAACAAAAAATAAGACTGAGGAAGAATAAAAAATACTATTAAAAAAATTATTTAATATTGAATGTTTTTTAAGGTATCTTACTAAAATATAAAAACAGTCATGTCCTGCTTATGGATGCCACCTGTTATGAATCATACATCAGGTTTCCAACCGATGTAAAATTACTCTGGGGGTGTTGTGAGTGGGTTTTTGAAGACCAGTTGTTCAGCATCTGTTCAGAGCTGGGAATCAAAAGGCCAAGGTCTAAATTCAGGGAGCAGAAAATGGCTCAGATGTCTTATTCCAGAAAAAGGAAAAACAGTTTTAAGGAAACACTCAGGAGAAGAAAAGCACGTGTCTACCTTCTTGGCAAAGGAATCGGGCAGCTCCAGGATATCCTGGATAAAAACAAAGGAGCCGGACTTGATCTGAATGATTTTGCAAGACTGACGGTGATAAAGAAGGTTTATAAACAACAGGAATTTTTACTGGATAATCCCTCCTCATTATTAAAAAATAGGATTTTATCACTTCATAAACCATACCTGAGACCTATTGTGCGGGGTAAGGAAAACAAACAGGTAGAGTTTGGTACCAAAGCACATATCCTTCAGCTTAAAACATCCGAAAAAACTACATGGGATAAGTGTCCTCATACGGTAAATTTGACATCAATTCATGTATGATGACAATTTAAATTGTACTTTTCCACCCATAAATTGATTTCAAAATTATAGATCGGGCAAAGAAAAAAACAAGATATATAGTTCTATAATTAATCACTTATTCATAACGAATTTTACAAGAAGCCTTATATTGTTCCTTGACAATGTGGTAGAATAAATTAATTTCAATGGTTCTTACCAAATTTTAATCGAAAATCTATATTATTGGAACTCATTTAGCCTTTTAGTCAACCCCTCAACCGGCACAAACTCCAATAACCCCTCCCTGACCCGCTCTGAATCATTTCGCATATGAAACTTGATTATTGCTTCGATCTTTTCTACTAACTTTTCGGCAGCTTCGTTTAGCAGGGGCATTCTTAGTTTACTATCATATTGGTAGTGTTGGTCCATACGCTTCCGCAGACTTAATAGTCTCGGAGATCTCTTTAGTGGGTAAATGGTACGCGGGATATCGATTACCGTACCGTTAATATGCTCAAACCAAATTGAACCATCTTTATCCGAGGGAATGGGAGCTAACTTTTCCGTCACCAATTCAAAGCCAGCCTCCTTCAGTTTTTCCTTCAAAACACTTATATCTTCCTCATAGGTATTAAACACACTAATGGGCTTGACCACGATCAGCCGTTTAATCTTTTCGGGATAATGAGAAATAAACCCCCCATCTTTTAGAATCCTCCTTACAAAATTCATATAATAACCCGTTGCTAAACCTACAGCAGCGGAAATATCCACCACGGGCAAGCCTTCGTAAAATCGGGAAATAATATTTTCAGTAAATGAAAAAGGAGAATTGTCTGAAATGAAATTTTCAATAGGTTGACGAAGCGCTCTAATAAGGGCGTTTTCATCAAAAGATTTAACCGTGTAGCAACGAACACCCCTCAGGTAAAATGGGATATCAACCTCTTCCTGAACGATAACCAGGTAGGGCAGACCCAGTGAATGCACCAGTCCAAGCTCGTAAAATACATTCGGGGACGGATTTGTATCCTCTTCTCGTGGCGTAATATTAAAAACGACCAGGTCAGCCGTGTCGAGTTTGGAAAAGACATCCCGCTCTATACTGGACCCTTTCCATTCCTCTGGAAAGGAAATCAATATATTTTCATCTTTCACCCCATACTTTTCCAAATAATCCCTGCTGGCTTTTTCTTGAAGTACTTGTCTTAAGGCATTTCTGATCTGAATGCTGCTGTCATTTTCCTTGCCCCGCATTGGGCCCAAAATAACTATTTCCAGTCTTTGGTCGGCAAAATAGCTGGTTTTAAACATATATCGTGTTGGTTTGAAAAACGTGATTTATTAATTTCGATCCTTGCGCCAGCTTTTCACAAACTCTCCTATCTAAACCCTGGCAGATATTCAAGCAAAATGAAGTAGACTAAAAATACGAAAACGCTAAATAAATGACAAGCTCACTACCTAAAACCCAGGAAATAATAACTTACGCTCGCATTTATGGCGAACCTCCCCCTCTTGCAATTGAACTTGTAAGGGGAATGTGCAAAAAATCACTTATTTACGAAATTGTCCATATTAATCATTGGCTGAATCCAAAGAATAAAGTTTATTTCGATAACTCTTTTAACACCCAATTGGAAATATTAGCATACCTCACTCGGAAGGAAGAGACAAATGTACTTTTTGATCACTATTTGAGCCATTTGCATGATGTCATCAAGAATCAGGGAAAATTGACTTTTACTGTTTTCAACAGAATAAATTGCCTATTTGCCCTTGAGCTTATCACTAATTCCGAAGGAATTAAGAATATCCCAGGTTTTGAGCTGAATACGCTCGAAAAATGGAAAAACCTGATTGATTTTCTATTGGCCATTAATTGGAAATTGATTGAGCAAGAGAATAAAGAACTTGAAAAGATTCAGAAAAGTTCGATAGAATCTTTAAATCCGGTAATGTTACCCATCAACGAATTAATGATAGAATCTCATTTTATATTTACCCCTTATCGTGCACAATTGATGATAGAATATTTTCTCAATTCCAAATTCTACGGGCGAGAATTGATAGCTTATTTTAAAAATACTTATTAATTACACCCAAAGGAATTTTGCAAGAAGATGATTAAAATATATATGGGGAAATCAACGGATAATCCTAAGTTTGAATTTTATTATAAAATTGGCGCTAACAATATTTTTATTAAAAAACTAAGTGAAAGAATCAAAAACTAAGAGCATTACAAGCTCCTAGGTTTACGGAAATCCCCCTTTATACAAGTTAGCGATGAAGAATTTCTATTAGGTGACAAAACCTTCTTAATTGAAAAAATTTACACCCAGTTTATTAATGACTTTTGGTTTGATTGGCTAAAGCCCCAAAAAAATGCTAAGAACCTGTCGAAATTTAAAATGAGCGATTATAGAGGTGAGTTTGGAAGGTTTTTTGAAAATTATGGAGCTGAATTATTGAAAAATACATTTGCCGAATACAAATACTCAACTTGCCTAGTTTCGGAGGAACTTAAATATGGAAAAATAGAGAAAGAACTCTGTGATTTTTATCTAAGATACGAAAGGAGGATTTTGCTAATTGAAATTAAAGGTGGAGGCATCGATGACAAGTCAAAATATGGCGGAGACATAGAATCACTTTACAAAAACGATAGAGCTAAATTCTATGAAAGATATGGAGTCGACCAACTTATTACTGCTATTTCTAAGATGGAAGAAAATTTACCAAAGATGGACCCAAACTTTCCAAAGGGGGAAAACCATTACGGTATATCCTATCATTATTGTGAATGAAAAGGTCTTTCAGACTCCTTTAATGGCACAACTATTCAACGCTAGGTTTCAGGAGCAGGTACATAATATCAAATTAACCAAAGTTAATGTCAAGCCCCTTGCATTTACCCATATTTCAGATTGGGAAAACGCTGAAGATTATTTATACGCAAATCCTAAAAAGATATGGGCCTTATTGGATTACCACTGTAGAAATAAAAGATTTATACCACCGTTTTTTAATACCCTTAACAGAAAATTACCAAGATTGAATAAGGGTAGGAAAGTCGTTGACAGGTTTTTGAACGTACTCAAAGAGAAAAGCTCAAATGTGAATCCTATATAGAAATTTTTTTATTTCTTGTAACCCAATTAATTGCACAATTTTATTTTTTATCTGAACGGAAGTTTCTTTTTTTAATTTAATCATATTCTAATTAGATTATTTATCTAACTATCAATTCCTCACCACTACCTTTAAATCAAAATAACCGGCATTGTTGGTATAGTCCTGGTCATTGATGGCCAGGTCCAGGGTGCCCCCTTGCTCAAATCGACGGCTGCTGTAGGTTCCCCAGCGACTCCAGCCTTTTCCGGATATCCGCATGATAAATGACCCATGGGGAAGGCGGGGGTCGATACTGTAGTTTTCATAGCCCCGGGTACCGTTGGCACTGATATTACTCAACATAAACCCCAGCTTAATCCTGCCACGGGCATAGGCTTCTACTTCCTGCCCTTCCCGAACCCTTATACCCCCTTTGAGCATACTGCTGATGGTGCCACCGTATACTTTTTCACCTTCCTTTTCATAGATGAGCTCAATGCGGTTGATCTGCGGCTGCACCCGGGAGCGACTTTCCGCATAGGAGCCCAAAAAACCGGTCAAAAACCCTCCTATCAGATCCGGTCCTGTATCGATTATCCTGTCCTCCTCCGGAAGGTAGTAATAGGTGGGGCTGAAATCGGCATACTTCCAGAAATTGGCGAAGTCATCGGTTCCACCGGAAGAAGTAGACGCCTCTTGCGGACGAATGACAGCCACCTCTGCCCGCCAAAACCGGGACTTAATGGCGTTTTGCTCCACCACTTCTCCTTCGGCGTAGTACTGGGAAAGTATGCGCATGGCCATCGGATTTCCTTCTATGGCGGCTTTGTTGATCCAATAGAAAGCGCTTTTTTGGTCCGTAACCAATCCCAGTTCGCTGCCTTTTTCAAATATCAAGCCCAGCCCCAACATTCCTTGTGGATTTCCTGCTTCTGCGGCCATTTTATACCACTTCATGGCCTCCTCAGGATCTTTTTCCAGCCCCTGATTTCCGTTCAAATAGACATCGCCGATAAATATCATGGCACTGCTGCTGCCTCTTTCTGCAGCCTTTTTCGCTAGAGCAATAGCTTTTCCTGGATCTGGAGGAAATTCGGCTCCGTTGGAATATAGCTGAGCTAAAATGGATAAAGCGGTGGCATCTCCCTTATCTGCCGCTTTGTGATACCAGGCCAATGACTGAGTGACGTCCTTTCTTACCCCTTTTCCCTCCATGTACATGTACCCCAATATCAAGGCAGATTTAGTAAAGCCCTGTTTAAAAGACTGGTTCGCAAGTTTAAGCGCCACCTGAGCATTTCCTTCCGTCAATGCCAGCAAACCTGATTCGTATTGCGCAGGTAAATATCCCAGGTAAGTAGATCGCTGTAAATAATTTACAGCAATCTCCTTTTCTGCTTTTTCTGAAAATGAAGCGATCAAAATCTGGTAACTGAGAAACATCGCTTCCATATCTCCTTGTTGGGCTTCCTCCAGTAATTTATCCTTCGACGACAACATTAAATCTTTTCCCCTGCCTTTCGTTGCCGGAAAACCTCCCTTTCCATAGTAGTAGAAATATCCCAGCCAGGCCCTTGCTTTCAGGTCACCTTGTTGCGCCATTTTGACCAATTCGCTTCTTCCGGTGGCCGGTTCCATGTAATCCAGGCCATATTCATGTCCAACGGCACGCATGGTCGCGTTTCTATTAGCTGAAGGCAAATCTGCCAGTTGTTCAAGAAGCAATGGCTCTACTTCCAATGCAAGGGTTTTTTCAGCCAAAAGAAAAGTATCTTTAAAGTATTCGTTGATCAGGGAAAGTCTGACTTTGACCGGTGTTTGGCTTTTACCTTCGATATAAGTGGATTTTAGAAGTATTTTTGGACCCTCATTTTGCTCCGGCGCAGGAAGCTTCAGGTAAGCGGCGTAGCCGGATCCATTCTCCGGAAAGCGCTCCTTATCCACCATAACTTGTACCAGGGGCTCTATCCTTGCTCTATTGACATCCGGTGCAACGCCAATACCAAACTGAAAGTGGGAAAACGAGTTTTGGGCAAAGCTGTTGCCCTCTAGTGCAGCATTGCTTACCAAAGGGTTTTTGATCCAAAGGGGCAGGTTTTTGTTGACATGGCTTAGGTAACTTTTGGGTAGGGGAGTATCCGATTTCGTTAACTCCAGACTGCCCGTATCGTAAACCAGGGTAGATTGTACCTGATAAATATTTACTGCCCGCAACACATCAGCACCGGTTTTTGGATCCTTTGAGATCTGTAGATCCATCGCAATCAAACCGGTTTCATTCGGATTGGACAAGTCGGACAGTTCAATGATTTTTAAACCATCTCGCGTATTATACCCATAAACAGAAGTGATGCTTTCAGATTTTTTACCAGGATTATATATCATAATCCCTTTGTATGCTGCACCCGGAGAAATTTTCTCCAGGTACAGTGAAACCTTCGAACGCAAACCCAGGCCAGTGACTTTTAACTTCCCTGACCATACGCCTTCATAGCCGAACGAACTGTCTGGTAGCGCCAGAAAGAGAATCAACAAGAATCCAATAAATTTTATTGTATTTTTCATAACCAAATGATTTAATGGTATCCGCAGCGGATAATACCTCGTTAAAATTTGAAAGTAATTCCTGCAAAGGGACCATTTAGATTAAAGGGCAGCTTTTCTGTGCTTCTGATGCCATTTAAACTAAAATCAACATTCGTTTCGTCCAGTTTCTCCTTGGCTCTCAAGCTTTCGCCGGCGCCATCGTCACCAGCAAATTTTATCATCGGTTCATTTGAATAAATATTGTAGGAATATCCTGCAGTCACTGATAGTATTGAATGGCCCTCTTTTTTATTAAATGGAAAAGCAAAATCAAATCTTGGTTTTATGGTGCCCTGATTGGAGATTATTTTAATGCCAACATTTTCATTGTAAAAATCAGTATCGTTGACCCGAATATAAACGTCATTATTGTTAATATCTCCCATGGGCGCTTTTGCCCGGCCGAATTCTATTCCCAGAACGGGTCTGAATATAACTTTATTCTTGGCTCCCAGAGCGAGATTATATCCATAGGCCATGTGAAAGGCCAGGAAATTTACGGAGCCGGTGATCCCACTGCCACCCAATTCCAGGTGATAGCCTCGCAGATTACCAAACTGTGCTCCAAAATCAAACGATATTCCATATTCTTGTTCTTTAATGGTCTTTTCTCCCGAAAAGGAATCCATGCTCGGACTTTCATCCACGTAGTTCAATGCCATCAACGCGCTTTCTATGTTCGTTGATCTCGATCCGATGCCGATATAATAGCCAGAGTATTCATTAGGATCAGCTGGTGCCTCTGGTGGAGCTACACTGTTGGGGCTGGCCTGGGGTACGGATTCGTCAATGCCTAACATTGGGTTTTCGTATTTTCTGGCACCGTCCGTTCCAACAATGTATTGCACGTTTCCCAAGGGCTCTGTTTTTCTGGAAGAACTTCCGTACTGAAGATAGGACAAGTTCGATTCGTCGATGGTGTATTCCTTGACCGGAATGACTGTGCCATTATTAAGGTATACAGATTGCGAAACCTGCTCTACTTGAATGTCATCCCTTAATTTAAGGACAATTTCAACCCTTCTATTTAGCGATCTGTTTTCTGCAGACGTGTTGGGAACAAGGGGGTTGGATGCCCCAAAACCGTTATACCTGAGTCGATCCGGATCAATATCGTTTTGAATCAAATAATTATAGACGGACTCAGCTCTTTTTTTACTCAGTTCCACGTTATACTCCCCGTCTCCGACGTCATCTGTATAGCCCTCGATGGCAATCGCTATATTTTCTACCTCCTGTAAGCCCATCACCAGGGTATCAATTGACATTTTGGAGCGCTCGGTTAGCAGGTAATCGTTGGTTTCGTACTGTAAATGGGGTAAATTCAGGACTCTTCCTTCTATGGATTGGTTGGAATTAACCCAATGGTATAAGGTATCCATGCTTGATGTCATACTTTGGGCCTGCACCAAGTTCCCGTAAAGTATTCCCAGATTTAGGAAGATGGTCATGATGAATAAACGTTGTTGCGATTTCATATCCTTATGATTAGTTGATAGTAATTTTGCCAAGTGAATTTGGTTTAGCGATTAACGGTCCCTACTTTTAACAGATCCTGCATTCCCGAACTAGTAACCTGGAAAACCTGTTTAAGATCGAGGGAAGTAGTTTCAGCAGATCGATGGGCTGAACCGGTAAATCACTTCAAATTGCCACAGAAAAAGTAATTACACCTTCTTTGTTTCGTGAAGAGGTGTTTCGAATACGTGAAACTGCTTTTTATAGGAGCAAAGCATTCTGGGTGGGGATATTTCCTTGGAATTAATTGGTTATCAAAAAAACGGGAATGCATGGCAGTCATTAGAAAAAGTTAAATATCCTACCTTTTCAATGGTCATTCTTATAATGCTTAATATAGTCGATCGGATTCGAATTTCATCGAATGGATTCCGATGACAAATTGATTATGTAATTATAAACAATGGATTCAAAAAAATCATCTCGATTTTTTCGTTACAGAAAGGTAAGACCTGTAAGGTTGATATATTCGGTTTTACAAAATGCGCGCTCACCTCAAAATCATATGAATTCAGGCAAACAAAAAGAGGTCTCGAAACGAATCGAGACCTCTGAAAGAAATTAACTTTATAGTAGGAAATTTAATTCCCTCCGTCCCACCAGGTTCTGGTAATCCAACCATCGCCTCCCATTAGGGAAGTCGCATTTTCAAATAATTCCTGGTTGACGCCACTTTCCCCGGCTTGATAGGGCTGTTTACGAAAGATTTGTATGCAAAAAAAATTTCAATAAAATATTGGGTCCGTTAATTTGGAAAAACCATTTTGAAAAACAAATGTTTCTATTGGGAAAACTTGAAAATCACCACTGAATACAACAATTCACCAGCATTCGAACAATACTAAACAGGGGCAAAAATCTGAAGAATTAAATCCCATGGTTACTCACTGAATAAAGGTTTAAACTGCTTGGTATATAACAAATGTTACTATGGTTTTTAGAATTATTTTGTCTGTTACAAATTCAATTCAATACATAACCATCAACCTTTTGCGAATTCATTTTGGCTAACCAGCCCATTAACCATCTCCCTTTGAAATTCTCCCTTTAAAATCTGGTTTTCAAAACGATCCATTATGCCATTGATTGACAAATGATCTTCAGCATACCGGCGGGAATTTAAAGAAATTTCATTCCAATTTTGTTCAACTGCATTTTTAATCCCTTGATTAAGAGCTTCCTGGTCGTCCCGATCTATTATGATACCAATTTTAAAGTTATTGATGGTACGGTACAATTGGGAACACGGCATGGTCGTCACTAAGGGAACGCCCCCAACAGCCCATATACTGGTAAGCTTGGAAGGGAGCATCAAATCTGAAGTGCTGAACTTTTGGATTACTAAATGAACATCAGCCATATTTAAAATTTTAACAAACTTAAATAAGGGCTGAAGGGGTAGAAATTTTACATTTTCCAGCTTCAATTCAATTTTCAATTTCATTAGTTTATCCAAAAAGGGACCTGAACCACAAATTAAAAAATGAAGATTCTTTATGTGCTTTAAAGAATGACCGGTATTGATAATTTGGTCTAACCCTTGCTTTTCACCTATTGATCCTGAATACAAAACTATTTTGTCTTCCGCAGAATAGCCAAATTCTTGTTTAATTTTGTCCTTCTCTGATAAAGGTCTGAAAATCTCGGTATTAACCCAATTTGGGAATAGATAGATTGGTTTTTTTGATTTACGATTAATTCTTGCAATCATCGAAGGCGAAATTGAACTAACATAGTCCGCTTTATTTAAAATAAACCTTTCAACGGCCAAAAGCATTTTTATAAAAAAATCAGATTTAACCATATTCAGATCCCGAGCTGCTTCAATTTGTAAATCCTGAATATGATAGGAAAATTTTGCACCATGAATCTTTTGGACAAAAAAACCTAACAAGCCAAAATTAAAAGAAGGTGCAACTGCTATCACATGATCAAACCTTGATTGAAACATCAATGATATCAGTCTGAAAAATGACGAAATAAAAAAGGAAAAATCAAGGATTATTCTCTTTTTCCCGGTTGGTAGAGAAGGAACATACATCGGGCATCTGTAAATGGTAATATTACCTCCTGATGGAAAGGATTCCTTTTCCGTTTGGTACCAAAATCTTTGTTTTACATAAGGGGCCTGAACTTTCCAAAAAGGGTAATAAGGATAGGTCGTCACGACTGAACAGTCATACCCTTTGGCAGCTAACCACTGGATCATTTCTCCATTGTATTTACCAATACCAGTCGGTTCTGGAGAAAAATTATATCCAATCAGTAAAACCCTCTTCTGCATGACAATTAATTTAAACCATCCTTAATAAAACAAACAATTTGAATATATAAATTAAATAGTTTTTTATTAAAAAAATCTAATTAATCAGCTCTGGGAACAAGAATAAATTATTAAATCTTTTCTCCATTTTATCGATGTTCTAAAACCTAACATCATTTGGTTAACAATAAGCAATATAAGAAAAATTAAGATCTATCGTAATTTTTTAACGGTTTTTTTGCTTTTTAAATACAGGAAAAAGTATTCCACTACCCAAGCTTTAAACTTGACTCCTTAGGGGATTAAAATATACTTTTAATTATTTTTTGTCTAATTTTTATTGTAAA
>Ga0008836_100820_pt1 | contig 14732 bp, 12 predicted proteins | sample HotLakConsUCCR28_FD_62214 | JGI IMG/M metagenome (GOLD analysis project Ga0008836, IMG submission 62214) | Hypersaline microbial mat communities from Hot Lake, Washington, USA - Hot Lake Consortium UCC-R28 (Hybrid Assembly) ... | reverse complement strand
CCTTTCAAAGGAGAGGAACCAGAGTCTTGTCAAACCTCTCCTTGAGAAGGAGAGGTGCCGCAGGCGGTGAGGTTTCCCACATGCCAAAACTCCACTTCTGAATCTGGATGAGGTTTAAGTACACATCAGTTGTCTGTAATGACTTGCCAGCAATCTAGCTCCCTTTTCGGGTATGCCCAGAGGGCTTTAAGCCCCCAAATTTGGGGGACTTTGAACTTCGGTCTCCCCCCAGAATGGGGGGGACAAAGGGGGGCAAACGCAGCATTTTGCGGCAGTAACCGAGAGGTGTGTACTTAGTAGCCCGCAGGGAGAGAGACTTTGAACTCCGGCCCCTCTTCTCCCCTCGGGAGAAGGGGTTGGGGGATGAGGGCATCAAACTTGCAACAGTGGGATGCACCCGTGCAGCATTGGCCCGCACCTTTAAACTCAAATGTTACGACAAACTCAAATGTCACGCCTGATTTGGCTGATTTAAACCGCTTTGGTGGGGCCAAAACAGGTCATATTCAGGAGGAACGAATTCCCCCTTGACACCCGCTGGAGCACTTGTAAATACGATGTTTGCCAAGGTCATCGGCTAGCTGGTATCGGTTTTTGTAACCACACCCGATGGGAAAAACAAGACTCCTATTATCGAAAGTTGGAGGGATTTCAGTTTCCACAATTTTCTGAGCCCTCCAATTTACCCTTCACCGTTGTAATCGGAGGTGACTGAACTTGAAAAATATATTGCCATCCTGGTTTGGTCGGTCGTTAGCACTGACTGTATTGGTCGGGAGCAGTCTGGGGGCGATCGCCCTGCCCAGCGCCGCTCAGTCGCCGACCCGTTTGTCCTTTCCTGGGCCGGAGATCCCCATCGCGATGCAACCTGATTTGGAACAAACTACCTGGCAGTTGGTCAGCTATCGGAATGCTAACGGCGAAGCCGTAAACGCCTGGAACGAGCGCCCCGCCACGTTTCAATTTGAGGCTGGGCGGGTCACCGGGACCACCGGCTGCAACCGCTTCTTTAGCAGCTATACGCTGACGGGCGATCGCTTGACCCTGGCCCCTGGTGGCAGCACGCTGATGGCCTGTTTTCCGGAAGCGCTGGCCCAGCAAGAGGCCGCCATCTTGACGGGTATGGCAGCAGTGGAGAGCTACGATCTGGCCGCTGGTGAGTTGCGGTTATTAGACCGTGAGGGCAGTGTCGTATTGAGCCTTGCGCCCCAGGTGGCGGCGGCGCTGACCCACACCGAGTGGACCCTCACGGTCTACAACAACGGCCAGGGCGGTTTGGTGACGCCGCTCCTCGATACCACCATTACCGCCACCTTTGACGATGAGGGGCGGTTGTTTGGGTCGGCGGGGTGCAACACCTATCGGGCAGACTTTGAAAACACGGATGGCACCCTGAGCCTGGGGGCCGCCGCCAGCACTCGCCGCTTTTGTGCCGCCCCGGACGGCGTCATGCAGCAGGAGCAGGCTTTTCTCGCCGTGTTAGCCGAGGTCGCAAGCTACACCATCAGCGGCAATCAACTCACCCTGCAATCGGCTGACGGCACGACATTGGCCCAGTTTTCAAGTTAGAGCAGGGACGCGGGGCGATCGCCCTCCCCTCCTGAACGGCCCGCTGAGCGGCGGACAGCGGTTTGCTCGTCCGGTAACCGACAGATCTATGACAAGTCGTTAGCGTTTGTTACACAATGATAACGACGTCTGTCGGGTAGACTTTACCCCACGACAACCATCACGTTGACGTAAGTCTTGAGGAGAGTTTCTGCGTTGTTGCCCAGCCAAAGCCCAAGTACCTTAACCCCTGCCGCTGATCAGTCCGCCATGGTGCCTCCGGCGTCATCCCTGGAGGCTCGCTCAGAGACCTCGACTGCGCCCCTGAGCGAGTTTGTTAATCGGCACATTGGGCCGCGCCCCGAGGGCATTCAAGCGATGCTGGAGGCGCTCGGCTACGCCTCGTTGGATGACCTGATGACCGCCACTATTCCGGCAGGCATTCGATTCAAGCGAGACTTGGCGTTGGCGGCGGGGTTGTCAGAATCTGCCGCTCTGGAGAAACTTCGGGCGATCGCCGCCCAAAACCAAGTCTGGCGCTCTTATCTGGGGCTGGGCTACGCCAACACCATCACCCCCCCGGTAATTCAGCGCAATATCCTCGAAAATCCGGGCTGGTACACCCAATACACCCCTTACCAGCCCGAGATTGCCCAGGGGCGTCTGGAAGCCCTGCTGAACTTTCAGACCATGGTCACCGACCTCACAGGGCTGGAAATCGCCAACGCCTCCTTGCTGGACGAAGGTACCGCTGCCGCCGAGGCCATGACCCTCAGCTTCAACGTGCGCCAACAGAAGTCGGTCAAAACCTTTTGGGTCGCGGCGGACTGCCATCCCCAAACCATCGCTGTGGTGAAAACCCGCGCCTTGCCGTTGGGCATTGATGTGCAGGTCGGCGATCCCCGTGAGTGTGACTTTGCCACCCCGATTTTCGGCGCACTCCTCTCCTATCCGGCAACGGATGGCGCAGTTTACGACTACAGCGACTTGATTCAGCGAGTCCACGAGCAGCGAGCCCTGGTGACGGTGGTTGCCGATTTGCTCAGTCTCACGTTGCTGAAGTCACCGGGCGAAATGGGCGCTGACATAGCGGTGGGCAACACTCAGCGGTTTGGGGTGCCGTTGGGCTACGGTGGCCCCCATGCCGCCTACTTTGCCACCCGCCATCAATACGCCCGCAAGTTGCCGGGGCGCTTGGTCGGCGTGTCAAAAGACCAGTACGACAAACCGGCCCTGCGGCTAGCGCTGCAAACTCGCGAACAGCACATTCGGCGCGACGCGGCTACCAGTAATATTTGCACCGCCCAGGTTCTCCTGGCGGTGATCGCGGGTATGTATGCCGTCTATCACGGTCCCGAGGGGCTGCGGGCGATCGCCACGCGCCTCCACCAGCACACTGTGACCCTGGCCACGGCCCTCCAGCAAGCCGGGTTTACGCTGGGCAGTGAGCCCTATTTCGACACTTTGCGGGTCACGGTGGGCGATCGCCAGGCCGAGATCCGGGCGCGGGCTGCCCAGCAGCGCATCAACCTCCGCTGTCTGGATGCTCAAACCCTGGTGGTCGCCCTCGACGAAACCACCACCAAAGCCGATGTGCTGGATCTGATTGAAGTGTTTACGGCACAGACGACGGTGCCAGCGGCGGCTCCCTCTCCCCTGCAAAATCATCCGTTGCGCCGCACCAGCGACTTCCTCACCCATCCCGTATTCAACACCTACCACTCCGAAACAGAGATGCTGCGGTACATGCACCGATTGCAGTCGCGGGATCTGTCGTTGACGGCGGCGATGATTCCCCTCGGGTCTTGCACCATGAAGCTCAATGCCACTGCGGAAATGGTGCCCATTACCTGGCCGGAGTTCGGTCAGATCCACCCCTTTGCCCCCCTCGAACAAACCCAGGGCTATCGCCAGCTATTTCACGATTTGGAGGACTGGTTGAGCGAGATCACGGGGTTTGCGGGCGTTTCCCTACAGCCTAATGCGGGGGCGCAGGGCGAGTATGCGGGCCTGCTGGTGATTCGGGAATATCATCGCCAGCGGGGAGACGGCGATCGCACCGCCTGCCTGATCCCCGAATCGGCCCACGGCACCAATCCTGCCAGTGCGGTGATGGCCGGCATGAACGTCGTCGGCGTTAAGTGTGACGACCAGGGCAACATCGACATTGATGATCTGCGCGCCAAAGCAACCAAACACAGTGCTCAACTGGCGGCGCTGATGGTGACCTATCCCTCGACCCATGGTGTCTTTGAGGAAGGGATTCGCGAAATTTGCGATATCGTACACGCCCATGGCGGTCAGGTGTATATGGATGGGGCCAACATGAATGCCCAAGTGGGGCTTTGCCGCCCAGCGGACTTTGGGGCGGATGTCTGCCACTTAAACTTGCACAAAACCTTCTGCATTCCCCACGGTGGAGGGGGTCCCGGCGTTGGCCCAATCGGTGTGCAGGCACATCTGGTGCCCTTCCTGCCCGGACACAGCCTCGTACAAACCGTTGGCGGTGAACAAGCGATCGGGGCGGTCACCTCGGCTCCCTGGGGCAGCGCCAGCATTCTCCCCATCTCCTGGATGTACATTGTCATGATGGGGGCAGCGGGCCTCAAGCGGGCGACCGCAGTGGCGATTCTCAACGCCAACTACATCGCCCAGCGCTTGGCCGGTCACTATGACATCCTTTACACCGGCCAGCATGACCTGGTGGCGCACGAATGCATTGTCGATTTGCGCCCCTTTCGTAAGTCCGCTGGGGTCACGGTGGAAGATGTGGCTAAGCGCCTGATCGACTATGGCTTCCATCCCCCCACAATGTCCTGGCCGGTGGCAGGTACGCTCATGATCGAGCCGACTGAGAGCGAGTCGAAGGCGGAACTCGATCGCTTCTGTGAGGCGATGATTGCGATTCGGGCAGAGATTGAGGCGATCGCGACGGGGCAAATGGACGCTGACCACAATCCGCTCAAGCGGGCTCCCCACACAGCCGAAGATCTCGTCTCTGAGTGGCAGCGACCCTACGATCGCCGGCAAGCGGTCTTTCCGACCCCGTGGACCCAAGCCAATAAGTTCTGGCCAGCCGTCAATCGCATTGACCAGGCTTATGGCGATCGCAACTTGATGTGCGCCTGTCTGCCCATGTCTGCCTACGACGAGTGATCACTCTCCGGGGCTCAAGCCACCTGCGCTTTCAAAAAAGCGGCTTGGGCTCAGGAAGAGCCTGGAAAACTTAGCATAAATTGCTGGTAATTACTGAAGCGTTAATGGCTTCACAAAAAGATCTGTAAGCTTTACTGAAGGATGGGGCAAGCGGTCTCTGTAATTTTGCGGAGCTGTGAGCAGTTCCTACCGTCAGAGATAAAGCTTGGTCATCAATTTTTGCCGCCGCTTGCTATTGGCAAAATCCTTAATAATGCCTAAAACCGTTAAATTACATAGGCTTTAGGCGATGGGAGACAGCTGGCTTGAAGAATTTAACCGAGTCGATGACTGGACAGGCGATGCATCACAAACCGGTCTAGAGCGGAATTTTGCCTCGTCTTTATAGACAAAAATAAATTGCCCCCCACGGCTCAAAAGCGCCCTTCAAGAATGTGATGTTGACTGTTTCAGTTGCTTGGATTCTTTACTGAACTTTCAAGCAGGCCGAGTGCAAGCACCGAGCAAAGTGCAGTTCAATCACTCTACAGTTGAGAGGGCTGGAGAAAACTTGATGCTTCTACCCCTGGTGAGGTCACCAGTTGCAATTTTACGACTCACGGTTTCAGGCAACCCTAAAATGAACCGCTCCACCCATGATTCAACTAAAGCTCTGATCCCTCAGTCAGACGAAGCTGCGATCAGAGTCCTGGGCGAAACGGGACAGACCGTCGTGTATATCTTTCCCGATGGGCGGGGCATGGCAGAGCGTGAACAACCTGACTTTGACGCGATCGCAGCCGCGAATCCAGCCGCGATTTGCGCCGAGACTCAGCTATTAGATGAACTCGTGGCGACAGGCAAAATGAGCGCCGCCCAGAAAACCGTGGTGATGCATGATCAACAAACGACGGGGATGTCGATCGCGGAGATTTTGACTGCTCGCGGTTGGATGTGAGGTGGTTGAGACCCATCGAGTGGCCTTGAGATGTCGGTAGAGAGCCTTCGCTCCAGAACCGAACAGAGGATTTTGGGGGGCGATCGCAGGCACAACCTGTCGGCATTCCGTATTTTGGTAGCGCTCCTGGGGACTGGAGCGATCGCCACCCATCCACCCATCCACCCAAACTCCCGGTTGCCTGCCGCTCCCCCAGAAACAGCCTGAATTTCGCCCTCTCTTAATCGGTCTGCGGTTTAATAAAACAGCAGACATGAGGACCCGCGATATGGATCTGGCGCAACTCAACCAGGCATACGGCCTGGATGGGCAAATTTCCTTTGGAGCAGGCAAAGGTGGTTTTCCGGATATTGAGGTGACCAATGACCAAGCAACCGCACTGATTTCGCTCTACGGCGGCCAGGTGCTCTCGTTTCAGCCCTGCGGAGTGGCCGCTGATCTACTGTTTGTGAGCGAAACCGCCTACTATCAGCCCGGCAAAGCCATTAAAGGGGGAGTGCCGGTTTGCTGGCCCTGGTTTGGCCCTGACCCAGAAGGCAAAGGCCGTCCGAGTCATGGGTTTGTCCGCAATCGGCTCTGGCAGGTCCAGTCGACTCAGGGGTTGCCGGGTGGGGCGACGCAGGTGGTGTTGGGCTTGAGCGACACAGACGAGACCCGTGAGCTGTGGCCCCATGCGTTTGAGTTAGCGCTGGAGATTACCGTGGGCCGCACGCTACAGCTCATGTTGAGCAGCCGGAATGTGGGCGATCGCCCTTTTGACATTACCCAAGCCCTGCACACCTATTTCACCGTGGGCGATATTGCCCAAACCACCGTGCAAGGACTGGATGGCACCACTTACATCGATAAGGTAGATGGTCAAAAAGTGAAGCCGCAGTCGGGGCCGATCGCGATCGCCGGGGAGGTCGATCGCATTTATCAGGGCGTTCCCAGTGAGTTGATGATTGTCGATGGGGCAAGCGATCGGCGGATTCGCATCACCTCGACGGGCAATCAGACGGCAGTCGTTTGGAATCCGTGGGTGGAAATTTCTAAGCAGTCGGGCGATCTCACAGACGATGCCTATCAGCAGTTTGTCTGTGTGGAGACGACTAACGCGGCGGATGATGTGGTGACGGTGGCCCCGCAGTCGGAATATCGGCTGGCGGTGACCTACGACATCTTGACGGCAGCCCCCCTCACTTGAACGAGTGAGTAAGCAACCTCAAGCCATCAAGATCGAGGCCCCCCTGGCAAGGCATAGACCTTTGGGGCGAGGGGAATGCCCGGTAGGACAGGTAGCCGCACTACCCCCTTGCGATCGCCGCTAGTGGGTAATTGACGCCGCCCTCTACCAGCCAGCGAGATCACAGGGGCTCGTAGGTGCGGCGATCGCCGAGACGATACATGCGGGTGCCTTGATGGGGGTAATCCACGACGTCGTAATCGAGGTCATAACCACCCACTAAGTAGATTAGATCCGCCTCAAAGGGATTGTGCATCGCATGGGCTGGACTGTCGGGCCGAAAGCCCATAAAATCCCCAGCCTGCACTTCGAAAGTCTCATCATCAATGGTGGCCATCCCCCGCCCCGAGAGAATGTAGATAAACTCCTCTTCGCCCCGGTGGCGATGGTATGCGGTGGAGTCATGTCCCGGTTCGACGCGGACCCAATGCACCCCCAAATGCAGGCACCCGGTGGCGGCGGCTAGCGATCGCATATGGCGGACAGCATTGCCATTGAGCGGATGCACATACACTTGCTCGGGCATCGCGGCGATCGCCTCTGCCGTGATGAGCGGATGGGGGAGATTGTGAGCGTTGGGATCAGTCATCAGCCGCGAGATTCAGAACAGGTTAGGTCAAGGCTTGGACGGTTGCCCAGCGTTGGGAGCAGGCCATCGGGAAGCTAGCCGCGATCGCCGGGGGGCTCCGGACGGCTCAAGGGTAGGGGGCGATAACGGTTGGCGTTGCCCAGGTGAAAGCAGTAGGTAATGTTGCCATCATCGTCGACTTTAAACGTGGCGTTGTATTCAAGGCTGCGATCGCGGAGATAAGCATTGGCGACATCCCCATCCACTTGAGCCGCCATCGCAAACTGCAACGGGGTGACCTGACCGCGTCCCGCTTTCACCGTCCGAAAAAACGTCTGCCGCAGGTGTTGGGCGGCTTGCTCGCGGCGCTGGCGACGCCTCTCCCACAGTAGCCAACTGCCGCCCGTGGTCGCAGGCACTCCGAGCAGCAACCCAGCAGTAATGGTTTCTCGTTTGTCGAGCAGCCGGGGGTCGCGATTGAGACTGGTTTCGAGCGCCCGGCCCAAACACCAAAATCCCAGCAACAGCAGCAATCCGGCTCCAATGGATTTGACTTTGTTCATAGCGATCGCGGGGGCAACCTCAGACATCGATAGCGGCGACTCGCATCAGGTTTTGCCCACAGTACATCAAGTTTCCCATATCGTCACATCCTAATAGGGGGTCGGCAGATCAGCTTGCAACTGCTCCACCAGTGACTCCTGCGGATGAATGGTGAGGATCGGCTGCAAAACGGAGGCCATTGAGCCCGTCTGGCTTTGCCACTGCACCCACAAACTGCCAGGCGGCAAGGCCGGGGGGGTAACCGCGTTCGCCCCTAGCCAGATCAGCGATTGGGTCGGCAGTCGGTGGGTCGTGTCAGCGGGGCCGGGCATGACGGCGGCTAAGGCCGACAAAACGGTGTGTTTGTTTTGTAAGAGTCCGGTGTGAGGCAACCACAATACGGCGGATAGCTGTTTTCGCAGACTGTAAATGTAGAGACTGGCGGCCGTGGTTACGGCTGATTCAAAAGCGTCCTCCGTCCAGCGATCGCGGGTATCTAGCCCGATGATGACCTGATTATCAGCGGTTTGTTCTTCCAGCTCCCGCACGCGCAAGTCGCCATGGCGAGCACTGGTGCGCCAGTGAATCAGGCGCGTCGGATCCCCCCAGCGATAGGGCCGCACCGCCCGCGTCAGCCCCTGACTAGAATATTGTGCCTGCTGCGATAATTGCCAGCGCGACCCCATCGCCATGCCCATCTGGTCAATCAGGGGACAGCGACTCAGGGGCAAAATCTCGGGATAGACCGTGGCATGAATGGCCGCCTGACGAGGCCGCTGACACCAAAACAGGCCAAACGGAGCAGCGGTGCGCAGCGTCACCGTATCCCAGTGGTAAATGCCGCGTCGGGTAGGCCGACAGGTATACACCCAGGTATGTTGTTGATGCGGAGCTAACGTCGCGATCGCGGTGGTCGGGGCCTCCCCCAATGCAGTGGGCACCTGATCTTGCAGTTGCAGCAGCACTTTTGGGCGGGCGGTCGAATTTTCCAGCACAATTTCGGCGGCGAGCGGCTCGCCCACACTGACCGGACGAATGGGCTGCCGGTGAATCTGCAAGCCTGACAGACTCCGGGGCGAGGTCCAAACGTTGATCAGCGCGATCGCCATCATGACCCCGCTGATGGCATAGAGCCACCCCGCCATGCTGTTAACCGCCGCCCCAAAAAAGGCGATCGCCAACCCCAGCAACACGCCCCCCGCATAGGCCGGAGCCACCCAATGCCGTTCCAGCCAAGTTAATAACCGTTGCCACAATCTAGCCATGGATGCGTTTCTCCAACCTGCTACCAAGATGGCACAGTCCAGGAGACAGGAGACAGGAGGCAGGAGACTCCCTCACCGACTCCACCTACCCAGCCACCCTCACACCCAGCCACCCTCACACCCTCACACCCAACCACCCTCACACCCTCCCCACCTCAATCCGCTGTCCATCTTGATTTAACGATCGCGACAGGGCGACCAATATCCTGACGAGGTCGGTGCCGACTTGCCCGGAGGAGAGCGGGGAGTCCTGCTGCTGGGTAACGCAGTCGATGAAGTGTTGGCAGACTTGTTTGAGGGGTTCGCCAGGGGGAATGGCGATGACTTCGCGATCGAGGCTGGTGGGGACAAAGTATATGCCCTCAGGCTCAAACTTGCCTCGCTGCAGGACTAAGGGCGTGTCGGCCTGCATTTCGTCAAAAATTAGGGTGCCGCGATCGCCCACCACCCCTAACCGCCGCTGTTTGTCGGGGTTGGTCCAACTGACATGGATCGTCGCCTGAAAGCCGCTGGGATACCACAGCCGCAACCAGGCGACATCGGCCAGACCGTGGGGAAAGTGGGGGGCGGCGGAGCGATCGCTTTGGAGCCAGATTTGGCCGTGGGCGGCGACGGCGATGGGCATTTCCCCCAGCCAGTGGTTGAAGATGGCAATGTCGTGGATAGACAAATCCCACAGGGCATCGACATCGGGGCGCACGGGGCCGAGGTTGGTGCGGGTGGCGTAGCCGTAACGCAGGGTGCCCAGCGGTTGCTCGGCAAGGACGGTCTGCCCACGTTGCACCACAGGATGAAATAGATAGGTGTGGTCGATGATCAGTTGTACCCCCTGGTCGGCAGCGAGGGCGCAGAGTTCTTCGCATTCGGGGACGGTCAGCGTGAGGGGCTTTTCGGCGAGGACGTGTTTGTGGTTTTGGAGGGCGGTTTTGATCAGGTTGTAGTGGGTGGCGGCGGGGGTGGCGATCGCGACAGCATCCACCTGGGGATCGGCCAGCACGGTCTCGGCCTCGGCGGTGAGGGCGATCGCGGGCGAGAGGCCAAACTGGTTGCGGATGAGGTCGTGCTGTTCACGGCGGGGTTCGACCACCGCCACCACCTCGACAGACGCCAAGGCCAGGAAATTTCTCAGCAGATGGTGACCCCAGCGCCCTACGCCAAATTGGGCCAGTCGGATGCGATCGCTTGTCATAAATGGCTCCTGTTGTTCGAGCGGTTCACGATGCGGAGATGCGGTTGGCGGTGCCGTGCTGTTTTCAACATGCCCGTCCCGGTGGCGGGAGTCGCGATCGCGGCGGGAATTGGGGGCCGTTCGATCCCAGGGGTGCGGTCAGCATGGCCTGCCGACTGGGGCCGATAAGTTGTATCATTCACACCCATACGGAATTCTCTCCAATCCGTAGCGTTTATGCGGGGCGATCGCCGTCGCCGCCGGTGAGCAACTGCGCGATCGGCCCCGACGTTGGCAACATTCTGATTTCTGATTAAGGAGCAACTTCTATGTGTGGCATTGTTGGTTACATCGGCACGCGCCCCGCTAGCGACATTTTGATGGAAGGGCTCCAAAAGTTGGAGTATCGCGGCTACGACTCGGCAGGCTTAGCCACGGTGCTGGAGGGCGAACTGACCTGTGTGCGGGCGAAGGGCAAGCTCCAAAACTTGGCAGATAAGCTGGTGGGTCTGGAAAATCCGGCCCGGCTGGGGATTGGTCACACCCGCTGGGCCACCCACGGCAAACCCGAGGAGCACAACGCCCATCCCCACACGGATACCTATCGCCGCATCGCCGTGGTGCAAAACGGCATTGTCGAAAACTACCGCGAGCTGCGGGAAATGCTGAAGGCCAAAGGTCACGAGTTTCGCTCGGACACCGATACCGAGGTGATTCCCCATCTGATCTGCGAAAACCTGAAGCAGCTCTCGGCGGCGAATTCCATTGATGAAAATCCGTTTTTTGAAGCAGTGCGCATTACTGTGAATCAGTTGGATGGGGCGTTTGCGCTGGCGGTGATCAATGCGGACTATCCCGATGACTTGATTGTGGTGCGGCAGCAAGCGCCGCTGATCATTGGCTTTGGGCAGGGGGAGTTTTTCTGCGCGTCGGATACCCCCGCGATCGTGCCCCACACTCGCGCGGTGCTGCCGTTGGAAAATGGCGAACTGGCGAAGCTGACGCCGCTGGGGGTGGAGGTCTACACCTTTGCGGGCGATCGCCTCAAAAAGCGTCCCTTTTCCCTCAATTGGAACCCCATCATGGTGGAAAAGCAGGGCTTCAAACACTTCATGCTCAAAGAAATCTATGAGCAGCCGGGGGTAGTGCGGACCTGTGTGGAAACTTATCTAGACACGACCTGGACGAGCGATCGCGGCACGAACCCGGTGACGCTGGGCCTCGCCACTGACCTATTCACCGATTTAGAACATGTGCAAATCGTCGCCTGCGGCACCAGTTGGCACGCCAGCCTGGTGGGCAAATACCTGATTGAGCAACTAGCGGGCATTCCAACGATGGTGCAGTACGCCTCAGAGTTTCGCTATTCGCCATCGCCGCTGACCCGCCATACCCTGACCATTGGCGTCACTCAGTCCGGCGAAACCGCCGACACCCTCGCCGCGTTGGAAATGGAGCAAAAGCGCCGCCAAGCGGCCAACGACCCGGTGCTGGCTCCGCGCATGTTGGGCATTACCAACCGGCCCGAAAGTTCCCTATCGCGACTGGTGCCCCACATCATTGACACCCACGCGGGCATCGAGATTGGGGTGGCGGCGACCAAAACCTTCATCGCCCAGGTGATGGCGTTTTACTTTCTCGCGTTGGATCTGGCCTATCGCCGCCACACCCTGAAGCTGGAGCGCATTGAGCAAATTATCGAAGACTTGCGGCAGATGCCGGGGCAGATTGAGGCGGTGCTGGAAAGCCAGGAGCGCTACATCGAGGAGTTGGCCCATGAGTTTAATGAAACTCAGGATTTTATCTTCCTGGGGCGGGGCATCAATTTTCCCATTGCGCTAGAAGGGGCGCTGAAGCTGAAGGAGATCAGCTATATCCACGCGGAGGGCTACCCCGCTGGGGAAATGAAGCATGGCCCGATCGCCCTGCTGGATGCCAAGGTGCCGGTGGTGGCGATCGCCATGCCGGGTACCGTTTACGACAAGGTGCTGTCGAATGCCCAGGAAGCCAAGGCCCGTGACGCTCGACTGATTGGCGTGGTGCCGCTGAACGATGAGGATGCGGAGGAAACCTTTGACTCTCTGCTGCCGGTGCCGGTGGTGGATGAGCTGCTGTCGCCGATTCTCACGGTGATTCCCCTGCAACTGCTGGCCTATCACATCGCGGCCCGGCGCGGCCTGGATGTGGATCAGCCCCGCAACCTGGCGAAGAGCGTCACAGTAGAATAGAGACCTCAATGCCTGTTTAGCTTGTTGTAGACGCATAAAAAAGTCAAACACTGAATAAAAAAGTCAAACACCGAGCAAAAAAGATAGACACTCGGATGCCAGAAACGCAGTTGAGCGTAGGTAAGACGCTCAACTGCCCTAAACAGGGTGACATCCAAGGGAAAGTTGCCGGTCAGCATTAACATGCCGATGTTGCAGCGCTTTTGATTTTTGCAATAGTTCGCACGGTCTGTGTCAGCTCCGCCACCAGCTTGATTGTCTGTAGGTCAATCTCTTCATTTTGCTCCTTGAGCAACCCAGGCAGAGTCTCTGAGCGTTGGAAAGTAGCTTGAATTGTTGATACTCTTTGAGAGCCAAGAATAAATATTAAATTGTGGGTCTGTTTGCACTAGCTCTGCATAGGATTTGTGGCAATGCGATGCTGACCTAACGATGTATCACGCTTCCGTTGGCAATCTAGAGCATGTGAGTTGCTCAGAGAGGACAGTTGCCGAGCAAACAGCTCGAGTAGCAAGTCCAATAGTCGAGTTGAGTTTCAAGGTCCATGGCAAGGCTATCCCTATAGACCATGGCTATGGCCTGTACTCTGCAATATCTCATAAGTTCTCGCAGGTACATGCGATCGCCCAGGGATTGTCTGTTCAGAATATCAACGGTTTCATCGATGCTCACCAGAGCGTTATTCGTATCAATGAAACATCGCAGCTAAAGATTCGGACTGAAACTCAGCAAATTCCACTTATTTATCCTCTGGCAAATAAACAGCTTTACATTGGGAAGCATGAAATTCGCTTAGGTATTCCAGAAATTAGTTTTATAATCCCTTTCCCAAATCTTCATTCAAGAATCACAGTGATTAAGGGGCACCGAGAACCAGAAGGATTTTTACAGGCAGCACAAAGACAGGTAGACAAACTTGAGATCTCAGGAGAGCTGAGACTAGCTGCAAAAACTGATGGCTCTCCAAAGCGTAAGACGATAAAGATTAAGCGGCATACTGTTGTCGGATTTGGATTGGAAATTTTGAATTTAAGCGATGACGATTCATTGATACTTCAAAGCTTTGGCGTCGGGGGAAAACACAAGATGGGCTGCGGCATCTTTGTGCCTACTTTTAGGAGCGCCTATGGCCCAAATAGCTAAACATCAGCTTGCAAGCAGCAGACAAAGAGAAATTCAGTTTAGCCTTAGTGCTACTGAAATGACAGTAATGCATCGAATGGGAGTAGCTGGCCTATGGATGACTCTTAAACAATTAGAGGTCACCCATCCAAATTCAAGTCAAAGGGCTGGAAATTTGACTTGGAGCTTATCGCCTCAAAGCATTCATGTTCGCTGGCAAGGATCTGACTATAACGCTCTTGACTGGTTATTTAAACAAGCATTTCAAGTAGATGATCATGGCTTAATTTCATTGCTTGGGTTGAATCCGACAAGCTTGAGCTTTCAGACTAAATTGCTGACTCATTATTACCTGCTAAACACTTTTCTGCAGCACAATAAGTTTTCCCAAAAAGGAAATAAGCATACTGAGAAGATTACATTGGGAGATCGCTCCCTACTTCTTCGATATTCAGAGGTCAGTCGCTATGCTCATCAATCGTTCGCGACTCATCTGTGTGATGAGAGTGGCCACCTGGCTAACGAACATATACCTATCTCAGGCTGGTTGTATCCAGGTGCTGTAGTGCGGCATGCGTGTTTTGGAGATAAGACAAAATTTGAAGAATCCCCTGAGCTTGCTTTTGCTTTGCTCTTTGCACCTGTAGCGTGCAGATTCTATTTACTCTTGCCAAATCTTAAGCGGAATACTGAACAATTCGCCGTGGTGACTCCTCAAATAAAAAACTTAGAAAATTTTGCTCAAGCTCGCTGGAATCATAATGCTGCTGCTGAAAGTTTTTGTGCTCAGAGTGGAGAAGAAGCAGGGCTGAAATGCTTGGCGGACTTAGCTTTATGTCAACCGCTAGAACAGGCGTTGCTGCATAAACATTATGAGTTAGATGCGATAAAAAGGAAGTGTGCACTCCTTACTTGCTACTTACGATGACGACTGAGGCGACTAAATCCCAATACCGAATTCGCAATTGGCGA
>Ga0008836_100819_pt1 | contig 14755 bp, 17 predicted proteins | sample HotLakConsUCCR28_FD_62214 | JGI IMG/M metagenome (GOLD analysis project Ga0008836, IMG submission 62214) | Hypersaline microbial mat communities from Hot Lake, Washington, USA - Hot Lake Consortium UCC-R28 (Hybrid Assembly) ... | reverse complement strand
TCGATGCCCTTCCAGCCCGCGATCGAGGAGCCGTCGAACATGAAGCCTTCGTCAAGGAAATCCTCGTCGACGAGATCGGCCATCACCGTCACGTGCTGCAGCTTGCCGCGCGGATCGGTGAAGCGGATGTCGACGTATTCCGCGCCTTCGTCCTTCATCAGTTTCAGGAATGCTTCTTTGCTCATGGTGACCTTCCCTTGACGTAGTGGTCCTTTGATCCGGTCCGCGAGACGCGCGGCCCGGTGAATTCAATCGACGGATCAGAGCGCGTCTTCGCCCGATTCCCCGGTGCGGATGCGGATCGCCTGGCTGATGTCGGACACGAAGATCTTGCCATCGCCGATCTTGTCGGTCTTGGCGGCATCTATGATCGCCTCGATCGCGGCATCGGCCAGGTCATCGGACAGGACGACCTCGATCTTTACCTTGGGCAGGAAATCCACGACGTATTCGGCGCCGCGGTAAAGCTCGGTATGGCCTTTCTGGCGGCCGAACCCCTTCACCTCGGTGACGCTGAGGCCCTGGATGCCGATCTCCTGAAGGGCTTCCTTCACCTCGTCGAGCTTGAAGGGTTTGATGATCGCTTCGATCTTTTTCATCGCTACCGCGGCCTCCTCGCCAGTCTTCGCGGACCCCTGACAGCACTTTGTGCGGGGGGCGTCCATGCGCTACGGTTGCGGGCACCGGCGATCCCGGGGATTCCGGCATACGGTGATCGCAAAACAGGCAAAGCGCCCAAAAAATGATCAAAAGTGAATCCGACTGTTCCGCAGAGCTTCTGACCGCCGCCCAGATGCGTGCGGTCGAGCAGGCGGCCATCGCGCAGGGCGCCACGACCGGGCTGGACCTGATGGAGCGCGCGGGCGCCGCGGTGGTGGCGGCCGCGCTGGCCGAGCGCCCGGCCCTGTCCGAGGGTGCTCATGCCGCGCTGGTGCTGTGCGGGCCGGGCAATAACGGCGGTGACGGCTTTGTCATCGCCCGGCTTCTGGCGGCCCGCGGCTGGTCGGTGGCGCTGCATCTGCTGGGCGATCCCGCGCGCCTGCCGCCCGACGCGCGCGCCAATCACGAAAGCTGGGCAAGGATCGGACCGGTGCAGCCCATGGCAGCGGTCGAGGCCGCGCCAGACGGCGCACCGCCCGCGTTGATCGTCGATGCGATTTTCGGAATCGGCATCGGTCGGCCCCTGTCGGCCGAGTTGGAGCGGCACTTCGATGCGATCCGCGGCTGGCAGGGCGGGGCCCTGACCGTGGCGGTCGATGTGCCCTCGGGCCTCTGTGCCGATAGCGGTCGCCTGCTTGGTCGCCCGCTGGCCGCCGATCTGACGGTCAGCTTTCACCGCGCCAAGCCGGGGCATGTGCTTGACCGCGGGCCGGACGTCTGCGGTCGCCTCGTGATGGCCGATATAGGCCTGTCCGATACGCCGGTGCCCGGGGCGGCGAGGCGGGTCGACGCCCGCGCCGCGCGGGGGGTGGCCAAGGCGGGCGGGCACAAGTTCACCCACGGTCACGCGCTCGTGGTGGCGGGCGGGCTGGGCCGCACCGGGGCCGCGCGGTTGGCCGCGCGCGCGGCGCTGCGGGTGGGCGCGGGGCTGGTGACCGTGGCCGCGCCGGCAGAGGCCATGCCGGAATGCGCGGCGCAGCTGACCGCGATCATGCTCAGGCAGGTCGACGCCTCGGGCGCGCTGGCCGACATGCTCGGCGATGCGCGGATCAAGGCGATCTGCATCGGCCCCGGCCTTGCCGCGGGGGCCGGACCGCAGGCGCGCGAACGGGACATGGTGCTGACCGCGCTCGGGATGGTGGACGCCGCCGAGGGGCGGGGGATCGTGCTTGACGCCGATGCGCTGACGCTCTTCTCGGGCCAGCCCGCGCTGCGCGACGAGCTGTTCGCCCGGACGCGGGCGGCCGGGGCCTGTGTGATGACGCCCCATGACGGCGAATTCGCGCGCCTGTTCCCAGACCTGGCCGAGCGGTTGCAGGATCGGCCCGTGGCCGGCCCCGCCTATTCCCGCCTCGATGCGGTGCGTGCCGCGGCCGCGCGGGCTGGCTGCGTGGTGCTGCTCAAGGGCCCCGACACTGTCATTGCCGCACCCGATGGCCGGGCGGCGGTGCATGCGGCCCTGCGCGAGCGGGCCGCGCCCTGGCTGGCGACCGCCGGAGCCGGTGACGTGCTGGCGGGGCTGATCACCGGGCTGATCGCGCGGGGGCAGGGGCCACATGGCGCGGCCTGCAGCGCGGCGTGGCTGCATGTGGAAGCGGCGCGCGCCTTCGGCCCCGGCCTCATCGCCGAGGATCTGCCCGAGGCGTTGCCGGACGTGCTGCGCGGGATCGGCGCCTGACGCCTCAGGCCGGAACCGTCAGCGGATCGGCCGAGGCCAGTTCCAGACCGTCGGCATACAGGATCTCGGGCCGGCCGAAGCGCAACGCGAAGCAGGTCACCTCGCAATCCAGTTGCCCATGGCGGACATATTCTCCATCGGCAAGCTGGCCCGCGGGCACACAGGCCTGTGCCTGCCCGTAAAGCGCCTTGGCGCGCCAGTCGCGGATCAGGACGCGCTGTGCCGCAGGCAGCCAGACGTCGCGGTCCGGGCGGCCGCCGAAGGCGTTGCGCGTCACCTCGACGATGGGGGTGCCCGCGGGCATCACGACGCGGTCGATCGCCACGAGGGCGCGCGCCCCGTGGCGCGTGATCACCTTGTCGCCGGGGTAGAGATGCTCGACCGGAAGGGTGCCGTCGAGGGTCAGGATCATGCTTGCTGGGGCCAGCGCCGCCGGCCCGTCGGGCGGCCTCACGTCATCCACGCGCAGCGCAGCCGCGATCGGGGTCATGTCTGTCATGTCGAAACCTGCTCGGTTCTCGGCGCTTTGCGCCGTTTTTGATTGTGGAAAAATCGTAGCCGCCCGGTGACCGTTTGCACAGGGAAATTCCACGACGGGCGATGAGGTTCAGGGCAAGTGTTGCAACGGGGCAGGGGTCTCATGCCGCCCATCCTGCGCCAAAGCAGGTTGAGATCCGGTTAAGGGCCGACCCGTTTTTGCCCCTCGCCCCGCCAGTCGCTCTCTGCTAAACGCCGCAGCGTTGCGGGTGTGGCGGAACTGGTAGACGCACCAGATTTAGGTTCTGGCGCCGCAAGGCGTGGGGGTTCGAGTCCCTTCACCCGCACCACCTTGTTTTTCGAGGTTTTGGGCTGCGAGACCAATCCGTTGTGAAAGGCGATTCACCAAGGTTTCGCACATAGTTTCGCAGTTTCTCGTTCTGGTCTTGTTCTGTTCTCACCGGTCACGGCGCTGCTGCGCGCGCTTCGATGCCGCCGTCTGGTTGGCCTGCTTGCGGTATTTCCGGACCATCTCGAGCGACTTGTGGCCGGTCACGGCCTGGATTTCCGTGTCGCTGCATCCGGCCTCTGCCAGCAGTCGGGCGGCGGTATAGCGCCAGCCATGCGGCACCAGCCGATCTTTCCCGTGCATCAGCCCCAGCGCCACCCGCACGGTCTCGACGGCCGTCTGAGCCGTCCGTTTCCCGATCGGCCTCGTGAGGTCGCGGGGGAGAATGTGCCGCCCGGTCTTGGGAAGCCCGCCAAGGTAGGTCTGCAGGCGCTCCGGGCAGTACACCCGGATCTTGGTGCCCGTCTTCTCCTGGCAGACATCCATGAACTCCCCATCGAAGTCGTCCCAGGTCATCTTCAGACAATCGCCGAAACGCTGTCCGGTGCCCACGCACAGTTCGAAAATCGTGCGCGCAGTGGTCAGGCCGTGCTCGTCGCAGTAACGCTCGAACGCGTCCAGCTTTTCATCCGGCCAAGCCTCGTACTCGCCTCCCTTGAGCTTGCGGATATCGAACACGGGGTTCCGCTCGATCCACTCGAGATCGACGGCCTTGCGGCACAGGATCGACAGGACCGACAGGCGCTCGTTGGCCTTCGACCAGTTGTCGGCAAGCGCATCCCGCACGGCGATCGCGTCCTTGCGCCGGAACTTCGTGACGTCCTTGTTGCCGTTCTTCTCCCGGATTGCCTCGCAGTGTCGGCGGTAGTTTTCGCGCGTGCCCTTGGCCTTCTTCGTGAACTCCGGGCTCTTGTAGTACTCGATGATCAGTGCGTTCCATGTCGTCTTGATGGTGCGGGTCCTTTTGCCGGAGCGGACAGCCCAGTATTCGACGAAAAACTCCTCGCTGTCCGGATTGTCGGGCAAGCGAACACGCGTCTTCCCCCGCCGGAAGTAGTTGTAGCGATGTCCCTTGACCGTCTTGCATTCAAGGTAAGGCAGGTCCGGTTTTCTCATGGCTCGAACTCCTCTTCGATCGTGTTGCCCGATGCGATCGCCTCAAGATCGGCAACACGCCAGCGCAGAAACCCGTTCAGGTTGATCGGCTGGGGTAGTGCACCCGCCTCGACCAGCCGACGAAAATCCGTACGCTGCATGCAGAACAGGCTAGCGGCGGTCTTTTCGTCAGCGAGGATCAATGCGGTTTTGCGTGTCATGTCATGATCATGTGCGGGTTCAGATGCTTCAGTCGGTGTGATCGCAAGGTCTGGTTGGTGCTCTCAAATCCTGATGGGTGGTTATCTTCATGCGCGGGTCGCAACCCGGCTCGCTGGTGCGGATCGTCGCCATGCGCCGCGACCGGATCGTTGCCGTGATCGGCGGCGTCACTGACGACCGGACTGGAGGGGAGCGGCGCGTGTGGGCGTCGACCGGCGTGCCCGGCCCGGGACTGCGGCTGTCGTGTCCGAGAAGGCCCTTCAGACTGCGCCCCTCGAGAATGAAATCGCCGAGGCGCGGCGAGACGCCCGTGATGACCGCTGCCGATGCATTCCAAGCGCTTGCTACATTCATGGAGGAGGTCGGGGTCATCATGGTTTTCTCGATTTGGAAAGATGAAGAAAGGAATTTTAATTCCGTGTAGCCGAATGATCGGAATTTGAGTTTCCATATTGCCCATTGAAAATGTTGGTCTCGTTATCAGGTTCTTCATGAGGCGAAGAACTTGCACGGTCTTCTCGATACATTGTCACTTGTCTTTCGGTTTCCTTGTCGTCTCAGTTGTGGCGAGATGCTTTGGCCCGTTCTATCACCATTCGGTGGATTTCCGTATTGGTCGGATCGTCATTACCAATAACGTGAAGTGCATGTATGGCGTTCTCGATCTGCGGGATATAGTTTCGTGCAGTTCCTTCGAAAACATGGATATTCTTTTTCGCAAGAATTCTCACGATGCCTTCGACTGACCTACCCCGCCGCCGTTGATCCAGGATGAAGCGCCGCTGAGCGATCAACTTGCGGAGTTGAGTGCCGCGCTTCTTGATCGGTTCTACTTCCGCAAGCTCGAACAGCTCTGCCTCGATGAGCCTCTGCCTCTCGTTGTCTGCGTAATCGTCGTACATCGTTCGTCTCCTGTGTCTGCTCCACGTAAAAATACGAGGCAGAGGTGAAAAAGCCTAGCGAGCCGGTGGATTTTTATGTGGAAAACCCTGCCTCTTGAGTCTTTCAAGCTCTCTTTTCGATTGCTTGATGCCTCGAGCGCCATATACTGCGACCAGTTCCACTGGTCGCAGTATATGGCGGTTTCATCGTCGGCACTCTGGTCTGCCGCGTGAAAAAAATCGACATCCCCTGCTTGACCGGAGCCTCATCTCGCTCTCGTGCGCCACTTTGCGCCTTCAGGCACCCTCATGCGCCATCATGCTGAAGTCATTCGCATTTTTTGCGTGATGTTGCAGACACGTCGGCCCATGCTGAAGCAAGTCACCTCCACGACCGGCGAAAACCGGTGAAGAGCTTCAGGGAGATCCCGAATGGCACGACCACGAAAATCCGACGCCGAGCGCAGATCCAGATGGGACACGTTATATGTCACCGCTGCGGAGCGTGCCGAGATACAGGCTGCGGCTGACGCAGCCGACATGCCGCCTGGGCGATATCTTCTATCTCGGCATCGTGGCAAGGCGCCTATTCGTGCCCGTGACAAAGCCCGTGCCATCGTTGCATTGGCGCAAGCTTCCCGGAAACTTGATGTCATTGCGCAGGAGATTGCACCGACTGCGCCAAGCGCTGATACGGTCCGGATAACCGCGCAGTTGCTCGATATCGAAAGGCAGTTTCGCCGAGCCGTTCTTGTGCCCACGGCCGTTGATTGGACTCGGATTTCGGCTGAGGGTTTGGAAGAATGATGGTCCTCGCCTCGAAATACACCGCTGACGGTGCAGGGTTCGGTGTCGATGGCGTCGGATATTGTGTCAACGAGTATGTGATCAAGCCGGGCGAAAAAGGATCGGAGTTGGTTCGGCGCGACCCGGCGCCGGAAATTCTTGTCGGTGACCCTGCCATGATGCGCGCGGCTATCCGAATTTCGCCTGGAAAGCACAGATACACATCGCTGGTCATTGCGTTCGGTGATCAGGATATCGATGTCGCTGAATTCAACAACGGGCAGCCAGAAGCGCGCAGTCATGTGGACACGGTCTTGAGTCTCTATTCGGAGATCGCCTGCGCGGGCGTGCCCGCGGACTGCCGCCCGCCAATTCTCGTCACGACGCATACCCATGTTGGAAATCTTGAGCTCAATATCATCGTCCCCAGATGGATCCGTCGATCGAATGGGGTTTTGAGGGCCTTCAATCCTGACCCTCCTGGCACGGCAAGCCGGGAGTGTTGGGAGGCATTCGAAGACTATCTGAACGCAGCGTTCGGCTGGTCGAGCCCGCGGGATCCGCAGCGGCGGCAATGGTACAACCTGCCGGGATGGCTGGTGAAGCGCCGTGCGGCGGTCCTCAGGTCCGGCGGCGCGTGGGAGCCAACGGTGCGTGAGATCATCTGCGATCGGATCGCCGATGCTGTTCGCTCCGGCCTGATCGAGAACCGTGCAGATGTGGAAGCCTGGCTGTCGAGGCATGTGTCCGAATTCGACATGACTGTGCTGACGATCGCCGCCCATCACATCACCATCGGTCCCGAGAATGCGCCGGCGCGCGACCGTATCAGGCTTCGGGGCCTGGTTTTCTCGACGGACTTTTCCTGCCCCGACGCATTGGTTCACCCGGTGATCGCGCTGGATGGCGAGGTGCGGGCAGCCAGGTTGGCCGATGCCGCGGCCCGGCTGCAGGCCGCCTGGGAACGCCGCGCGGCGTTCAACACGGACCGCTTCGGGCGGGGACAATGGCCGGTGCCGGACTTCGACGCTACGCGCTTTCTCGATGCGCCGCGTCCCCGGTTGCCGCGAACGATTCCACCCAAGCGGATCGACCGCATTTCAACACGTCCAGAGGAGGACTCACATCATGACCGAAGCTCAGAACCCGCCCCCGCTGTCGGAGCTGACAGCCATGGAGCGGGCGCTCCTGATCCGCATCGACGCGTTGGAACAGGCGCTGATGCAGGATCTTCAGGGCCAGAACAAGAGGATCGCGACGTTGGAGGCCGAGCTCCAAGCGAGGGACGCGGCCATCGAACGCTTGACCGATACACTGACATCCTTGCTGGGCCCCGTGGCCCCGGCGAGATCCTGACCGCGATTGCCCGGCGCCTGCGGGCTGTCCTGCCACGTCTGATCGCCCGCCTGACCTTCCGCCGTCTTGCGACCCTGGTTCCCCCGACCCTCCCCGAAACCCTTACGGCAACTGCCTCAGCATTGGAGACAATGAATGCAACCCTCGACCGAAACCTCAGCCGCCACCGGCGTCCCGACGACCGCCGCGGACATCGCCTTGAAGCTGGACCAGATCCTGCACGCGATCATGCCATTGCACGAACTGCTCCAGGCGCAGGAGACCGCCGACGAGAGTCTGACCGAACGGTTGAGGGAGATCCTCGAAAGCTTTTCGACGATCGCCAAGCACCTCGAGACAGCGGCCGGTTCTTGGACCAGCCTGTCACAAACCGACGCACTGCGCCCGGCCGAGGAAAAGGCCTGGCGGTGGCTGGGGGCGAGGATCGGGGCGCAGAACGAAGCGATCAGAACGCTCCAGCGCGATCTGCGGACGCTGATGGATTGGCTGTCGGCGCCGAAAGACTGACCGGCCGGGCACAGGTCATCGCCGAGATCCTGCGGCTGTCGGAAACGGCAGAGCCAGGCGCGCGCATCTCCCTGCGGTTGGTGATGGGTGACCCGCAGGACATCGGGTCGCAGCAGGATGGCCGGGTCAGCCTTCTGCGTCTCATGCCGGGCGAGACCTGGATCCTGATCGCATCAGATGTTGTCCTCGATGCAGTCGAGGAGGCCTTTGGATTTGAGCCTGACGAGCCGTCCGCCGAGGACGACAGCCCATCATTGGATCCGTTCTGACCGGCTTGGCCCGAGCAATGCCGGGCGGCAGCTCGGCAACGATGGGCGCATCTTCACCTGACTGTCATTCCTGATCGTGCAAGGTCCGTGCGTCGGTCCACCCCGCGCCTTTACCGCGGACGTGATCGGGGGCTTGCTCAGTAAAACCCGTCTGCCCGGGACGGCCCGCCAGGCCTTCTTCGAGATCACGATTGTGAACATCCTGCTGGGAAATTCAGATAATCACGGCAAGAACCATGCGCTGCTCTACCGGGGCGCGAAACCCGATCTGGCACCGGCCTACGATATCGACCCCGTGCTACTGGACGATGTCCGACACGATATGGCTTTCCGCATCGGCGCGTCTACGATGGGCGACGACGTGACGGGCGACGATCTGGATGCCTTTCTGAGGTCGCTGGGTGCCAAGGGTTTCAGCCGGGCGCAAGCGCGTCGATGCGCGGAAATCATCGAGAGGCTCCTCGCCGGTGTGGATGGCTTGTCGCGCCCGGCTGGCAAGGGGCTGTGCGATGTGGTCCGGCAGCAGGCGTTCCATCTTTCGCAGAACCTTGATCTTGGGCTCGACGTGCCGGAGTTCGACAACGTGCCGGTCAACAGAACCTGAACCGTCGAGGAGTGGGAAATGTTCGAAAGCAAGGCGCCCCTTCACCGTGTCGCCGGCTCGAGCAATCAGCCCGCAGACTCTCCGGCAAACCCGGTACCGTTCAGATTTTTTACGCGCTTTAACGGCCCGGATGATGTTGTCTGTCGTTCACTGAATTGCGCCCCCGGTCGAGATCTTGCCACTGTCTTGGTCGGACAAGGGTGCGAAGGCTTCTGCTGCAGTCTGTCCGGTGAAAAAGGGCGGTGACACGTTCTCCACTGGTATTTCTGCCGTAATGATCTCGTCAAAGCTGCACTGTTCTGTATCCTCAGGGTAACGAAAAACGGCTCCATCATGACTGTTGTCCGAACTGGTTGCGCGCACAACCTCGGTCGGCGGGATGGCAGACCAGATCTCGACGCCTGGCGAGTAGCAGTAGACGTTTACATTACATGAATTGCTGACAAGGTTCCCGTTTCTTGAAAGACAGCCCAGTGGATCGTCCGTGGGCACATCTGCAAGACCGGCGTTGGCCGTTAAGCCTGTAACGATCGCAGCCAAGGAGAAAATTGCACGTCGCAACGCGGGTCTCCTCAATGGTTTGATTCCTACATCCAGTCGTCGCAGCTTGAGGCATCCTGGGCATCCCCCGAAGGTGGTATCTGGCGAAAAGTTCCCGTCGCGTATGCCGTCGGTCTTTTCGCGCGGAGCGCGCGACACGGACGTCGCGCCGGATCCCGCCTCGGCCACTGCGGCGCCCCTGGGCTACGACGGCATTCTGCTCGGTCCGCCGGGGATAGGCATTTAACGCAAGTCGCCGGAATGCGGCTCTCCTTTCTTGTCTTCGCGGCACTGGCGCTGCTGGTCGTCCTTCTCGCCGCGTAGTTTCGTCCCGAAGAAGGCAGCTGATACACCAGGCCCGCTCTGGGATGTCCTGGCGCTTGGTCGTGTGGCCTTCTTGCATCGTTCGTGCATGGTCGTGCGGTTCTTGTGCGGTGTCGTGCGTCCGGCACAGCAAGGGACCTCGGACGCCGGGGTGAAACCCCCGAACAGGTGGCGGATCACTCGCCCCGCGTTTCTCTCGGTCCGCTCGACCGATCCCTGCCCTCGCAGGGGTCGACGAGCAGGGCTGACAGCGTGTCTCCAGCGACAAGGCCCTCCGTCATCACCCTGTGCGCCAACATGTCGAGACGGTCACGGCTTGCCTCCAACATCCGCTCGGCTTCGGCCTCGGAACGGACCAAGCGCTCCTCGACCCGCCTGCGGAGGTCTGCATCCGAGGTCAGGATCTCGTGGACCTGATCCGGCGCACCGCGCCAGATGAGACCATCGGCAAGGCCGAAGCTGACCTCCAGGGCCGTGGCCAGTTCGGTTGCCTTGGCAAGGTCGCTGTCCGCCAACCCGCCGGCCCCGGCGGAGGCTTCGCCAAGGATCAGCCGCTCGGCGGCCCGGCCTGCCATGAGGGTGGTCAGCATGGCCTCCATCTCGCCCAGCGTGGCACTGGTCGCGAGGCGCGGGGTTTCCGTGAAACCACCATCGGCGTGGATCGCAACGCGGTGCGGCGTGCCGAGGCTTGAAAGGTGAGCGGCGAGCGTGTGACCGGACTCGTGGACTGCGACCCGCCACCGCAGTGCGGGGTTTAGAGGAGGGCGGGTTGCGGTGAGGCTGGCCTCGAGATGGTGGATGGCGAGCGGCTCTCTCTCGCGCCGGGCGAGCGCGCGGGCGGAGCGGACGAGCCTTGCGACCTCGGCGCCTGACATGCCGATGCACTGGCGCGCGAGTCCCGTAAGGTCGGCGTCGGGAAGGTCGCGCCCGAGATGCCACCTGATCGCAGCGGGCAGCTGATCGGGGGCGGGATGTCCGAGCGTCAGGAGCTGGTCGAACCGGCCCGGCCTCCGAAGCGCCGCGTCGATCTTGTTCGGGTAGTTTGTGGCCGCGATGCTCAGCACGCCCTCCATGCTGTCGAAGCCATCGAGAACTTCCAGAAACCCGGCGACGATCGCATTGGTCCAGCTGGAGTTGTGGTCATGTGGCCGGTCGCGGTCGCCCACGGCATCGAGCTCGTCGATGAACACGACGGCCGGGGCGGCTGCTGCGGCCTTGGCGAAGAGCGCCCGCAGTTCGCGGATGGTGTCGCTCCCGCGACTGCCGGATGCCTGCAGCTTTGCGAGAGAGGTTCCGAAGAAGGTGACCTCGGCCTCCTGGGCAATCAACCGCGCGACTTCGGTCTTGCCGCTTCCGGCCGGCCCATAGAGCAGAAATCCCCGCGTCACGTCTTTCCAAGGCAGGCGGCCGTCCTGCCACTCGTGAAGATCCGCGAGGAGCTGATCGACAGCATCCCGCACGGGCTGCGGCAGGGGAAAGTCACGCAGGCCGGGGCCGGGTTCCGGCTTTGGGGGTTCTGCCGTGAGCGCCGTCGCAAGCCGATCCGAGAATGTCTGGGCATCCGATGCCCGGAGCGCGAGGGCGATGGTAGGGATGTCGAGCCCCGCGAGGGCATCATCACCCGGAAGCCTGTCCAGCGCATGATCCTCGAGCTCCGGCCGGAGCAGCTGGAGAAGATGTCCAAGGATCGGACGGTCGGGGGGCACCAATGAGATCACCTCGGGCGAGAGGGCGGCTATGGGGTCGGGCAGGACGCTGGCGTCGGCGGTGATCAGGATCACGCCGCGTCCGCGCAGCAGCGCCTGCTCGAGGAGATCGCCGAGACCCGGAAAGCTGCGCGGGCGCGTCGAGCCGCGGTCCAGGCCCTCGTCGAGCAGAGAAATGAACGGTGCCCGGATCGCGGAACGCGGCTTGTCGGGGAGGAGTGCCGCGAGAACGGCCTCGACCGACTTGTCGAGCGCGGCCTCCCCGGTCTCGATCACGACGATGGCACCGTGGGCGAGGAGACGGGCGCGCAGCTGCTCCGCCGTCCGGAAGGTCCGTGCCAGGCGCAAGGTGGCAAGCAGCGGCAGAAGCCGGGGGATCAGACCGGCGCGCGGGTCGCGAGGCGGGGGGACGGGCAGCTTGAGCGGGCCGAACACGGCCTCTTCGTCGAAGAACGCAAGCGGGTCATCGGGATCGGGATCGTCTGGAGGATGATCCCATTCGGGCTCCTCTTCCGCATCGTCGGCGTTGGCGGCAGCATCGGGGATATCGACGGTGTCGGCCGCCGGTTCATCGATGTCCTTCGAACTGGTCTCGACCTCCTCGTCTCGTGCGTCCGGATCGCCTGTCTTCGAGCTGTCGTCCTGCGTTGAAATGGCGGTCGGAACCTCGTCGAAGGCCCAGAAACTGTTGGTGGGCTCCGCAAGCAGATCGAGGATCTGCTCCGCGAAGCGCTCCCATCCCGCTGGCGCGGTGATGGCAGGAGAAGAAAAGGGCCGCGCCTGCGCGGCATCGGACGCAAGGCGCGCAGGCGCGGAAGACGTGAGGGCCTGCGGCCCGCTGCTGGGATCAGGGGTATTGGTTTCGGGGGGCGTGCCCTGCGCCGAGGTGCTCGGACCCGGGGCAGAGGTCGGGAAAGGGCCATTGGAAAGGGCAGGGATGGTGCGGGGGCGAGGGGTCATGATGACGACTCCGGTGTCAGGGGCGCCAACGGGACGGGCGCCGGTAAGGGAAGGGAAGAAGAGGGCTGACGCGGGCACGCAGAATGGAAAGCGCGTGCTGACGCCAGCGGTCGGGCGAGATGTCCGCGACCACTTGCAGGTCGCGGCTTTGGGTCAGCCTCAGGCAGGACCCGGAAGCGAGGGCCCGGCCTGAGTGACCTCCGCACCGCCCCTGAGGGCCGCGATGGCCGCATCGAAGCTCACGCGCGGGTGGCGGCGCAGATGGGATATTGCTGAGAGGGGAATGTGATGCGCGCGGGAATTTTCGGCGGTGTAGTAGATGACCCCCTCGCGCAGAATGACGATCGCAAGAAGATCGAACTCGTCATCGCCATAACGTTGAAGACCGCGCGGGCTGCCGCGATAGCCCTTGCGGGGCTCGACCGTGTAGCCGTGATCGCTGGGCATCGTGACGGTTTTCACCTGGACGCGGATGAGGCCGTTGGCGCGGGCGATTAGGCGATCGAAGGGAAAAAACTCGCCTACCGCGAGGGACAGCTCACCAAAGCAGAGCATCTGGCAGTCGAACAGCGCTTCGCCGGCGGCGCCGAGCTGTTTTGCGAACCGGCAAACAGTCTCGGCGGAGACATCGGGCCAGTCCCGCAGGTCGGACCTGTCGGGAGTCTCTTCCTGGACGGAGGGCAGAATGAGACCGGGAAGCTTGAGCTGGTTGGTCATGAGGGGATCCTTTCGTGGGATGCATGGCCGCGACCAGTCATTGGGCTGCGGCAGGCAGCGCGACCGCGGTCGAGGCAGCAGCGCACAGGGCGGCAGGCCGTGGCGCATGCATTTCGGGGGTGGGGGTGATGTGCTGACCCAAGGCCGATCCGGGGCGTGATCCCGGATCGGACGGAGGCTGTGTTCTGATCCCGCTGCGGGATCAGAACATGGGCATCATATCGACGTCGTCATCGACGCGGGCCGCGGCGGCGGCCTTGGCCTTCATTTCCTCGAGGTTCAGATACTGCTCGATGCTGTCGAGACCCTGCAGGACGAGCCGGTTCACGGCCCCGTCGATGCCCTCGACCCCGAGCGCGAAGAACACCGCCGGCAACTTTTCGATGACGAACCGCAGGTGGCCGATCTCTTCGGCATTGTCCGAGACGATCACGCGCCGGAACAGACGCAGGACGCGCATCAGATTCTCATCGCCCGGCTCGACGATGGCCAGATCGAGAACGGCGCCGATCATGTCGAGCACGAGGGAGCGCGCGCGGCTCGCCTCGGTGAACCAGCTGTCAAAGGCCGGATCGTGGCCAAAGTTACCGACGAGGTCGGCCTCGGCGACGATCAGATCCTGCGCGGCGGCGAGCACCTGGCCGAAGCCGATCATGACGTGCGAGGGCGATGGGTGAGCGGGGAACCTTCCGGAACCGCGCAGCGGCGTGGTAGGGATATGGGTAGCCATATCGAGTCTCCTTACAGACTTGGCGTGGTTAGACCGGGGTTGGTGTGTCCAGCACCGCTCCGGTCGCTATATCTTATATGCGAAATACTACCCTTGTCAACACATAAAACATATCATATATCGGCAACATGCCGAGAAAACCCGCATACCCCGTGAAAAAGTTGTTGGGCCTGACCGAAGAGCAGGCCGAACAGATCGCCGATTACCGGTTTGAGGCGCGCATCGCTTCGGAGAGTGACGCGATCCGCAAGCTGATCGAACTGGGCTTGGAAGTCGTGAAGCAGGAGAAGGACGGTCTCCTTCTAAACCGCGCCGGGTGTGCCGGAGGCTCCAACTCCTGAGTAGCAACTGTGTTTCAGTCGACTGCTTCTCGGTAGGCCGTCCCGGTTTTCATCATGGCATTGAGCACGGTCAGCAGTTTGCGCGCGCACGCGACGATGACGAGCTTGCGCGGCTTTCCGGCCGCGAGGTGGCGCTCTTTGAAGGCTCGGAATCTCGGGTCGAACCTGCCGGCGGTGAGCGCTGCCAAATAGAGGCTGCGCCTGATCACGTCGCGTCCGCCCCATATGCTGCGCTTGCCGCGACGGTGTCCCGAGTCATTGGCGTGTGGTGCTAGCCCGGCGAGTGCCGCGATCCGCCGTCGGTCGAGTTGACCCAGTTCCGGGAGCGGCGCAATCAACGTGGCTGAGACGACGGGTCGCTGCGATCCCTGACACCTCGATATCAGGGCGCCGTGTCGCGCGTGAACTGACGGCCCTGATCGGGCGCCGCGGGAAGCCCGGCATGATTGTCAGCGACAACGTCCTATGTCGGGAAAATCTGGCTGCTTAGGTCAGCAGGTCATGGGGCATCCGGCGAACCGGATGCCCTGCTAAGTTTGCCCAGACGGGCTCT
>Ga0008836_100817_pt1 | contig 14837 bp, 14 predicted proteins | sample HotLakConsUCCR28_FD_62214 | JGI IMG/M metagenome (GOLD analysis project Ga0008836, IMG submission 62214) | Hypersaline microbial mat communities from Hot Lake, Washington, USA - Hot Lake Consortium UCC-R28 (Hybrid Assembly) ... | reverse complement strand
GTCTCCAATTCCACCTGGTGCGGGCGCAAGGCGCGCACCATCGTGGAGAATGTCGAGCAGATCGTCGCCGGCGAATTGCTGATGGCGGCGCAGGCGCTCAGCCTCGTTGCGGAGGTCGCCGACGGCTATCCGCTCGGCAAGGGCTCGCAGGCTGCGCTGGACGCCATCCGCGAAACCATCCCGCCTGCCCTCGAGGGCGATCGCTGGTACGCGCGGGAAATGGGCGATGCGCTGGCGCTGGTGCGCTCGGGGGCGGTGATCCACGCTGTCGAGACAGCGATTGGCCTGCTTGAGTGAAGCGGGCCGCTTGCTCGGCAAGGAAAGTCTTAAGGGATTCGAGGCATGCTCATGACATGTCGCTGCGTAAACGGCCATGGCTGCTCCTGATCATCGTCGGAATCCTGCTTCCGGCACCGGCTATCCACGCGGATGACGGGCTGCGTTTCAACGATTTGCCGGAGCGTATCCGCAACCAGCTCTTCGATCTGTCGCGGCGCTGCTCACTGCTCGGCGGCAATGCCGGTAATCCCATGGATGCGGTCGCCTTCGCCGATTTCGATCGCGACGGCATGCCCGATATCATCCTCGACGAAAACCGTTTTGCGTGCGACGGACTGCGCCCCGGTGCTGTCTGCATGCAACCGGGTTGCCGGACCTACGTCACCCTGTCACAGGACGGACGCTGGCGACCGGTCTTTGATGTCGCCGGCTCTTATTGCATCGATTTCGATCGCTCTCCGCCGGATCTGATCACGATCCAGCGCAATTTCCTCGCCGACGGCTCGATGAACATCATCAATATCCGCTACGAATTCCGCAGGGGCATGGCCTTTCAGCGTGGACTGGATACCTGCGAGGGGCGATGAGATGGCCTGAAATGCAACAGGCGTTCATATTTTCTTTACGATTGATTCACGATTCCGGAGCATGATCACAGGATCATTGTCTTCGGCGGTCCGGGCATGACCGCTGCAAGGGAGGGCGCGGCATGGAATTTTCCGGCGTCACCAAACCGATACCGCCGTCTTCGCAATCGGCCCTGCAGCGCACCGATGCGCCGATGTCGGCTGCAGCCGTGCGCACGCAGTTGCCCAAGGATGCCGCCGTTCAGCAGGTGGAGCGCTCTGCTGCAATGCAGCTCGAAATCCGCGCCGGGAGCCAACGCCAGGGCGCACTCGCCAGCCTCATGCAGCGCGCCCTCACCCTCGCGAAGGCCCGTCGTTCAGGCGCACATTCTCTCGCCACGACGGATCAGCAATCGAAACCGGTCTCCGCCGCCGATGCGCTGAATCTGCGCGCCTATGGTCATGACCCGGATCATGAGCAGGAAGACGCATCAGACGACATCGCGCATGAGGATCGCAAGGTCTGAATGCAATGAGCCCCGCCGCGATCAGCGGCGCCCCCGTCAGATTCCGGTCAGCCGCCGCATGAAGGCCTCGCCCGCGGCGAGCGCGTCGAGGGTGATGAATTCGTCAGGCTGGTGCGCCTGGTCGATGCTGCCCGGGCCACAGACGACGACGGGGAGATCCGCGTCCTGGAAGCGCCCGGCCTCCGTGCCGAAGGGGACGCTGATCGTGGCGTTGCGGCGCGCAGCATGCAGCGCGAGGCTCTCCGCCTCCGAGCCCGGCACCGGGGCGAGGCCCGGCACATGCACATCGATGCTGGTCTCGATCCGCCCGTAATCGCCGAAGCGGTTGAGGCGCTCGCGCTCGATCGTCTCACTGAAGGCGAAGAAACGCTTTTCGATTGCTGCGACATCGAGATCCGGCAAGCCCCTGATTTCCCAGTTGAAGACGCATTCCTTGGCCAGAATATTGCGCGCTGTGCCGCCGGAAATGGTGCCGACCGATACCGTCGAATAAGGCGGGTCGAAGCGCCCGCTCGAATCGCCCTCCGCCATCAGCGCATCGCCGATCCGGTTGATCTCGCAGACGAGTTCGGCGGCGCTCGTCACCGCATTGGCGCCGAGTGCGGGCTTTGAGGAATGCGCTTCGAAACCATGCACGCGGGTGGTGTAGACGGTCACGCTCTTGTGGGCATCGGCAACCTCGAGCCCCGTCGGCTCGCCGACGATGACGGCGCGCGGGCGCGGCAATGCAGCGCCGAACTGCGCAATCGCATCGATCACGCCGAGGCACGAGATCTCCTCGTCATAGGAAAACAGAAGGTGCACCGGGCGGGCGAGGTCAGCCGCACACCAATCCGGTACCAGAGCCAGCATCAGGGCGAGAAACCCCTTCATATCGACCGCGCCGCGCCCATAGGCCCGGCCATCAGCGACGCGCAACGCGAACGGATCGCTCGTCCAGACCTGCCCGGTCACGGGTACCACATCGGTATGACCGGAGAGGACGATACCGCCCTCGACCAGCGGGCCGATCGTGGCGACGAGGGATTCCTTGTCGCCCGCTTCATTGGGAACGCGCAGATACGGCACGCCGTACGAATCGAGATAGGCTGCAATGAATTCAATGATCGCGCGGTTCGATTTGCTGCTTTCGGTATCGAAGGAAACGAGGCGCTCGAGCAGGTCGAGCGGCGTGCGGCGTGTGGAATTCATGAAATACCCGTCGGTTGGCGAAGCGGCGCATTCGGTCAATGAACCGAGCGGCGCAGATGAGGTGAGTCGAGGGAGAAGGCGGGAATCTCGGCCAGAAACAGCGACCCGTCCGCACGCAGGATCTCGTAGTGGCCCTGCATTGTACCGTCCGGTGTTCCGAGCGGGCAGCCGCTGGTATAGCTGAAACTGTCGCCCGGGCCGATTTCCGGCCGCTCGCCCACGACGCCGTCACCACGCACCTCCTCAACGCGGCCCAGCCCGTCGGTGATGCGCCAATAGCGGCGCAGGAGCTGCATCGGCTCGGGGGTCAGGTTGGCGATCTCGACCGTATAGGCGAAGAAGTATCGCCTGTCCTGCGGACGCGATTCCTCGTCGAGATAACGTGGCTCGACTGTGATGCGCACACCGTTGCTCACGGCCTCGTACATGATCGTGACCTCGTATCGGGGGACAAGAACCTGAAAAAGGTGGTAAGCCGCAGCGCAGTATTCGTCAACGCGGGGAAAAGCCATGCTGGATGGGATGATGCGCCGTCTGATCGACCCGGTGCTGGACCGGATCGCCGGACGGCTCGTCCTGCGCGGGATCGGCGCCGATACGGTCACCTTCACCGGTTTCGCGCTTGGTCTCGTCAGCGCACTTGGCGTGGCGATCGAAGCGGATGCGGCGGCGCTTCTGGCGCTGGCTCTCAGCCGGCTCTGCGACGGGCTCGACGGCGCGGTGGCGCGGCGCACCACGCCGACGGATCGCGGCGGCTATATGGATATCGTGCTCGATTTCGCCTTCTATGGCGCCATTCCGCTGGCCTTCGCGCTGCGCGATCCGCAGGCGAACGCCATGCCCGCCGTGATCCTGCTCTTTACCTTCTATGTGAACGGCGCGAGCTTCCTCGCCTTCTCTGCCGTCGCGGCCAAGCGGCAAATGGATTCGAAGGTGCGCGGGCTGAAGTCGATCTATTTCACCATCGGGCTGGCCGAGGGTACCGAGACCATCATCGCCTTTGTCGCGATGATGCTGTTTCCCGCCCATTTCGCGCTGATCGCCTATTTCTTCGCCGGCCTCGTGGCGATGACGGCGCTGTCCCGGCTCACTCTCGCCTGGACGGTGTTTCGCGACGAGCCGGAAGACGAGGCCACGCCTGCGGACGAATCGCTCGACCGTGACGGCGGGTCGAGGCCATAGGGACGCCCCCCGGCGCGCGATCAGGGCCAACTGCGATCGCGCGCCAGCGCCTCGGCCCGGGCAAGTTGCTCGTCTGAAAGATCACGCAGCGCCTCGTCGAGCCGCTCATCATCGAGCCCCTGCCCTGCCGCGAGCAGGTGCCAGGATGCCGCCTCGACCAGATCCTGCTCGGCACCGCGCCCGAAGGCATGGATCAGCGCGAGCCGGTTCTGCGCGGTTGCATCTCCGCGCCAGGCGGCGATACGGAACCAGGCGGCCGCACGCTCCTCATCGGGGGCGACGCCGATCCCGTTGAACACGGCGGTGGCATATTCGACCATGCCCTCCAGATCTCCGTTGCGTGCCGCGCGATGGAACAGGGCCGTGGCACGCGCCGGGTTCTCGGCGACGCCGCGCCCCTCACGGTAGAGCAGCCCGAGTGCATGCTGGGCTTGCGGAATCTCGGAATCAGCGGCGTGCTGCAAGAGCCGTGCCGCCTCCTCCGCCCCCTCCTCGCCGCCGGTTTCCAGAAGGATCAGCGCAAGATTATAGGAGGCGGGCGCGTGTCCGGCTGCGGCGGCGGCTTCGAAATGGCGGCGCGCTGCGGCCGTATCGCGACCAATTCCATCCTCTGCCAGCCGCAACGTGCCCAGCGCGAAATGTGCAGCCGGATCGTCGAGCCGGGCTGCGAGCGCGAACCACTCCGCCGCGCGCTCGAAATCCTGCGGCAGGCCGAGTCCCTGGATATACAATTCCCCGATCAGGGTCATCGCCGCCGCATCATCCGGATCGCCTTCCAGGCGGTCTGCCGCGCGCATGAAGGCAGTCAGAAAAAGGCCGCGCTGGAAGGCGGCATAGGCAGCGTCACCGCCCTCCTCCGTCTCCACCGAACGCCCCTCCAGCACAGGGCCGACGGGGCTGGGCAGCGCGTCGTCCTGCGCATCGAAGGGCACCGCCGAATCCGCAGGCGATGCCGGTTCCAGCATCTCGGGCGCGAGCGGATCATCCCTGAAAGGAATCATCGCACCATCGGGGGCTGCGTCAGGACCGGCGTCCTGCGCCATTGCCGTCGCGGCGATGAAGACCGCCGGCGGGAGAGGCATCACCGACAGCGCAAGAACGGAGATGGCGGCGGCCATGCGGCGAAGCCCACGCAATTTCCAGCTGCTATGTGTCCCGACCGGTCCCGTCACGCGCGCTTACCTGTTCTTTCAACCGTCATGGCGATCATCGCCGGATGCGCCCAGCGCCGCCGCGAGTGCACGCGCGCCCTCTTCCGGCCCGCCGGTATGGGCGAAGACCACGTCTCCGGCAGCGAGGAATTCACTACCCGTCGCGAGGGCGGCATCGATATCGCCCAGGCCCGGCAAAAAAATGGCACAGGGGGTCTCGAAGATCTCCGCCCACCAGGAAGCGCGCTCGCAGGCCGCGTCGAAGGGCGGCATCGATCCGTCGGGGCGTGGCTCGCCGAAGGAGAGGTAATCGACCCCCGCCTCCCCGGCCTCCATCGCCTCGTGCCGCGTGCGCGGATTGGCCAGCCCCACCGCACGGTCACCGCCGAAACGCGCGATCGCGTCACGCGCGGCAGCGAGATCACGCAGATGCAGCCCGTCCGCGCCGCCGCGGGTGACGATCTGGGCAAGGTCGAGCCCCGCCAGCGCATCAGGAGCGGCATCAATATCGAGAATCACGGCGATGCCCGCTTCATGCGCCGTAGCGCAGAACGGTTTGAGCAGACGCGTCAGGCCGCGCTCATCGCCGGCGGCGAGGCGCACACGCAGTGCGGCGCAGGGGAGCAGCGGCAGAATCGTGCGCAACTGCATACACAAGGCCGCCGGCTCGGCGCAGGCATCGATCAGCGGGGTGGCGAGGTAGATCTCGGGAGATGTCACCGGTTTTCCTCGATGGGTTATTCACGATCCGTTGCCCTGCCCTTGAGCACGGGCGGGCGAACGGGCAGATTGCCAGTCGAAAGGCGGGCGTCTCGGGCGCCTTCATCCCGTCACTCTTGCCCGCCGACCGCGGCGGGCGCAAGTCCCCGAAGCCTTTGGGCGGGGCATGTTGAAGCGAGGTGCTCTCTCCGTGTCGAAGAAACTCCCGAAATCATTCGCGCCGGTCCTGTTCGGGCTCCTGCTCTCCGGACTTATGTCCCTGATCGTCTCGGGCATCGCCACTGCGCGGGCGCTGGGCCTGGGGCCGGATTTCCCGATGGCCTGGCTGATCTCATGGCTCGGTTCCTGGGCCGTGGCATTTCCCACCGTACTCGTCGTCGCCCCCTTCGTTCGCCGCATCGTCGCGCGCGTCACGGCCGAGTGACGCCCGATCAGTTTTCCTTTGCAATCAGAAATTAACCATGCTATAAAATAATTATTGATCACACCAAGTTATTGCTTTTATATTTTTTATGTCTTTCATAACCAAGGTCTGGTGAAACGCCCCGGAGCTCCGGCTCCGGGGCATTTTTTTGTGCGAACCAGAAAGCACGTACGCGCTTCAGGCCAAATCCACTGCATCGCCAGCGTAATAATGCTAAAAATGTAATTATATATATCTTTTGAATAATTTAAATGCATACTCAAAAATATTTTGTTATCGATATGATTTTTTGATTGACGATTATAGTTAACGATGCTAAAAAATAATCATTGATTAACCAAATGCATTATCAAGTCTTTATCAATAACTTTTTATAACCTAAGCCTAGCACGACCAGCCGCTCCGCCGAAGCCCCCGGCGGAGCGGTTTTTCGTGATCGCAGGCACCGTATCGGTGCCGCTATCCCTTTGCAGGGATGCCCTTGCATAATGACCCTCCACCCCTATGCTTGCCGGCAATCATTGTGCGCGCGGCAATTTCTCCCGAGACCTCGCAGCGCATTCGGCGTCCCCGTCTGGCTGATCATGACCACCATGCTGACATCCCTCCCGTTCCGCCCCTGCCCCGCCACGGACCGAGACCGCGCCGGCGCAACCCTCAAGGCGCAGCTCATCGCGATCCTTGCGGCGGCCCTCCTGCTGATCGCATCGGCACAGCCGTTGCTGGCCCAGACCGATGCCGCAGGAGCCGCGACGAACGAGCTCGACCAGCAGACCGAGGCCCTGATCGAACTGCTCGAGAATGACGAAGCACGCGCACAGCTGATCGAACGCCTGCGCGGCAGTGCGGCGCCGGCGGTCGAGCCGGAGCCCGAACATGTGCCTTTCGCGCGGCAGGTGGCGGAGCAGACGCCGGCCGTCGCCGAGAGCATTTCCGGCCTTTTCCGCGTGGCGGGGAATTTTGCCGATTCGGTAGCCGCCCTGTGGCGTGATACGACGACGGCGGATTTTGACCTGCTGATGCGGATGCTGGGCACGCTCTTCATCGTGATCGTGGGAACACTCTTCGCCTATTGGCTCTTGCGTCTTGTGTCCGATCGGGCGCGCGTCCGTCTCGCCATCAAGGCCGAATCGCGGCCGATCCTGCGGCGCGCACCTCTTGCGCTGGGCGCCATCGCCTTCGATGCCGGCACTGTGGCGCTGGCCTGGCTGATCGGCCATACCCTGTCGATCCAGCTTGCCACCAATACGATCACGGCATTGAATCAGACACTGTTTCTGAATGCGTTTCTCGTGGCCGAAGGGATCAAGGTTGCGATGCGTGCGCTCCTGATGCCGCGCAAGGATACCCTGCGCCTCATCCCGCTGAACGATGCGACGGCGCATTACTGGTATTTCTGGCTGTCACGGCTGGTCAGCCTGATCGTCTATGCCTTTCTGTTCGTGGCCCCGATCGTGACCTGGAATCTCACGGTCGCATCCGGCGACGCGATCCGTACGCTTGCCATCTTCAGCGCCTGTGTCATCGGCATCATGCTGGTTGCGCAAAACCGCAACAGCGTCGCCACGCTGCTCAAGCGCCGGGTGGCGCGCGGCGAGACCGATACGGTGGGACGCCTGTCACAGGGGCTGGCGCAGATCTGGCACATCGTGGCGATCATCTATCTCATCGCCTTCTTCATGGTCTGGGTCGCCCATCCGCGTACCGCAATCAATTTCATGGCGGCCTCTACCGCACAGAGCATCGCCGCCGTCATCGTCGGCATGCTGATCTTCGCCTTCATCTCACGGCTGATCTCCGGCGGCATGCATCTGTCGGAGGATATCAAGCGGCGCATGCCACTGCTCGAAGAGCGGCTGAACGCCTTCGTCCCGAAAACCCTCTACGGGCTGCGGATCACGGTGCTGCTGGGCGTCGTCGTCGCGATCGCCCACGCCTGGGACCTTTTCGATTTCGTGGGATGGATCACCAGCGGGGCCGGGGCTTTGATCGCCACCTCGCTGGCTTCCGTCATCCTGATCCTGATCGTCGGCTTCGCGCTCTATGTGATCGTCTCCTCCTGGATCGAGTACCGGCTCAATCCCGATTTCGGCACGGTGCCGACGGCGCGCGAACGCACGCTGCTGGCGCTGTTTCGCAATGCCTTCACCGTGACGCTGAGCGTCGTGGTCGCGATCATGATGCTCTCGGAAATCGGCGTGAATATCGGCCCCCTTCTCGCCGGTGCCGGTGTGATCGGCCTCGCCGTCGGCTTCGGCGCGCAGAAACTCGTGCAGGACGTGATCACGGGCGTGTTCATCCAGCTGGAAAACGCCATGAATGAGGGCGATGTCGTCACGGCGGGAGGCATTTCCGGCGTCGTCGAACGGCTGACCATCCGCTCGGTCTCGATGCGCGATCTGAACGGGGTCTACCATGTGATCCCCTTCTCGAGCGTCGACATGGTCTCCAACATGATGCGCAACTTCTCCTATCATGTGGCCGATATCGGCGTGGCCTATCGGGAGAACATCGCCGAAGTGAAGGCGGCCATGCACGAAGCCTTCGACCGCCTTTGCGCCGATTCCGACCATGGCGAGAACATCATCGGCCCGTTCGAGATGTTCGGCGTGACCGAACTCGCTGACAGCGCGGTTATCGTGCGCGGGCGCATCAAGACAAAGCCCGGCCAGCAATGGGCGACCGGGCGCGCCTATAACGAGGTGGTGAAGGAGGTTTTCGACGAGCGCGGCATCGAGATCCCGTTCCCGCACCTCACCCTCTATGCGGGCGAGGACAAGGAGGGTACCGCCCCGCCCTTCCGTCTGGCACGGCAGAATCCGGACGAGCGCAAGGCGCTTGCCGCGAAGGCGGCGCGGCGGCGCGACAGCACGCGGCCTACCGACGAAAATCTTTCGGATCTGGCCACCGACATCCCGGAGGAAAGCGGGATACCGCAAAGCGAGGACGGGGATTTGAAAGAGTAATCAGCCGTCCGGATCGAACGCGCTCGTCCCGGCAGGCGCATTGCCGGCGCCGAGATTGATTTTTTCGATACGCGCCTCGGCCTGTTTGAGCAGCGCATCGCAATGCGCCTTGAGCTGCTCGCCGCGCTCGTAGATGCGAATCGAATCAGCGAGCGCGACATTGCCCTGTTCGAGCTGGCGCACGATGTCTTCGAGTTCGGCGAGCGCCTTTTCGAACGGCAAGGCTGCAATATCGGCATGGTCCACGTTGGCGCGCGTGTCGTTCTGGGCCGTGTTCTGCTTGCTCATCGATCGATCCGTCTGCTCGGTGGCGGGCTGCGCGAGGCGCAGGCACAATCAAGCAGGTTCGCGCCGATCTGACCAGCCCCCGGTCGCGCCGATCAGGCTGCGATTTCCGCAGCGCGTGCCTCCGCGATCAGCCGGTCGAGCATCGGATCGATATGGCGTGCCTCGCGCGTGAGGAAATGCAGCAATTCGCGCTGCGCGTTGCAGATCTTGCCGTTGCGCCGGATACGCCCCTTGAGCCATTGCGCCTCCTCGGCGCAAACGACCTCGTCGCCGAAAGCCGTGGCCTGGCTGCTCGCAACCGGCGGTGTCGTGCGCGTGCCGAACATGCTGCGCAGGATCGAGCCGATACCGCTGCTCAACGAACGGCTCTCGTCCAGCCAGGTCTCGCGCCGGCGCGCCTCGTCCGGACAAGGCGCATGCCGGCCAATGCCGCACAGGACGTGATTGCCGACGGCGCGCGCGAAGAGATCGGCGAAGGCGGGATCATTCCCGGCATCCGCCGTCGCATCGGCGATATCGAACAAAACCTCCGCCTCGGCCCGGGAGACGGCACCGAATCCCTCGCTGCTCGCGACAAAGAGCACCCGACGCAATGCCTCCACATCCGCCTTCGTCACGATACCCGGCGCATGCTGCTCACCGGTCACGGAGGCGCCGTCACCGCTGAGCACGACATCGGCCACGAGCTTCAGGCCGAAGGCGGCGAGGCAGTCGGGGACCCGGCGCGCGCGCTCCATGACGCGCAGGAGCGTCTCGAATTCGGTCTTGAGACGCACATGCCCGTCTTCCAGGATCCGATCCATGAACCAGCGCGCGTTTTCATCGGAAAGATAGCCGGGCGGGTTGACCTGATGCACGAGCAGTTCGGTGATCGCTTCCGAGAAGAACTGGTGCCATTCACGGCAGCCCGCATCGCCGATCTTCCCGGCAATGGCGAAGAGCTCCCCGCCCTCGCGCAGGGAGATGGCGTTATCCGCGAAATAGTGGCGCCGCAGGGCAAGAACGTCCTGCGGGCTCAGATCGGGCCGGGCCAGAGCGGCCATGTCTGGCGGAACGGTCACGGACGTGGACATCGCTGGAACCTCGTGCATCGCGTCATATCGAGATGACCGATGATTGCACGAAGCTCTTACGATCCCCTTAAGTCATGGCCATGCCCGGCACGATCAGGTTCATGTCGCGCAAGCGCTGCTGGAGCGGATCGCCTGCCGGGAGCCTGTCCCTGACCTCGACCCCGCCGTTACGCAGATCGTCGCGGTAAAGCATCTCGGCTGTGAATGCGAGCTGTTCATGCGGATTCCTGGTGTATTTGTCGAAGGAAACATTTCTGGGATCCAGATAGAGCGATAGATTGGCCCGGAGCATGAACTGCTCTTGGGTGATCTCACCATCCCGGAACATATCAGCGGCCTTGTTGATCGGGATATGGGACAGTTCGCGTTCCCACAAGGCATGCGTCGCCTCATGCAGAACGAGCGATGTCATCTTGGCGAAATTCGGGTGAGCGGTGTCATGCACATTGACGACAACTGTTTCGTTTCTGCTGTCGTAATATCCGCCGATCCCGAAACCTTTGTTATCACGCGGCATGGAAACAGTCCCGAATTCGACCGTGTCAGGCACGTTCAGGATATGGCTGATGGTCTTCCAGACATCGCGTGCAGCCTGCGTGCGTTGCTCGGGGCTGTAATTGTCCCAGTTCTGGGCATGTTCGATGAATGCCGTGTCTTCGAAGAAGGCTTCAGCCGCCGTCGTCGCGTAATCGTTCAAGCGATGCGTCGTCTTGTCGGTAAGACGAAAATCATCATAGATCTTGCTCAACGCGGCAATATCGCTTTGGCCAAGGGAATTGCCGTAATTGCTGCCCTTCAGAATGTCGTCGACGGCTTCGACGGTGGCGAGTTCGTCCTTGTCGATACCGGATGAGGGCGCCCCGGCGCCCGGCGCGGGGACGGGCTCGGGCACAGGTTCCGGCTTGGGCTTCGGCTCCGGCGCAGGAGCGGGTGTCGGTGTCGTAATCGGGGCAGGCTCCGGCTTGGGTTCGGGCTTGGGCTCAGGCTCGGGCCTGGGCGCAGGTGCCGGCTCGGGCGTCGGTCTCGGAGTTGGTGCCGGCTCGGGCTTCGGCTCGGACGCGGGTGGCGCCGTGCCCTGCGAGGGCTTGTCCGTCGATGGTCTGTCGACGGGCTGCTGCGGGAAGCGCACGGGCGGTTCGAGCGGTGGCGTTCGGGACGATGACCGTGGCTCTATCCGGATATGCCGAACATGTTTTTCGGAGAAGCCGACCTGGGAGAAGCCGGGGGAGAAGCCGCCTTGGGAGAAGCCGACCTGGGAGAAGCCGCCTGGAAGAAGGTTGGCGAGCGAAAACTGCTGGAATTGCTGCTCGGCTCTTTGCATGAACCGTTCAATGAGACCCGAGAGCGCGCCGGAACTTCCGAAGCCTCCGAGCCCTCGGAGCAGATTGTGCGAATCGCTGAGTGCGATGGTCGGCGCACTTTGTGGCGTCCTCTGAGCGAATGTCTGCACTCCCGCGCCGCGCCCCTGCAACGAGAAAGGAACTCCGACCTCACTGGGCGGCTGACCAGAACCAAAGCTGACTTGGACACGCTGCGAGAATTGAACGCTCATTGGATAAACCTCACTATAATTCAAAAGAATACTAACTAACAATTAAACATAAATCAACATATTTAAAATGATTATTTTATATATAAATTTATATTTTATATAATTTTTAAGCATTGTTGCAGACTATATGCAACGGTGGGCCTTCTATTCCGGGCCCGCCGTCCACTCGTCCTCACCCCGGCGCTTGCGAACGCAACGGCGAGAATCCGCGCATCAGGAAGGCCGCCATGGTCTCGCTCAGGAAGGCCTTGAATTCCGGCCCGCCGCGATCGCCGACACGGGCGGCGATTTCGAAAAGCTCGTTGCTCTTCTGCGCATTGATACCCGCTTCGATGCTGTAATGTGCCCGCAACTGCGCGAGCGTCTCTTGCGTGATGGGCCCTTCGATCAGTTCGGCGATCTCGTCGGGAAGTGTGATGTTGCTCATGCCTGATCCTTTCCTGTCATGTACCGGCCTGCACGATTTATGCAGGTTACGCAGTTTATGATTGCGCTCCGGTGAACAGGGCGACGAGATGGCCGCCATGTTCACCGATCACATCACGCAAAGCCGTGTTGCTGCATGTTGACGAAGAGTGGGTTGCCGCTCTCGATCACACGCTCATGATCGTAGCCGGCATCAATGATCGCCTGGTCGAAGAGATACTGTCCCGTAAAGGCCAGCTGCTCATGCGGGTTGAGCGTGTAGTTCACCAGACCATGCTGCTCTTCCGAGATATAGAGAGGTGGAAAGACATTCAGATGCGTCAATGCCTGCGCATATGTCAAATCGCCATTCTCAAGCAATGCCGGAACATCGTCAGTAGCAACATCTGCGGTATCTTGATAATACGAAGCGTGAACGATTTCATGGAACACGGTCGTCATCACTTCCGGAAATGTTTCATGAACCTCCGAATTGACGTTCACGCTCAGCGAATTATCATCCGGATTGTAGTGCCCGTGGCTGACCATCCCTGAATCTGTGGGTGGTGTATTGTAGAAATTGATCGGAGTCTCCAGCCCCAGATCGTCACGGATACCCTCGAAGAACGCCGTTATGGCTCCCTGGCGCTCCTCGTCGGAATAATTCGCCCAGTTCTGTGCATGTGTGGCGAAGTCCTGCCCTTCCGTCGCGAACATCCGGGTGGCGGCATTCTGGGCCATTGTCTGCAGATTCGTCAGCTCCGCCGGTGACAGGCGGAAACTGTTGTAGATCTCAACGACACGGGTCGCTTCGGCTTCGCTGGGCGATTCATTGCCGACGAGACCGCTCAGGAACCGGATATTATCGACTTGCTGCGTGGAATCGAGTTCGACCGGCTGCGTGTCGGTCTCGCCACCTGATCCGGTCTCACCTGATCCGGTCTCACCTGATCCGGTCTCACCTGATCCGGTCTCACCTGATCCGCTTTCACCGCCACCGTCAGCGCCGGTGTCGTCGCCGGCCTCTCCCGTGCCCGCATCGGAATCGGTTGCATCATTTCCCGACTCGCCCGCATTTTCGCCGGCATCGACCCAATCGCTCCCGTCGCTGTTGGCGCTATCTTCGGTTGTAGCGTCATCTGTGTGATCGCTGTCGGCGCCATCGTCGGCTGTCGCGTCATCTGTCTGATCGCTCTCGCCGGCCTCTTCGGCAGCGCCGGTATTCTCGCTGCCGCTTCCCGCATTGACCCAGTCGCTGGTGCCGCCATCGCCGGAAGCAGAATCGCTCGTCGTATCGTCGTCGCCGGCATTCTGCGATCCGCCACCCACAGGCGAACCGGTTTCACCATTGGCCCAGCCCATCCCGGCACCCTGGGCGTCGGATCCGTTCGTCGTGCCGTTGCCGCCGGGCTTCTGCGATCCGCCACCCACAGGCGAACCGGTTTCACCATTGGCCCAGCCCATCCCGGCACCCTGGGCGCCAGAACCGCTCGTCGTATCGTCGTCGCCGGCATTCTGCGATCCGCCGCCGACGGGCGAACCGGTTTCACCATTGGCCCAGCCCATCCCGGCACCCTGGGCGCCGGATCCGTTCGTCGTGCCGGACGGGTTGCCCGCCGCCCAATTGGCCGAACCGGATGCCGTATCTTTCGGCGCGTTGGTCGACGCCGCGCCGGAATTGGCCCAGGACCAGTCCGCAACGGGCTTCGCCGGCGGCGGCGCGGGTCTGACCTCCGGTGAGTTGCGGGGAGTCCATTGCGGCGCCGATTGGGTCGGCATCTGATGCGGCGCGTGCGAGGATCCCCAGACGGCTCCCCCCCATGCCCGATCGGAGCCCGGAGTGCTCCATGACGTTCCACCGTTCCAGCTCGGCGCGGGCGGGGACTGATGGTTGCCGCTCACGACGGACGGCCCGCGCGCGCCCCACTTGTTCCCGCCACCAGCATGCGCCTGATCATCTGCGAAGGCGGGGGCACCCGTGCCGCGACCGCCCCAGCTGCGGGTATCGGTATTGCCGCCGGAGTTACCCCACTTGTTGCCGGCCTGGAAACCGGAATTGTCGCTGGCGACAGACGGGCCACGTGCGCCCCAGCTCTGAACCTGCGCGTTCGTCGAAAAGCCCTGCGCCTGGTTCGGCGCGCCTGCGCTTCGCCATACATTTGAATTAGGAAAGCTATGGAAGTTCATGACACGCCTCACTCCTGAATTACTAAAATACATATATAAAATCACAGAGCATCTATCAAGAACTTTTAAATAATTTTAAATGATAATTAACTATATTACTTATTCCAACTCAAGTTGAGGCAAAGCTTTTGTTAAGGTTAACGTGGTCCTTCCCTCTGCCCGCTCGCACCTGCGCCCCAAACGCAAAAGACCCGGCACAGAGGCCGGGTCTTCAGGATCGTTCAGGTGACCGGATGCGGTGGCGCACCCGATTTGGCTCATAATGGAAGATTATCGTGCTTCTTCCAGGGCCGCTCGGTTTCCTTCTCGCGCAGCATGGCGAGCGC
>Ga0008836_100810_pt1 | contig 14894 bp, 10 predicted proteins | sample HotLakConsUCCR28_FD_62214 | JGI IMG/M metagenome (GOLD analysis project Ga0008836, IMG submission 62214) | Hypersaline microbial mat communities from Hot Lake, Washington, USA - Hot Lake Consortium UCC-R28 (Hybrid Assembly) ... | reverse complement strand
GCGCCACTGCGGCAGATATCGTCAAGGCCTTCATTCTTGCTCGCGACGGTCTTTCGCTGGATCAGCTCTATGCCCGCGTCGATGCACTCGACACCAAGGTGCCCGGGGTCGTTCAGAACCGCCTCTACGCCCGGATCGGAAACACCCTGAAGGACGTTACCAGCTGGGCGCTCAAGACCGCCGCGGCGCAGGGCGATCTCGGCGCCGCGATCAAGTCCATGCAGGCGGGCGTTTCCAAGCTTGGCGGCTCATTGATCGCTGCGATGCCTGAATTCATGCGCGACGAAGCCGAAGCCATTCAGTCGGAGCTCGTGGAACAATCGGTTCCCGCGGACCTTGCCGGACAGATTGCCGGACTGGGAGGCCTGGCGCTCGCACCCGACATCTGCCATGTGGCGGCATTCTCCAAGACCGACCTGCCACGCGCAACGGAAGCCTTCTTTGCCGTCACCGACGCGTTCCGCGTCGGCAGGATTGTCGCCGCGGTGGACCGGATCCCTGTGTCGGACCATTTCGACGGGCTGGCGCTGGCGCGCGGTCTCGACGAGATTTTCGAGGCGCGACGGATCATCGCCGCCATGGCGCTGGACGGCAATCCAAAGGCAGCCGATCCGGCCGGCGAATGGCTTTCGGCCAACAAGGACCGGATTTCCCATGTCCGCGGCCAGATCCTGACCCTGACCGACACCGGCGAATTGTCGGTCGCCAAACTGACAGTCGCCGCCGGAATGCTGAGCGATCTTGCCCGGTCCCTGCGTCCATGACAGGATCGCGGCGGTCAGGTATGACAGGGGACAATTTGAATGTCTGACGCAATCGGGTTGCCGCCGGCCACGACCGTTCGCCGCAGGGGTGTCTTTGGCTGGATGATGTTTGACTGGGCGGCGCAACCGTTCTTCACCGTCGTCACCACCTTCATCTTCGGTCCCTACTTCATCAGCCGCATGGCCAGCGACCCCGCCTCCGGCCAGGCCGCCTGGGGCTACGGTATTGCTGCCGGCGGCTTCATCATCGCCATCCTGTCACCGGTGCTAGGCTCGATCGCCGACCAGACCGGCCCGCGCAAGCCCTGGATCGCCACCTTTGCGCTCGTCAAGATCCTGGCGCTCTGCGGATTGTGGTTCGCCGCGCCCGGCTCGAACCTCGTTGCCATCGTCGCCCTGTTCACGCTGGCGTCGGTCGCGGCCGAATTCTCCATCGTGTTCAATGATTCGATGCTGTTGAGACTCGTACCCAAGGCGCAGATCGGCCGGGTGTCCAACCTGGCCTGGGGGCTTGGCTATCTCGGCGGCATGATCGTGCTGATCTTCATCATCGCCTGTCTCGCGGCCTCGCCGGAAACAGGCAAGACGATCATCGGCATCGATCCGCTGTTCGGACTGGATCCGCTGCAGGGCGAAGACGCCCGCGCCTCGGGTCCGATATCGGCGCTCTGGTACGCCATCTTCATCCTGCCGATGTTCTTCTTCACGCCCGACGCTGGCGGCCGCCGCGCCATGGGGACCGCCATCCGCGACGGCCTGACCGAATTGAAATCGACGATCGGCGAGGTGCGCCAGCGCGCCGGCATCTTCCGGTTTCTGATAGCCCGGATGATCTACCAGGACGGCGTCAATGCGCTGCTGGCGCTGGGCGGCGGCTTTGCCGCGGCCATGTTCGCCTGGTCGATCACCGAGATCGGCATCTACGGCATCATGCTCAATGTCGTGGCGATCTTCTCCTGCCTCTATGCCAGCCGCCTCGACACCCAGCTCGGCTCCAAATCGGTGGTTCTGATCTCGATCTTCCTGCTGCTGATCGCCACCATCGGCATCGTTTCGACCGGTCCAGGATTTACCTTCTTCGGTGGACTGGCGCTGGGCGACGCGGATTCGGGAGGCCTGTTCGGGACCGCTGCGGAAAAGGCCTATATCGCCTTCGGCCTGCTGATCGGGATTGCCTTCGGTCCGGTCCAGGCCTCGTCACGGGCCTACATGGCGCGCAGCGTCACCGAGGACGAGGCGGGCCGCTATTTCGGCATCTATGCCCTGGCCGGGCGCGCCACGAGTTTCCTGGCGCCCTTCCTGGTCGCCACCGTCACGGCGCTCTCGGGATCTCCCCGGCTCGGCATGGCCACCATCATCCTGTTTTTTGCAGCAGGACTGGCGATCCTGTGGTCCACACCCTACCCGGCAGACCAGCCGAAGGGCAAACCGGCGGCTATCTGAAACTAAGGTTGAAAAGCGCAATGCGTCCATACGTCAGGTATGGACGCATCCGTACCCAGAGTATGGAGACTGTAATCCCCGCACATGCAGCGAATTCAGGCCAGCGCAGACCGGATCAGTGGCGGAAATGCCGCATGCCGGTAAACACCATCGCGACGCCGGCGGCATCCGCTGCATCAATCACATCCTGATCGCGCATCGATCCGCCCGGCTGGATCACGGCGGTCGCCCCGGCTTCGATGGCGGACAGCAGCCCGTCGGCAAAGGGAAAGAACGCGTCCGAGGCAACAACACTGCCCTTGGTGAGCGGTGCGTCAAGCCCGAGCGCCTCGGCAGCGTCCACCGCCTTGCGTGCTGCGATCCGGGCCGAATCGACCCGGCTCATCTGGCCGGCGCCGATCCCTACCGTGGCGCCGTTCTGGACATAGACAATGGCGTTGGACTTGACGTGCTTGGCGACACGGAAGGCAAAGGCCAGGTCAGCCAGCTCGCGCGCATCCGGCGCCCGCCTGGTCACCACCTTGAAATCCTGAGGCAGCACGATTCCGTTGTCGCGGCCCTGGACCAGCAGCCCGCCGGCAACCGTTTTCACCGTGATACCGGGCTGGCGCGGATCGGCAAGAGCGCCGGTGGTCATCAGCCGCAGGTTCTTCTTGGACGACAGGATGTCGCGCGCTTCGTCGCTGGCATCCGGCGCGATGATCACTTCGGTGAAAATCTTGACGATTTCAGTGGCAGTCGCCGCGTCCAGAGACCGGTTGAGCGCGATGATGCCGCCAAACGCCGAGGTCTGGTCACATTCGAGCGCCCGCCGATAGGCATCCACCAGACTGTCGCCAGCCGCCACGCCGCAGGGATTGGCATGCTTGATGATGGCGCAGGCCGCGACCGACGGATCGAATTCGCTCACGAGCTCGAAGGCAGCATCGGTGTCGTTGATATTGTTGTAGGACAATTGCTTGCCCTGCAGCAGCTTAGCCGTTGCCACGCCGGGGCGGTTTTCGCCGGTCGCATAGAACGCCGCCGCCTGATGCGGATTCTCGCCGTAGCGCATCACATCGATGAGGCGACCGCCAAAGGCCCTGTGGCGCGGCGCTTCCAGCCCGAGCTCACCTGCAAACCATCCCGAAACCGCGGCATCATAGGCGGCGGTCCGTGCGAAGGCGAGCGCGGCCAGATCCCGACGCAGCGCCAGGGGAATCGCGCCGTCATGGGTTTCAAGCGCAGCGAGCACGCGGGCGTAATCTTCCGGATCGGTCACGATGGTGACATAGGCATGGTTCTTGGCCGAGGCGCGGATCATCGCGGGGCCGCCGATATCGATGTTCTCGATGGTGGTTGCGGGGTCGGCGCCGCCGGCAACGGTCTCTTCGAACGGATAGAGATTGACGACAGCCATGTCGATCTCGGCAATTGCGTGCTCTTGCATCGCCGCCCGGTGCTCGGAATCGTCGCGAATGGCAAGCAGGCCGCCATGCACACCCGGATGCAGGGTCTTGACCCGGCCATCCATGATTTCGGGAAACGATGTCAGCTCCGAGACATCGCGAACGGAAAGCCCGGCCTTTTCAAGCGTGGTTCTTGTGCCGCCAGTCGAGACCAGCTCGATCCCCGCCGCGGCAAGCCCGCGGGCGAAATCGACCAGTCCCGACTTGTCCGATACTGACAGCAAAGCCCGGCGAACGCGTACCAGGTCCGGCGCGGGATAGTTTTTGGAAGCAACGACCATGGAGATCCCCTGAGGTAGTGCCGCCTCAGCCTGGCGGCGCGCGCTTGGGTTAGCACAGCCGGAAGCGCCGTAAAACACGGCATAAGGGCTTATCTGTGGAGCGTCACCGGTTGAGTGAGGCCTGCGGCGCTGGTCAACCTCGCGACAAATCAGCCTTCGGCGCGCGGCAAGGTGGTGCGGATCAGCTTCCAGTCTATGCGGGGCGTTTCACCGGCGGTGAACTCGAGCACGATCTGCTTGCTGGTCCGGGCCCCGGCGAGATCGGCAAAATGCACATCCTCTTCGATCCGCGGCCTCAGATCGCGTGCGACAAAGGCCCAGCATTCCCCGTCGCTGGCAGTCAGGTGGACCGTTCCGTCCTCGTCCTGGGTGACCGATATCTTCGGATGGACATGAAACCGCGCCATTCCGACCGTCCGGTCTTCGGGCGCGGGTGCGCTCTCGTCCGGCCTGAGCACCTCGTCGCGCCCCTGCACCTCGTGCCCGGAGACAAGCAGCCGGATCTTTCGGCGGTGCAGAAGCCTCAGACTGCTGACATAGCCGTCATGGGTCGCAACAAAACCGGACTGCTTGCCCTCTTCATCGAGCGAACCAACCTCGACCCGCCGCACACCGCCGGTCACGATCGGCCCAAGGAACGAGGAATGCGAAATCTTCAGGGAGGATCTGTCCTTCAGCGTCACCGTGCTGTGCGCCGCGGTCAGCCGGGCGAACTCGGCATGCTGGGGATGATAGGACGCCGGCGCGCCGGCATTGACGATGAAGCGGTTGAAACCCGACGACAGCTCGAAGGACAGGCATCCGGCATGGGCGCTCGCCGACATCCTGCCTTTCGGCGGCGCTCCGGTATCGGCGATCAGCACCGCGTTGCCCGCACTCAGCCTCTGGTAATGCGAATGCGGCATTTCGCGATAGGCCGTCCCGGAGGTTTCATCATAGCGCAAGACACCAAGCATGCGGTCCGCGGACACGGCGGACGCGCCGTTGAACAGGGCAAGCTCGCCGTTGGCGTGGCGGAAGAACCGCAGCGCCGAAAACATCCGGTCCATTCCCGCCGCCATTCGGGCCGGCGGTTTCTGGCCGAGATTGACATAGGTCTGCCTCAGCGGCAGCAGATCGGTCAGCAGATCGATCAGCACCATCGGATTACGCGAGGAATGCCCGCCATCGGGAAGGATCTGCAAATCGAATTCCGCATCGAGATGGCGCGCGGCCGACCGGATGGTGCCGGCGCTGGCGGGAAGGCACAGGCTCGCCATGGCCAGCGCAATTCGCACCCGGAAACGCACCGCATCGGCGGGCAACGCACCCGTCACATGCCGGAGATACCGGGTCTGCAGGGCGATGCTCTTGAGAAACCGGCGATAGAAGCCGTGATCGGCACCGCGCAGCACGATCGGGGAATGGGAAAACCAGGCAATAAGCCGGCTGGAGAGCACGTCGGGCTCGAAGGAAAGCCCGCCCAGATGGCGCCCCTCGACCGTGATCCAGTCATCGACAAGCGCCCGCGCATTGGCGAACGCCAGATCATGGTCGGCCGCCCGCATGTGCCGTAGCCAGCCAAACCCGTGCAGGCTGCGCGCGAAGGCCGGGCTTGGCGCTTCGAGCTGGAAGGGACTGCCGCCGCCAGTATCGACCATCGTGCCGCCCATGGCGAAGCGTCCGGAATAGATCTCCTCGGCAATGTGGGAATCGGCGATCCTGAGATCGATCGGCGCAACGACAAGCCGGTCCGGTGTCCCGCCGGCAAATCGCATGGCGTTGATTCGCCCCAACGCCATGCGACGGGCAAACCTCCGCCAGATCTCCGCTCCGTAAAAATACGCCGAGCGTTGCGATTCGAGTACCGAAAATGCCAAAAGGGAAATCCTGAAAACGGGTCCCGGCCCTCCACCGGACAGGAATCGTAACACAGTGGGTTAATTGTTCAACTGCTGCTAATGTGGCGGGAGAAGGCAAATTTGCCCAGCAGATAGTGGAGCTGGACCGATTTATCGCCCAAACCCTTACCGGTGTGTCAAGACAACGGCATAAAACCCGTCCAGGCCGGCAAGTCGCGCATCTTCATGACCGAGCATCGCCGGATGGGTCCGGACTTCCCCCAAAGCCGTGATCGCCGTCTCAAGCCCCGCCCAGCGCGCCGGCTCGACAGGCTTGATCTTCCAGGACGGATGATCGGCCAGGAAGCCGGCCACCATGTCCTCGCCCTCCTGCGGGTCGAGCGAACAATTGGAAAACACCAGCTCGCCTCCCGGACGCACCAGGCTTGCAGCATGATCGAGAAGGTCGCGCTGCACCTGCGCCAGCCGCATGATGTCGTCGGGCGTCTTGGTATAGGGAATGTCGGGATGGCGACGCACCGTTCCGGTCGACGAGCAGGGCGCATCGAGAAGCACGCCGTCAAACCCCTCCGGCGCAACCAGATCCTGGGCTCTGCTCAACCGGGTTTCCACGTCAAGACCAAGCCGCTCCAGATTGCCGCGCAAGCGCTCGAGCCGGTTGGCGGACTGGTCGCAGGCCGTCACCCGCGCGCCAGCAAGCGCCAATTGTGCAGTCTTGCCGCCAGGTGCTGCGCACAGATCGACAATCTCGAGACCAACGAGTTTCGAGAACAATTGAGCCGGAATGCTTGCGGCCGCATCCTGGACCCACCATTGGCCATCCGCAAAACCCGCAAGGCCAGAGACCGGACCCTCGGGCCGCCCGATCCTGACCGAACCCGTCGGCAGTACCAACCCGCCCAGCCGTTCAGCCCAGCCCTCAGCATCGGACTTGACGGTCAGATCGATCGCCGGCGGTTCCGACAGGATTTTCAGGATAGAATCGGCGTCTGCCGGATAGGCATTCCTGAGCCGGTCTTCGAACCAGTCCGGAAAATCCGGCGTCTCCGCAGAAATGACCGGCAGGAGTTCGTCCTTCTCCCGCGCCATCCGCCGCAACAGCGCATTGACCAGCCCGGCAAACCGCCGGTTGCGGGGATCGGAATCCGCCTGAGTGACCGCCAGATCCACTGCGGCCCGGTCGGGCACGTCGAGATAGAGGATCTGGGCGGCGGCGACGCGGAGCACATGGCGCAGGGCGCGGGCGCCATCGGGCAGCGGATTGTCGACCAGCCGGTCGATGAAGGCGTCGATCACCCTGAGATGCCGGAGCGCTGACAGCAGGATCGCCCGCACCAGCAACCGGTCCTGATCGCCAAGATTGGTGAAGGCCGGATTTCCGCCGGCCGGATCGAGAAGCCCGTCGAGCGATGCCCGGCTTTCCATCACGGCCGACAGGAGGCGGGCAGCCGCCTGCCGCGCTGCCAGACCCGGCTTCGCATCGGTCGGACCGCGGCGGTTGGCTTGGTTTTCAGGTTTCGAACGGGCTCTGGCGGGCCGGGCGCCGCTCAAGACCACGGTCCTTTGGAAACCGTGCCGTCACGGCCCCATGGGCCGGGCGAAGAGGGGGCAGCCCGGGCCGGCGCAAACTCCTCCACCATCGCCTCAAGCGCCGCGATGCGGTTCTCGGTGGCCGGATGGGTGGAAAACAGGCTGTCCATGCGCTGGCCATTCAGAGGATTGATGATGAACATGTGCGCCGTGGCCGGATTGCGTTCGGCGTCCTCGTTGACGATGCGGCCGGCGCCCATGGCGATTTTGCGCAGGGCCGAAGCCAGCCACAGCGGATTGCCGCAGATCTCCGCGCCGCGCCGGTCGGCGGCATATTCGCGGGTCCGGCTGATGGTCATCTGCACCAGCATGGCGGCAAACGGGGCAACCAGCATTGCCACCAGCACGCCGATGAAGCCCAGCGGATTGTTGTTGCGGTTGCCGCCGAAGAAGAAGGCGAAATTGCCCAGCATGGAAATCGCGCCAGCCAGCGTCGCGGTGATCGTCATGATCAGCGTGTCGCGGTTCTGCACATGCGCGAGTTCATGCGCCATCACGGCGGCCACTTCCTCGTCGCTCAAGGCTTCCAGCAGCCCGGTGGAGGCGGCGACCGCCGCATTCTCCGGATTGCGGCCGGTGGCGAATGCGTTGGGCTGGGCGTTGCGGATAACAAAGACCTTCGGCATCGGCAGCCCGGCATTCTGCGCCAGATCGGCGACAATCCGGTAGAATTCCGGCGCAGTGTGCTGATCAACCTCGACGGCATGATGCATCTTGAGCACCATCTTGTCGGAATTCCAGTAGGAGAACAGGTTCATCGCCGCGGCGATAAGGAACGCGATCATCATCCCGCCGGCACCGCCGATCAGGTAGCCCACCCCCATGAACAGGGCAGTCATCAATGCAATCAACATGGCAGTGCGAACAAGGTTCATGTCCGTCATCCTTTCCAGCGACCAATTGTCCGTCGTCAGCGATTTGGTTTTCGCCGCTTGTGGCGGTAAAGATGGGGTGTTTCAAGCTATTCTTCAATGTGACAGCCAATATGGCGGAGCAAGCCCCATGACCACGAAACCCGAGCCCGGCCCGACCACGGCGAATGCGTCAGACAGCAGCATGCCGGACGCCATGATACAGGATGGATCGCCGGAGCGCGTGCTCAGCCCGGCAGCCCGGCGCGCCCTTGCCGAAGCCGAAACCCGGCGCCAGGCTCAGAAGGACGAGGCACACCGCGCCGAACGGGAAATCGGCGGCCGCGGCGGCGCCGATCCGGCACGGTTCGGCGACTGGGAAATCAACGGTCGCGCTATTGATTTTTAGGAATCCTGGCTGTTGATACACCAATGATAAAGGAATATTTTGGCTAACTTATATTTTTGACCTATTCAATCTGGGGATTTTCAAAGCGCCGGGGCGGCTAAAGGTTGGGTTGTGGTAATCTATCGCAACCCGAATCGGAGTTCGCAAAATGTCAAAAGATGAAGATCGCTTTGGAAAGTTAGCTCGTATCGCTTTTGGCGAAGCTTTTGAGCCCCAAGAGCTAAATGCCAGCAATGATACGATAGAGGCGCTTATCACAGCATTCGAAGACGCGGCCCAATCCGACGACGAAGGTAACGAATTCTGGTTCGCTCGCGATCTTCAGATCCTGTTGGGATATGCAAAATGGGATAATTTTCTAACCGTTGTGCAGCGCGCTCGTGAAGCTTGTGAGGCTTCGGGCCATTCAACTAGCGATCATTTTGCTGGCGTCGGGAAAATGATCGCATTGGGTAAAGGGGCAGAACGAGAAATAGAGGACATTATCCTTAGCCGGTATGCCAGCTACCTTGTTGCGCAAAATGGTGACCCAAGAAAACAAGAAGTTGCATTTGCGCAAACTTATTTTGCCATTCAGACACGCCGCCAAGAAATGCGCGATCAAGAGACTGAGGACTATGTCCCGCTTTCAGAAGACGAGCGTAGGTGCCTACTCAGAGATGAGGTGAAAGAGCACAATAAAAACCTTGCTAGTGCTGCTAAAAATGCCGGCGTTCGGGAAGGCCTCGATTTTGCGATCTTCCAAACTCATGGCTACAAGGGGCTTTATGGCGGCTTGGATGTTCCAGGGATCAGACGGCGTAAGGGACTGAAACGACACCAACAGATTTTGGACCATATGGGCAGCACCGAACTTGCTGCTAATCTATTTCGAGCCACACAGACTGAAGAAAAGCTTCGAAAGGAAAATATCCGAGGAAAGGAACTAGCGAACAGGACGCACTATGAGGTTGGAGCCAAGGTGCGCCAGACGATCAGGGAAATCGGGGGCGACATGCCGGAAACCTTGCCGCCTGCGGAAGACATCAAAAAGGTAGAAAGGCGCCTCAAAAAAGGCATCGCATTACAAGCTGAAACGAAAAAAATCCGAGAAGATTAGTTCTTCTCGGAGGTAAGTTCAGGGTTTGCTAGCCGCTGCACAGACCCTTTATCGAAAGGCATCAGCGATCCATCATTCCTTGACTGGAACCGTGTAGTTCAGCGGCATGCGGCCGCCATCGGCATAGATCGTCTGACCGGTGACGTAGCTTGCATCGGAGGAAAGCAGGAACGCCACCACCGAGGCGATCTCGGATGGTTCGCCGATGCGGCCCAGCGGCGTGCGCGACAGGATCCTGGTTTTCGCCTCGGGATTGTCAGCGACGGAGGCCAGCATGTTGGTCATGATCGAGCCGGGTCCGACAGAATTTACCCGGATACCATGAGGCGCCAGCGACAACGCCATGACCTTGGTCATCTGGCTGACGCCGCCCTTGGAAACGGAATAGGGAACCTGATTGGCAATGGCGAAATGGTCGTTGATCGAGGACATGTTGACGATCGAGCCGGGCTCCTCGCCCTTTTCGATCTGATCCACCATGTGTCGCGCCACGGCCTGGCCGCACAGGAGCACGCTCTTGAGATTGACCCCCATGACACGGTCGAAATCCGCTTCATTTAGGTCGAGAAAATCAGCGGCGTGGACAATGCCGGCATTGTTGACCAGCGCATTGATGGAGCCGAAGGCATCGATCGTCTTGGCCACCAGATTGTGAACATCCAGCCGCTCGGACACATCGGCGGGTGTAAAGCGGACTTCGCCGTCGCTCGATACCGCTTCCACCGCTGCAGCGCCCGCCGCTTCATCAATATCGGCGATCATCACCCGCGCGCCCTCGGCGGCAAGGCGCCGCACGATCGCCAGCCCGATACCCTTGGCGCCGCCCGTTACGATGGCTGTTCGTCCGTCCAGTCTCATGGTTCATTCCTTCCACACAGCGCCACGCGCCGCCTGGGAGGCGCTGGCACACTTTATCTCATGATGCCGTACACGAGCCCACGCGGCACCCGAACGGAAGCGTTCAGTCCCGCAAGCCAGTGCGCAGCGGCGACAGTGGCCCGGCAGACGGGGAAGGTCAATCGCCCTTCCGGCCGATCCCGTGCTTTGTCATGGCTTCCCGGATTTCATCGAGAATGCCGGGATCGTCGATGGTTGCCGGCATCTTCCAGTCTTCGCCATCGGCTATCTTCTGCATGGTTGCGCGAAGAATCTTGCCCGACCGGGTCTTGGGAAGGCGTTTGACCACCATGACCATCTTGAACGCCGCCACCGGGCCGATCTGGTCGCGGACCAGCTTGACGACTTCCCTCTCGATCTCCTCGTCGCTCTTGTCGACGCCGGAATTGATCACGATGAAGCCCGCGGGAATCTGTCCCTTCATGCTGTCGGCGATGCCGATGACCGCGCATTCGGCGACATCCGGATGGTTCGCCACGGCCTCTTCCATGCCGCCCGTCGACAACCGGTGCCCCGCGACATTGATGATGTCGTCGGTCCGCGCCATGATGAACAGATAGCCGTCATCGTCGACATAGCCGGCGTCGGCGGTCTTGTAGAAGCCTGGAAACTCCGCCAGGTAGGAATCGTGGAACCGGTCATCGGCGTTCCACAGCGTCGGCAGGCAGCCAGGCGGCAGCGGCAGCTTGACCACGACATTGCCCAGCGTCCCGGCAGCGACCGGGTGGCCGGCATCGTCGATGACCTGAACATCGTAGCCCGGCATCGCAACCGCGGGAGACCCGTGCTTGACCGGCAGAAGACCCAGGCCCATCGGGTTGCCGGCGATTGTCCAGCCGGTTTCAGTCTGCCACCAATGATCAATGACGGGAACCTGAAGCACGCGTTCGGCCCACTGGATGGTGTCCGGATCCGCCCGTTCGCCGGCCAGGAACAGCGCCCTGAAGCCCGAAAGGTCGTAATCGGCGATCAGGCTGCCCTGCGGATCTTCCTTGCGAATGGCGCGGAACGCCGTCGGCGCGGTGAACAGCACCGCGACATCATGCTCGGCGATCACCCGCCAGAACGTGCCGGCATCGGGCGTTCCCACCGGCTTGCCCTCGAACACGATGGTTGTGTTTCCATGCAGAAGCGGCGCGTAGACGATGTAGGAATGCCCCACCACCCAGCCGATGTCCGACGCCGCCCAGAACACTTCGCCCGGCTTGAGCCCGTAGATCGCATGCATCGACCATTCGAGCGCCACCATGTGTCCGCCATTGTCACGCACCACGCCCTTGGGCTGGCCTGTGGTGCCGGAGGTGTAGAGAATATAAAGCGGATCGGTGGCCGCGACCGGCGTGCAGGCGATCTTGCGTCCTGAATTGGCCCTGATCAGATCCGCGTAATCGAAATCCCGCCCGTCGATCAGCTCGCAACGATGCTGTTCGCGCTGCAGCACGATGGTCGCTTCAGGCTTGTGACGGCAATGGTCGATGGCTGCATCGAGCAGCGGCTTGTAGGCGACGATCCGACCCGGCTCGATGCCGCAGGACGCGGTCACGACGAGCTTTGCCCGGCTGTCGTCGATGCGGGTGGCGAGTTCCGAGGCCGCGAAGCCGCCGAAGACGACCGAGTGAATGGCCCCGAGGCGCGCGCAGGCCAGCATGGCGACAATCGCCTCGGGCACCATCGGCATATAGAGGACAACCCGGTCTCCCTTGCCAATTCCCTTGTCGGCGAGCGCCGCGGCAAAGGCCTCGACCTCCGCCAGCATGGCGGCATAGGAAATGGTGCGTTTGGCCCCGGTGATCGGGCTGTCATAGATGATCGCGGCCTGGTCGCTGCGGCCCGAGGCCACGTGGCGGTCCAGACAGTTGTGGCAGGTGTTGGTCATGCCGTCCGGGAACCACCTGCCATAGGCGCCATGATCGGGATCGAAGGCCTTCTCGGGCTTTTCAAACCAGTCGATCGCAGCCGCCTGGTTCATCCAGAAACCTTCCGGGTCCTCCTGCCAGCTCTTGTAGACCTCAGCATAGCTGCTCGACATAATGATTCCCTCCCTAAAGCCCCGCGCCAGCGATCAAGGTCCAGCCGGCAATGTCCCGAATTGCGGCACCCTAGGGGCCTCCATCCGCCTGGGAAACTAGACCTTGGACTAGTGGGGCAATTTGTCCTGACAGATGGTAGCATCTGTTCCGGTCACACCACCAGATCCCATCACGTCGATGAGCGCGCGCCAAAAATTGCAGATCCGACCCGAACCTCCGTCGCGCCAAACCCGATCGCCGTCTCGAAATCATCCGACATGCCCATAGACAGGATCTCGATGCCGTTCTCGCGGGCAAGTTTTGAAAGCAGGGCGAAGTGCGGGCCGGGATTCTCATCCACCGGCGGGATGCACATCAGACCGGAGATCGTCAGTTCCAGTTCGGCGCGGCATAGCTGAAGGAATGCAGCCGCCTGATCCGGTTCGATTCCGGCCTTTTGCGGTTCCGACCCGGTGTTGACCTGAACATAAAGACGGGGGTTCTTGCCCTGCTTCTCGATTTCCCGGGCGATTTCCCGCGCGATCTTCTCCCGGTCGACGGTCTGGATCACATCGAACAGCGCCACGGCGTCGGCAGTCTTGTTGGATTGCAGTGGTCCGATGAGATGGAGCTCCAGATCAGGCGTCTCCGCCTTCAACCCGGGCCACTTGGATTGAGCTTCCTGAACGCGATTTTCACCGAAGACCCGTTGCCCGGCATTGATCACCAGCCTTATATCCTCGACCGGCTTGGTCTTGGACACTGCCACCAGCCGAACCGAATCCGGCTTCCTATCAGCTGCGACCGCTGCGGCAGCGATTGCCGCCCGCACTTGTTCAAGGTTTTCCCGCACGTCCAAGCTTGCTTCCTTCCCTTGCTTTGATGTCCACCACCCGGTGTTAACGCAGCCGGATCAACTTGCCAATCTGTCAGACACTTGCCGTTTTGCCTGACGCCGGGGGTGCGCGGGGCCTGCTGACGCCGGAACTTCGGCTCCAGGACGGCTCAATGGTTGACGCTTGCCGGGTTTCATGGTGAAGGTCGCGGCAAAATCTGACGGCTTTCTGGTGACCCTTCATGGCAATGGAACGATACAATCCCAAACAGGCGGAAACCCGCTGGCAGCAGGTCTGGGAAGAAGCACGCATCTTCGAGACGGACAACAACAGTCCGGATCCGAAATACTACGTGCTCGAGATGTTTCCCTATCCGTCCGGGCGGATTCACATGGGCCATGTGCGCAACTATGCCATGGGCGACGTGGTGGCGCGCTACAAGCGTGCCCGCGGCTTCAACGTGCTGCATCCGATGGGCTGGGATGCCTTCGGCATGCCGGCCGAGAACGCCGCCATCCAGAACAAGGTGCATCCGCGTGACTGGACCTACGCCAATATCGACGCCATGCGCAAACAGCTCAAATCCATGGGCCTGTCGCTCGACTGGAGCCGGGAATTCGCGACCTGCGATGTCGAGTATTATGCGCAACAGCAGGCGCTGTTTCTGGATTTTCTGAAAGCCGGCCTGATCTACCGACGTAATTCCAAGGTCAACTGGGATCCGGTCGACATGACCGTGCTCGCCAATGAGCAGGTCATCGACGGACGCGGCTGGCGTTCGGGCGCCCTGGTCGAACAGCGCGAGCTGACGCAATGGTTTTTCCGGATTACCGATTTCGCCGAGGATCTGCTTCAATCGCTGGACGAACTTGAGCACTGGCCGGAAAAGGTCCGGCTGATGCAGAAGAACTGGATCGGCAAGTCCGAAGGCCTGTCCATCCGCTGGGAGATCACTGATCCGGCGGCGGCCGGCGGCGCGACCGACATCGAGGTCTATACCACCAGGCCCGACACGCTTTACGGCGCTTCCTTCATGGCCATTGCCGCCGACCACCCGTTGGCGAAGGAACTGGCTGCCAAGGATCCGGCGGTTGCCGAGTTTTGCGATCAATGCCGTCGCGCCGGCACATCATTGGCAGCGCTTGAAACCGCGGACAAGATCGGTCTCAAGACTGCCATCAATGTCACCCATCCGCTTGACCCGGACTGGACCGTCCCCGTCTTCATCGCCAATTTCGTGCTGATGGATTATGGAACCGGCGCGATCTTCGGCTGTCCGTCGGGCGACCAGCGCGACCTCGATTTTGCCCGCAAGTACAATCTTCCGGTCACTCCGGTGGTGATGCCGGCGGAAGCCGATGCTGCAAGCTTCGTCATCACGGACACGGCCTATGTTGGCGACGGCGTGATGATCAATTCCCGTGAA
>Ga0008836_100809_pt1 | contig 14896 bp, 11 predicted proteins | sample HotLakConsUCCR28_FD_62214 | JGI IMG/M metagenome (GOLD analysis project Ga0008836, IMG submission 62214) | Hypersaline microbial mat communities from Hot Lake, Washington, USA - Hot Lake Consortium UCC-R28 (Hybrid Assembly) ... | reverse complement strand
CAAAAAAGACTTTTGACGCGTTTGTAGAAAAACAAAAAGGGGTTATTGAAATAATTGTTTCGTTTATGGGTATCGGCTTTACTCGGAATGGTCATGGTATCGAAACCGTTTTAAATCGACACGGGAAACTGATTAGCAAAGTTTCAATTTTTAATTTGCAAAAACTAAATAGAGCACAGCTTCAGACTTGTAGACGTTTTCTGGGCGGGACTCAGTGTAAGGCCTTCATTAAACAACAGCTCATGAGCGTAGATTATCGAAACTTTATTACGTCAGTTTTGCGTTGGCCACTTCCCCAAAGGTATTCTGAAGAAATATGTGAAAAAATAAGAAATAATCGACTAGAGCGCTGCATAGGGGCGGCACAATTGTACGAAACGCCTGGAAGTGTATTACACAAAGTACTTATACGAATTGAGATAGAAAAAGAAGAACGTTCAATGCTTAAACGCGGTGCTTGTCGAAAAAGAAAAATTACTTTGATTAGGATCTGACTCTGTAATAAGCAACAATTTAGTAAAAAAATCAAACAACAAAAACAACAACCTAAATTCAGATATGGAAATAAGAATTAAACACATTAAAAATATTGAAATTCATCACTATTTTCTATTCAATAGCTTTACTTAAACATGAACAACCTTTCGCAAATGCCGCTAGTTTTATTCGTTTGCTACTCAAGTAAACCTTTTCAGCATTGCGTTGTAAAAACTGCTCGATGTTTGTACAAGGTGTTGATTCTGCAGTGCAACGTCCTTCATAACAATAAGTAATACGTCGAATTACATATTTGAAGTAATCCGCATCAGCTTTTGATTGACTAATGTTTTTTATCTTATTCGTTGTGCACATTTGTCCATGCCATTCTCTAAAGAGTGCGGTTTCATCCCGTAACTTTATCAAATTAGCTACAACTTCGGCTGCTGAATAATCTTTTTTTGCTCGCTTTCTAATCTTTGCCTTAGATATGGCTATTAGTCGTGGTTCGTCTTCGCTGCCACATACTGCGTCCGGTTCATCAACGGCAGTATTGTCGGTATCGTTAAATGATCTTTTTTGCCCTGGTAATCTTCTAAATATCGTACTTGTTTCTATTTCTGATGCATAGGGCAACTCTCTTTGCAACGCACTAATCAACTTCGCAATTTCAGCAACATTTTCTTTAATCAGCTCGTCGTTTTCGGCCATAAAAACTTGTAAACGACGATAGGATTCAAGCAATCTCTCTTTATTCGCTCCCGCATTGACAATTTGATCATGATAAATAAGGTATACATCGTGTGGTGTGCTTGGCGTGAAATCTGGTGATATCGTTAAAATCGACTTACTCTCATAACCGCTTCCGCTAATCTTATTGCATTCTGAAAAATGATACTTTTGACCAGGAAAGGACGCGTTTTTACCAACTTCTGCAAGATGACCTGGTTGAAACGGTTGTATAAAATTAACATAGCTCTCCCTTGCTTCTTTTCTCAAGGTTGAAATAAAAGTAGCGTTATCTTTAATATATGAATTTTCCAGAGTTTCATTTGCCATTCTCGCGGTTTTAGCAAGATCAGATCTGTTTGTCTCTGTCAGTTTTTTATTACCATCTGCATCAATAATCTCTTGTCCAGCAAGTATCGAGTTAAAAACGAATGTTTTCCTCATCGTATGACTTCCAAAATTACGTTGGTTAGTGCCCTTATCTCCACTTATAACTTGATCAAATACACCTTTTAATGCAGCAATTATCTGTGTATTCACTTCAAATCCAACAGTCATATCAAATTTCACTAAGTTAGTTTTATTTGCAAAGAGATATAAGTTTTCATTCTTTGTAAAATCCACACCGTTAGCCGCTAATAACTTTACCCATAAAACAATCGCTGTTAGGGGACAAACAAACCTGCTCAAGTTGTTCCGATGAACCAGAACTATAGCCCGGCTCGAACCTTTGCCTTTGATTGCACTAACAGCCCTATTTTCACCTTTGCCGTTTAATATCAATCCCAAAGTTGTAAGTTCACCAGGCATAGCCACATTTGCCCTTGTAAGACTTGTATCGATATCCTTGTACTTAATATTAACAATGTCACTAATTCGAAGGCCTGTGGCAATCCCTAGTCGTATTATCACTGCAATTTGTAGTTGGTATATATCGTTTGCAGCCTTTTGTAGCATGTGTTCGTAAACTCTCTGTTGTTCTTTAGGAGTTAGCGCATCTCTTCCTTGGTTGACATAAAAGTCACGAAGATGCTTCTTTATTTTTGCTATTGCATTTATACAGAGAGGACTTTCAAATGGATTCCCTCTTGGCCAAGTTACCCTTTTTGAAGTTATTGGATTACCAGGTTTAACGTGGATATATGGCGATTGGCTTGTGTTTGACAGCAAAAACAACATTTTTATAGCTGATTTGAACACTTCTATCGATGATTCTGAACCAGTTTTGCCCCATCTCTCTTCATCGATGATACGCAACTCCAAGAAATCTGTGATCGTGGAAACACGGAAACTTGGACAGTTGTCCGGTGGCTTGTGCAAAAGCAAAAACATTTCTTCATATTTATCTTTCGCTACAAGAAACTTCCAAAACCCTGTTAAAGTGTCGTTATAAGCTCGTTTCGTTAAAGGTGCGGTTCCTTCATACTCTTCAAAGAGGATTTTGTTGCAGTAGTCGTTCGTTTCAGGGTCTAGATCTACTTCAAGTTCTTTTGCCTTTGCTAACAAAGCTTCAAACGGTTGGCCAAACCGAGGCTGTACCGGTTGTTTACCTCTGCGATCAGTTATGTTTAGCACTTGTGGCGTCGTCATCCTCGTCGAAAGCGAAGACAAAAACGAAGAAAGATGCTTTTCGCAGATTTATTATGACTAAAGACAAAAACCGAAGAAAGATGCTTTTCGCAGATTTATTTTGACTTGATCGATCAAAAAACTAATAACAACCAGCTTGCACATAAAAAGATCATAGTTCATACTGAATAACTGCGAAAAGAACGAAGTGGTTAGATGCTCCTTGACATATTTCATTATTTAATTAGATTACTTCAGTTAGTAGAGGTGCAAAAAAAATACTTAGGGCAAATTCAAATTTGATTGAAAACAAAATCATCACTATATAAAGGACTTGAATTACTTGAGTTTTTCATAGCATCTTTTTTTCTTAGAATTGTGTTGATAACTTCAAATCCTCCTAGGCTAAATAGGGCAAATTCGAATTGATTGAAAACAAAATCATCACTATATAAACGACTTGAATTACCTGAGCTTTTCATAGCATCTTTTTTTCTTAGAATTGTGTTGATAACTTCAAATCCTCCTAGGCTAAATAAGACTTTAATCACGCAAAAAAACGACACCAGCCCTATAAAATTAAATATTCAAAGTTTGCTATAGAAAATTGATCTACAAAAATCGATCAATTTTTGTACTTTTGTAGTATAAAAGAATGTTTTTTCCTTCAATAAGCTATTAATATAAACTACAAAAGTACAAATTTAGCAAAAATGCAACAGCTAGAACCTTTAACCCTAGCTATGTTAAGGCTTAAAAAAATTTACACTTTGGTTGAAACTTGACATTGTTAAGTAGAAGGCCACCGCATCAATTTCTTTGCCAAACTGCCTTAGTCTGGAACTATTGAACAGTAGAAAGACTTGAATAGGAATTCTGAAAGTGTTCGTGCAACTGTATAAATCACCAAAAAAATATTTTATAAGTATGAAACAAAAGAAAATAACAATGGATTTCAGCAACCACTATCAAGAATTGGGTTTTGATACTCGAGCTGATATTAATAGTAAAGCGGGAGCAAAAAAATCTGAGTTTGCGTTTGAAGGCTTGGATTTGAACCTTGGCTTAAACCCAGAATACAATTTGGCATGTCCATTTATTGGTGAATTGGTCGAAATACTTCAAGAAGACGAGAATCTAATCAATTTTTTAGAAGTCACGGTGCCAGTGCTTTCCAAGGAACATGAAGCAACCGTTTTGGATTGGGCTTCCTGTCTTGTATCAGGGCATCTGAATAAAAGTATCATAAAACGACTCGTTCTAGATCGATTTGATAGTAGATTATTTGTTTCCTTTCTAGAAGCGGCGATTGGTTCAAAGTACGTTTCCAATAACAAAAAAAAATATAAAACTGTATTGTGTATCGTCGACGATGCATCGGGAACCGACAGTGGAGACGACACCGACGACGTTCTCGATATCCAAGCGACCTTCGTGCCATTTGAGATTGTATTGGTTGATAAACATCATAGCGATTTGACGCAGTTCTTGGATAGAGTTGATACGTTAGTTGCGGTTGATAGAAACATTGATTTGGAACCATATTTAGGCCAAATCAACGAGATCATCAAGCAAAGAAACGATCAAATCATAGTCGATTGGCTCATCTTAACGTTTGCAATTTATAACCAAACGATTTGTTAGAACAAATTTGTACTTATTGTTTAGCACAAAATCGGATTCGATAAACAGCTTTCGAACCAATTAAAATTAAACAAATATTTTTATTCTTTTTTTTTTCAAGTCCAAGCCATGGTTTTGCCAGAGTGATTCGCTCAACAGCATCATCTTTGCATGGACGAATCTGTATAGCATTATGATTATTTTTTAAATCAGAAGTTATTGCTATGTTCCTCTGGAAATTATTACTTCAATTTTTCAACATAATAAGAAAAAAAAGAGGGCATGAAAAAAATTCTCAAGTACAAGAACACAGGTTTTTTTACTATGACAATTCAGTTTCTCGTTGAGGGGTAAATCAGGCGATAATGGTCTTCACCTGTTCAACAAAATTTCATAGTAAATTCCGGTACAAACTATGAATTTTAACTTCGAAAATTTTTAACTTTCTGAGAAATCATTTAGCCAAAAAAAATGAAACAGCAGTAAAATTAGAGCATCACTGGCAAAAATCGTTCCACAATATTGCCTGTGAAAAAACATTGTAGATTGCTAACAGATCAACTGCCGAAATCTTGAAAGTGCGGATAAATGAAATGCAACATTAGGTTATGCAATAAAATTACAGTCATTTCACAGTTAACAGAAAAGGTTGTATAAATCATAGTATTGTGGTATACATAGTCTCTCACTGATAAAAACGGATACATTGTCTATCTGCAAATAGGTCTTCGATTTTTTTTTTTAATATTCTTATTTCTTCAAACGCCCCTTATCAGAACTAATAAAATAATGTGTATAGATATTTATCTGCTTAGCAACTTAAAAATTAATACTGAAATGCTTTTTATTTCTTTTTCAAAAGTATTCTTGTTATCAATAATAATAATGTATGTTACGCTTTTCAATTTGAAATTATTTCTTGATTGTTTTTTCCTAGTGTCTTTTGCAGCAACCGTTGAAAAAAATTATAGCCTTCACGAAATAGAACACGTGAATTCTTACGGACGATACCGTACAAACTTTGTTCGTCTTCATCTGCGTAAACTTCATTTTTGGTAAACGCATCTTTCATATCCAACACACGGGGTCGTCTTTCATTTCTTCTATGAGTATATGTAAAGGTAAAATGCGGGAAATCCTTTCGAAACTTCCACGTCTTGTACCAACGTTCAATAACTGCCCGCTTTACTTTTTCTTCTGCATACGTTGGAAATCGATTGTACTGACCCCACCAGCCAAGAAAATGACCCCATTCAGCTAAGTCGGCAAGGGTGTTTTGGTTATTTGTGTCGTCGACGTCTCCACGGAAAACTTCTACAACGTCTTTCATGATATTTATATTTGAACCGTTCAACTTTCCAACTGCTTTAGGAGTCCCCCATTGACCGAATAACAGATTACCACCAGAGCATAACCAGGACATGACGACAAATTCTTCAATCCCAACAGCGTTCGAATCTGTCCATTTCATAAAATCGTTCCATTCTAAGTGTAGAAACAGAACAAAATCATATGTTGAACCAAAGACTTCGTTTTTAAATCGTTGCAGATCATACTTCGTGTACCATTCAAACTTGTTTGCACAAGGCCAGTTTGATGTGTTAACAGTATCCCTTGCTTTTTCACCTTCACCCCTCTCCCAGGACGCAATATAAATAACATTTCGTTGCTCGATTTCCACATCTGTATCTGAACAAAGCCTTGGACAAAGGTCGTACAACTGGTTTAAAGCAAGAACGCCAGGTTGTTTTTCGTCGTAGGTGTATTCATCAATAAATATGAGGTAACCTAGATCGTTCTTCCTACCATCTGGATCCCGGTACGTTCTCATCTTATAAAAATAGCTGCTCTGTGCACGAAGAAACAATAAAACACGTAGAGGGGACTTCGTGAAAACGTCATCGAGCGTCAAACTGCTAGACCCAACACAAAGTTCGTTTATTGTATAGTGTCGATTACCACAACGAGCACAGATAACACAACCATCTTCTTCTTGAACATTGAACGTTCGAGCTCCAAACAGTGATTCGTGCAGGTTTGTTCCTGGTGGCTCTTGCTTCGTTTCATACTCATAAGCCACCAAAGCTTCACATCGCGAACAACGATACACTTGTGACATAGTTTTGTTAAACGAAGTTAACATAAAAAGAAACCATCTAAGTTAGTTTTTGCCCCTTGATCATATAGCTGAAACCTATTAGCGAGTATGTTTGTTTTTTAGTAACTATTAATGTTACTTACATATGAAACCGGAAGTCCTACGTATTTTACTAGCATTACTATTAATTTCCAGCAACACACCCGCCGGATTTTTTTTTTTCTTAGTGAATTCTTCTATAGAGATTCGACAAAGCAGAAAATTCTATAGGAATAGAAGCTCTTTTTTTTTTTTTATTTCTCTTCTGTTTGAAATGCTACCAAACGTGCACAAGCACAAACGGGGGTCGCTCAAAGGCAAATGACAATATAATTTTTTACAGTACAACCACAAGTTCAATTTTTAACTTTGTCCAAATCACCAGAGTGAAATTTCAACTTTGCGAAAAAATGCTAAATGTATACGAAACCGTTCTTTGCCCATATGTGACCGCAGTCTCTAAAAGTATTCACCAAGCAAAGCCTTTTATTGTTTATCGTCGTACGCGCAAACAAAAACGTGCAATAAGATGAGTATTATAGACCACCTTGCGTACTACGGATCAGAACGTATCGATAAAGTTGACCGGTTTCCTACGTTTTTAGTCGTTCTGCGTGAGGAGCGCCCCCTGAACTTTTACAACAGCTTATTATCAGACGATGTATTTCAAGAACTTCAAAATAGAGGCGATCTAGCTTATGTCGGTGATCTACAAGTCACACTTCAAACATTTTCTGAACGTTTTCGGTGCGATGACGGGGAGTTCTTGCTATATGGTGTGTATAAGTGGTGTGAAGCACAAGTTGATAGTCCAGAGACGTTGTGGACAGAGCGGATTTTTCCCTACGGACGATATCGACTTGCTGAAACGTGGTACGAAAAAACATTGGACGAAGAAAGAGATGCGATACTTGAACTACTAACTTGGTTTGGTGCGAAAAAAGTTGAACTCACGCAAATACAATACAAAGTAAGGAAACAAGTTAAAGGGAAAGTAGCGACAGAGACAGGTTGGATCGATGATCGAAAGAATGATCGACGTATTGAGAAACTCGTTCTTATGTATGAAGCAAAGAAAATCAAAGGTTCAAATGTGAATTTTTTACCAAAGTTAAACTTGTTTCCTGGTAGCCGTTACTTTACAGACAAACCAGGTATGGAACCGAAATTTACCGCGACTGCCAGCAGTATAGACTTTTTGAACAACAGATGGACCGATCAGAAGCTTATGCAAAGCCAAACGATACAACTAAGTTATGGTGTAAGGAATAGGTGTAGAAATGATGGTCATTTGCTCGCGAGACGTCTCGAGGTTCTATTAAACAAGAGAGATATTTCTGAGGAAAACAAGCGAGAATATGTCTATGAAGATGTAGAAAAGACATTATCTGTTAACTTTGCGACTATAAAGATAAAGAAAATAAATGATAAGGACTGGGAGATGTCCAATAGTGAAAAATCCACGCATACTAATCTCATGGGACGAATAAAGGAGGATACAAGAGCATTCTTACTTGCAAAACGTCCTTTTGAAAATGCTTTTAATGGCATAAGGAATGTTTTGATAGGACCAGTTAATAGTGGAAAATCGACGTTGATTTATTCTATTTTGCGGGCGCTTAGTGGAGAATTGTCGTTAAAATCACATTATGTTCGAAATGGACCTGAAGGGTTGCATATGCGACGAAGTGAAACGGATCACCAAGCTGGGGATGGGACAAAATTTGGAGCAGGAGAATCAGTATTCGTGCATTTTTACCCGATACTTCATGTTGACTATAGGCTGAATAACTACAGTTATGAAGGGTATTTAGCGATGCTTGATACCCAAGGTCTAACTGTACCTGCGAATAGCGATGATGGTGCTGAAGTTGAGGAGGATGCAAGAAACAAATATAAGAAAACATTGAAACAAAAAGGACTTACGATAAAAAAGAGCAAGGAAGAGGTGCATACCAGTTCAAGTTTACGTTATCTCTATAGCTGCTTTTACAATATAATCCCTGACTTGCAAATATTTGTTATCGATGCAAATGATTTTCTGAGTGATCGTAAACGATTTGTTGCTTCTTGCAGGCTTGTCAAAAGCTGCCATGACAGCTGGGAAATGACACGATACTTGCCAGATGGATTCGTTGTTGTATTGTCAAAGCGCGATTTGTTTTATAAGAATGGTGGTACTGACGTTTTAAGGGATGAGATGATAGCTCAGGTTGGAACGATCTTCACTATTCCATTACATCAAGCAGCAAATCGCATATTCTTCATTGAAAACCACCGCAAACCTACGGATGATGAATTAATAAATGCCTTTCAAAACCCAGCAGAATATAAGAGAAAGTACATTGAGAGAAACAATGAAGCGATAAATTTGTTGCAAAGCATGCTTACCTATGCACGACAATACCGCGATGATGAAGCAACGTTGAGGGGAGGTGAAAGGATTGTATTGCAAATGCAAAAGGTTGTTTCTATTGGTATCGACTACTCATATCGCGATACATTCAAATACGACGTGTTTCTTTCATATCACCAAAATGATACAGAACGAATTTTTGGAACTCAGCGTATCAGAGTGATTCAAAACTGTATTCACGCTTTGGGTTTACGCGTCTACACGGACTTCGGAAATCGTGATGAGGCCACAGAGATACGTGATATCATGGGAAATGTGCAGAATTCAAAGGTTTTTGTTGCCATACTGATCAAAAACTACTTCTCTAGCAAATTTTGTTTGGCTGAACTTCTTGCTGCGTCAACTGGTGAATGTCAAATGCTTACGATTGGAGTTCTTGGTAAAGAAGGCAAAATCCAAGTAAAGTACGACGACAATACTGCGTTTGACGCCAAAAGAATAGAAAAATCGATAAGAAATGAAGGCACAAAACGAGAAATAGCTCGATTTTATAGAGGTGACACAGACCTAACTGATTTTAGTACTGACCTTGCCAATGCGATTCAGAGAATTAAAGATATTCTGGCTGTAAAGATCACATATGCTGCTTCGGGCAATGACATTCGTACAGTAAAAGAACAACAAGAACATTTTGTCGAAGAATTTAAGGGAAAGTTTAATACTGTAGTGAATAGATAAAAATAGTAAACTTAATTTTATATATCAGTTGATTTCATCACTCTCGCTGCAACTTCTGTATCACCGAAAACAAGTGATGTCGGTTGCTTTCGATTTTTGAATGTTAGACTTTGTAGCTCCTCAGCAATATCAACAAGTTCAGTAATATACTTTCTGTCTTCCTCGACCGTTAACTCAGCTTTTCGAGGGTCCAACAGCGGTCTGCTCTCTATTATAATGAGCTCTTTTGCAAAATTCTTTACAACACTCATCCCATCTTCCACTTTCGGTTTTAGAATATTATATTATTCTTCTTCCAGTTCCTTTGGTTTCCAATCCGTCGGGAGAATAAACGGTGCCGCGCCAGCTAGCTGAAACCGAAAGGCCAATACAGTTTCAAGTAAACACCAAGCTCTTGTATAATATCCGTGATTATGGGACTGATCACCTACTCCCATAACCTCAACAGTACCACTGCACGCTGAAATATACAGTGGAAGTGCGTTTATACCGTTGATTCTTTTCTCACTGTCAACTTGGTCTATCCCAAAATAATCCATCCAGTAATAGACTTTGCGCAACTTGCGTTGATATTTTGCGTGCCAATAAGCTTCGAACCATTTTGCAAAGTTAAATAAACTCTTTGCCTTCGAGTTGTTAGCATCGTCCGGTGCAACAGCTTTCCTAGTACCAAACCATCGATGACTAACAAAGAAAACAAACGAGTTTTCCACATCAACATCCTCTGCGTTTGTTAGTATGTTCTTCTGATCTGAACGAGGAATAGGTCCGTTCTCTAACTTTTTGGAGTCAACGAGGATAATAGGTGGTAAGTTTGCGTTTTTTAGGAGTATTTGAAGTCATGTCAAATCAGGTCGCTCTTTCTCGATATCGTGTTTCTTATGTTCTTTCAAGCCTTCTAACCACTCTGGGCTTTTTAACAACCTTTTGACTTCACTTCTTATTAGACTCATACTGTATAGTATTGATCAAAGAAGCGTAGCACAACAACGTAGCAGTTTGGTTTTTTTTTTTCTGCAAAGATGAATAGCGAATTTTCGGCTAGTAAATAGTGCAAATCAAATTGCGCTAGGCAAAGTGCCAAAATAAATCGCTTCCTTTTTTAAGCTCCTTCGTTCAACTTTGCCCATTTTGCATAGTAAGTTTCCATTGCTATTGCAAAGCAGATTGCTTTCACCTTGGTTGCCATCAAAAAATTAAGTTTGTTAGGGCTCTTTATTCCGAATAATCAAGGATAAATTTTGATATTTCAATATAAGTATTCCATTGGTAAACATGCAATTTTACAAAAGAAACGAGAACCTATTCGGCGCATAGTTTTGACTTTTAACAACTTGGTAGTTTTTGCAATTATTTTTTTATTGTGGTACTTTCATCCTCCCTTCTTCCTATTTTTTTAGGTTGCAACTTGGTCACACCTGTAATGCATTGGTTGAACCTTCATCTCGATTGTAGTCGTGTGAAATTTTGCTTTAGAATGTTCGATAAGAGCACCATGAAAATATTCTATTTATATCTGATTGTGATAGAATTGTTTGCATTTTCCAACACCTATGCACTTTGCACAATGCCTTATTGAGAAAAAAACAAGTATATAAGGACGACCGTTTTTCCATATATTGGTAGTTGTGATAAAAATCCATGTCTATGAAATCAACAGCACCAAGTCATTCTGCAACTGAACAAGGACCACGGCGTAAACAAGCACGCGTGATAGATTCGCAATCGGGTGAAATCGAGAAGCGAATACAAAATCCATATGACTTTGTTACAAAAAAGGCACTAAGAATTGATGAAAAATCAAAGTTATTAGTATTTGAATCTTTGCATCGCGTTAGCAAATTTGCAAGCAAAATGTATGGACTGACAGCAAAAGTTCCATATTTACCATCTACAGTCAAACACGATATCGTGCGTGAATATGTTGAAGACTTGCTCAAATATACGATTGAGTTTAACAAATCACAACAAGGTTGGAAAAGAGAAGAAGCCTTTAGAAAGCTAAATGACACTGGTTTTAATTACTCAGAGAACGATTTGGACAGAGATACAGCAATTCTTGAAGAATTTGTATCAAATACTCCGCTATATTATACGTACAGTGTCTATAACACAAAAACTAAATTATTAGATTATGTAGACTAGAAGCTTAGAATTAGAGTATTCATAAGGAGTAATTCGCATCATGATACTTAATAGCTTACATTAAATGTTTAACTTCATTTTGCATAGTTGAGGCTCAATATTTAGAGTCTTTGTAAAATTGCTATTCTTCTAGCCGTGAACAGGAATGCGAATATGAAATTCCAGCTGTGACGATGTTCGTTATTTTGTAACGCTTATTTGTGCGTATACTCACCGTTATTTAACGGCTGTTTCCTGGGAAAAGGTAAACACAAAAAAAATCGATTCAAACCTTGGGTAACCAATGACACACAGAACCTTTTATGACACGGTCGTTGAATTGGATTTCATCAAACAGATTTCATAATCCCTGTAGCTTTTGTACATGATTGGTTTACATAAATTCAACCCTCCACAACACCATAGAACGTCGAATGAAGCTGAACCCTTGAGAGTTTGTTGTGTATTTGGATCTAAAAATTTTACCCTGCCACGATGTATAATGATAGAAAAAGTCTCATCACAAGGGAATAATTTATCGAAATATGTTAGAAATAAGGTTCCTGCAGGAAGAAGCATGGCAATTCGTTTTACATTTAGCTGTTGTAATTTCATTAATGCTTGTTTTTTGAGGGAGAACGGCGGGTTGGTTACAACAACTAAATCATAACCTTCTTCTTCGATTTCAGGGGCCACGTTATTGTCAAAGAAGTTAGTATAAGGCCCGTTTGTTACCTTAAAGCCTTTTGATCGCATATACTTGGTCGAGTGACCTGTACCAGGGAAAGGTTCAAACAAGTAGTGTTTATTTGGATTGAGTTCTTCCAATACCATATCAAGAACAGAAGTGGGTGTTTCATAGCAATCTTTATCAATTACAGATTTATTCAAACGGAAATAATGTGCCATAAAGTTTAGTTTAGTTATATTTTTTTTTTTACATCGTTAAGCGATGTGTTTATATATCCGTCGTCGATGGAATTGCAAAGCTTGGTTTTGAATCAAGTGTACCAAAATTCGTTTACCAATTTGGTTTTGAATCAAGTGTACCAAATTCTTAGCATGTTTTGGTAAACGCCCGATTTGAAATTGATGGGATACATGCTAAGAATTTGCTAATAGTTGCAGGATAACTTTTGATTTCTTGAATCTTTTGTGCTATTTTTTATTTATAATGAAAACGATTGGTAAAAAACAAAATATTATATTTGAGTTAGTAGCAAGGTAACAATAGCAAATTTGAATATACTAGTACTCATTTTAATTTAGAACAAAATAGCACCGACTTGATAGTTCAATAATTCAGAAGGTTCGTCACCTACTTTTGGTGGCATCACATGAATTTTCTTGTACTTGTAAATATCGCGTATGCCATTGTATTGAAACAACTTGATGATATTCTCAGTCGTTGCTAATTCCTTCGCGACATTAACATCCCCTGTTAACTTCAAAACGTATGTGTATAATCTAGAAACATTTTTATGAATACGTGATTGTCGAATGTTTCGACGTTTATCATAAAACTTTCTGCATAATTTGCATCTCGACGTTTTTAATTTTAATTCGCTTGTGCTGAAATCAGTACTAAAAACATGGTGCTTACAATCACTACAGCTGACCAAAGTCACGAATTTCCGATGCTTTGTCTGTATTGGTACAGGGGTTGCTTTCATTTGTGTGGATACTTTTATTACAAAACAATATTGTTCAATGTCCGTGCCGTGGTTTATATAGATGATGAAGTGTGTGGTCTAATCTGGCGTTTGTCAACGCTGTGATGTCGTCTCACTTTTATGTTGTATTATTCGAACGACTATGCATTATAAGGACTTTGATATGCTAAAATTTGTATCAAATACTTCACACTATATAAATGGGTAATTTTACATGAAATCCGTTGTGGCGTTGAAGAAAGAGTCAATTCGTTATTTTGATTAATCATTCAAAAATATGGAAAAGTGCCATGATGACGCACATCACGAAGTTTTTCTTTTTCTTTACGAAAAAGGGAACGCTTTTATCGCATACGAAAGGTTTCGTTCGAGAACATTTCTACTACTGACGTATGTACGAGAAAAAAAAAAATAGGAAAAGGTTGTTCAAAACTTAGATAGAAACACGGGTACGTTAAAATTGAGTTCTCGTTATGATTAACCCTCAAACCTCGTCGATTAGCTGAGATTTGTCTTCGTATTCGTTTTTGTGAGAGAATAATAGGTCAATGTGCAAACCAAAAGCGGCTGACAACAAAAAGCAAAGAGTCCCGTTTTTGCTTTTGATTTCGTGAACGAATTTTTTATTCATTTTTTAAATACTAGTATTCCGTTCACACTCTGTATATAAGGTACAGATTATTTGTGTCAAAACGAAATCAAGAGCTGTGTATTTTAGCTCAGAATACTATGCTTGATTCAAGCACTACTACTACAAATATGTCAGTGTACTGTTCATGTTGTAAAACGTATAAATCCCCAGATAGCTTTACGTCGAGTAGGCTTGCGCGTAAAATTAAACAATGTAAGTCATGCAAATGTGTCTATGATAAAAAATACAAAATAAAGCAACGTAAAATCGATAATAACATAGTTCGTCTTAGAAAATATCTGTCAAAAGTGTTGGTCTCCAAAGAAAAAATAAACAAAGTAGTATCAAGAGAGACATTACTAAATCTTTTTAAAGAAAAAGGAATACATATCGAAAGCTATGAAACTATAAAGGTATTTCCTCCTATAAGTAAATCTGATAAACTAAATCTCAAACAGTACCAAATTGTATGCTTCTGAGTTAGTTTTATATGTTAAGACAACGTTAATAATAATTGATAGCACCGAAAAAAGAGCAGTTGAACTTTAAAGTGTTCTGTTGTTTAATACACCTACAGTGTCTGTCATAATAATATTCTGATGTAGGACACTCATCGTAAGTGAGCGCCTTTCACCTACAAGATATCCGTTTTCATGCAATACATTAACAAAAGATCATCAAGCTTTGACTCAAAACTATTTCTCTCTCTCCGATTTTTTTTTTTTTCGATAGCGTTGCCCCAACAAGTCAAAGATGAGTTCTCATTTTCCCTCTTTAGGGCTGTACCAGCCCCCTGTCACTCCTTGAGGCATAGTTCGAGGCTTTTTTTTTTTGTTTTT
>Ga0008836_100806_pt1 | contig 14943 bp, 12 predicted proteins | sample HotLakConsUCCR28_FD_62214 | JGI IMG/M metagenome (GOLD analysis project Ga0008836, IMG submission 62214) | Hypersaline microbial mat communities from Hot Lake, Washington, USA - Hot Lake Consortium UCC-R28 (Hybrid Assembly) ... | reverse complement strand
TTTCTTGGTCGAAACAACAATAGAAAAAAGATGGGACAGCTCCAAAAGCTTCCCATCTTTATTTTTTGTACTATCCTATGATTAAATTATTTAACTTATTTTTGTTCTCGGACGACAGTAGTTCCTAATATTGAATGGTAGAGTATTTGTTTGTAACTGCTCATCAGGTCAGGGAGTTAGCGTTTAAAGGAAGTTACGATAAATAATTCTTTTTCGAAAGGTTCAATCCCCTCCGGGGTTGCTGGAAGGATAGATTGTCATCCAAACCCCGGGTTTTGCCCGGGGTTATTGTTATTGAAGCCCTTCAGGCTTCGGTGTCGTATTGGCGCATGTTGCTGAGCTAGTGATTTGCGACCCAAAGTTAAGGGTGAAATGGCATTTAAATGGCCGGGCTTTGGGGTCTGGCCATTTTGCATTTAGGCCTTTTTGCGGATTCAGCCGTGGTGGTTAAGGGTTAAAGTGGCTCGGGATGGTCTGAGCGAATCAACGTTGCTGTCAGGCATCGGGATTTGTTTTATGTAGCATCGTGGATGTTAAGGGTTAATTGGCTCGAAGCATGTTGAGGATTTGAACCGGGCACTTAGGCAGGAAGGCTTGTTTTGGGTTCAACCCTGGTGGTTAAGGGTTAAACAATTGTGTCCTCACATCACCACACCACGCCTTTTTAGGCTGACCTTGCCGAAGCCCGACTCTGCTCCCTTTTCAGGCTAAGCTTGCCGAAGCCCAACTCCGGTGCCTGAGCGGAGTCGAAGGCAGCGGAGTCGAAGGCAGCGGAGTCGAAGGCAGCGGAGAAATCGAATCATCACCCGATCCCCGAGTCTCTCAGTCCCTCCGTCTCTAAGTCTCCAAACATAATACCTTCGTGGTTCTTTGTGCTTAGTGACTAAAAATTCCTGTACGTTCTCTCCGTCCCCCAGTCTCTCCGTCTCCCCCTCTCTCAGTCCCTAAGTCCCTCCGTCTCTAAGTCTTAAACTGCGGTAGTAATGTTTGTTCCTGGCTTGTCCCCCCCTCCTGTTTTAGGAGGGGGCCCGGGGGGAGGTCACAAACGTGGCTCGGCATTGGCGGAAAGCCGGTTTCTCTTTTTAGCGGCTGGACAGCCAATGCAGGAAATGCGAGGCTCCAACTACCCCGGGCTGCGCCTCCCTTGTCGGCTTACCTGGGGCTAATGATATTTCGCCCTTACAGGGCTTGGAAATCGCTCGGCAGTGGCTGTTTGTTGTTGCGGGCTTTCTAGCAGGAAGGTTGGTTTGGCAATTAGGCTTTAATTAGATAAGACCGGGATTGTTAAGGGTTAGAAAAATACCATTCTTTAAAAATCTATCAGATTTTTGACAACCCTTAACCAATTAAACCAATTAAACCATCACACCATCAACCCATCCTTTCAAATAAATAAAAAATACATACATTTGTACTGGTCTTTTTAAATCCATGTACTACCAATACCCGATCATTTTCCTTTTTTTTATGGGAGCCATGCTCCTTTATTTTCGCCTGGCCGAACGCTACCGCATCATCGACAGGCCCAATGAACGTTCTTCCCATACCCGTAGCACCATCCGTGGGGGAGGGATGGTCTTTGTCCTGGCGATTTTGCTGGCCTGGCTGCTGGGGCAGGCCTCCTGGGCACTGGCCCTGGGCATTCTGCTGGTAGGAGGGGTTAGCCTGTTGGACGATATCCTACCCCTGCATCAGTTGCCCCGCATTGCTGCCCATTTTCTGGCAACGGCCCTGCTGCTCCTGGACCTGGGGCAGGGAGCCAGTCTGGGGGCATGGATACCACTGCTCTTTTTTATGCTGATCGGCTGGACCAACCTGTTTAATTTTATGGATGGCATCAACGGGATTACCGTTCTTTATGCCCTGGTAGCCCTGGGTAGTTTTGCACTGGTGCCGGAAATGGCGGGTGACCGGGAGCTACTGATTTTGTTGTCCATGGCTGCACTGGCCTTTGCCTGGTTCAATGTGCGGAAAAAAGCCCGTTGCTTTGCCGGTGACGTGGGTTCGGTCAGCATGGCCATGGTCCTGGGTTACCTGATGATCAAGGTTATTTTCCTTACCGGTAACCCGGCCTATCTCTTTTTCTTCACCCTGTATGGGCTGGATGCGGTGATTACCCTTTTGCTGCGCCTACTTCGCCGGGAAAATATCTTTCAGCCCCACCGAACACACCTGTACCAGTACCTGGCCAATGAGGCAGGCATTCCCCATGTGCGGGTCTCCCTGGCTTATGCCGGATTGCAGCTGCTGATCAACGGGATATGGCTTTATGGTATTGGCCTGGAAAGCTTTCGATGGCTTTCGGTTACTGTATTTGTTTTGCTGGTAGTTCCGGGCTATTTGGGCTTCCGAAACCGGCTGATTAAAAAAAATGTAAAAAATTTTTAAAAAAAATCCATAAGATTTATGGGGCAGGAAAAAGCGGGATATTTTTAGTTATCAGGAAAATGCTTCAAGCCCATAAGAAAAGGTATTTAGTTTTGTTGAACAATTAAATAATTGGTTTTTAAGAAAAAAAGGTATTGATGTGCCTTAATCGGTAGTTTTAATATAATTTAATTTTAATAGAAATATTTTTATCTTTAGTCGGCGGTATTTGAAAAAAAGTAGAGAATGGGGAAATTTAAAGAAAGGATTCACTTGTCTTTTCCGGAATTTGAGGGAACAGAAATGGCCCATGTCATGGCAGCTATGGAGGAGGGGCAGATCGCCACCAACGGCAGGTTTATTACCGCATTCGAGCTGGGATTGTCCAGGAAGTTTGAGGCTTCCCATGTTGTTGCCATCAATTCCGGTACTTCCGCTATTCATCTGGCCTTGCACCTGCTGGGGGTAGGACCTGGAGACGAGGTGCTCTGCCAGAGTTTTACATTTATTGCCTCTACCAATCCCATTCTTTACCTGGGAGCCCAACCACTACTCGTGGACAGTGAAGAAGAGACATGGAACATGTGTCCGGATACCCTGGAACGGACGATTCAGGTGCGGCTGCGAAAGGGAAAAAAGCCCAAGGCCATCGTGGTCGTCAACCTTTTCGGCATGCCGGCCAACTGGCCCCGAATCAGGGACATCAGCCAACGGTACCAAATACCCGTGATAGAAGATGCAGCAGAGGCCGTAGGGTCACGTATTGGTGGACAATATGCCGGAACATTTGGAGACCTGGGCATTTTTTCCTTCAATGGCAACAAGATCATTACCACCGGGAGTGGAGGTGCCTTGCTTACCGATAACCGATTTTTAGCCAAAAAAGCCAGGTACCTTTCTACACAGGCCAAACTGGATTTTCCCCATTACGAGCATTCTGAATTGGGGTTTAACTATAGAATGAACAATATTTCCGCTGGGATCGGCTTGGCCCAGCTAGACGGCCTGGAGAACCGGATCCAGAAGCGAAGAGCCATTTTCCGTAGGTATCAGCAATACCTACAGGAACTTCCCGGTATCGGTTTCCTGGAGGAACCGGAAGGTTTTTTTTCCAACCGCTGGCTCACCACCATGGTAATAGATCCCTTGCTGGCAGGATTTTCAGCCAGGGAGTTGATGGTAAGCCTGCAGGATCAGGAAATCGAATCCAGGTTATTGTGGAAACCCATGCACCTGCAACCCCTATATAAAAATACCCCGTTCTTTGGGACGGGTGTTTCTTCGGCCCTTTTCTCACAGGGCATTTGCCTTCCCAGTAGCACAGGCCTGACGGAGGAAGAAATGGACCGGGTATTGGATGTGGTTTTTTTGTTGCACAAGGACATCATGAAGGTGTCAGATAAACTGTCGTGAACGTGGGAAAACGAATCTTTGATTTTTTAGTCGCTCTGGTACTGTTGATGGTGCTTTCTCCGCTGATGGCTGCTTTGGTGGTCCTGCTCTGTTGGAAAAGTGATGGACCTGTGTTTTTTACACAAACACGGACAGGCCTGCATGGCAGGCCTTTTACCTTGCTAAAATTCCGGACCATGTCCGGGCCCAGGGATATTTGGGGGAATCCGCTCAGTGATGAACAGCGCTTGACCCCTTTGGGTAGCTGGTTGCGGCAAAGTTCATTGGATGAGTTGCCGCAGTTATTTTGCGTATTGAAGGGAAAAATGAGTCTGGTAGGCCCCCGTCCCCTTTTGCCGGAGTACCTACCCCTGTATTCGGAAGCACAGTATCGCCGGCATGAGGTCCTGCCCGGTATTACCGGTCTGGCCCAAATCAAGGGGCGCAACAGCTTGAGTTGGGAAGAAAAATTCCGATACGATACCTGGTATGTCAGCAAGTACTCCTTTCTGCTGGATATGAGGATACTTTTCCTTACTTTTAAGCCCTTGATTCTCAGGGAACACATTTATCCGGAAGGCAGCCTTTCTGTAGCCCCTTTCCGGGGAAAGCAACAAAGTGCATAAATCATAAAACATGTATATTTTCGGGGCATCCGGCCATGCTAAAGTAATCGTTGACATATTAGGCCCTGAGGACAAGGTGCATGGTGTTTTTGACGATGATCCTTCCCGGTCCGGCCTGCTGGAGTTTCCGGTACTGGGTGCCGTGCCGGACGGATTTACTTTTGACCAGCCCTTATTTATAGCTGTAGGAGACAACCGGCAACGCAAAAGCACCTACCTGCGGTATAAGGACAGGGCGGATTTTGCCAGCATCCGGCATGCATCAGCCATAATCAGTTCCAGAGCCAGTCTGGGAGCGGGTTCGGTGCTCATGGAAGGGAGCATGGTGAAAGTAGCTGCCCGGCTGGGCAAGCAGGTCATCATCAATACGGGGGCATCGGTGGACCACGATTGCCGGCTTTCAGATTTTGTCCACATCGCCCCCGGGTCCATTCTCTGTGGAGGAGTGCAGGTAGGAGAGGGTAGCCTGGTCGGTGCCGGCAGCACGGTATTGCCCGGCATACAAATAGGAGAATGGGTCAGCATAGGTGCCGGTTCGGTAGTAACCCGCAACGTTCCTGATGGGCACACCTGGATTGGTAACCGCCTCAAGGAAACTCCATAAATATAACCGCTCTGCCCCACGAAGTTTGCCAATCCCTGGCACGTTATGGGGATTTTTAATCCCCGAACGGTCACGAAAGCAGGATTGCAAATCCTGTTCATCTGTCATCCGACATGGCAAATGTCGCACAGCATGGCTCCGCGGAATTTGCAATTCCGTGGTTCAGATAAAAGGGGATTTGTAATCCCCGAACCGATAGCACATCAGCACATCAGCACATCAGCACATCAGCACATCAGCACATCCCAACATCCCCACATCCTCATATCATCAAAGCAAAGACCCGGCAAAAAAGCAAAAGGACCGAAAATCCCCGCTTTTCCGGCCTGCTTTTTCTGTAAAAAAGTTTATCTTTCGGCTCAGATGTTACGAACCCTATCCTTTTTATTACTTTTCATTTTCACCAACGGCTACCAACTGCAGGCCCAGGTATTTGCCGGGGAGCCCATACTGGAAGAAGCAGGCAGAAGGGCACAAATTCTGAATCAGGGAGATAACCCGGCCAGTTATACCATACGCCCCCTGGCTTTGCCGCTGGCGGAATTGGTGGAAGGAGATAGTCTGGCTGCTGGAAAAGATATCAGGGAAAACTGGAAGTTATTGCCTGTAAGGGCGGCTATTGCCCATTCCGGAAAACGGCCCTATGGTGCCTATCCCTATTTGACCGTTCCTGCCAGAGGACCGCAGCTCTGGCTCAATCCGGGGATACAATATAGAAAAGACTGGATGGAATTTCGCTTCCAGCCGGAATTGGTGATGGCTGCAAACAGCACCTTTCCGGGATTTCCGGATACTTACGATCAGGTGACCAACAGGAGGTATTTTCGTTATCCCAATACCCTCAATTATCCGGAACGTTTTAATCAGGGTGCCCTGCTTCGGCTGGGCTGGGGGCAATCCAAACTGGCTGCCCATTGGCGCAACTGGGAAATCAGTCTGGGTACCAACAGTATCTGGTGGGGACCGGGCCAATTTCAGTCCCTGATATTCAGTCACCATGCCCCGGGATTTCCCCACCTGAGTCTGGGTAGCAGGAGACCATTGACCACATTTCTTGGTTCCTTCGAGACACAGTTGTTGTTTGGCCGGCTGCAGAGTACTGCCTATGACCCTGTACAGGAAGGAAATCTCAATCAACAATTTTACCGGCCACACCGGGATGATCCACGCTACCTGAATGCCTTGATTTTTACCTGGTCTCCGAAATGGCTGACCGGTTTATCCCTGGGTTTCTCACGGACCTTTCAAATCTATAGCCGGGACCGTCCCGGGGGCTTCCGGGCTCTTGTGCCCGTAGTCATGCCCCTGATCAAGGAAAATTATGGGTTTTCCAATGCCAATGGCGAATGGGACCAACAGGTGGCCGTTTTTGGCAGGTGGCTGCTGCCGAAGGTGCAGGCAGAGCTTTATTTTGAGTATGGCCGGCGAGATCATGCTTTGAATTGGCGGGAATTTATGCTCAATCCCGAACATGCCAGGGCCTATTTAATGGGCTTTACTAAAATATGGCCCCTGGAAACAGGCCATTTTCAGCTGCGGGGGGAAATGACGCAGCAGCAGGAATCCATCAACCGGTTGGTTCGCTATTCAGGCAATGCAGGCTTATCCTGGCACAGTCATGCCAGTCTCCGAGGGTTCACCCACCGGGGAGAACCCCTGGGGGTGGGGCTTGGATCGGGTACGAATATGCAAACGCTTGAACTGGCCTATTTTAAGGATTGGAAGAAAACCGGCATACGTTTGGATCGGCTGGCCCGGAATGAGGATTTCTATTATGCGGCCAGAAATGGCCATACTGATCTGGCCCCCTGGACTGATTTGGCACTGGCTTTATTATGGGAAAGAAAAATAGCCAATATTAACTTTTCGGCCACCGGACAGTACATTCATTCCCACCATTACCAATGGCAGGCTGCAGCAGGTTTAAGTAAAAATTTCACCTTACAGTTGCAAATGGTTTACCATTGGCAATAAATGGATAAGAAGGCGTGGGGTGGGGACCAGGTAGGCATGGGATTATTTTCAGGAAAGTATTATTCAAAGATAGGATTAGCTTTTTTGTAAGGTGAAAAACCATTATATTTGGTAGATATTTGTTGACAGCTACTAACTGAAAGTTTTTATTCATGTTTTTTTCCAAAAAAATCAACATTCTACCCAGGTGGTTTATTGCTTGTCTTGATAGCATTATCCTTTTTATATCCATCTTTTTCGCCTATTTTCTGGCAACCAATTTTGATTGGTTAATGATGGCTAACCTGCAGGTTTTCCAGGGAACGCTCACCTTTGTACTAATCGGCCTGCTGACCATGTTTCTGACAAAAAGTTACACAGGAATCGTCCGCCATACCGGCATCATGGATGGGATGCTGATTTTGCGTACTGTTGGCTTTACGGTATTGGTGGTGTCTATTTTGAATCTGGTGATGAGCCTGCTGAATGGCGGTGTAAGGATAGTACCTTTTTCGGTACTGATCATTGGGGGGATGCTGTCCCTGTTTTTTTTAATAACTTACCGGTTGCTGGTGAAGGATTTTTTCCGGAAAAACAAGCTCAAAGGCATGGACTTGCCCAAGAAAAAAATATTGATCTATGGTGCAGGTGAGGCGGGTAGCATTACCTACCGGGCAGTACTTAAAGACAGCCAGTACCAATACCAGATTTATGGCTTTCTGGATGATGACCCCCGGAAGAAAGGCAAAACATTTGAGGGACTCCCGGTATTCGGGGATATAGACGCATTGGGGGAATTGGTAGAAAGATATGAGGTAGAAGAATTGATCATTGCGATCATCGAATTACCAACCAAAAGGAAGCGGGAAATTATCAACGCATGTATTGCCCTGGATATTCATGCCATGACCATCCCTCCGGTAAACCAATGGGTAGGGGGTAACCTCAGTCCGGGGGCCCTCAGAGATGTTAAAATAGAAGACCTGCTTGGCAGAGAATCCATATGTCTGAAAAACAGCACGGTATCTGCGCTGATAACGGGTAAGCGTGTGCTGGTCACAGGAGCAGCCGGATCCATAGGCAGTGAATTGTCCAGGCAGATTGCCAGGTGCTCACCAGAGTTATTGGTGATACTGGATACTGCGGAATCTCCCCTTCATGATCAGGAAGTTTTTATTCAAAATGAATTCAGGAATTTGCCCCTTCATGCAGTTTTGGAGGACGTGACCCACCTGGAAGGACTCCGAAAGGTGTTTGACCTTTACAAGCTCGATTTTGTTTTCCATGCCGCAGCATTGAAACATGTACCCATGATGGAAAAGTATCCGGCCAAAGCCGTACAGTGTAACCTGCTGGGAACGAAAAATGTCGCAGATTGCGCTGTGGCCTATGGTGTCAAAAAAATGGTCATGGTCAGCACAGACAAGGCTGTCAATCCTACCAATGTGATGGGGGCAAGCAAAAGGTTGGCAGAAATGTATGTGCAATCTTTGGATAAATTCCAAAAGGAGCAGCACAAGTCCGGAACAGCCTTTATCACCACCCGATTTGGAAATGTGTTGGGGTCAAATGGTTCGGTTATTCCCCTGTTTAAAAGACAAATCAAAAACGGTGGGCCCTTAACGGTAACCGACCCGGATGTCACCCGCTACTTTATGACCATCCCTGAAGCCTGTGATTTGGTTTTGGAGGCAGGTGTTATGGGCAATGGCGGGGAGATTTTTGTTTTTGACATGGGAGAGCCGATCAAGATCATTGACCTGGCCAGAAAAATGATTCACCTCAGCGGTAAAAAACCCGGACAGGACATTGACATTGAAATTACCGGATTGCGGCCGGGGGAAAAACTGTACGAAGAAGTCCTGGATTCCGGCGAACTTTCAGTTGAAACCCACCACCCTAAGATCAAAATAGCCCTGGTACGGCCTGGTAATTACCAGGAAATCAAAAGAAAGATGCTTTTGTTCGAAACCTTATTTGATCCGGAAGATGAGATGCAGCTGGTTCTCCATATGAAGAAAATGGTACCGGAATATATCAGCAAAATGTCCCGTTTTGAGGCGCTTGACGGACAAAAAGTAGAAAAGTAGTTTTTTCTTCCCGCTCCGCTCCTTGGGATTTGCAATCCCGAGGGCAGACCCGGGGATTTGCAATCCCCAATACGTCCTCTTAAATCAGGATCGTAACCATCAAACATCCCCTGCCCCTTAGGATTTATACCCCCCCCGGATGTGCACGAAATTAGGATTACAAATCCTGCTCACCTGTGGTTCGACATTGCAAATGTCGCACAGCACACGCTCCTTGGGATTTGCAATCCCGAGGACAGACCTGGGGATTTGTAATCCCCAATACGTCGCCTAAAATCAGGATCGTAACCATCAAACATCCCCTGCCCCTTAGGATTTATACCCCCCGGACGTGCACGTAATGCAGGATTACAAATCCTGCTCATCTGTGGTTCGACATTGCAAATGTCGAACAGCAATTCCCCCTTAAAACCCTCTTTTCAAGGCTTATTCGGATCTTCCGGCAAGCCATGCTTTTTGAAAAAGGTGGCCGGATCTTCCGGCACTTCTACCGTTTGGTCATAGGCTCTGCCGGTTTTTTCAAACAGCTCCCTTCTGCCTTTGATATCATCCACCAGCTCCATATAGGCAATCTGCCCCACCCGGACAGCTACCCTCCGGGGCACAACGACCACCCCATCAGAATCCGCCACGATTACATCTCCCGGGTAGACGGTACAGCCGCCGACCACTACCGGCCTTTGTACATCGATCACCTCATTTCTTCCGATGCGTTCTCCCCTTCCCCTTTTGGTATAATCGGTGTATACCGGGTTTTTCTGCCGGATGACTTCATCAATGTCCCTGACCCCGCCTGCGGAGACCAGCCCTACGGCTCCTTTCTCCTGCCAATCCATGATATTCTTGGATCCGGTGGAGCCGGTGTCATTGTCATCCCTGTTGTCCATCACCACTACCGTACCTGCTTTGATAAACTCCCCAAAAGGCTCAGCAGATAATTGGGAGTACCACATGCCCCGCCATTCGCGGTATACCTCGTAATTTTCGGGTTGGGTAAGGTCTGCTCCGGGATGCATGGGTCGGTTGGTGGGGCCATAGCGCACCGTGACCGCAATCCCTGAAAAGCGGTGTTCCATGGTTTCCACATCCCGCCACAAAGGGGATATGCTGGGGTCCATTACCCCCACATCCATATAACCTACCGTGACCAGGCCATCGACCACATCCGTGACGCGGGCTCCTTTGTATAATTCGAGCAGTACCTCATCCGATACGCCGGCCGCTTCCTGAGCGTAAGATGCGGTACCAAAATCAATGAATACGGCTACCAATAATCCCATCAAGTAGGATATAGGCTGGTTGGGGAGAAGTATCCGGACAGGAAAGGATGGATAATTCATGGTTATTTGGGTTTAATGGTTATACATTAGCTTTTGAGTTCATCAGGTATGCATGGCCCCATTGACCTGCAGGGTTTGTCCTGAAATGTAGGCACTCTTATCCGAGCCCAGGAAGACGCAGGCGTCGGCGACTTCTTCCGGCTTGCCTCCCCGTTTCATGGGTATGGCCTCCCGCCAGGACTGAACGGTCTTTTCGTCCAGCACTTCGGTCATTTCTGTTTCGATAAAGCCCGGAGCTATGGCATTGCAGCGAATATTTCGGGATCCCAGCTCCAGGGCCACCGACTTGGTAAAGCCGATAATACCGGCTTTGGAGGCCGCGTAGTTGGCCTGACCGGCATTTCCTTTTATCCCTACGACAGAAGTGATATTGATGATCGACCCTGCTTTGGCCTTCATCATGGTGCGTGTTACCGCTTTGACCGTATTGAAGCAGGACTTCAGGTTTACATTGATCACCTCATCCCAGTTTTCTTCGCTCATGCGCATAAGCAAATTGTCCCGGGTAATGCCTGCATTGTTGACCAGTATATCCAGTCCTCCCAAAGCAGCGACCACATCGCTGATCAGTTGTTCTGCGGCTTTAAAATCGGAGGCATCAGAGCGAAACCCTTTGGCATTGACCCCGAAAGCGGCCAGTTCTTTTTCCAGTGCTTCTCCTTTTTCCACGCTGGACAAAAAAGTAAAGGCCACATCAGCGCCTTCCTGAGCAAAGCGGAGGGCGATGGCCCTGCCTATACCTTTGGAAGCCCCTGTTACCAGGGCTTTTTTACCTGTAAGTAATCCCATATTGAAAATTTTTATTGTTTTTTCCTGGCCAAAAATAGGTATTTATTCCAAAACTTAGGGTATGCGATTTAATTTTCTGCTTGTTCCTTCTTCCGCCATTTGATCTGCTTTTGGGTATTCATTGGGTTTAGGTCCCATTTGATTATCAAAACCAAATTTTTTTCTGAACATTATTATTATAAATTTGCATAGCAAAAAAGTAATCAAAAATATAAAAATATGTCTACAACAAAATTCGATGTCATTGTTCTGGGCAGTGGTCCAGGTGGTTATGTAGCTGCAATCCGGGCCTCTCAGCTTGGATTGAAAGTGGCCGTAGTGGAAGCTGAAGAACTGGGGGGCATTTGCCTCAACTGGGGTTGTATTCCTACCAAAGCGCTGATCAAGAGTGCACAGGTTTTTGAATACATCAACCATGCAGGGGATTATGGCATTTCCGTAGGCAAGGCCAATGTCAATTTTGAAGACATGATCAAGCGGAGCCGGGACGTAGCCGATGGCATGAGCAAGGGCGTGCAATTTTTGATGAAAAAAAATAAAATCGAAAAACTGATGGGCTGGGGCAAAGTAAAGCCCGGCAAGAAGGTAGAAGTTGAAGACAAGGAGGGTAAGAAAACCGAATACAGCGCGGACCATATCATCATCGCCACAGGAGGCAGGTCCAAGGAGCTTCCTGCGCTGAAGATCGACAACAAAAAGATTGTGGGATACCGCAAAGCCATGACCCTGGACAAAATGCCCAAAAAGATGGTAGTGGTGGGATCAGGTGCCATAGGCGTTGAATTTGCCTATGTGTACAGTTCCATAGGCGTGGAAGTGACCATTGTGGAGTTCCTGGACCGGATCGTGCCCAATGAGGACGAGGAGGTATCCAAGGCCCTGGAAAAGATCTACAAGAAAAAAGGCATCAAGATCATGACCAGTGCCGAAGTCACCCAGGTAGATACCAAGGGAGCCGGCTGTAAGGTCACCGTCAAGACCAAGGAGGGTGAAGAGAAAATCGACTGTGATGTGGTACTTTCTGCCGTAGGTGTGGTTTCCAATGTGGAAAACTGTGGCCTGGAAGATGTGGGCATACTGGTAGATAAGGGTAAAATCAAGGTAGACGAATTCTACCATACCAACATGCCGGGTTATTATGCCATAGGAGATGTGGTAGCAGGACCAGCCCTGGCCCATGTGGCCTCCGCAGAGGGCATCATCTGTGTGGAAAAAATTGCCGGAGATGATCCCGAGCCTCTGGACTACAACAATGTTCCGGGCTGTACGTATTGTCTGCCTGAAATATCTTCCGTAGGCTATACGGAGGCAAAGGCGAAAGAAGCCGGTTATGAATTGAAAATCGGTAAATTTCCCTTTTCTGCTTCAGGAAAAGCCTCCGCAGCAGGTGCCAAGGATGGTTTTGTCAAATTAATTTTTGATGCTAAATACGGAGAACTGCTGGGAGCACACATGATCGGCTACAATGTCACTGAATTGATCGCCGAGATCGTAGCCATCCGCAAACTGGAAACCACCGGCCATGAGCTGATCAAAACCGTACATCCGCATCCGACCATGTCAGAAGCCGTGATGGAAGCCGCCGCAGCAGCCTATGGGGAAGTGATACACCTTTGAGATGACCTTAAGCTGATCCGGAAATTGTAAATACCACCTACTGACCAACAGGTTTTTTGGAAGAACAAACATTGATACAGGGGCTTAGGGCCAGAAACAGACAAGTTCAGGAATATTTGTACGAGAAATATTCCAGGGCCTTGTTTGGTGTGATCAGCCGGATCATTTATGACCCGGACCTGGCCGAGGAGGTGTTTCATGATGCCTTTGTCAAGATCAACCAGAAGATAGACAGTTATGATGCCTCCAAGGGTCGCCTGTACACCTGGATGGCCAATATATGCCGGAATGCGGCGATCGATAAAACACGCTCCAAAGAATTTTCCAAGAGCAGTAAGACCAATACCATCGATGACTACGTATATGGCATGGAGAGCGAGTCCGGCACCGCAGCAGCTGTGGATGGAATCGGTGTCAGAGAATTGATGGCGGAACTGAACGAGGAGCAACGATTTGTCATGGAATGCATTTATTTTAAAGGCTATACCCATACGGAAGTAGCCGAAAATTATGACATTCCGCTGGGAACGGTGAAGTCCAGGGTACGGTCTGCGATCAATGTGTTGAAAAAGAAAGCTGATATAATCTAGTGGATATCCAAAACTACATATCGTCCGGTAAATTGGAGCTTTTCGTTTTGGGTGACCTCAACGAAACAGAGCAGCAGGAAGTCCTGTCCATGGCCAGAAAGTATCCTGAAATACAGCAGGAAATTGATGCCATTGAAGCGGCCATGTTTGCCTTTGACAAGGCATCCGGAAAAAACCCTTCTCCTGCAGTGAAAGATAAAATTTTCGCCAGCCTGGATGCGGCAGGACCGGTCATGGAACAAGAAGATTCCCGGGCACAGGCGGAGCCTGTTAAAAAGGAAGTGAATTTGTATCCCGGGATCAATCCCTGGAAACCTTTTGCCGTGGCGGCCTCCCTAACTGCTTTATTGGCCATCGGTGCTGCTGCTTATTTTGCCTACAGCTACTTTGATGCAGAAGAAAGGTATGCCATCGCCTTGCAGCAAAATGCCATCCTGGCAGATGATATCCAAAGCAATCAGGTAAAACTCAATGAACTGGATCAAAGCATGGAAAGGCTGCTTTCCGGAAATTTTGAGAGGGTTCCCATGAAAGGAGAAGGCTTGCCCATGCAGGAAGATGCCCTGGTGGATGTGTTCTGGGACAGAGAGAGCCGGGAAGTATTGCTTTCGGTCAACCAGCTGGCGGACCTGGATGAGAACAGCGATTACCAACTTTGGGCCATTGGAGCCGATGGGCCGGTAGGTATCGGACTGGTCAATGCGGCAGAAAAGCTGAACCTGCAGACCATGCAGGAAGCTGGTGAGGCACAGGCCTTTGCCATTACCATAGAGCCCAAAGGCGGTAGTGAGAGCCCTACCCTGGAAAAGCTGGTAGTCCTGGGAGAAATTTCCTAGTTTTGAAATTGGTTTAATTGACATCCGGAACATGCCCCTACTCCTCCATGGAACTACAACTTTCTACTCCAGCCCTGCTTTTTTCAGCCATCACCCTGATGATGCTGGCCTATACCAACCGTTTTCTGGCCATGGCCAACCTGATCCGGGGCCTGCACAAGAAATACCTGGAAAACAGCGGACAGGAAAAGGTACTTATCGGGCAAATAAATAACCTGAGAAAACGCCTGAACATGATCAAAAACATGCAGATTTTCGGGGTATTGAGTTTCCTGCTTTGCGTGATTTGCATGTTTCTTTTGTACCAGGAATTCATTACCGCCGCCAACTGGGTCTTTATGGGCAGCATGCTTTGCCTGCTGATTTCCCTGGCCATTTCCTTAATGGAATTACAAATATCCACCAATGCGCTGAACCTGGAACTCCTGGACATGGAAGATGTGCTCAACCGGCAGGGCAGTAAAGGGCTGGATCAATTCTTCACCAAAAAAGACTAAAGCCAATGCCTCAGGAAGATGAGATCATAGACCTGCGAAGTGATACCCTTACCCAACCTACCCGGGAGATGAAGCAAGCCATGATGATGGCCAGCCTGGGAGATGATGTGTTTGGAGAGGATCCTACCGTGCGGCAGCTCGAAGGCAAGCTGGCCGGAATTTTTGGCATGGAAGCCGGGCTGTTTTGCCCTTCCGGCACCATGACCAATCAAATTGCCATCCGCCTGCATACCCGACCGCAA
>Ga0008836_100803_pt1 | contig 15012 bp, 13 predicted proteins | sample HotLakConsUCCR28_FD_62214 | JGI IMG/M metagenome (GOLD analysis project Ga0008836, IMG submission 62214) | Hypersaline microbial mat communities from Hot Lake, Washington, USA - Hot Lake Consortium UCC-R28 (Hybrid Assembly) ... | reverse complement strand
TGATCCGGGGTTAACCCCGGATCAGGCTGACCCCCTACTTCAACTTGCGGCTTGAAAACCAAAACCCGATACCAGCTTATCCAGGCCGCAAACCTGTCCGACGAATGGGGGCCACCTCAGGATGAGGAACGGCGTTTCCTCCGCCTGCTTTCCCGGCTTTCCGCCCGTTCCCGCGCCCTGCGCTTCGCCGTTTTGCTGCGCGGCCAGAAGCTGGGTCTCGACGGTGTCGGCATCGGGCAGTGTCGCGGGATCGACGTCCTGCACCGGGGCGTCTGCGGATTTGGGTTTCAGGCGGGAGGCGAGGGCCGAGAACATGCGCACCCCTCACTCGCCGGGGCGCTGGCGCAGGCCGAAGCGGATGACCTCGACGGTCAGGTTCTCCTCGGCGGGCGGGCGCAGGCCGACAATGATCGATTCGAGACGCGCCGAGAGGCGCGGCGGCGCGAAGATCCGCGCGACTGCGTTCGATTCATCCACCTCCAGCGCGAAATCCGCATTGACCAGCCCGAACCGCGCGATCGCGTCCCGGATCTGGGTATCGGTCATACCCCCGATCTGGAAAGTCTTCACCGTCGCCGTGTCCGCGCGGGAGACATCGACCATGTCGCGTTCGGCGAACCAGACCAGATTGTGGCGGGCCGACAGGGTGTCGAGGACCGTGCGCACATTGCCCCGCAGCCGTGTGCGGGTGACCTAGTCACGATCAAGCCGGTCGTTGATGCGCAGCCGCAGACCCGCAATCTGCGCGATATCGCGCAGCACATCGTCCAGCGCCCGCTCGCGAATGAAGAGATCAAGGTCGGTCTCCTCAAGGCGCTGCGTATAATCGTTCTGCGTCAGGGTGAAGGCGCCGAACAGCCCGTTGCCGGGGGATCGGCTCTCGCCCGCATCATCCGGGATTGCGGGAGCGGGAGGCGGCTCGGGTGGCGAGAAGGCGCGCGCAGGCGGCCCCGTCCCGGCGGCCAGAACGGTGCCGGTGAACAGGATCCCCGCGAAAACCGTTGCCCGCATGGAGCAAAGCACTCCCATCCTCCCGTGAGCCGAGGCGCACCATGCCCTGTGCACAAGGGCCGATGCTACGCAAGATTGGGTAAGATGGTGAAGATATTGTAAATTATATAAAAATAATATTAATATTACAAAAAATTATATATTGTCATTTAGAGGAATTGTCTGTATGAATAACAATCAAATTTTAAAAGGAGGTATGATATGTCAACTTTAACAACTGAAACTCCAGACATCCAAGAGCTTATGGGTCTAAACCAATCTAATACAGACGACACGCTGGAATTGTCTGAATTCAAGCGCGAAATGGACAAGATATTGACGGGCGATAACGCCTTTACGAACACTCACATGAGTTACATGTCAATGTTTCGTGACACAACTGATGCGATCACCAAATCCTGCAGTGGGAGCATAGGCGGTCTTGGGGAGACTATGTCCAGAGGATATACATAAAATAAGATACTATTATAACAGCTCGTTTGTGCTGCATCGCTTTAACCAAATTGTAAATTCGCGTAAATCAAAACAAACGAGCCATTGACGGCCCGTGTGCCATCGCCCACCCTGCTAGCAGAGATAGTGCTAGAAGGAGTTCGGGCGATGGCCGCAGGCATTGGCAATTCGACGTCGATCACGACCGACAATAGCGGTGCGATGATCGACCAGATCTCGAGCGTCGTCGCGGAGCATCAGGCTTTCCAGTCGGCCATGCGTGCTGCTGATAATATCAACACGCAGGAATCGATGATGACGAGCATGACGATCAATTCCAATACCGGGCAGCGCAAGGGGGTTGATGCAGCCTGCGAAGCGCAGAACCAGGACAATGCGAAGCGTCCGCAGGCGATCCAGATGCTGTATCGCCAGTAACGCGCCCTCGAAGATCCGTTCAGCGCGGGCGATCTGCCCCAGATTCCGGAGCCCTTGCGATGAGTGTCGAGACCATGAGCGCTGCTCCCGTCACGAGCGCCTCCCCCCATACCGCGGCCGCCGCGGGCGGGGATCATGCCGAGCAGCAGGGTGTCGGCGCATTCGCGACCATTCTCGCGCAGGAAATCGTCGATGAGCGCAGCCAGTCCACGGCGCGCGGCATCGCGGCCAAACTCCCCGGATCACCGGAAAACGTCGAAGCCTTCCGCAAGCAGATCGCGGAAGAGACCGAGGTGGTCGAGCAGCGCCAGGAGTTCACGCGCCAGCTGCTGCGTCAGGGCGATGCCTTGGCCTTCCGCGACTGAGCCGAGTCCACCACAGCTTCCTGGCGCTCTTCAATTCCCGCTCTTCAGCCGTCGCCGCTCGATCGACGAGGGGATGCGCAGCGATTCACGATATTTCGCCACCGTTCGCCGGGCGATATCGACTCCCTGCTCGCGCAGGGCCTTGACGATGGCATCGTCGGAGAGGATACGCTTCGGCTCCTCCTGGTCAATCATCTGCTTGATCCGATAGCGTACCGCTTCCGCCGAATGCGAGGCCTCGCCCGGTGCGCCCGGAATCGACGCGGTGAAGAAATATTTCATCTCGAACACGCCGCGATTGCTGCCGATCGATTTGTTCGAGGTGACCCGCGAGACCGTCGATTCGTGCATCCCGATCGCATCCGCGACGGTCTTCAGATTGAGCGGCTTCAAATAGGCGACGCCATGGGCGAAGAAGGCATCCTGCTGGCGCACGATTTCGGATGCCACCTTGACGATCGTGCGCGCGCGCTGGTCGAGGGAGCGGGTCAGCCAATGGGCGTTCTGCAGGCACTCGCCGAGATAGGCCTTTTCGGCTTCAGACTTCGCCGAGGCGGAGACCCTGGCGAAATAGGTCTGGTTCATCAGGACGCGGGGCAGGGTCTCGGGGTTCAGATCGATCAGCCACGAGCCATCCGGGGCCGGGCGAACGAAGACATCGGGGATCAGCACCTCGACAGGGGCCGCGCCGAAGGCCCGCCCGGGCTTGGGGTCGAGCGCGCGGATCTCGCCGATCATCTCCGCGAGATCCTCGTCATCGACCCGGCAAAGCCGCTTCAGCGCGGCGAAATCGCGACGCGCGAGCAGGTCGAGATTGGCCAGCAGGGCCTCCATGCAGGGATCGTAACGATCGCGCTCCTTCAGCTGCAGCGCCAGGCACTCCGCGAGATCACGCGCAGCGATGCCGGCGGGCTCGAAGCGCTGGATCACGGCGAGAACCTCCGCGACGCGCGAGGGCGCGATGCTGAGCCTGTCAGCGATGATCATGATGTCTTCGCCGAGATAGCCCGCCTCGTTGATCGCATCGATGATGAACTGGCCGATCAGTCTGTCCTGCGAATCGGTGAACGCCAAAGCGAGTTGGGCCGAGAGATGCTCGCGCAACGTCGTTTCACGGGTGAGATTGCGTTCGAGCCCCTCCTCGTCATCGAAGGAGCCACCCGGCCCGACATTGCTCCACATCGATGGTGAAAGCGGCAACGCGTCACCGCCGGAATCGCCAGTGCCACCGCCGGGCAATTCGCTCTGGAAGACGTTGTCGAAGGAAGTATCCAGCGCCGATTCGAGCGCGCCGGGCTCCGGGTTCATGTCATTGTTGAGCCAGGGTTCCGGATCGGGCGGCTCCGGGTCGTCAGCAGCGTTGCCCGATGCGTCATTGGCGTCTTCTGCATCATAAGATCCGGCGGGGGGCGGGTCCGGTGCGCCGCTCTCGTCGCTCTCGTCGCGCTCGAGCAGCGGGTTGCGCTCGAGCTCGGCCTCGACATAGGCGACGAGGTCCATATGCGACAATTGCAGGAGTTTGATCGCCTGCAACAGCTGCGGCGTCATTACCAGCGATTGGCCCTGGCGCAACTCCATGCGTGGCGCGAGACTCATTGATACTCCGATCGGCGCGTGCGGCTGGGATGCCAAGGGTCACGGCACGGTTCTTGCATAAATGCGTTGAGGATTCGTATCGCGCTTTTCCAGCCGCGTCAAAGGGCAGCCTCGGCAAATACCGGCAAATGGCGGCTTTGCGCAATCAGCGTGCGAGGACGCGTGCGGGAGGGAACACGACTTCGACGAGCGTGCCCTCGTCCTTGCGCGAGGAAATCCGCAGCGTGCCCTGATTGGCTTCCACCAGCGCCTTGGTCAGGGGAAGCCCGAGCCCGGTCCCGCCGGGCTTGCGCGCGGTCGCGAGCTGGCGGAAGGGTTCGAGCGCGGCCTCGACCTCGGTGTCGTTCATGCCGATGCCGGTATCGCGCACCCGGAAGACCATGTCGCCATCCGGCCCCTTTGCGGTCGAGACGATCACCTGCCCGCCCGCATCGGTGAACTTCACCGCGTTCGAGAGCAGGTTCAGGATGATCTGGCGCAGCGAGCGTTCATCGACGCTCAGATTTGGCAGGTTCTCGGCAAAGGAGGTACGCAGCACGATGCGTTCGCGCGCCGCCTGCGGCTGCAAGAGCGCCACGCAGGCATTCACCATCTCGTTGAGCGACACTGCGGTGAAGTTCATCTCGAGGCGCCCGGCCTCGATCTTGGCCAGATCGAGCAGGTCGTTGACGAGGCTGATCACATGCTCGCCCGAGGCATGGATGTCGGCGAGATAATCGCGATAGCGCTCATTGCCGACCGGACCGAAGCGCTCCTCGAGCATGACTTCCGCAAAGCCTATGATGGCGTTGAGCGGCGTACGCACCTCATGGCTGATGCGGGCGAGAAAATCGGATTTCTGGGCGTTGGCGGCCTCCGCCGCCCGACGTGCGGCGACGAGTTCGGTCTCCGTCTGCTTGAAAGCCGTCATGTCGCGCAAGACGGCGCAGAACTTGCGATCGAGCTCTTCACCCACGGCGCCGAGTGTCATGAACAGGGGAATCGCGCCGCCCTGACGCACCCGGCCGAGCACTTCCCGCCCGTCATTGAGCACGGAGCGCATATCGTCGCCGCGCATGGCATCGAGGTAATCGAGTGCGGCGACGTGACTCTCGGTATGCAGAAGCTGGGTGAAGCTCTCGCCGGCGACCTCGCGCTGGTCATAGCCGAACAGCGCTTCCGCCGCCCGGTTGAGCGAGAGGATGCGACCGGACTGATCGATCACGATCACCCCGTCGATGGCTGTGTCAAGAATGGCGGCCTGTTCGCGCAGACGTTCCTCGCGGGCGCGCAGATCGAGCTCGAGTTCGCGCAGCTTCTCGGTCGGATCCTCATCGGCGATGCGGCGCAGCATCAGCATGCTCGCGGGGTAGCCGGACCAGTCGATCGTGGTCATGCGGATTTCCACCGCGACCGAGGCGCCAACGGCATCCTGGATGGTCAGTGGTGCGACGGCCTCGCGCGCCGCCTCACCCAGGGCGTGAGGGCGGGCCAGAAACAGGCGGGACAGCCCGCCGGCCTGTTCGAAGGCTTGCAGATCGGCATGGCCGAGAAGATCGAGCAGGTAGCGATTGGCAAACAGCGCCTCCTCGCCGCGATGCACGACAATGCCGGCGGGAACGCGGTCGAGCACGGCCCGGATATCGGGCACGCGATCATTGGCGGGGGCGAGAATGACCGGTGAATCGTCCCGCCCTGAGCCGGTTTCCGGGCTCCTTTCACGAGCCTGCTCATCTGGCTCGCCGGCCACATCGTCATCGACCGTGGATTCCCGCCCGGCTTGCAGCTCGGGCTCCTTGACCGATCCTGGTGCCTGCGGATCCATGTCTTCCGCGGGCTTGACCGTGTCGTTCGCGGAGGATTCGCCGACGCTCGTCGTATCTGTGATCTCCTGCTCTACCGTTTCCTGCGATGTGACATCTGTGGCTGAACCGGTCGGCGTGGCAAGCGCGCGGGCAATCTCGCGGAAGGCGTTGCGTTCCGCGTCGGACAGGGATGCCGCAACGGCTTTCGTGGACGTCGCGGTTCGCTGTACGGGTTGTTCCGGTGCGGTTTCACCCTCTTCCGTGCGTGCGGCGACCGGCTCAGCTCCGCTATCCGGCGCGGGCTCACCTGATAAGGGATCGATCTCGACCGGCTTGAAGGGCGGCGGCTCCGGATCGCCGAGCGTGGCCCCGATCCGGGTCTGTGCGGTGGCGAGAGCGCGCGATTCGTCGAAATGCGTGGCTTGCTCCGCATCGGCCTGCCGCGCCTCGCTCATGCCCGGCGTCAGGGGCGGGCGATCGAGAGCGTAGGGCGAGACCGTCGCGTTTCGCGCCAGCGGTGTTTGTGCAAAAGCCGGTATCGGCGCTGCCATATCCGGCGCGGGTGTCGATGGCTCCTCACTCGCAGAGGCGGGTATCGTTTGCGCCCGCAACTCCGTCCAGGACTTGCTGATGCCGGGGCGGCAGATACCGAAGCCACGATAGGCGGTGCCGTCCGCCGCTGCGGCCGGCAGACCGGCCAGATCGACGGCGATCGCATCGTCACCTTGTCCGGAGCGCCAGTAGACACGCCGCCCGCTGAAGGTTTCGCCCCGCGCCATGATCTCGCAGAGCATGTCCTTCGGATCGACGGCGCGCGCGTCTTGACTGGCGCCGAGCAGATCCGCGAAGCGCTTGCCGATGATCGCGGCGTTGCTTTCGCCGACGGTCCGGGCCAGTTCCCCGGAGACATGCGTGATCCGCCCCGCGCCATCGGCTTCCCAGAGGAAGCGTACAGGGGAGGTATCGGGGGCGGGGACGGGCTCCGGCATTGCCGGAGGCGGCGCGGATTCGGTTGCAGGGGGGTGGGAATCCGCAGCGGAAGCGGGCGCGGCGGATGTCACCGCTGCGTCAGCAGCTTGCACCACCCTGTCATCCGTCGATCTGTGGTCAGGTGCTGCGCGCTTGCTTGTTGCAGGAGCCTCGGTCCGTGGAAGCTTGGGCTTGCGCACATTCGGGACACGTTCGACGAAGCCCGTGATGAGCGCATCCTGGCCGTTGGGCATTCTGACAAGGCGGCAGGCGCAGGTTGCCAGCGGGGCGAGGGCGCTGGTTTCGAAGCGCACCTTCTCGAGGCGCTGGCCTTCGCGCGGGGCAATCCCGCGTAACAGCGCCTCGATCCGCGCAGCGCCGGGAAAATACGGTGCGATCCTGCCGGATTTGTCGAGAATCAGCGCCCGCGTGAGATCATAGGTCTGCGGACTGGCCCAGACGATGCGCAGGGGGTCGAGCATCCATACCAGCGCCGCCTTCGTCTCGCCGACGAGCGGGGCGAGATCGGGTTGCGCCGCCATGGCGCGAATCGCCTTGTCGATCTCCTCGAAGGTCACGCGCTCACACCCGAAAATTGCAAAGCCTGTCTTCACCATTCATTAACGCATCTGCCTATGGAACGCATCCTCCTACTAGGCGTAACCTTTCATCAACCTTAACATGGCTGTGGACGCGCGGTTGATTTTGCGTTGCACAAAGTGTATATTGCGCTGCAACATCACCTCGGGTCCCGCGACGTTCACGAATGCGCGGTCAAGGCCGTGCGTGATCGGGCCATGACGGCCACCATCCGACAGGAGGAAAAAGATGAACGACAAGACCCCGAATTTCGAAGTTCCCGCCGAGATGCGTGAATTTGCCGAGCGCAGCATCGAGCAGGCCCGCAAGGCGATGGACGGTTTCGTCTCCGCCGCGATGAAGGCTGCCGACACGTTCGAGGGTTCCAGCTCGACCGCCGGCACCAGCATGAAGGACATCCGTCACAAGACGTTCTCCTATGCCGAGCAGAATCTCAACGCCGCCTTCGATCACGCCCAGAAGCTGGTCAAGGCCAAGGATCCCGCCGAGGCAATGAAGCTTCAGGCAGAGTTCATGCAGAGCCAGTTCGCGGCCATGCAGAAGCAGATGGCTGATTTCGGCGAGACTGCCAAGACGACCATGACCGACGCGGCGAAGACCGCAGCGCCGAAGAAGTAAGGCGTCGGGCGCGGTCGTGTTCGCGCGACCGCGCCCGCATTCGCGCCTCCGATCGGGGCGCATGCCGCGTTGAAGGCGCGCAACAGAGGATCACAGCATGACCACCGAGACGAAGACGACATCCACGCCCGCAACGGCGACCGGGAAGGCTGCGGCGCCTGAGAGCGTCAAGAAGTCCGGACCGGTCGAGGCATCTCCGGTTCCTGCCAGCGACTCCAGGGCGCCTGCCAAACAGGCCACGATTCCTGCCAAACAAACTGCATCTCATGCAGCGCCCGCACCGGCGAAACCGGTTGCCCTCGCGCAAAAAACCGTGACGAAACCCGCCGAAGTGAACGCTCCCGGGAAAGACGCTCCTGTGAAGGCGGCAACCGCGAGCCCGGCACCCGCCGCCAAATCCGAGCCCGACATCAAACCCTCCGCTGCCAAACTCTCCGCTGCCAAATCCGCCGCTGCCAAATCCGCCGCCAAGACTGCCGTCGCCAAGCCTGCCGCCGCCAAGACTGCCGTCGCCAAGCCTGCCGCCAAAGGCGCGGCCAGAAGTGCCGCCAAGAGCGTCGGGAAGCCTGCTGCGGTCAAACCTTCGACAACCGAGCCTGCTGCGGCCAAGTCCGAGGCCAAGTCCGAGGCCAAGCCTGAGGCCAAGCCTGCTGCGGCCAAGCCCGCCGCCAAGCCCGCCGCCAAGCCCGCCGCGAAGACGTCGGCAGGGAAATCATCCGATGCGCAGGCATCTCCCGGCGGCGAATTGTTCCCCGGTTTCGCGCTCCTGCCCCAGGGCGATGCGGTGGCCCAGCCCCTGCGTGTGATGATGGACATCTCCGCCGAGAATGCACGTTCCACCTATGCACAGGCCCGGGAGTCGGGCGAGACCATGCAAGAGGCCTGCATGAAGAGCGCTGATGCCGCTTCGCGCGGTCTGGTCGCCCTTAACACGCAGTTCATTGATCTGATGCGCAGCCAGAGCGACGCGACGCTCGGCTTGTGGCGCGCGACCATCTCGGCGCCGTCCCTGTCCGAGGCGGTGAAGGCGCAGTCAAGCGGCATGCGCAAGGCCTATGAAAGCACGGCGATGCAGCTCAAGACCATTGCCGAGACCGGTATGCGCGTTGCGACCGAGACGAGCGAGCCGCTCACGGACCAGTTCTCCCGCAAGGGCTGAGCGTCCCGGCAATGGATACGGCAGAAAGAAACGCATTCGGGGGCTTGCGAAATCCCTCCGAATGCGGCATCTACTCGCCAGCCCGCGAGACGGGTCGCCACGTGTTATCGTGCAGCTGTAGCTCAGTAGGTTAGAGCGTCGGATTGTGGCTCCGAAGGTCGGTGGTTCGAGCCCACCCAGCTGTACCATTCCTGCTTTTGCCCACCTGCTTCCGGTCTCGAAAAGCCGTGCTTGCTATGCCGCCTGTAACGTCTTTGCGTCAAGCACGTGACGCAGGCTCATGCAGGCGACGAGATCGCCGGTTACGTTCACAGAGGTGCGCGACATGTCGAGCAGGCGATCGACCCCCAGAATGATGACCATCCCCTCGACCGGGATGCCGAATCCCGCTGCCACACTCACCAGAATGGCGATACTCACGCCGGGTGTGCCCGGCGCGCCGATCGAGGAGGCCACGAGCGTCCCGGTGATCAGCATGATCTGCGGCAGGGACAGCTCAACGCCCGCCATCTGCGCGAGAAACAGGATCGCGACGCTCTGATAAAGCGCGGTGCCGGCCATGTTCATGGTTGCGCCGAGGGGGACCACGATATTGGCGATGGCCGAGGGTGTACCCATGATACGGGCCGTCGACATGGTCATCGGCATGATCGCGGAGGAGCTGGATGTGGAGAAGGCCAGCAGGAGCGTACCCGCCGCATCCTTCAGGAAGGTAAAGGGCTGGACGCGCGCGACCACGGTCACGATGACGAGATAGAGAAGCATCAGCAGCGCCAGCCCCAGCAGCACCGTGCCGACATAGGCCGACATGCCCGCCACCGTCCCGAGTCCGATGCGCATCACCAGCTGCGCCATCAGGCCGAAAACGGCGAAGGGGGCGAGGAACATGGCCCATTTCACGATTTCCATGGCGATGGAGAGCAGCGCATCCAGCAGACGCAGGAAGGGCGCGGTCTTCTCGCGATCGACTTGCAGGATGGCGAGACCGACCAGGATTGCGAGCACGACCACGGCGAGCATGTCCCCCTGGGTAATCGCGGCTGCGGGATTGCTGGGCAGGATTCCCGCAATGATGTCGGGGGCGCGTGCGCCGTCGAACGGGGAGGCTGACGGCTCGGGCAAGTCCGCGACATCCGGGCCACCGGGACGCGCGAGTGCGCCCACCATGCCGGCCCCCGGTTTGATCCACTGGGCCAGCGCCACCCCGATCCAGGCCGCCGCCACCGTCGTCGCCAGAATGAAGCCGGCCAGACGCAGGCCCACGGCGCGCAGATCCGCGCCCGAGCCGGCATTGGTCAGTCCTCCGACGATAGAGGTGAAGATCAAGGGGACCAGTACCATCGCGATCAGGCCGAGGAAAATCTGCCCCGGCAGGGCCAGCCAGCGCCCGACCGCTTCGGAGGTTTCCGGGGTCAGCCAGCCCGTATCGGGCCCGAGCACGATCCCGATCGCGAAGCCGAGCATCATACCCGTGAGCACCTGCGCCCAGAGGCGCGTCCGGATCCAGGCGCGCATGCGGAACCGCTGGTGACGGATATGGACGCGCGGCTGCGCGGCGATCTCGGCCATGGTCTCTCGCCTCCCGGTCGTTCAGATGAGATTTTTGCTCTTGGCGGAGGGCTTAACATTCCGGCCCGACCTTGGCGAGGGCCGGCGAATTCGGTGCGGGGAGGGGAATTCAGTATGGAATTCCTGAAAAGTGGATATGCGCGGGGTGACATCTGCCCGTGAGGCCGCCATATCCCGGAGGCGTATCCCGCCGGAAAGTCATATGAACACCCCAAAGCCGAAATCGCCGACGCCGCCACCTCCCGGCCAGGCCAGCCTCTACGGAACCTTCATTCGCCTGTGGCCCTATCTCTGGCCGCACGGGCGTCCTGATCTCCGGAATCGCGTCTTCCTGGCCTTTGGCCTGCTCGTTCTGGCCAAACTCGCCACGATGGTGATGCCCTTCACCTACAAATGGGCGACGGATGCACTTGTCACCATCACGGAAGCCTCGAACGGCTCGGGGATGTCTTCCGACGAGGCTGTGCACTGGTTGTGGGGAGCGCCGATCCTGCTCACGATCCTCTACGGCGTGACACGTGTCGCCATGGCGTTGTTCACGCAGATGCGTGACGGGCTCTTCGCCAAGGTGGCGATGCACGCGGTGCGCCAGCTGGCGACGAAGTTGTTTGCCCATCTGCACCGGCTGTCGCTGAGCTTCCATCTGGAGCGCAAGACCGGTGGTCTCACCCGGGTGCTCGAGCGCGGACGCACGGGGATCGAGGAGCTCTCGCGGCTGATGATCCTGACTTTGATCCCGACAATTCTGGAACTCACGCTGGTTCTGGGTGTTCTGGCCTGGGAATTCGATATCACCTATGCCGCTGTCGTCGCGCTGATGATCACGGCCTATCTCATCTATACTTACTACGCGACGAAATGGCGGATGGAGATTCGCCGCCGGATGAATGAATCCGATACGGATGCCAATACCAAGGCGATCGATTCGCTTTTGAATTTCGAGACGGTAAAATATTTCGGCGCCGAGCAGCGCGAGATCGAGCGCTACGATCGCTCGATGGCCCGCTACGAGAAAGCCTCGACGCAGACCTATACGTCGCTCGCAGTGCTCAATGGTGGCCAGGCGATCATCTTCACGATCGGCATGGCGACGACGATGATCATGGCCGCGCGGGCCGTCATGGCCGGCGATGCCACGATCGGCAGTTTCGTTCTGGTCAACGCCATGCTGATCCAGCTCTACATGCCTTTGAACTTCATGGGCATGGTCTATCGCCAGATCAAGCAGGCGCTGATCGATATCGACGACATGTTCGAGATCCTCTCGCGGGACCCGCAGATCCAGGATCGCCCTGATGCGCATGATCTGGCAATTACGGAAGCGACCGTAACTTTCGAGGATGTGCGTTTCGCCTATAACGCGGATCGCCCGATCCTGAAGGGGATCAGCTTCACCGTTCCCGCAGGGCGCACCATCGCCATTGTCGGGCCGTCCGGTGCGGGGAAATCCACCATTTCTCGCCTGTTGTTCCGTTTCTACGAGCCGCAATCGGGGCGCGTCATCGTCGATGGCCAGGACATCGCGCAGGTGCGCCAGGAATCGCTCCGCGAGGCGATCGGCATGGTGCCGCAGGATACGGTGCTGTTCAACGACACGATCGGCTACAACATCCGTTACGGGCGCTGGGATGCCAGCGAGGAAGAGGTACGCGAAGCCGCGCGTCTGGCGCAGATCGACACTTTCATCGCGAGTCTTCCCGAGGGTTACGAGACCCCCGTGGGCGAGCGCGGGCTGAAACTGTCCGGGGGCGAGAAGCAGCGCGTCGCAATCGCGCGCACCATCCTCAAGAGCCCGCCGATCCTTCTGCTCGACGAGGCGACCTCGGCCCTCGACAGCTTCACCGAGAAGGAAATCCAGGATGCCCTCGACCGCGTCTCGCGCGACCGCACCACGCTGGTCATCGCCCACCGGCTCTCCACCGTGGTGGGGGCGGACGAGATCATCGTGCTCGACAAGGGCGTGATCGTCGAGCGGGGGACGCATGCGGATCTGCTGACGGCAGAGGGTGTCTATGCTGCCATGTGGAACCGTCAGCGCGAGATCGACGAGGCCACGGAGACGCTCATGCGCGCCCGCGAGAAAGAGGAGGCGGCGGAGACCTTCCGCCTGAGCATCCGGGATTGAGTGAGGCTTGCTTGATGCGGACTGCGATGCGCTGGACAAGATTTCCGGGCTGATGCAGTCTCGACCGGCGCATTGTTCAGCGGCGCCCTCGTGTGGTGGTATCCGATGAAGACGATCTTTCCAGACCCCACCGATCCCCGCCTCACGCGCCCCGTCACCGGGCGCGATCATACCGGTGCGGAAGTTGCCATCCGCGTGGTCGAGGAGCGCCCGCTCACCATCTTTCTCAACAGCCGCGAGATCGTCACGGCGATGACGATCGGCGATTACCCGGAATATCTGGCGCTGGGCTTCCTGCGCAACCAGGGCATGCTCAAGGTCGACGATGTGGTCACCGGGGTGGACTACGACGACGACCTTGAAGTGGTGGTTGTGCGCACGGAGACCGAGACCGATTTCGAGGAAAAGCTGCAGAAGAAGACCCGCACCTCCGGCTGCGCCGTGGGCACCGTCTTCGGCGACATGATGGAGGGGCTGGAAGGGCTCACCCTGCCTGAAACGCCGCTGCGCACCAGTTGGCTCTACGCGCTCGCCAGACAGATCAACACCATGCCGAGCCTCTATCTGGAAGCGGGGGCAATCCACGGCACAGTGCTCTGCCGGGGCGACGCGCCGCTCGTCTATATGGAAGATGTCGGTCGACACAACGCTGTCGACAAGATCGCCGGCTGGATGCTGATGCATGGCGAGAGTGCCGGGGACAAGCTGCTCTACACGACGGGCCGGCTGACCTCCGAGATGGTGATCAAAACGGCGATGATGGGCATTCCCGCGCTCGCCTCGCGTTCCGGCTTCACCGCCTGGGGCGTCGAGATTGCCCGACAGGTCGGGCTGACTCTGATCGGGCGCATGCGCGGCCAGCGCTTCGTCTGCCTCTCCGGCGAGGAGCGGCTGATCCGCGACGCGGATCCCGCCAGCGCGCCGGAAGAGGAGCGCAAGCATCGGCGCAAGGGCGCGCGTAAGGAAAGCGGCGTCGAATGATCGATCCGAAAACGGGCATTGCAGGCCAGCGCCTCTACGGTGTCACCGGCTGGAAGAATGCCGGCAAGACCGGGCTGGTCGAGCGCCTCGTCGCCGACATCACCGGGCGCGGCTACAGCGTCTCGACCATCAAGCATGCCCATCACAACGTTGATATCGACGAAAAGGGCCGCGATACGTATCGCCACCGCGAGGCCGGCGCGCGGGAAGTGGTGCTCGCTTCGGCCAATCGCTGGGCCTTGATGCATGAATTGCGTGGCGTGTCCGAGCCCGCCCTCGCGGAGATCGTGACGAAGCTGGCCCCCGTCGATCTCGTCATCGTCGAGGGCTACAAGCGTGAGAGCCACCCCAAGATCGAGGCCTATCGCCACGCGGGCGGGCGCGCGCGCGGGCTGCTGGCGCACGAATTGCCGACGATCCGCGCCATCGCCTCCGATACGCCGCTCGATGATGTCTCGCTTCCCGTCTTCGATCTCGACGACACGGCGGCGATCTCTGATTTCGTGCTCGCGGAATGCGGCCTGGCATGAACGGGTTCGACCGTGTCGTCATCGTGGACTGGTCCGCCGCTTCCACGCGCATGCCCGCCCGCCCGCGCGCCGATGCGATCTGGATCGGGATCAGCGATGCCGAGGGTGATCGCGAACCGCTTTATTGCCGCAGCCGGACGGAGGCGATGGCGGTGCTCGAGACGCTGTGCGAGGAAGCTCTCGCTGCGGGCGAGCGGTTGCTGATCGGCTTCGATTTCCCGCTCGGTTATCCGCGCGGCTTCGCCGAGGCCCTGACCGGGCGCGCGGAGGCGCTCGCGCTTTGGGAATGGCTTGCGCGGCAGATCGAAGACCGTGACGATAACGCCAATAACCGCTTCGCGATCGCTGCTGATCTCAACCGCCGCTTTCCCGGGATCGGCCCGTTCTGGGGCTGCCCCGCCGGGCAGGATCTCCCGGATCTGCCCGAACGCGGCACGCTGCGTCACGGCCATGGCCTGCCCGAGCGGCGCCTCGTCGAGGAACGCATCCCCCGCGCGCAGCCGGTCTGGAAACTCTTCACCACCGGCTCCGTCGGTTCGCAGGCCCTGCTCGGCATAGCGCGCCTGCACGCGCTGAGGAAACGCTTCGGCGATGCGCTCACGGTCTGGCCTTTCGAAAACCTGGATGCGCCGATCACGCTGGCCGAGATCTATCCCTCGCTGATCGACGGGGCAGTCAACCGGGTGCTCGCCCGGGATCCCGATGCGATCAAGGATGCGGTGCAGGTCAGGCTCCTCGCCGCGACGCTGCGCGCGCATGCCCGCGACGCCGTTCCTGCCGCGATGCGCGCGATCGGCATATCCGAGGCAATTTTGTGTGAAGAGGGCTGGATTCT